>Ga0187805_10000123_pt1 | contig 22748 bp, 18 predicted proteins | sample NC_wetland_sal_i_6_FD_132965 | JGI IMG/M metagenome (GOLD analysis project Ga0187805, IMG submission 132965) | Wetland sediment microbial communities from Neuse River Estuary, North Carolina, USA - Control_5 | ecosystem: Environmental > Aquatic > Freshwater > Wetlands > Sediment | place: USA...
CGGGGCTTCGGCTCCCCGCCGGCCAGGTTCGCGCCGGCCTGAGATCCCGGGCGCAGGGTGCCGTTCGTTGCCAGTTGGCGCAGACGGGCCATGCCGCGCCTGACGTTAGCAAGCAGCTGATGGGGTCGCGCTGCCCGGCCTCAGAGTAGCTGGGCTATCCACGGCAAGGTGACGCTTCGGTCCGGTACGCGGCGCGCTGTGCGCGGTGGCCGCGAAGTGCGGATTTCCTGCCGACCAGGATGCGAGCGAGCAGGTGCGAACCGCCCAGGAGCGTGAGCGCCAGCACGCTCTCCGGAATGATGTCATCCGCTGAGAGGCGACGCCAGACGCCGGCGGCCTTGAGGCGGCGGATCGCCCAGGCCGAGAACGGCGCGGCGACCAGCGGTGCCGTCACCAGGCCGGGGGCATACCCGCGGACGACGGCGGCAGAGGCGCAATGACCGGCGGCGTGCAGGCCGAAGCCGGCCAGCGCCAGCTGGAACAGGCGGGACCGCCCTCCGGTTGCCTGCCCGGCCGCGGCCGCCGCAGCCATGACCGCGCCCACCAAGGCGACCGCCACCGCGAATTCCCGTTCATCGACAGATTCGACGGTTCGCCAGACACGGCCCGGGATGCCGGGATACCGCTCGCGCAGGCGCGGCAGTGCGTGCCGGGCCCAGGGCCCGAAGGCCAGGGCCTCTTCAAGATCGTGCGCCGCCCAGGCGGCCAGCAGCCCGTACGTCACTGCCGGGGTCACTCTGCCGGCCGGGCGGCCGGGGCGGCGCGGAGGGGTGTCCTGGCGGCGCCTCATGACTGCGCCGGAAAGGCCGCCGCTGCGGCGGACTCGGCCAGGTAGGGCCCGAGGACGGCCAGCACCAGGTCGGCGCCCCGGGCGACCTGCCGGGGGTCGTGCGGGTCACCGGTGATTTCCAAGAACGGCAGCCAGTTGGTGGCGATCAGCCAGACCGAGGTGGCCAGGTCGGCGATGGTGGCGGGCGGGCGGGGCGGGCGGATCAGGCCGTCGGCGGCCAGCCCCTCGCCGAACGAGATCCACTGCCCGAGCCGGCGCTGGTACACCTGCCGGTAGCTGGCCCGCAGTTGCGGGTCGGCGCGCAGCAGGGCCAGCAGTTCACGGTCGAGGAAGCGGTACTCCCAGGCCAGTTCCATGCCCGCGGCCAGGTTGGCCCGGAGCCTGTCCAGGTCGGCCCGGCCGCCGGGGCCGGGGTCCCACATGCCCTCGTGGGCTGCGGCGTACCGCTCGTGCAGGGCCCGGATGATCTCCTGCTTGCCGGTGAAGTGGTAGTACAGGTTGCCCGGGCTCAGGCCGGCTGCGGCGGCGATGTGGTTGGTGCTCACCGCCGCGGCACCCCGCTCGTTGAACAGCACCAGCGCCGCATCCAGGATCCGGCCCCGGGTGCGGGAGGACTTGGCCATCCGCGCCGGGCGCCGCGCCGTGACCGCGGTCGCCGGTTCAGGTCTCATGTCCGGATTAGAGCATGAACGTCAAATCGGGGGCTAGGGCCATCGGCCGCTGGAGGCCGCCGAACGGCCTGTCAATGTCGGGACTTTCCGCCCTAGTCAGAATCTAGAGCTTTAACTCTAATTTGTTGTGTGGGCCGAGGGGCCCGCTCCTCGCGGGCCTGACCCGTCGGCTGCCGGATCGCGCAGAAACCTTCCGGCGGGAAGGAGGAGTCATGTTCCGACACCTGGGCCAGCTGGCCACTGACCGCCCGAAGACGATCCTGGTGATCGCCGCAGTGCTGACCGCACTGGCCGCGTTGCTCGCCATCCACGCCCCGGCCAAGCTGCAATCCGAGGGGTTCGCCAGCCCGAACGCGCCGTCCATGCTCGCGGCCGACCGCCTGACCGCGCACTTGGGCGGGCAGCCCAACCTGGTGCTGCTGGTCACCGCACGGCACGACACCGTCGGCACCCCGGCCGTCGCCGCGGCCGGCCGGCAGCTCACCGCCCGGCTGGCCGCCTCCGCCGGGGTCACCGGCGTCAGCTCGTACTGGACGAGCGGCGATCCCGCGCTGCGCAGCCGCTCCGGCAGCCAGGCCCTGGTGCTGGGCACCGTGGAGGGCAGCGACCCGGCCGTGACCGCCAGGACCAAAACCCTGGTGGCCGAGCTGTCCACCCGGGCGGGCGCGCAAGGCCCGGTCACCGTGCGCGTCGGCGGCCAGGCCGCCGCCGACGCCGCGGTCACCCAGCAGATCAACACCGGCCTGGCCAGGGCCGAGGAAATCGCGATCCCGGTCACGCTGGCCCTGCTCATCCTGGCCTTCGGCACCGTGATCGCGGCGCTGCTACCGGTGGCCATCGGGCTGCTGGCCATCGTCGCGACGCTGGCCGTCCTGGACGTGCTGGCCAGCCTGACTGCGGTCAGCGTCTACGCCCTCGACCTGACCACCGCGCTGAGCCTGGGCCTGGGCATCGACTACTCGCTGCTGATGGTCAACCGCTACCGCGAGGAACTGGCCGCCGGAGCCTGCCCGGCCTCCGCCGTCAGCCGGAGCATCGCCACCGCCGGCCGCACCATCGTCTGCTCCGCCGGCGCGGTCGCCGCCCTGGCCACCCTGCTGGTGTTTCCCATGTACTTCCTGCGCTCGTTCGCCTACGCCGGGATCAGCGTGATCATCGTCGCGGCCGCCGCCGCCCTGCTGGTGCTGCCCGCCCTGCTCACCGTGCTGGGACCCAGGGTGGATGCCTGGCCGGTCCGCAAGAGCTCCCGGCTGCGGCGGGCCGAGTCGCCGTTCTGGCGCCGCGCCGCCGCCGTGGTGACCCGGCGGCCGGTGCTCACCGCCCTGCCGGTGGTGCTGGTCCTGGTCACCCTCGGCACCCCGTTCCTGCACGTGCGCTGGGGCATCCCCGATGACCGGGTGCTGCCCGCCAGCGCCGCCGCCCGCCAGGTCGGTGACGCCCTGCGCAGCGACTTCTCCGTCGACGCCGACAACACCCTGGACATCGTCACCGAACCCGCGCTGCCCCGGCCGGCCGCCGCCACCTACAGCCGACAGCTGTCGCTGCTGCCCGGCATAGACCAGGTGACCGGCCCGGCCGGGACCTGGGCACACGGAATCCAGGTCCCCGATCCGCCGGCCGGCCGCTTCTCCAGCCCCGGCGCCAGCTTCCTGGCCGCCTCCATCACCCCCGACCCGCTCAGCGGCGCCGCCCAGTCGCTGGTCCGCCAGGTCCGGGCCGTCCCGGCCCCGGATAAGGTCAGCGCCGAGGTCGGCGGGACCGCCGCCGACCTCGTCGACGAACAGCACGACCTGGGCAGCCGACTGCCGCTCGCCCTGGCGCTGATGGCGCTGACCACCTTCGCCGTGCTGTTCGCCTTCACCGGCAGCCTTGTCCTGCCGGTCAAGGCCCTGGCGCTGAACACGCTCAGCCTGACCGCCGTGTTCGGCGCCATCGTGTGGGTGTTCCAGGACGGGCACCTGGCCGGGCTGCTCGGCTTCACCCCCACCCCGACGAACATGACCATGCCGCTGCTGCTGTTCTGCATCGCCTTCGGCCTGTCGATGGACTACGAGGTGTTCGTGCTATCCCGGATCAAGGAACTGCACGACGCCGGGCTGCCCAACACCGCGGCGGTCATCGGCGGCCTGGCCCGCACCGGCCGGATCGTGACCACCGCCGCGGCGGTCCTCGCCGTCACCTTCGTCGCCATCGGGCTGTCCAAGATCAGCATGATCCAGATGTTCGGGCTGGGCACCGCCCTGGCCATCGTGCTCGACGCCACCCTGATCCGCGGCGTGATCGTGCCCGCGTTCATGCGGCTGGCCGGCAACGCCAACTGGTGGGCACCCGCGCCGCTGCGCAGGCTGCACCGCCGGATCGGCCTGGCCGGGCAAGACCCGGCAACCGCCCGCACCCCCCGGCCGGAGCCGGACCGCCGCCCCCGGGCCGCATCCGGGCCGGCCTGAACCAGGCATCACCGCCCGTTCGGGCAGAAAATCTCCTGATCCCGGACGGGCGACGTGACCCGGGTGGCCGCAACGGCCGCTACCCGGGCAGGAGACGGTCGTCCCCCGATCGTGCTCGCCGGCCGGCCATGCGGCGGGCTTACAGTAACAGGGCGCTCTGTGATCGTAGGGAGCACGCGGCTGTGGCTGAGCAGATAGAAGGGTCAATCCGCGAGTGCCAGGCGTGCCACGGCGTCGATGTGATATCTGGTCACGTTCCCCATCACCGCGATCCCGGTGCTGCGTGCTGGATAGATGCGGATCAGGTTGTAAAAGCCGGCGCCGCCGCCCAGATGCTCCACGAACGGCGGATCTGCGTTGCGCTGGCTGGCCGGCCGGAACCAGCCCAGGCCCAGGTCATAGCGGCTCCCGTGTACGGTGATCCGCCGCATCGCGGCTGTCGCCTCCGCACTGAGGATCCGGTTCCCGCCGAGTTCGCCGTCCCGCAGGTGCAGCTGCAAGAACCGTGCCAGCTCGTCTACCGGGCCGACCAGCCCGCCGTAGGCTGGGCCGTCGACCAGGAAGGGGCGCAGCGAGATCCACCGCCCGGCCGGCTCGCCGATGACCCAGCGCGGCAGCAGCAGCCGCATCGGGCTCAGCCGCGGGTGGTAGCCGACCGCGGCACGGGGCCGGGCCTGCGGGGTGAAGGTGAACCCGGTGGCGGCCATGCCTAGCGGGCCGAGGATCTCATCGCTGATGAGCTCGGTGAAAGGCTTGCCGGCGGCGGTGGCCAGTGCGGCCGCCAGCACCAGCGGGCCGAGGTTGGAATAACTTGACCGTGCCCCGGGCTCGAACCGCAGCCTGCCGTTCCTGGCCAGCAGGCCGGCCAGGAACGCACCGGGGTCAGGAGCGGGCTGATCGGCGGGATGCACCCACCGGACCGGGATGGGGTTGGGCAGCCCGGCGCTATGGGACAGCAGATGGCGGGCGGTGACCCGGTCGGCCCACTGCGACGGTCGCACTCGCCGCAGCGCCGGGACGAGCCCGGCAATTGGCGCGTCCAGGTCCAGCACACCGCGCTCGGCCAGCCGGACTGCAACGGTCGCGGTCACGATCTTGGTCATCGAAAACCACGGGCAGACCATGCCCGGCGACGCCGGCACCCGGCCGGCAACGTCAGCAAAGCCGGCCACCCCCGCAGCCCGCACCCCTTCAGGCCCGGTCACCAGCACTGCGATGCCCGGCACGGCACCACCCGCCAGCGCCCGGAGCCGCTCGGCCGCAATCACCCCCGCCACTACCGGCGCCTCCCCGCACCTGACCCGCGCTGCCCGCGCGCACACCCGCCCCGGCGGCCGCAATGCCGCAACCTGCCGGGTCCGGGGCGGGACCGCAGATGCCGGTGACATTACCCGTCGAGCTCGATCACCTCAACGGGCGGCCCTGCTTTCGATCCGACGGTACGAGACTATCCCCGCCGATCTTGCTGATTGCCCGTTGACAGAAATTCCTGCTCATTCCCCCGTGTCAGCGGGTGTCCCCGCCATGGCGCTCGAGAAAGATCGTTATGTGTCGTCCGATGCAGGATCAGGCCCGGTCACTGCGCACGGCATAGTAATGCTAGGGCTGATCAGCCGCACGATTGTAGGACCCGGCGGCTGCTGCGGGTAGGCCACCTTGACCGGGTGGACCGGCGGACGGCTCTGGCTGTCCGCCGGTCCGGTGGTCCGGTTGATCAAGCCGGTGCCGTGGACGGTGCAGCAAACCGTCCGGATCCGCCCGGGGCAGGTGCAGTGGATGTCATTTAGCCCAGACCGGCGCACGGTCTACCTGGCCATCACTCGCGCCGAAGCCAGCGGCAGTCCGCTGCTGCAGGAGCGGGCGCTGCCCAGCTGGCAGCTCGTGCACACCGGGACCGTCTCCGGCAATCTGACCCTCGGCCCGATCTCCGCAGCCGGCACTGCGCCCTGGGTAGCGGTGGGCGGCGGTACCACCGGCGGGATCCAGCTGTTCGCCGACGACCTGAGCCACGTCCGGCTCGCCCTCGGGGCTGGCGAACTGGCCCGCGGCCCGGAAGAGAGGCACTTCTTCGCCTTCGCGAACAGCGTGCGGGCCACCGTGCTCGCCGACGTGACCTGGCTGACCGCCGGCAACGCACTTGCCTGCCTGCAGCCGGACACCGGGCAGGTCCTGGCCGACCAGCCAGGGGACCAGACTCGAGGCCCGATCATTTCGGCGGAGCCGGCCGCGGCGAACGGTGATATTTACGGTCTGGCAGCCGGCGGACTGATACACCTGCGGCCACCGGCCGCCTGCCAGCGTCCTCGTCGGTGAGTTCGCGCAGATCCCGCCCACATGTCCACCGGTCGCAGACACTCTCGGTGATATCTCCACGGTCGTACAGCACGCGATAGCCGCCCAATTCGGTCGGCTGACGGCTCATAGCCAATCATCAGCCGGGGCACACCGGTCAGGTCGATCTGTGCACCGATGTCGTCCGAATCTGGCGATGACAGCACGTTTTGCCGACGGAGGCGAGGTCCGCATCAAGTACCCGGTGCGATCAACCGGCAGGCAGGAATGGGCCGCTCAACGTCGGCAAAGCGGAGGGGACCACAGCGGCGAGTTCAGGGCGGCGGGCGCGGCATGGCGGCTAACGTGCGCCCATATCGCGGACGGAGTCGGCCTCGACCGTCACGATCATCCGCGTCTCGGGGCGTCCGCTGAAGTTCGGATACGGCCGGCCGAGGTACTTGCCGGAAATCTCGTCGATGCTCTGCGCGCCACCATCGGTCGTGGTCGCGATGACGCGGCCGCGCACCGCGAAGTAGCGCCTGGTGTTGTCGGGATCGACGACGTTCACTGCCACACGCGGGTCACGGGCGACGTTCCGCGCCTTCTGCGAGTGGGCCGGGGTGTTGATCAGGATGTGCTCGCCATCGGTACTGACCCAGGTCTGGGTGAGCTGCGGCGAGCCGTCGGGCATGATGGTCGCCACGAAGCACAGGCTCGGGCGGCCGAGCAGATCAAGCAACTCGTCCGGCAGCGGTACGGGCACGGGGGACTCCTCCAGGCTTAGGCCGGGTCATTCGCAGACGGTAGCGGACCGCGGTCCCGCCGGGCGGACCGAGGGCAGCGGACTCGGCCCGTTCGCTGCCGAACTGGTAGCGCTCCGCGGCACGAACGCCCGACGCGTTGGCCCGCGCGAACACCGTCTCGACGCCGAGATCGGCCGGCGATACGGTCCAGGCCGCACCTGGCCGAGGTACCGGAGGAGTGACGCCCCTACCGCACCTGGGCCACCGTCCACCTGCGCGGGCTGCACCAGCAGGCGCCGGGCGAGATCGGCCGACCGCCGAGCCTGGCCCGCCCGGACGCGCTCAGTGACCGTACCTTGGATCGCTGAACTGCGCTAACCGCCGTTCGGTGCGGGTGCCGAGTGCTGGCTGTTTGTGGTCGTGGCCGTGCATAATAGGCTGTTCTGCGGTGCTGGTACCGGTAGGTGCTGGCCGATGCTCTGTGCGGGCTGGTCCGGATGGCCGGACCACGTCTGCGGGCAGGTGGCGGTCATTATTGTGGATCTGTCTTCCCTGGAGGATGGGCGCGCCCGGGTGATCGGGTTCGGCATGCTGACCAGGTTCTGTGAGGCGCGGACTGCCAACCGGGCGGCCTGCTGAGCTGGCGCAGATGGTGGGGTAGGAGGGTTCCGGGGTGTACGCCCCGGGCAGGAGCGGCCATGGGCAGGTTGCGACGTGCCTGGGTGTCAGCGGGCGCTGTGCTGGCGCTGGCGGCCGGGGGGTGCAGCTCGCCGGCGGGCCCGGCCGGGGCAGCCGGTCCTGCCGGCGCGGTGGCTGACTGCCTGACCCAGGCGCTGTGTTTTGCCCCGCGCCAGTTCCGGGTGGCCTACGGCATCCAGCCGCTGCTGGATGACGGGATCGACGGCCGCGGCCAGACCGTGGTGCTGGTGGAGTTCGCCGCCCCGGCCGGGGCGCCGCCCGGGGTCACCGACATCCGCCAGGATCTGGCCCGGTTTGACCACCTGTTCGGCCTGCCCGCGGCGCGGTTGCAGGTCATCAACGGCCTGGCCCGCTCCGCTTCGCCGTGGCTGGCCAGCGACGAGGAGGTAGAAGACACCGAGATCGTGCACGCCGCCGCCCCCGGCGCAGCCATCCGCGAGGTCCTGATCAGCGACGCGGCCCAGGACAGCCCCGCGGACGCGGCCGCCGGCGTAGCTGCCGCGCTGCGGCTGGGCCTGAGGCAGGGCGCGGTGATCTCCTTCAGCCACAGCTGGGGTGAGCAGTGCTTTACCACGGCCGAGGTGGCGCAGCTGAACGCCGCGCTGCAGGCCGCCGCCAGCCACCACGTGACCGTAGTCAACTCCTCCGGCGACACCGGCGCGGCGGCCAACCCGTGTCCCGGCGCTGCGGCTGGCTTCCCCGCGGTCAGGGGCGTGAACCTGCCCGACGCCGACCCGTTCGTGCTGGCCGCCGGCGGCACCAGCCTGCAGGCCAGCCGGGCCACCGGCGCCTATGCCGGGGAGAGCGTCTGGAACACCCCGCCCGCGCAGTCTCCGCTGGGATTCACGCTGTCCTCGGGCGGCGGCTTCAGCCAGCTGTTCCCCCGGCCCGCTTACCAGGACGGCGTGCCCGGCGCCGGAGCCACCCGCGGGGTGCCCGACGTGGCCGCCGACGCCGACGAAGACACCGGCATGGCCATGGCCCTCAGTGACGGCGGCCAGCGTTACATCCTGGCCGGGACCAGCGGGACCAGCGCTGCCGCCCCGCTATGGGCCGCGGTGATCGCCCTAGCCGACCAGTACGCCAGCCGGCCCCTGGGCTTCGTCAACCCCGCCATCTACCGCATCGGCCGCAGCCCCTCCTACCACGAGGCCTTCCACGACATCACCACCGGGACCAACACGGCGGCATACCCCCCGCTAGCCATCACCATCACCGGCTACCGGGCCGCGCCCGGCTGGGACCCGGCCACCGGCTGGGGAAGCCCCAACGCCCACGTGCTCGTCCCCCTGCTCGCCCGCTACACCAGCCCCGCAGCCGACCCCGCGTAGCTGATAACGGCTGTCTGCCTGAGGTAGTCCTGCAGCGGCTCCGGGCCAAATCGGCGGGCCGCGTGAGGGTCCGGCCGCTCAGCACGTCCATGCGGCTATTACAGCATCACGTGGAGTGTCGGGAGGGTCAAAGGAACACGCGCAATCCCGCCGATCTGCGTTATCGCAGTGTCGCCTATCTAGCTGGGCATCTCCGCGCAGAACGGCCTATATGGCGTGCCGTCGGCGATGCCGGGCGGTGGCGTCGATCGCATCGGCTGTGGGCGCGCTGGCTGCCGGCGGGGGGATAATGAGATGTGCCGCAGCCAGGGCTCGCCGCCGGGATGGACGTGACCGGCAAGGATCTGACGATCCAGACTGAGCCTGGCCAGGTGCGGGGCTTGGGCAGCCGCGCCGTGGTGAACGCGGCGATCGCCGTACTAGGTGTCCCGGGTGCTGCCCTCGGGGTCGGCGGGAGGAGTGGGACGCCCGGCTTGCGGGCGCCGGCCGGGGCCTGCACGCTGACCGGATTGCGGCTTACGCGATGCACGCGGGCCGTTGCCGGGGCCTCCCCCGAGGGGAGCACTGATGGCGGGAGCCAGCGCCGGTGCGGTCATCGTGCTCTTGCGTGAGCCGGGCGGGCGCCGGGATGTCCTGATACGGAACCTCGATGTCGTGATCGACGGCCATCGGGCGGGGAAGGTCAGGCGCGGCCGAACGGCACAGTTCCCGGTGAGTCCGGGACCGCATCGGATATCGGTGCAGGTGCCCCAGAGCAGCGCGGTCATCGAGGTGAACGCCCAGTCCGGAGAGGTGATCAACTTGGTCTGCAGGTACGTTGGTCACTGGGACCCGCCAGGGCCGGACGTGATCGATGACGAGCCGGCCATGCAGCTGCGCCGGGCCTGATCGCCGGTAACACACGCTTTCACCGCCCGGTATCCGGACGCCAGCCGCCGGATCGTCTCAGGACGATCCGGTATAGCCCCAGGGGAACCCCTGGCCACTCGCGATCACTTAACGTGATCGCGAGTTAGGCTTAGAGCGCGCGTATAGCCGTTATGATTGGCCGCTCCAGTGTCAGAGGACTGCTTCGGCTGCGTCCCGAACTGGTCATTCTGTGCCAGTCGGCCTCCGCTGGCTCGGTAGCGGCCACAACCGCAAGCTCGGCGCTGGGTGCCCAGTCCGGTCTTATCCGGCTAGGCGGGTGCGAATGGCGGTTCGGGCGCGGCTGACCGCCTGGAAGTCGTCGTGGAGGACAGCGACGATGTCGGTTCCGGCGAGGATGACCCCCAGCTCGAAGGCGAGCTGGGCGGCGTCGGTGCCGTCTGGCAATTCGTGCTTGCCGACGGCGGCGCGGGCTTCGGCGGCGAGCAGATCGCGCCACTCCTGCTGGACGCGGGCTACTTCGTCGTGAATGCGGCCTGCCTGCGCGCCTACCTCGGCGGATGCCGCGACGAAGAAACACCCGCCGGGGAAGACTCGCCGCTCGACGTAGGACAGATAGCCCTCACAGAGCGCGAGCAGGCGCTGTCGGCCGGGCTCGGCCCAACTGAGGGCCGGCCCGACGACTTCGGTGATGAAGCTATCCCGGGCCGCGTCGATGGTCGCCAGCTGGAGCTGTTCTTTGGAGCCGAACAGGGCGTGCACGCTGCTCTTGGGCAGGCCGGTCGCGCCCGCGAGCCGGCCGATGGACAGGCCTTCCAGGCCTTCGATCGTAGCCAGCTTCGCCGCCTGCTCGACGATGCGTGCCCGGGTGCGCTCCCCAGGTGCTCGGGTTCGCCTGGGCTGGGGCTGGCCCTGGTCTGTCATCGGCTGGTTCCTTTCCTCTAACCCTTGATCTTAGACGGACGATCGTCTATAAATCTTTTGTACGTACGTCCGTCTAAGGAGGCGCCGTGTCATCCGCCGAAACCATGATCCCGCCGATGGACTGGCAGGAGGCCGGGCGAGCGTGGGGAATCCGGTCTGCCGAGTGGGCTTACCTGTTCGAGCCCTACGCCCGCCCGGCGAACGAGGTGATCTTCGACCAGCTGGGCGTCGGCGAAGGTGCCCGGCTGCTGGATATCGCCTGCGGCTCCGGGCTCGCCGCTCAGATCGCCGCCCGGCGCGGCGCAGTCGTGACCGGGATCGACGCCTCCGAGGCGCTGGTCACGATCGCCAGGGCACGGACCCCGGGGGGCGACTTTCGGGTCGGTGACATGTTCGCCCTGCCGTTCCCCGACGCCTGTTTCGATGCGGCGACCAGCTTCAACGGGATCTGGAAGGGATGCGAGACGGCTCTGCGGGAGGCGGCTAGGGTGCTGGTGCCCGGCGGGCGGCTTGGTCTCACCTTCTGGGGGCGCCCGGAGCATCTTGGCCTCATGCCGTACTTCCTGAAGGCGATCGAGCTGTCACCGCCCAGCCATGGTGAGGCCACCATCCGCCAGGGCGACACCGGGCGGCCCGGTGCGATCGAGGAGATGCTGGCCTCGGCGGGCCTCACGCCGCGCGCACGAGGGACCGTAACGGTCATCAACGAGTGGCCGGATGCCGGGCTCGCGGTCCGGGCGCTGGCTGCGGCCGGCCCTTCGGTCCCTGCTATCCAGGCGGCAGGGTACGGCCCGTTCTGCGCGGCGCTGCAGGAGGTGATCGAGCCCTTGCACATCCCCGGTGTCGGGATCCGGATCGCTTCCGAGCTCGGCTGGATCACCGCAGAGCTTCGCCCCGCTGACGAGTAATCCCGGCGCTTCCGGCCCGTGGCGCTAGGCACTGAGCAGTCGGTAGGTAGGGCCGGTGAACCCCAGGCCTCACGGAGTGTGATCGGCGCTGGACTTCGTAAGCGCGCACTCCCGCCGTTCGGTACCTGACCAGCAGCTGATGAGTCTGCGTCCATTGCGTCGCGGTAATGGGTGTTCTGTGCATCAGCAGGGCCTGGGAGCAGGCCTGCCCCGGCTGGCGGGCGTGCCGGTGGGTGGTATGGCTGAGTTACTCGGCTGAGAAGCGCGGATAGCTGGCGTGGTAGCCGCGGAGCCTGGCGATCGGGCCGAGGGCGGCGAACAGTGCCCGCTGCACGGTGACGGGCGGGCCGGCCAGGTACATGTCCCACCAGCGGGCTGAGGCGGCGATCTGCAGGAATGGCGGGCTGCCCTGGGAGGTGCAGTGTCCTTCGGCGGCCATGCCGCAGAAGGTCTCGAAGAAGCTCTGGGCGTGTCCGGGCGGGCGGAACTCGGCGAGCAGGACTGCCTCCTGGTTCCCGGAGTTCCACCAGGTGTGCGGGGTGGCGGGGGCGACGGCGAGGTGGTCGCCGGGCCGCAGGGTGTGCCGCTGGCGCCCGGTCTGCACGGTGACCTGCCCGTACAGGATCTCGAAGCTCTCCTGCTGGGAGCGGTGCAGGTGCGCCGGCGGCCGGATCATATCCGGCGGGACGCGGACCTCGAGCACGAGCGCTTCGGGTCCGCGGTCCCGGATGGTGAAGCGTTCCCTGGTCACGGGGTTTTCCAGCTGGCCGGCTGTCATGGCCGATCCCTCCTAGGATATCCGAGAACAGAATATCTGAGTCCGGAATATCCGTGAAGAGATTATACTGCGGGCATGCCAGCCGATCCCGCCCCCGCCAGCCACCGCGCCGCCGCCGCCGTCCTCGCGGTCATCAAGACCAGCTCCTGGCTGCTACACGAGGTCAGCCCGGTCTTCGCCGCGCACGGCATCACCGCCACCCGGTTCGACGCCCTCGATGCGCTATCGCGCCACGGCGGCACCGCCCGGCCCGCGGAGCTGCGAGACACGCTGCACCTGCCCGCCCAGACCATCACCAGCGTCCTGGACCAGCTGCAATCCGCCGGCCTGGTCAGCAGATCACCGCACCCCAGCGACCGCCGCAGCACCGTCGCCGAGCTCACCCCGGCCGGACGCCAGGCCATCGACCGGATCTGCCCCCGGCTCATCCAGATCGAGGACGACTGCATGTCCGCGCTCAGCCAGGCCGAACAGGACCAGCTCATCGCCCTGCTCACCAGAATCCAGGACCGGATAGCCCAACGCCGCCGCAGCCCAGCCGCCCCCGCTACCTGACCGGCCAGCCGGCGCAGCGACAATGCCGAGGCCCCGCGCCAGGCCACCGCGATGAACTGGGCAATATGCGTCAGCGGCTGAACGCCACCACAGCCGCCCAGAAACAGAAAACAGCCGGCCTCGGTTCGCTCACGTTCAGGAACGTCGATCACGCTACGTGATGATCGCTGGCCGCGGCTCTCGCGCGGGATCCGCCGATCTGGCGCCGGCTGTGACCGGCAAGCGATACGGCGGTTGGCACGCAGAATTGGGATTCGGGTCCTCGCCGTCGCACGATGGGTCAGCGGGACGGGCGCCAGCAGTGTCTTGGTCTGCCGGAGCCCGGGGCGCCGGTCGAGATGGGCGTTTGGTTGCGGTGAGCGGCCATTGTTGCGACGATGCCACTCACCATACGGAGGACCTTTGGGATATCTGTGCCGCGGGTCTTCTGGCTGCTGCCGCCTCGGGGGTTCCGGCGGTAAGTGCTGCGGGAGCGCTCGCGGGATTGGTTGGCAGGCCAACGCTCGTTACGGCCGCGACTGGCGGGACAGGCGCTCCTGCCTCGATCACGGGTATCGTGCTCGGCGCAGGCGGCCGGCATTTTCTTCATGTAAATGATCAAGCTGGCCATCACCCCGGCGAAAGCCCGAGGCTAGTACGTCCTGATTCTCCGTGGTTAGTCTGAGCTGGCCGCGGCGTCATCGCGGTGATGCATGCCGGGCGTCCCGGCCGCCAGCGTGATGGCCTGCTGCTCGGGCATTGACCGGCCCTGATCCCAGGCGGCCTGGTACTGCTCGTCGCCGAGTGCTCGCCGCAGGTTCGCGATGACTTGGTTGTGCCGGGCCAGGCCGGGGCCGGGTATCGGCTCGTTCAATCGCTCGCGCAGCGCCTGGGCGGCTCCGAGGAGGCGGGCGGCCAGGCCGGGGTTGGCGTCAGCCGCTTCGACGCTGGCGAGTTCTTCCAGGTTCTCGGCGATGATATGCGGCTCGCCGAGGGCTTGGGCGAGCTGGAGGCTGCGCTGGTGAAAGGTGCGGGCGGCCGGGTAGTCGCCGTCCGCCCGGCAGGCCAGGGCGCGGTGGGTCAGCGCGTACGTCTCCAGCCTGCGGTCGCCGATCTCCTGTGCCAGGCGTAGCGCCTCGTCTTGCCGTGCCCGGGCGGTGGTGAGGTCGCCGGCTTCGGTGGCGGCCAGGCCGAGGTTGGTCAGCGCCCAGCCGGTCAGCTTGCGGTCACCGAGTTCCCGTGCGCTGGCTAGTTGCTCTTCCATCCTGGCCCGGGCCAGGCCGATCCGGCCCTGGTTGGCGGCGGCCACGGCGAGGTTGCCGAGGATAATCGTGGCGCGGCGCAGGTCGCCGGTCTGGCGGATGCAGGCCAGGCTCTCCTCGAGGTAGGCGGCCGCCTGCGGCGGGTCGTCCTGAAGGGCGAGGCGGCCCAGGCCGTTGAGCGCCACGGCGATCTGCCGCTGGTCTGCGGCGAGCCGGGCCGACTGCAGGGCCTGGTCCAGCAGCGACCGGGCGGTGCCGAGCTCGCCGCGGATGTGGGCCACCACGCCCAGGTCGGACAGGCACTGGGCCACGTGCGCGGCCTGGCCGAGCCCCCGCCAGATGACCAGGCTCTCCCGCAGGAAATCCTGCTCGGCCCGGAAGTCGCCGTGAGCGAAGGCAAGCTGGGCGGCCCCGTCCAGGGCGATGGCGCGTGCTCGCGGGTCGTCGTGCGCCGTGGCCGCGCTGACCGCGGCGCCGGTCCAGCGGCGGCCCTCGCTGGCGTGGCCTCGCACCACCCAGAACGCGGCCAGGGCGCCGGTCAGCGCCAGCGCCGGGCCGGCCTGCCGGGCGGCCAGCGCCCATTCCAGGGCGGCCCGGAAGTTGTCGTGGTCGGCTTCCAGCAGGTCCAGCCAGGCGCTCTGGTCGGCGCCGTCCAGGTCGGCCCGGCCCGCCAGGTCCAGCAGCCAGGCCAGGTGCCGGCGGCTCAGCCGGTCGTCCTCCCCGGCCTGGGTGAGCTGCTCGCGTGCGTACTGGCGGACCGATTCGAGCATGCCGTACCGCATGGCGCCGCAGCGCTCCCCGGTGGTGAGCAGCGACCGGTCCACCAGTGAGCTGACCGTCTCCAGCACCGCTTCGGCCGGCAGGCTGGCATCAGCGCAGACGGCTTCGGCGGCGTCGAGCGTGCACCCCCCGGCGAAGACCGCCATCCGCCGGAAACAGACCTGTTCGGGCTGGTCGAGCAGTTCATGGCTCCAGCTGATCGCCGCGCGCAGGGTCCGGTGGCGGGCCAGCTCGGTCCGGCTCCCGCCGGTCAGCAGCCGGAACCGGTCGCCGAGCCGGGCCGCCAGCTGCGCGGGGGTCAGCGTGCTGAGCCGGGCCGCGGCCAGCTCGATGGCCAGCGGGATGCCGTCCAGACGGCGGCAGATCTCGCCGATGTCCGCGGCGTTCTGGGCGGTCAGGCCGAACCCGGGCCGGGCCAGCGCGGCCCGGTCGCACAGCAGCCGCACCGACTCGGCCCCGGCCACCGCGGCCGGGTCGCGCTCGGCCGGCAGCGGGACACTCAGCGGCGGGACCGGCCAGACGGCCTCTCCGGGCACGCCCAGCCGGGTCTGGCTGGTGGCCAGGATCCGCAGCCCTGGGCACGCCGTCAGCAGCGCCGCGGCGAGCTCGGCGGCCGCACCCACGACGTGCTCGCAGTTGTCGACGATCAGCAGCGCATCGCTGTCACCCAGCCTGGCGGCGATGGTCCCGGCCAGCGGGCGGCCCGGTTCTTCGCGGACCGCCAGGGCCGCGGCCACCAACGGGGCGACGAGTTCCGGGCCGCCGATGGGCGCCAGATCCGCCAGCCACACCCCGTCGGGGTGCCCGGCCGCGGCCAGGGCGCCGGCCTGGCGGGCCAGGCGGGTCTTGCCCGAGCCGCCCGGCCCGGTCAGCGTCACCAGCCGCCCGGCGGTGAGCAGTTTCCCGACGGCGGCCAGGTCGGCTTCACGGCCGATGAACGACGTGGTCTCGGCAGGCAGCCGGCCGCCACCGCGGCCGGCGGCCGACGGCGGGTCGGCATGCCGACCCGGGGTGTCCGGCGGCACGGGAGCAGGCGGTGCCGGGATCGCCGCTGGCGGCGGCGCGCGCCAGTCCAGCGCGGGATCCTGGCGCAAGATGGCCGCCTGGAGCTCGCGCAGCGCAATGCTTGGCTCCAGCCCCAGCTCCTGGCCAAGGTAGGCCCGCAGCTCCTGGTAGGCGCGCAGCGCGTCGGCCTGCCGGCCGCACCGGTACAAGGCCCGCATCCGCTGGCCCCGCAGCCGCTCGCGCAGCGGGTAGCTGGCAACCAGGCCGTCGAGCTCGGCGGCCATGCCGACATGGTTCCCGCAGCCGAGCTCAGCCTCCACCCAGTCCTCGACCGCGCTGAGCCGGGCCTCGTCCAGCCGGGCAGCATCGGCCCTGGCGAACGGCAAATCCGCGACACCGGACAGCGCCGGGCCCCGCCACAAGCCCAGCGCCCGGCGCAGCCCGGCGGCGGCCGCCTCAGGGCGGCCGTCAGCCAGGTCGCGCCGCGCCGCCGCGGTCAGCTGCTCGAAGGCGTCCGCGTCGAGCTGCCCGGCGGCCAGCCTGAGCCGGTACCCTGACGGCTCGGTCAGCACCGCGGCCGCCTCCGGGCCCAGCGCCCGGCGCAGCCGCGAGATATAGACCCGCAACGTTGCCAGCCAGTGCGCCGGCGGCTCACCCGACCACAGGTCCTCGGCGAGCCGGCCGGCGGACACCGCCAGGTTGGCCGAGATCAGCAGCCGGGCCAGCAGGACGCGCTCCCGCGGGCCGCCGAGATCGACGATCCGCCCCCCGTCCGTCACCTCAAGCGGTCCCAGGATCCGGAACTCCACGAGGCGGCCTCCTCGTCCGGCGGCGTCCGGGGTCTGCCCGGCCGCCCTGACCCAGTCCCGGTCCCCCACCCAGGGTAGCGAAAGGGACGCCGGGCCAGGCAGTCAAGCCATCTGCAAGCTTTTTGTAACGAGCCGGGCGGATAACAGGGATAAGAACCCAGCTCAGCCGTGCCCGTCCGGCCGCCGAGGCCAGGCTGGATGGCACGGCGGTCCGCGGACCGGCCACCCCCGGAAGGACACTATGGTCACTCACCTGGGCCGGGCTGCCCGCGCCGCCGCAGAGCTGCTGGCGGGCCGCGGAACTGACGGCCAGGACGGCCCGGGATCGGCCACCACCGGGCCGGCCAGCACGAGGCCGCAAACATCGGGCCCGGCGTCCCGCGGCGACCTCACCGGGGATGGCTCGCGAAGCCGCTTCCAACCGATAACCCGGACATCCGCAGAAAACATCAGGCCCGGGGCCAATGGACGCCACTGCGGCCCGACCGATCGCGGCCGCAGTGGCCGGGTGGGAGACAGCAATGAGCGACAATCATAACGATAACAACATCACCGCAGGCACCAAGAAGGACGTGGCTGTCACCGACCCGGCGGACGCGGGCCCGGCCAGGCCATCCGTTACGCGGCGCTCCCGCCGCCCGCGCGGCGCAACTACCCGCGCCCGCGTCCGCGTGCGCCGCGGGCTCATCCTGCCCGCCGCCGTCGCCGGCACCCTCGCCGCCGCGCTGCTGGGCGCCCCGCCCGCCCACGCCGGCGGCTACAAATGCAACCTGCGGTACTACTTCAACTACGACGGCTCCCCGGCCTGGCCCTCCATGCAGGTCAACGACCCCTCCCAGGACCTCGCCTCCTGCTCCATGGCGCCCGCGATCGCCCGCTTCAACGGCGGCACCATCATCGCCGACTCCTTCCAGACCATCGTCGGGTCCGTCACTACCTACGTGAATCCCGACGGCGCGACGAACTGGACTGTAAGCGACGCCTACGGAGGGTTGTGGTGGGCGGTCGGGCCGCCGGCCGTGATCCCCTACAGCGGCGGCACCGAGCTCGCGGTCCCGATTGCCGACGAGCTCGCGTACATGTGGGAGCCCGTCGGCTCGAAGCTGCAGGGTCCGGAGGTCCCCGCCAGTTCGGGGATCTCGCAGAATGGCCCAGCGATCGCCCGGACCAGCACGGCCACCGAGATAGCCGCCACCGGTACCGACAACAGCCTGTGGTTCTACTGGAACATCGACGGCACCCCGAACTGGGGTTCCCATCAGATCGCCGGGCCCTCGCTGGCCTACGGCACCCCCGCGATCGTGGCCGACGACAACAGCACCGAGGTCGCCTACATCGGCACCGACGCCAGCTTGTGGTTCGACTGGATCATCAACGGCACCACCACCTGGCACCCGGAGGAGGTCTCCGGGCCGGGAACCGTCTGGGGCGGGGTAGCGATGACCCACTCCTACGGCGGGATCCAGATCGCCGCGCCCGGCCCCGGCGGCTCCATCATGTTCTTCTGGGCCGCCGACGGCACCTCCACCTGGCACCCCGAGCAGGTCGCCGGACCGGGCACCATGCAAGGCGCCCCCGCCATGGTCGCCGGCAACTACACGATGGAGATCGCCGTCACCGCCACCGACGGCAGCCTGCGCTACTACTGGTCCTATGACGGCACCCCCACCTGGTACGGAGCCCAGATCGCACCCCCGGGCACCGCCTCCACCTCCCCCTCCATGACCCGATCCAACGGAGGCACCGAAATCGCCGTCGCCGGACCGTAACCACCACGACCGCCACGGGCCGGCCGGGCCACGGCAGGCCATGACCACTCAGCCTGGCATGTCTGCCCTCGCGGGACATCCATCCGCGGCAGCCCAGGTACCACCAGCGCGGACCTGGCTGGCGCACCAGTGCATACGGCGATGCCAACTGGAGGCGCTCTACGGCGGATTCGCCGGCGAGCCATTCACGGATGACAGCGCGAATACGTGTTCATCGCCCGCCGCCCCTTCCCCGTCGGCACGCCCTGATACCGCCCCCGCCGCCACCCCGCGCCCGGCATCACCGCGGGCCGCGCAAAGCATGACATTCTGTGCAACACGGGCCACCGGGACCTATCAGATTAATAGGAAAACCTATTCGGCGCTCCGTACGGCGTCCGGCAAGGAAGACGATCACATTCTGTCAACGGCGCTCGACGCCGCCGACGCGCACCTCCCGCCTTTCGGGCGGTCTTTTGGTCGGTCCGGGTGGCCGTGGCGGTCATTGCTGATAGCTGTTCCGCTCCGCTCTTCTGCGATGCCGCTGGTAAGGGCGGTGGCGTCGTTGCACGGCGGGCATGCGGACGGGATCGCAGTCAGGATGCCAGGTCTGGGCGGATCGGGCGCGTGTGCGGCGAGTCCGCCGGACCGGCGAGAGCGGCGCGAAACCGTTTTGCGGCCCGCCGGAATCGCGATGTATCGTGTGTCTTCGTGTGGCGGAGGTGAGCGTGGCCGGAGGCGGACAACCGCGGGCCGACGACGGCACGCGCGAGCGCGCCGAGACCTACCTCCGCCTGCTGGCAGAAAGCGAGCTCCTCCGCGCGCTGGGCTCGCCTCCGTTCCGCCAGCCCGGCCTCGGGGCCGCCTCGATGCCGCTGCGCGCCGCGTACCGGGTGCTTCCGCCCGTTGCCGCGCTCGCGGCGCGGGCTGTGCGCCCGCTCGATCCGCTCGTTCGCCGCGTGCTGGCAACGCGGGAGCGCGTCCAGGGCCGGGCGCTCCCGGCGGCCAGCCCGGCTGCACGGTGGGCATTCGGCGCCGCTTCGGGGCTCGCCGCGGCGGTCTCGACGTCGGTCGGGGCCGCCGGGCGCGCGAGATGGCAGGTACGCCGGGTCGTGCGGAGCGGTCAGGCGGCTGGGGGGTTCCGTGGCCCCGGGTCGGCCCGGGAGGGGCTGGACCGGGTCGGCCGCCTCGCATCGGACTTCGCGGCCGCGGAGCTGATCGACCGGGCGGCAGCCGATTCGATCGTGGACGGGCTTGAGTCGGCGCTGGCCGCGCGGTCCCGGCTTGAGCCGCACGGAGCGCGGGCGATGCGCCGCAGCATCCGGCTGCAGCGCGGTTCGCTCCCCGCCGGCCGGGTGGTCGCGATACCGCTGGGCCGGGCCGTCGCTGTGCAATCCGAGGACGGCCCGATCCAGCTCGTGCTGCTCGCGCTGGTCCTCGCCCCGGACCGGGCCGAGGTGACCGTCGCCGGGCGGCGGTCGGCGGTCCCGGACGGCGGGGCACGGCAGCACCACCACTGGTCCGGGCCGCTGAGGGGCTCGGCCACCGACGACCGGGGCGCTAGGTACGAGGCGCATTTCACCGGCGGGTGGGACGAATCGCGGATCGACGGCGCTCTCAGCTTCCGCCCGATCCCTCCCGCGCAGGCGCGTTGGCTTGAGGTCAGGGTCGGCGAGACCGACCCAGTGCGCGTTCAGCTCGCCGGGAGCCAGCCGGTCACCGCGGATCTGGACGAGGAGCCGGCGGACCCGGTCGAGCGCTTTGTGGACTCCCGCGCCGAGCGGTTCCTCCGCCATCGCTGGCTGCCCGGCGCGGGCGCCGCCGCGGTAGCGCCCGAGGCCATCGCCGCGCTCCGCGAGATCGGCGCGATCTCACCCGCAAGCCCGGCGCTGCGCAGGCTCGCCGCGCTGCTTCGGCGGCTCGGCTCCGGCTCTCCGGAAGTTCAGGGCGTGCCCTGGGCGGACCTGCCCGAGCCCTGGGCGAGCGTGCTGGACAGCCAGGATGCGGCCGACGGGCCAGTGGGCGTCAGCCCGCTGGCCGTGGTCTTCCCCGAGATCGACGGCACGCGTTGCGTGCTCACCGGGCTCCGCTCGGAGCCGGACTCGGCGTCGCTGCAGCTTACCGGCTGGCTCGGGCCTGCACTTGGCTGGCCGTCGTTCGCCGGCGAGACGATGTGGCCGTCCGTCTGGGCGCGCGATAGTGCCTGCCGCTGGCACATCGCGGCCCAGGACGGCGGAGGATCCGGCGGCGGGCATGCGAACCTGACGCTGCGGCTGACTCCGCCGATCCACCCCAAGGCGACGTCGCTGGAAATCATGCTGCTCGGCAAATCCGGACGGGCGACCGCGACGGTCCCGCTGGCCTGGCAGGACATGGCATGACCGCGCCCTGGTGGGCTACATTCGGCCCGGCCCAGGCGACCTGGCGCTGCGGCGGCCTGCAGCACCGGCTGCGCTGGGAGGCCGGCCGGCTCACCGCCCCGGATCACCCCGAGGCGGAGGGCGAGCTTGTGCTCGGCGCGCTTGGCGGCGACCAGCCAGAGTGCATCCGGCTACTGCGCGCCTGGGGCGAGCACTCCGACGATCTGGACGTGCTCATGCTCGGCCCGCGCTCTTCAGCCGACACGCTAACCGTCGACTCCCGCGACGCCGAGCAGCTCCGCCGCGGGCCGTCCGGCTGGGCCGGCCATGCACCCCGCCCGGGACCGGCCCCTGGCGGCGTGATCCCGGAAACACCGCTGACCTGGGGCTCGCTGTGGTTTAGCACCCTGCGCAGCTTCGCGGTTAATGCCCGCGGACTGTCCCGCGGCACCGCCACCTACGGGCCTGGCCATGCGACCCGAGCGACCCAGCTGGCAAGGCTGCGCGCGGCGCAGGGCGGCACATTCCTGGCACGCCGGCCGGGCGGCGCTCACGCCTTCTCGCCGGGAACGGGCCAAGATCCGGACCGCGAGCTCGCCCGGCGCGCTGAGCTGCTCGAGCTGCTCGCGCTCGGCCCGGCGTTTCAGTTCCGGCTATCCGCCACCGTGGCCGCCGCCCGGTCAGAACACGATCCAGGGACGGCACGCCCCGCGCTAGCCGCCGCCCTCGCTGGCCGCCTCGCCCCGGCGGTCGCCGCCTGGCTGCACATCAACCTGAACGACGTGAGCTGTTCCATCGGCGCGGAGCCTGCGATCACCGAACAAGGCGCCGGCAAGAAGGGCATCCGGGCCGCCATGCCGGTGTCGTGGCTCAGCGAAGTCTGGGCTCCCGGGCTGGCCCTAGTCGACGGCCACCTAGTTACCGGCATTACCCGCGCCGAGTTCCCGGATGCTGATGTGCTGGCCCTGGAAATGCCAGGCGGCGAGCCGGCCGCTCTCGCCGTTCAGTGCCAGAGCGACGCCAGCTCGTCCCAGGTCCCCCGATGGCGCATCACAGACAGTGACCGCGGCATCCGACACGCTCGGCATCGCCCTCACCGCACGTGACTTACCGTGATTCCAGGACAAACCCGAACCGCCGATCGGTGCGGCTTGCGGTTGCTCGGTAGTGGGCTCGGACGGCAGCCATATCTGGGCATCTTGTACCGCCCTGGACTTGTCTGCACGGCGGCGACGCCCGGCTTCCACGCGCACGACCTCTGATGCGAGGCTCGCACAGATCGATCTGACCTGCGCCCGACGACCCCGTCCGGCAGACATGATGAGAAACCGCTCCGATTAAGCGAGGTCGCGCGTCACAGTGTTCCACACGACATCGAGATCGATATCAAAGTAGCCGTGGCTCACCCGATTGCGCATGTCGGTTATCGCGCGCCAAGGCACTTCAGGATGCGCGTCGCGGACCTTACCGCTAACGCCTCGTGCCGCTTCGCCGATGATCTCTATCCAGTGAAGCACCGCGTTCTGCAGCAGCTCGTCGATGTCGAAGCGCGCCCGGTCGTCCTGGACGTGGCGCCCGATCCTATCGATCGCAGCCAAGACGTCCGCCAGACGCTCACGGTCGTCTCTCACAGCGCAACGGCCTCTGCCAGGACCCGGTCCCGAATGCGCGCCTTCAGGCCACGCGGCGTGGCCACGTCCACATGACGCCCGATGATCTCCTCAACGTCAAGCGCAAAACCGCTGAGGTCGAACAGCGTGGTGTCCGGACCCGGAGCTACCAGGAGATCCACGTCACTCGTCTCGACCGCTTCCCCGC
>Ga0187805_10000124_pt1 | contig 22734 bp, 26 predicted proteins | sample NC_wetland_sal_i_6_FD_132965 | JGI IMG/M metagenome (GOLD analysis project Ga0187805, IMG submission 132965) | Wetland sediment microbial communities from Neuse River Estuary, North Carolina, USA - Control_5 | ecosystem: Environmental > Aquatic > Freshwater > Wetlands > Sediment | place: USA...
AGGTCGCCGACCGTGTGGATGCCCTTGCCGGCCAGCAATTCCGCGATCCGCGGACCAACGCCTTTCACGTACTGCACCGGCGTGGAGAGTTCAAGCATGCGCAGGATTTCTCGAAGCCCATGCCTCTGCTCTAACCTGAAGGCATGCGTCCCCGAAAGAATATCAGGAGCGTGCCTGGCTCAGTGCGAGCGGCTGACGTGCTTCTCCTTCAGAGCTGACGCGTTGAGCGGGTTGTCGCCAACCCAGCGAGGGTCCCGTGGTGTCTAAGACATCAGTGCTCGTTAATTTTCTACAGGCCTTGCTGGCCGTTATTTTGGGCAATGTTGTTTATTTCGTGCTCGTCCCGTCGCTGCCGATGGCCGCGAGGCACCGTCCTTTTCGACTCGACCTGGGCATGGTGATCGATTTCTGGTTTTGCCTGGTGGCCTACGGGCTGATTCGCACCGCCAGACGATGGCGTTGATTCAAGCGCAAGCCCCTCTCGACGGAAGGCCGGGTACTTTCGGAACCTCGTTTTCGTGGGTTTCAAAGATAAAATTCCGTGGAATGCCGGACATTGCCGTCTTATACGAAGCCGGCCAGGCTGTGCTCTCGACGTTCGATCTGGACGAAGTGCTGCAGCGAATCCTGGCGATCGCCCGCGACCATTTCCACTTGCGAAATGTCGCCATTCTCCTGCTCGATCCGGGGACGCGGCAGCTTTGCGTGCGGTCGCAGATTGGGTGGGACGCCGGCAAAGACATCACTCTTGCCATCGATCAAGGCATCACAGGCACTGCGGCCTCGAGCAAAAAGCTGGTTTATGCTCCCGACGTGAGCCTCGATCCCCGCTACGTTTGCTCGGCGCAATCCACCTGCTCCGAATTGGCCATTCCTCTGAAAGTTTGCGATGAAGTGGTTGGCGTGCTCGACTGCCAGAGCGATCGCATCGATCACTTCGACCGCGAGACCATCGACTTACTGACTCTGTTCTCCACCCAGGCGTCGATCGCGCTGCAGAATGCCCACCTGTACTCGCTGGAGCGGCAACGCGCGCGTCAACTGGAAGCCATCAACAAGATTGCGCAGGAGAGCACCGCGGTGATGGAACTCGAGGAACTCCTGGTTCATGCCTGCTCGGTCATTCAGCAGGCGTTTCATGTTTCCCACGTGGCGCTGCTGCTGCGGGAGGAAGGCGACCTGGTGATGCGAGCGCACCAGGGAGTCCTCACACCCTGTTTGCCCCCCGGGCAGCGCATCTCGGCTGGCGACGGACCTTGGTCCGAGGTGATCGCGAGCCATGGCACGGTCGTGGAAAAGGATCTGAGCGGGGCTCCCGAGTCGCTGCGCCTGTTCAAGGAGACGGGATCGCGCATGAGCATCCCGCTGATTTCCTTCGGGCAGACGCTTGGGGTGCTGGCCCTGCATAGCTCGCGCCTCAACGCTTTTCGCCAAAGCGAGCTGCAGTCGCTGGAATCGGTGGCGGATATCTGCGCCAATGCCATTCAGAATGCCCACTACGTGGAACGCGTCAAGCAGTTGGCATATCTGGATGGGCTGACCGGCATCTTCAACCGGCGGTTTTTCGAACTGCGGATCGGGGAGGAACTCGAGCGCGCTCGCCGCTACGGCACGGGAATGGCCGTAATTATTGCCGATATCGATCAATTCAAAAGCTTGAACGATGCCTTTGGGCACTTGCTCGGAGATGAGGTGCTGCGGCAGGTTTCTTCGCTGTTTCACCAGCAGTTGCGCAAGATCGACGTCGTCTGCCGCTATGGCGGGGAGGAGTTCGCCATTCTACTGAGCCAGGTCAACGCGCAACAGGCCCTCGCCATTGCCGAAAAGTTACGCAGTCAGGTAGAAGCGTGGCAATTCCCGGGTGTGCCCCGCACCGTAACCATCAGCGCGGGCGTCGCGGCTTGTCCCGATCACGGGGCGAGCCGGGATGAACTGGTTCGTGCCGCTGACAATGCCCTGTATGCCGCCAAACAACTGGGAAGAAACCGCTCCTGCTTGAACAGTCGCTCGCGTGGTGCCGCCGCCGGCCAATAGCCTCGCTCACCGCCTTACAGATCCAGAGGCGCTCCTCGCACCTGGCGCATCTGTTCCAGTTGCTTCATCAACTCGTCCTGCTGCTTCTTGAGCTGTCTTCGCTGGCGTTCGGACTGACGTTTGTATCCCTTTTGCGCCTGACAAAGCGACTTGCGAACTTCCTGCTCGGCCTTGCCTGCTTCCTGGACGGCCATTTCTATATCAGGCCGGACTTTTGCCATTTCCTTTTGCATTTCTTCGATGTCGTAATACGCCCCGGCATCCGCCAGCGAATCTTCATCGTCTTCGATGTCCAGCATCTTGCCGGAATCCTTGCGGTCCGGCAGAGTGAGCGTAAGGGTCTGCTCCCTCCGATCACGCATCACGACTACGTTGACGGAGTCACCGTTGCGCGAACGCACGCCGTGTGCGAAGTCGCTGGTATCATGCACCAGTTGATCGTTCACTTTGACGATGACATCGCCGGCGCGAAAGCCCGCCTTCTCAGCCCGGCTGCCTTTTTCTACGGAGCGCACCAGCACGCCCGTGCCATTTCTCACGCCAAAAAATTCGCCCAGCTGCGGCGTGATGTTTTCCACCATCAAGCCGCTGCGCGCCGAAGAGGTGACCACGACCATGTTGATCGAAGGAATATCGATATCGGGCACATGGACCTCGGGAATGTGCACGTGGATGTCGCCCGGCTCCTTGGGCCAATCCGAGGTAAATTCCTTGTGCTTGTCGGAGAGCTGTACCTTCACCGTCAGCGGCTGCCCGTCGCGGCTCAGGCCCAGGGTCACGATGCGCCCCGGCGGCGTTTCGTGAATCATGCGCCGTAGTTGCGCTTCGCTCTCGATCGTGGTTCCGTTCATCGTGAGAATGACGTCGTGCTCCTTGATGCCGGCTTTCCCGGCCGGAGCATCCTGGTCGACCATCGTCACTTCCACGCCTTTTTCTTCTTTCAGCTTTAACGCGCCCAGCCGCTCGCTGGTGACGTCAGCGATGTCGACGCCGAGATACGAACTGGTGCCGCCGTCGTCGCTGGAAAATATCCAATTCTGCCCCGGCGGATCCGAGGTCGAGTTCTGCGCGGCGTAGGACACGTTGAGGAGAAACGGCAACAGAACGATGCTGCTCAGAATGTAGTTGCGCATGGTCATTCCTCGTTGGCAGGGGCCAGAGGCCAGAGGTCAGAGGCCAGTGATCAGTGGCCAGTGATTAGTGAAAAGTGAAAACTTTCCGCAACGCTGATCACCGACCACTAGCCACTGACAATTTTTAGTGGCTCGCCCTCCTGATACAGATGTCTCCGGTCGAAGTATGAACTTTCAGCGTAGGTCCGCCGCCGTTCAGCGCACCTTCGGCAGTCAGCGTCTTCGGCCCCCACTGATCGCCTTCGCTGTGCACGTGTATGTCGGGGAAATCCGAGCTAATGCGATGTCCATTCCCCATATCGACGCTGGCGCGAACATTGATGGCTACATCCGAAGCGATGTACACCGTGATATCGCCCGCGCCAGTCTCCAGATCCGAGTCATGCCGCTCACTGCCTGTGTTCACGAGCTTTACCGTGATTCCGCCCGCGCCGGTTTCTGCCCGCGCCGACGGAACCCCGTACAGTTCAATTCCTCCTCCGCCGGTTTCCGCATGGACATGACCCTTGGCGGAAGTCAGCCGGATGCTGCCGCCTCCAGTCGAAATATCCACAGGGCCGTCGAGATCGCTCAGATCGACGCTGCCGCCCCCGGTTTCCGCCTTGATCTTCCCGGAGCACTGATGCACTTCAATGCTGCCGCCCCCGGTTTCCACGGTCGCACCCTGAGCGCCCGCCTCTATGCGCACGCTGCCGCCGCCGGTTTCGGCCATCACCTTGCCGTTAGCATGGTGAACTTCGATCGAACCTCCTCCGGTGTGCAGCCCCAGATCGCCGTTCACTGTCCCAACTTCGATCGCGCCACCGCCGGTTTCTGCATATGCGCCGGCGCCGATGTCGTCGAGTTTCACACTGCCGCCGCCGCTTTCGGCTTCCACCCGCCCGGCCAGACCGGCCGCCTCAACATTGCCGCCCTCGGTTTCGAGTTTCACCAGCGCAATCTCGCGGGGAACGTTGATGGAGAATTCGCCCGAAAAATGCCGCGGCCGATGGCCTCCCTGCCAATCCCCGACGATCCACGCCGTGTCGCCCTTCACATAGGCGCTGATCTTGTACTTATCGAACTGGCGGCGGGCTTCTTCTTCCGACGAATTATCGAAATGCGTATGAACCACATAATGAATACCCTGCTCTTGCCCGCCTCGTACCACCACCGAGCCCATGTCGACTTTTACTCTCAAGTTTTTTACCGCGGCTAGTGAGCCTGTGATCTCCTGTCCCCAGGTTCCGCCTTCGCGGGACACGTGGATGTCCTGCGCTGCGGCCAGCGGCGCCAGGAAGGCCAGTGCTCCAGCCAAACCTACGATTTGTAGCGCGCGTTTCAAATGATCCACCTCGTTTCTGTACTATCGGCTGTGGGTGCCCATCCTAACGTCACGCCTTTTGCGACGTTAGGTTGGGGATTTTGATTCCACTACACCGAAGGATGCTGATTCTTAATCAATCTCCGGCAACTGCGCCAGCATAGTGCGGGCCTGCGACTTGATGTATGTGCTCTGATCCTTCGAGGCCAGCGCCATCAGCACTCCGCGCACGCTGCCATCGGCCTTGACCGGCTCGATCAGCCGCAGCGCTTCAATGCGTACTCCGGAATTCGTATCGTTGACCAGCGCCCGCAGCACGGCATCGCGCACGTTGGTGTCGGTCTTCACGTAAGTGCCCAGCGCGGTCAGCGACTTCAGCCGCACGCCCGGATTGGTGTCGTTCTGCAGGGCATAGATCAACGCTTCCCGCACCTGCATGTCGCCGGATCGTTGTGCCAGCAGGTCGACCGAATCCACGCGCACGCCGGAATTGTAGTTGTTGCGCGCCGCGTACAGCAGCAGCTGCTGGATCTTCTGATCGTTCAGCGATCCCTGCGCTTCCTGCGTCGAAACCGTGTTGTACTTGATGCTGACCTGGTCGGTGCCGGGGAGGGGAGTTACGGAATCAATGCCGGATATCGAAGCGGGGGCGGGGGTGGTAATCGGGGTGCCGGCGATTGTGGTTGGGTGCGTCCCGTAGATTTTGTAGGCTGTCCCTACTCCGCCAGCGAAGCCGAGAATCAGAATCGCCGAGGCCAGCGCCGGGGAGAACCGCACCTGTCGCAGCCAATCCACCGGATCGAAGGGCAAGCGGCTCCACAAGGTGCCCTGCTGCGCCGTCTCCAGCGCCTCCTGCAGGTGCATGCGCGAAGACGCTAGCAGATTCGGTGGAGGATCGTTGAGCAACGGATCGTCAGCGCGATCCTCGAGCAGCAGAGTATGAAAATCCTGCTCCGCCTTCAGCTCGGCCGCGCAGTCCGCGCAGCGGGATACGTGCTGCTCCAGTTCGTGGCGGACATCATCCGCGAGCTCGCCATAAACGTGAAGCACGATATTTTCTCGAACCCATTCACACTTCATAAGTCCACCTTATAAGTCCACCTTCATCGACCACGATCCATGTGGGGACGGCCGCCTTCGGCCGTCCGGCCAGCGCATAGCGCCGCCGCGTAATCCCCAATCCCTATCTCATATCCGCCAGCGCCCCGCGCAATTTCTGCGTGGCCCGGAAGAGCGTATTCTTGGCGGTCTCTTCCGTCGTATGCAAAATCTCTCCCACGGTGCGCAGCTTCAGCCCGTGATAATGCTTCAACTCAAACACCATGCGCTCGCGTGGAGTGAGCTTCTCTAAAGCCCCGGCAATCCGCGCGCCCAACTGCCGCCGCATCAAATCGCGCTCCGGATTCGCCCCCGCCCGTCCATCCGGCACCTGATCGAGCAGGTCATACTCGCCGCCGTCGGGATCCTTCGCGACCGGCGCATCTTCCTTGCGCACGGTTTTCTTGCGCAGGTGATCGAGACACAAGTTGGTCACGATCCGGTAAATCCACGTGTAGAAGGAGCACTCGAACCGGAAATTTCCGATGTTCTTATAGGCCTTGAGAAAGGCGTCCTGATACACGTCTTGCGCGTCGTGTTCAGTTCCGGTGAGATGAAGAGCGAGCCGCAGCACCGGCTGGTCGTAGTGGCGCACGAGTTCCTCGAAGGCGGCGCGGTTTCCCCGCTGCGCTTCGCGGATCAACATCGTGTCATCGATACGGCGTTCTTGCCCAGCCATGCGGCCCCGCGTGGGGTCCTGGATTTCTCGAGCTTCGTTTTGGTGAAGTTCCCGAGCTGCCCGACTGCCAACTCTCTCCGCTAACTCACTCTCTCTCGAGTGGGCCCGTCCGCCAACCGCAAGTGATATACACCAGGCATCGGCCGGCATTTTGGCTATTTCCTCTACGTGCCCGGTTGTTCGTGTCGTATCCGGGCTTGCACAGGAATAGACGGAGAATCCCCAGAACCGTGAGCAGAAATTATAGGCGCTACAGGAATTTTGTGGGGGCCTAGGTGATTCTGGGGCAGGGAGTTAGGGGGAAACAGAACAATGCAGGACAGGCCGAGCCGTAGATTTGGCAAAAGAAATGCCCCGCTTCCGGGGCATTACCTTGTAGCGTTGGCATCCTGCCAGGTGTCGCGTGGACGGCTTGCCCACGTAGCGGCGGCGCTACAACTACTCCGTCGCCGCTTCCTTCTCGATGACCACCTTCAGGTGCGCGGTCACGTCCTTATGCAGCTTGACCGGCACGGTGAACTCGCCCACGGTCCTCAACGGCTCGTGTAGCTGGATCTTGCGGCGATCCACGTTGAAGCCCTTCTTGGTCAGCGCGTCGGACAGGTCGCTCGAGGTGACCGATCCGAACAGCTGATCGTGCTCGCCCGACTTGCGCGTGAACGATACCGATGCGCCCTCGAACTGCTTTGCCAGTTCCTCGGCCTGGGTTTTCTCCTTGGCCGAACGCCGCACAGCGGCGGCCTTCATCTGCACGATGACGGCCTTGTTGCCCTCATTGGCCTGGATGGCCAGCTTGCGCGGCAGAAGATAATTTCGCCCGTATCCTTCCGCGACCTTCACCACATCGCCGCGCGATCCCAGCTTCGCTACATCTTCTTTCAGAATGACTTCCATGGATGACTCCAATCTCAGAATTCTCTGCCACGGATTCACGCGGATCATCACGGATAAACCAGAATCGTTGAAAAAGCCTTATCCGTGGGGATCCGTGCAAATCCGTGGCTGATTTTTAGCTCGCCCGTCCGGCAAACGGCAGCAGCGCGATATTCCGCGCCTGCTTGATGGCCGATGACAGCCGGTGCTGGTGCGACGCGCATACGCCGGTCAGCCGACGCGGCACGATCTTGCCGCTCTCGGCCACGAACTGGCCGAGCAGCCGGTAGTCCTTGTAGTTGATGTCTTCAATTTTCTCGGTGCAGAACTTGCACACTTTCTTGCGCCGGAAAAATTTCCGTCCGCCGCCGCCCTCGCGCGGAGGCCCACCGGGACCACGCCCGCCGCCGCCAAATCGCGGACGATCTCCACCCGGCCGGGGCCCGTCCGACCGTGGACGCTCGCTCGGCGCCGCTGCCGCTTGTTGCTCTGGTGCTTTTGTCTCGTCAGCCATAATTCTCCTTAAGTCAGTGGCCAGTGATCGGTGATCAGTGGCCAGTAAAATCATTGCCCGCACGCGGATACGGTCACTGGCCACTCACCACTGGCCACTGACGACTCGCTCTATACCGTTGCCGGAGCTTCTGCCGCTGGCGCTGCCGCCTCTTCCGGGGCCGCCGCTGCCGGCTGCGCGCTTATCTTCTTTTTCGCATCGCGCAGCGCCTTGATCTTGGCGAGCCGCTTCTGCTCCTCGTCCACACGCACGGTCAGGAACTTGATCACCGGCTCAGTCACGCGCAACCGGCGCTCCAGTTCGTGCATGACCGGCCCTCCGCCCTCGACGACCATGAGGACATAAATGCCGTCATGAAACCGGCGCACGGTGTAAGCCAGTCGCCGCTTGCCCATCTTGTCGACCCGCACCACCGTCCCGCCCGAAGGGGGAACGACCGACTGCAGCGTCGAGATCAGTTTGTCCAGATCCTCTTCCGTCATATCCGGCCGGACAATAAACATCAGCTCATAAGTACGATTCATTCGTTTCTCCAAACCTTGGCCAACGGATTCTCGCCGATCTTCACGGATAAAACCTTACGAACTTGTTCGTGATCCGCGTCAATCCGTGGCTAATCTTTTTGTTCTTCCTTCCGGTTAAAGCGATTCATCGCCGCCGCCGGACCTTCTTTCAAAATTACCTTCACCGCTTCCTCGGCGGTATCGAGCATCCCGTCGACAGCTTTCAAATCCGCCTTGCGCATCGGCGCCAGCAAATACTCCGCGCCGTCTCCGACTTTTCGCTCCGGCGCCACCCCGATCCGGATCCGCAGGAAATCCTGGGTGCCCAGTGCAGCGATGATCGACTCGATGCCATTATGCCCCGCCGAACTTCGCCGCGTATGAATCCGCAGCGTGCCGAGCGGAAAATCCAGCTCGTCCTGAATCACAATCAGGTCCGACTCCGGATTCGCTTCGTACTCTTTCACCAGCTCCCGCACCGAGACGCCGCTCAAATTCATGAACGTCTCAGGCTTGGCCAGCAGCACCATCTGATCGGCGATCACGGTGCGCGCCGTCAGCGCCCGGCATTGCCGGTTTCGTACTTCCACTCCCAGGTTTCCCGCGATCCGATCAATCGCCAGAAAGCCCAGGTTATGCGGCGTGCACTGATATTCGATTCCGGGATTGCCGAGACCCACAATCAGTTTCACGCCTTACGAACCGCCTCCCGCAAAAGCCAATTCATTCGCCACGGATTCTCGCGGATCGTCACGGATAAACCGAATCTCTTTTTCTGATCCGTGCGCATCCGTGCTGATCCGTGGCCAGAGTTATTTCTTTTCTTTCTTCTCGGACTTCTCCGGCTTTTCGGCCGCTGCCTCGCCGCCCTCTTCCTCGGTCTCCTGCTTGCCCTTCTTGATGACTTCGGGCTCGGCCGGAACAGCTCCCGCCTCGGCCGCCACCGCTTCCGGCGTGGCCACAACTTCTTCCTTCACCGAGGTCACGTGCGCAACCGGCTGATTGGCGTCGGTCAGAAACTTAAGCTTCTCGGAGTGTGGAAGATCGGAAACGCGCAGCACCTTGCCAAAGGTCAAATGGCTGACGTCGGCATCGATGTGGCTCGGAATCTCCGCCGGCAAGCACTCGATCTCGACCTCGCGCAGCATCTGCTCCATGATGCCGCCCTCCTGCTTCACGCCGGCGGCCTCGCCAACCAGGAAGATGGGCACGCTGACCCTGAGCACCTTGTCGAGGGCGATCCGCTTCAAATCGATGTGCAGCAGCTTGCCCTTGATCGGCTCATATTGCCAATCCACGATCATGGCTTTGGTCTTCTCGCCGCCCATCGCCAGATCGAAAATCGTGTTGTGGCCGGTCTCCGAATTCAGAATTCGGGTCACCACTCGCGGGTCGACGCTGATTGGGAGCGAGTCTTTCCCCGCTCCATACACCACCGCCGGGATCTTCCCGTCGCGGCGCACGCGCTTGGCATCATTCTTCGTGCCAGCTTCCCTCGGTTGCGCTTCCAGTACGTTCGTTTCCAATGCAGTCGCCATAATTTCTGTGTCCTATCTAAGAAATCAGCAATGAGCTGTGAGCCATGAGCCGCGAGCAAAATCTGTTTGCTCGTCGCTCACTGCTCACGGCTAGATAAACAACTTGCTCACCGACGTTTCTTCGTGATTTGCCTGAATCGCCCGGCCAATCAATCCTGCTATCGAGAGGACCGAGATCTTTCCTCCCTTTTCAGTTCTTGCCGCGTCGGCTGCCGGCGAGAGCGGGATGGTATTCGTCACGACGACTTCTTTAATCACCGAGTTCCGGATGTTCTCCACTGCCGGACCCGACAGCACCGCATGTGACGCGCAGGCATAAACCTGCGTGGCGCCATTCTCCATCAAGGCCGCAGCTGTCTTCACCAGCGTGCCGGCCGTATCGATCAAGTCGTCGATGATCAAGCAAGTCCGCCCGTGGACGTCGCCGATCACGTGCATGATCTCGGCTACATTCATTTCGACACGCCGTTTATCCACGATGGCCAGTGCCGCGTCGACCTTCTTGGCGAAAAACCGCGCTCGTTCCACGCCGCCCGCGTCCGGTGAAACCACCGTCAAATTCGGCAACGCCAGCTTGCGGAAGTGATCCACCAGCACCGGCGAAGCGAACAGGTGATCCACCGGGATGTTGAAAAATCCCTGCAACTGCGGCGTATGCAAATCCACAATCAACGCCCGGTGCACGCCCGCGGTCGTCAGCAGGTCGGCCACCAGCTTCGACGAGATCGGACTCCGCGGCTTGTCCTTCCGGTCCTGCCGGGCATATCCGAAGTACGGAATCACCGCCGTGATGCGTCGCGCCGAAGCGCGTTTCAGCGCGTCGACCATCAGCATCAACTCCATCAAATGTTCATCGACGCTTATGCTCCTGCCGCCGTCCCGGGCCGCCGCCCGGCAGGTTGGCTGCATCACAAACACATCCGCGCCGCGCACATTCTCCTGGATCTGCACGTAGCACTCGCCGTCGGCAAAGCGCGTCACCTGCGCCTGCCCGCGCGGCATCCCGAGAAAATGGCACACTTCATCGGCCAAAGGCTCATTCGCCGTGCCGCTGAAGATCTTGAACTTCTCGTCCACTCGCGGACGCTGCTTCCGCTCCTGCTTCTCGTCGGGCACAGGCGGACTCTTTTTCTCAACCTTGTCGGTCGTCTTATCGGTCGGCGTGACTAAAGTAGCCATGGTTTTTCTTTGGGCTCCTGGCCTTCAGTTCTAACGCAGCTCTCGGCTGTCAGCTTTCAGCCCTCAGCTAGAACCACAACTCTCGGCAGGAACTGGGAGCTGACGGCTGAAAGCTGCATTTCTGGCTGGGCCGCTAGGATTCGAACCTAGACAAAGTGCTCCAAAGGCACTTGACCTACCATTAGTCGACGGCCCAATAAGCCAATCGTTGATGGTTGAAGATTGATGTTGAATGAACCCCACCGGAGTTCGCCATCATTGTCATGCAACAATCAAAATTCAACAATCAAAAATTCGCTGACCCGGCACAATCCAGCCCTAACCACGGCTCATGTGGCGACGGCCGCCTCGGCCGTCGAACCGAAAGGCGAAGCCGAGCGCCCCAGAGGCAACGCTCGCCTCCTAATCCACCAGCACTCTCCGCCAGTACCCTCGCCGCGGCAGCGTCGAAGTCGCCTGCGCCGCCCAACCTTGCTTCCGAAGCCGGCTCCCCGCCCGTGCCGCCGTGTCTTTGGACCCAAACAGTCCGTACAGCGTCGATCCAGACCCGGACAACGACACATATTTCGCGCCCGCGCGCTCAAGCGCACGCTTCCCCTCACGCAGTTCGGGATAGTCAGGAAAGACGACTTCTTCGAAGTCGTTTTTAATCCCAGCCCGGACAAGCCAGAGAAGCGGATTCTCGGCCCGGCCCCTTCTAAAAGGAGCACTGGAGTAAGGCTCGCTCAGCCACGCTGACAACTCACGGCCGAGCTCATTCATTCTATCGGACGCAGGGGCCACCGTCAATTTCGGCGTGGGATGACTGCTCGTTTTGCCCCTGCTCGTGTGGGGACGGACGCATTCGTCTGTCCCAGGTTCTGTGGGGACAGCCGCCAAAGCCTGCCCTGAGCGAAGTCGAAGGGGCTGTCCGACCAAACGCACCTCGGCTGGCTGTTGTCCTGCACTTTCCTCAGAACTCGACAGCAGAGGCGCTGCCTCGCGGGCAGGAGTGCCCGCGCCACACATGCTCACGAGCCGGTCCCATTCTGCAAACGCTTTCGGTGTCGAAACCCCCACCTCCGGCGTCACTACCACGCAGGCCATCGCCGGCAAATCCGGCAGCGGATACACCTGCTCGCCGCGGCCCACTCCCAGAACCGTTCCGCCCACCAGAAACAGCGGCAGATCCGATCCCACTTCCGCCGCGATCCGCAACCGCTCCGCCGCTGGCAGAGTTATCCGCATCGCCCGCTCCAACCCCAGCAAGGTCGCGACCGCATTCGCCGATGCCCCGCCTAACCCACCTTGCACCGGCAGCCGCTTCTCAATCTCGATGACCGCCCGCCCCTTCGTCCGCAACGCGGCCATCGCCCGCTCGACGATGCGGAAGCACGTGTTCGACTCGTCCCGCGGCACCCGTGGATCCTCGCACCGAATCTCAATCCCAGAACCGCGACCCACGCTCACCCGAATCACATCATGCAGCCCGATCGTCTGGTACACGGTCAGCAGGTCGTGATACCCGTCTGCCCGCGCCGCGCCAATCCGCAGCCCAACGTTAATCTTCGCGAACGATCGCACCGTTACCGTCATGGAGGAATGATTGTAAAGTCTTGTTCCTGAATTTACGATGCTTCGCTCAAAAGCATGGCTACTGAGCCCCCGCCCGTCCGATTGTGACCTCGGTAATCTTTCCCGCTTACCCTCGGCGGCGCATCCTTAATGTGATTTCAATCACAAGACCGTGCCTAGGGCACTGCCTTCCCCCTTGAAAGCGCAGAACGACCGCAAACTTGGATGCTGCCCCGGAGATTGTTTCGGGCCCCTGTGCAGCATGCTTCCCGCAAGTTGGGACGTGAAAGAGTAAGCGGGACTTTTGTACGGCCAAATCTCAACCCTGCGGATATTGTGCGGGCCGCCGGGGGATAAGGGGACGGGTATGCGCCGAGTTTTCTCTCACTGCTTTTTCGTCGCTTTTTTCTTTGCCGCGACCTCTCCGGCATTTTCGCAAAGCGAATACAAAGTCATCACCGTAACCGACGGCGGCACGATTTCGGGCACCGTCAAATGGTCCGGACCAGTTCCTCGTGCCCTGGATTTTCCGGTCACCAAGGATCCGCAGATCTGCGATCCCGATTCTAAGAAGACCGTCGATCTCGAGCGCCTCGTCATCGGCCCCCAGGGCGGCGTCGCCAACACCGTCGTCTACCTGAAGAACGTCACCAGGGGCAAAGCCATGGATCTGCCGGAGCAGCGCCGCCACCTCGATCAGAGACACTGCCACTACATCCCTCACATTCTTCTTGTCCCGGAAAATGGTGCGCTCGAAATGGTCAGCTCGGATGCCACTTTGCACACCATTCACATGGACGGGGCAGCCACCTTCAACCTTCCATTTCCTTTCCCCGGCCGCGTAAACTCCCGCACCATGCAGACGCCCGGCCTGGTCAACCTGCGCTGCAACGGCGGCCATGTCTGGATGAATGCCGAAATGTTCGTTGCTCCTCATCCTTACTACGCCGTAACCGAAGAGAGCGGACGCTTCGAGTTCACCGACGTCCCGCCGGGAACCTATCAGATCGTCGCCTGGCACGAGGGTTGGGGACTTGCCGGCAAAGAGCAGGCTTATGACGTGCTCACCGAACGCAGCGTGCAGCGCCCGATCTTCACCGAACCCAGAACCTGGGAAAAATCGGTGACCGTGAGCGGCAACGGAGTTTCTACCGTCGACTTCGTGCTCTCGAACAAATAATCAATGTAGGAGCGGTCGAAATCGGCGCCGAAGCAGTGTAGGAGCGGACACATTCGTCTGCCCCGCGAGCGTAGCGAGCGCCCAAATGCCTCCCGGAGCCAGAGACAGTCGGGCCATATGAAGCTCAAAGAAGGGCGGCTTCAGCCGCTGAGAGCCTTCTACTCCCGAAAAGCGGGCTGTGTGTAGAATGAAACAGGAATGTCACAGGCAGCCCCAGCCATCACACGCAGCCCCGCCGAAGTGGTTCGGCTAACCCCGGTCTCGCAGGCGCCGAACGGCATCTGTTACGCCAGCGCCGGCGAAGTGGCGGTCAACTCCTTCGATCTCGAACGCATGGTGGCTGCCGTTCCGACCCGAGTTGCCTCCGCGCTAGAGCGCAAAGCCTACTACTTTGTCCCGCTCACGGTGAGTCATGGCGATGAAACGCTGATCGCCGACCGCTACGATGTCGCCCTCAGCGATAACGCAGTTTGCCATCGGAACCTCAATCTTGGCGACTCGCAGTGCGTATTCATTTCCACTCGCCTGATGGACGACAAGTTTTCCGTCGCCTTCGAGTTCTATATCAATGTCGGACATGCGCTGGTCGAGCGCGCCGGAGTCTCGCGCGAATTCAGCGAACTGGCTTGGAGCCAGGTCGAAGCCGGAGTGCGCGGCGAAACCTCGCTCGATGCCTGGGACGCCCGCAAGCTTGCCACGGTCCACGGTCCCGACGCCGAACGCTACAAGACCGAATATCTGGAAGCTACGTTCTCCGATACGATTTCGATTTACTTGCTCTCGCTTTATCTCGACGTCGATTACTACGATCTCCGGGAGCGCGATTACCCGCTGCTCGCTCCTTCCGCGCTGGCCGAGCGTCTGCGAAAAGTTGCCGAATTGTTTCCCGCGAATTCCGGATTCGAGTTTGCGATCCTGTACAAGCGCCGCGGCTGAGCGTGCGGCGAACCTAACGATATGGCTCGAGCATCCCCATCTCCACGCTGGTACGGCATTCCGGTGCGCGTGGCCCTGATGACGTTCATCGGGACGCTCTTCTGTTTTGCCGTTACTCTGCTGCTGGCCATTGCGGGAACGGCGATCGCGTCTAAGCTGCGCGGCGTGCACCCTGACATGCGCATCGCCTACCGCTTGATCGCGATACCCATAGCGCTGGTCGCGGGCGTAATGATTCTCGTCTTCTCGATCTCTCTTGAAGTGCGGCACTACCGGCAGATGAAGACGCTGTCGGCGATCGAGAAGATGAACTGATTCCGCCGATGCCCCCACGTATCGCCATCCCAATGCCGCATTCCACCGACCGCGAGTACGGCGAGCGCGCCATGCCGCAATACGAGCGCGCCGTTGCGCTGGCAGGCGGTGAACCGGTTCGCATTCCGCTTGATCAGAGCGCAGCCGTAGTGCGGAAGATGATCGAGAGCTGTGCTGGAGTGCTGCTGCCCGGCAGCAACGCCGACGTGGATCCCGCCAGATTTAAGCAAGCTCCGTCGTCGCACACTGCCGAAGCCGACCCGCGCCGTGACGAAATCGACGATCTTCTTCTGGACAACGCGTACGCCCGGCGCAAGCCGGTGCTCGGCATCTGCTATGGCCTGCAGAGCCTGAACGTGCATCGGAGCGGATCTCTGGTGCAGCACATCCCAGATTTTTTGCCCGAAGCGACGCGTGCGCGGGTGAATCATGAGGCAGGCAGGAAAGTCACAATCGCGCACAAAGTTGAAATCGATCGGGACTCGGTGCTCGCGCAGATTGTATGTGGCGACAGCCGCCCTCGGCTGTCGGGCCCAGCGGAGCTCGGCGGTGGGCTGCAACCGCATGGTTTTCGGGAAGGGCACGGCTTCAGCCGTGCCAATACGGCCTCGAAAGTGAATTGGGCTTTAGCCCCTGAGGCCGGCAGCCTGATCCTTCCCGTCAATTCTTCTCATCATCAATCGGCCGACGCGGTCGGCGAAGGCCTGCGCATCGTCGCGCGCTGTCCCGACGACGGCATCATCGAAGCGCTGGAAGGAACCGCGCCAGATCATTTCGTGCTCGCGGTGCAGTGGCATCCCGAGCGCTCGGTGGCGGAAGACTGGGCATCGCGCGCAATCTTCGAGGTGCTGATTGAGGCGGCGAAGAGAACCGAGATTTGAGACGAGTGCCGAAGTCGCGCTACCTGGCTTTTCCGCGCTTGGATTTCTTTGGGGACTTCTCCAGCAGAACGGCCACGTGCGCGAGCGCGGCGTTATCCAGATTCAATCCTTCCGGAGTCTTAGCTTTGAGGCCGACGCAGTCGGACGATACGTCTAGGAGTTCGGCAACTCGCGCCCGGATCGCCGTGGCATGCGGACCGATCTTCGGCGCCGCCAGGATCAGGCTGGCGTCCACGTTGGCGACCGCATATCCGGCGTCGTGCACCCGCTTCAGCGCTTCGCGCAAGAAGATCACTGAATCCGCGCCCTTCCACTTCGGATCGGAAGGCGGGAACAGCGCGCCAATATCCGGCGCGGCAATGGCACCCAGCAGTGCATCGGTGACCGCATGCAGCAGCACGTCTCCGTCAGAATGCCCGCCGAGTCCCTTCTCGTGAGCCACCGTGATCCCTCCGATCTTCAGCGGAATACCAGGATGGAATTCGTGCGAGTCAAAACCGTAGCCGATTCTCACCGCAGGTTTCGAGTTTCGAGTTTCAGGTTTCAAGTTTTTTGAGTTTCGATCCAGCTACTTCTTCAGATAGAACTCCGCCAACTCCATGTCTGCGGGAGTCGTGATTTTGATGTTTCTTGGCGATCCCATTACCACGGCGACCTCGTGGCCGGAACGCTCGGCGAGCGAGGCTTCGTCGGTGCCCATGAAGCCGTCGGCAGTGGCTTCGTCGAAGGCCTTCTTGATGACATCGTAGCGGAAGCCCTGGGGCGTTTGCGCCAGCACAACACCGGCGCGCGGAATCGTGGATTTGATGATGGCGCCCTCGGACGTGCGCTCGACCTGCTTCACCGTGTCTACGGCGGGAAGCCCGACAATGGCTGCGCCGTATTTCCGGGCGGCCGCGATCACTTCACCAATGATTTCAGCGGTGACCAGAGGACGTACGGCATCGTGCACCAGGACGATATCGTCGGGCGCGGCCGAGACTGCCTTGAGCGCGTGCTCGACCGACTGCTGGCGGTGCTCACCGCCCACGACCAGCTCGATCTTCTTCCGCAGAACATCCTTCGCTTCGGTTTCGAGCCGTTCGCGGAATCCCTCAATTTCGTTTTCGCGGAGTGCGATCCATATTTCGCTGACTTCGTCGATGGCGGCAAACCGGCGCAGCGTGTGAATCAGGATCGGAGTGCCCGCAAGTTCGGTGAACTGCTTGGTCGAATGAGCCTTCTTCGACTTGGGATCCATGGCGCTGGGCATGGGTGCCATACGCGTTCCAAGACCAGCGGCCGGGATGATGACAAGAACCTTCATAGCGGGCTGTCAGTATACGAGCGCGAAGGCGGCAAGTTCAAATGCGATATTCCTCGCTGCCCGGGCCCATGCGCCTCGACATACAATGGCAGAATCTTTCCCGGGGAGATATTTTTCATGTTATTCGCCAGACAAATCTGTCACTGGCTTGTCGCCAACGCCCAAACCATCTACTACCTGATGGCGACGGCCGGGGCATTCGTAGCCGTGCTGACCTATTACAGAAATTCGACGATTGAACGAGCCCGCTGGCTCTCGAGCCTGTATTCGAAGTTTTACGAAGCGCCCGATTTGAAGAGAATCCGCAAGTGCCTGGACGAGAGTCCGCGCAATGCGCCGGGGATAACAGAACTGGTGCGAACTGAAGATCCAGATTTTACGGACTACTTGAATTTTTTCGAGTTCATGGCGTATCTGGAAAACCGCCGTCAACTTAGCAGCAGAGACGTCGCGGCCCTGTTCGATTATTACCTGCGCGTGCTTTCCAAACACAAAGAAGTGCGAGAATATGTACTGGAAGACAGGAACGGATACGGCTATCTGAAGAAACTTCTGCCGCGCTTTCCGCCGGTCGATTAACGGTTGCCACATGCCTGATCACCTATTTGTATACGGCACTCTCTCTCCGCGGCATGCGCCGCCGGAAATTGCTGCGACCGTGCGCCGGCTTCGTCCGGTGGGGCAGGCCTCGGTTCGCGGCCGTTTGTTTGATCTTGGGGAGTACCCCGGAGCTGTTTTAAGCAAGAACTCGCGCTCTGTGATCCGAGGAGAAGTTTTCGAGCTTCCGGGCGACAAGAGTACTTTGAACTTGCTGGATGACTACGAGGGCTTTGAACCGAACAAGCAGGCGTCGAGCCTGTTCCTTCGGCGGGCATGGCCGGTCACTATGGACGACGGCAAGCGCCTGCAGTGCTGGGTATACGTCTATAACGGGACGATGAAAGACGCCCAGCCGGTTAGAAGTGGTCGCTACTCGCGTCGCCGCATCTCTCGCCGTGCTACGAGTGCGCGTTCTTCCGCTACGAAGTAAAAGAAAGCTGAACTTCGGCCCGCACAAGCCTAGCCCGGCCGGCCTAGCATGCACTGCCCCTTACACCGACCCGCTACGACGCGCCTTGTTTCGTGTCAACCTGCGCGGCAGCCTGCACTGCAGTCGGACCGGGTGCCGGCACCACAGCAGGGGTCAGCGGCACAGCGGAGGGCGCCTGCCTCGAATAAGAGGCCCGCTCGTCCCACTTGCCGAAAATCATTTTTCCCGCCGTGGTCTGCAGCACCGAGGTGACCGACACGTCGATGGTCTTGCCGATCATCTTGCGCGCGTTGTCGACCACCACCATCGTTCCGTCGTCGAGATAGGCGACGCCCTGGTTGTATTCCTTGCCTTCTTTCAGGATGAATACACGCATGGCCTCGCCGGGAAGCACGATCGGCTTGAGCGAATTGGCCAGTTCGTTGATGTTCAACACCTCAACGCCTTGCAATTGCGCAACCTTGTTCAGGTTGAAGTCGTTGGTGATGATCTTGCCTTCGTAGACCTTAGCCAACTCGATCAGTTTCAGATCCACTTCGCGGACGGCCGGGAAATCGTCTTCCACGATCTGGATCTGCAGGTTGGCGACTTTCTGCAGGCGCTGCAGGATGTCGAGGCCGCGGCGTCCGCGATTGCGCTTCAGCGAGTCGGCCGAGTCGGCGACCAGCTGCAACTCGCGCAGTACGAACTGCGGAGTCACGATCACGCCGTCGAGAAAGCCGGTTTCGGCGATGTCGGCGATTCGTCCGTCGATGATGACGCTGGTGTCGAGAATCTTGTAGCTCTTCTTGCTCTGCTTCTCTCCACCAAAGATCCCGCCGAGTGCGGCCAGGTTGAGCAGATCGCCCTTGTTGGCCCCGACGATCAGGCCGACGTAGGCCATCAGCAGCATGACCAGAATCTGCAGGAAACTCTGCGTATGTCCGTCAGGAACACTGTTGCGGATGACCAGAGCGAACAGGTAAGCGCCGCAAATGCCGAGGAGGCTGCCGATTGCCGCTCCGATCAAGCGTTTCAGGCTGACGGTGCGCAGCTTCCATTCGAACAGGACAATGGTTGCGCCGATAATCGCGCCCACACCTGCATCGTAGCTGCGAGGCAAATTGAAGGGTTCGATGATGAAGCAGGTGGCGCTTACAACGATGATGAAAAAAAGACGTACAAGAATAAGATCCACGGTAAACCTCCCCGCGGATGCAACTTCCCCTTGCCACGGGGCGATGCACCCGTGCCCGTCCTCATCGCCCCCGATGGGGACCGGCCTCTCAGATGCGGGGCGCATGAATTAGGGGGATGAATGTACGCCCCGTCCGGCTGAAAGGGGCCCAGCCGGAAGAACAATATGCCAACGCCAAGAGTATATACCCGCCGTTAGACACTGGGGGAAAAACCGGTCATGGGATGGGAGCAGTCGCGCCGGCGCCCCTTCGAGCCTACAGGCTTCCCCGTCCTGACTTACAGCAAAACACTCTCGCAAGGCGCGCGTGCCCTCGCATCTGACCTTGGCACGTTACGAACCGTCTGCAGGCAGGTCGCGGGCCCCTAGACCATTTCAGTTTGGAGGAATGTTTTATGCGAGCTTTCAGATTTTTGAATCTAGCGATTCTCTCGATCCTGGTTGCGAGTTCAGCGGCGCTGTACGCCCAGGACGAAAAACAACAGGAAGAAAAACCACCGCGGCAGGAGGAACCGAAGCGGCAGGAAGAAGCCAAGCCCGGCTCGAGACAGGATGAGATGAAGCCTCCGCGGCAGGAAGAAGCCAGGCCCGCGCAACAGGATAAGCAGGAGCAAAAGCGAGACGAGAAACAGCCGCGCGAGCAGATGAATAACGGACGGCAGGAAGCGGCGCCGCAGCAGGAAGGGCATGCCCGTCCCGCCGGCAAGAGCGCCCACATTCCGGATGAGAAGTTTCACGCCCAGTTCGGACGAGGCCATGTGTTCAAGGTGCAGCGTCCAGTGACAGTGGAAGGCCGGCAGGGCTTCGTTTACGGGGGCTATTCGTTCGTGATAATGGATGCCTGGCCGCCAGATTGGGCTTACACCGACGATTGCTACGTCGACTATATCGACGGCGAGTATTTCCTGTTTGATATGTTCCATCCCGGCGTGCGCATCGCGCTCATGGTCGTGATGTAGAACGTGAGTTCTGCTCGGGGACGTGGCCCGCTTCAAACTGGATTCAGGTCTGCTGGATCCAGTCCGAGCGGGCCATTCTTATTTTCAAGGCAATCGCAAGGATTAAGGTGCGTTGCCATCCTGTTAGACTTTCCGCATGAAAGCTCTGATGCTCACCAGCCTTTCGGGCCCAGATGGGCTCGCCATTCAAGATGCCCCCGAACCGACAGCGAAACCGGGTCAGACGATTGTCCGTGTGACCGCTGCAGGTCTGAATTTTGCCGACTTCATGACCGCAAAAGGCGGCTATCCGGGAACGCCGCCGCCCCCATTGATCGCGGGCCGCGAATTTGCCGGCGTGGAAGAGAGCACCGGACGCCGCGTGATGGGCTACGCGCAGTGGGCCGCGTTCGCGGAAAAGACCGCAGCCTACTCCCACATGCTGTGGCCCATTCCCGACCGCTGGACCGACGAGCAAGCCGCAGCCTTCCCGGTGAACTACTTCACAGCGTATCTCGGATACTGGCAGGCGGGAATGACCGGAACTGCACCGGAATGGGGCGCCCCATCCTCGTCGCGTTCTGTGCGACAGGGTGGGGATTTTGATTCGTCAAAAGGCAAGACCCCCCGCGTGCTCATTCATGCCGTGGCCGGCGGCGTGGGCACTGCCGCCGTACAGATCGGGCATTTGCTGGGTGTGGAGATGTACGGCACGTCGTCGTCAGACGAAAAGCTGGCGCGGGTGAAAAAGCTGGGCCTGCAGCATGGCATCAACTACAAGCAGCACGACTACGAAGAGGTGGTGAAGAATCTCACGCACGGCGAAGGCGTGGACGCCGTATTCGAAATGCTCGGGGGCGAGCACACGGCCAAGAGCCTGCGCTGCCTGCGTGATTTCGGACGCGTCATCCAATACGGCACCGCGACAGGGAAGTCTCCGAAGCTCGATCTGCGGGCGATGTACGCGAAATCGGGAATGGTGCAGGGACTATGGCTGAGCTATCTGTCCCAGAGGCGCGAGATCATGGAACCGGCGTGGCAGCAGCTTTCCCAGTGGATCGAGCAGGGCAAGCTAGTTCCGCAAATCGGGCACGTGCTTCCATTCGAGCGCGCGGTGGGGGGTTATAAGCTGCTCGAAGAAGGGAAGAACTACGGGAAAGTTGTGCTGAAGATTTCGTAGTTCGGGAACGGTTGAATCGGAGCGTGCTTCTGATGAAGAAGAAAGAAGCGGTAACGCTGTACGAGAAGCCGACCTGAAGCACATGCCGCGAGGTCAAGCGTGTCTTGACTGCACAGGGCGTGGCATTTGAGAGCGTGAATTACATCGAGCATCCGTTGTCGGCGGAGGAGTTGAAAGGCTTGCTGCGGCGCGCGGGGTTGAAACCGCATGACGTTTTACGAACGAAGGAATCTGCCTATCGAGAGTTCGTGGCGGGGAAGGATCTAAGTGACGATGCGCTTCTCAATATGATGGCGGCTCATCCGGAGCTGCTGCAGCGGCCGATCGTGGCACGAGGCGGCAAGGCAGTGTTGGCGAGGCCGGTCGAGAATCTGGCAAAATTAGGAATCAAGTAGGCAGTTCGCACTGCCGTGATGTCGTGCAGAACACGTCAGGTGAGCGCTATGCCCTGCTTACGACAGTTGAGCTTTTTGGAGGCCGTAAAGCGTAGAATCATACTTGTCTGGGGGTAGCGATGAAATACAGAATTGCGACGTGGGCGATTGTGGGCCTCCTACTCGCAGGCTTTTGGGCACTCTTTGCCGCTGCGACCTTTCCATCTACCAGCGAGCGCATGCGCGATGTTTGGAGTCTTGTCTGCGTAACATGCCCCATTGCGATAGCGGGCATGCATCACGCGATTAGCCTCTATGAGGTTCTGGTCGCAAATGCCATCACCTATGGTTTCGTCGGTCTGATAGTAGAAACCTTGCGGAAACAGTTGCATCACGCACATTAGGTCGATCCAAGTGATACACCGCCACGCTGGAAACATCCGTAGGCAATAAGGTGTCTGCACATCTGTGAACACCCGAATATTTCGGCTTGCAGCGATTTGCGACTGGGCGATTGCCTTGTTCGTAGGGGCACTTTCTGCGGCGGAGCTTTACGTCATCCGAACTGGGCAATTTCGAAACTCGAATTGGCTGGAGCCGACCTCGTGGGCGCGGACTCAAGAATGGGGTCTTTTGCTTTGTCTGATCTGCTTGATTTCGGGTTATGGGCTATGGACGGCGAGAACATGGTCACGCTGGCTTGAGCTTTTGCTGGCTGCGCCCAAGGCGTACTGCGGATATGTAGAGTTCTGGATTTATGCAATGACACGCGGTTTGCTGTTCTTGGGCATCATCCTCATCATCTTCGCGTCCATCGGAATTACGGTTCTGCTGTGGCTCCCGAAACGCCGCATCAAGTCACCAGCCAGTACTCGAAGTGGGTAACTGGCGATCGGAGTAGGGATCGTGATCGCTCACAACCCCCTCCACGGACCCGGACGGGCGCTAGTTAGCGCATCCGGTTCTTATCTTGGATGAGTAGCGGCGAAACGGGCATCGGGATAGGGAT
>Ga0187805_10000126_pt1 | contig 22479 bp, 13 predicted proteins | sample NC_wetland_sal_i_6_FD_132965 | JGI IMG/M metagenome (GOLD analysis project Ga0187805, IMG submission 132965) | Wetland sediment microbial communities from Neuse River Estuary, North Carolina, USA - Control_5 | ecosystem: Environmental > Aquatic > Freshwater > Wetlands > Sediment | place: USA...
CCCGCCGCGAAGGCTCGGCCAACGAGTTCGCTGGTGACCGCATGGATGTCGCCCTGGGCAAGATCCAGAATTGCGGAATGTGGCGTTCGCTGGTCGGCAAGTTTCGCACGTGCCCGCACGCCGATCGCCGGCCCGGCCGCCAGGATTTCGATGCAGCCGAGCTTGCCGCAGCCGCAGCGCGGACCGCGATAGTCGATGCTCATGTGGCCGCCTTCGGCCGCGGATCCAGTCTTGCCGTGATAGATGACTTCATCGAAGACGAAGCCCGTGCCGATGCCGGTGCCGATGGTCGCGTAGAAGACGTAATGGAAACCGCGCGCCGCGCCCCAGCGCGTCTCGGCCAGGGCCGCGGCATTCCCGTCATTGTCAACCTTTACCGGCACCTGATACTTGGCTTTGATGCGATCGGCCAGCGGAAAATTCCGCCAGCAGGGAAGGTTGGGAGGGTTGAGCACAATTCCGGCGCGTGGATCGAGCGGGCCAGGAGCGCAGATTCCAATACTGCGAACACCTTGACCTTCGGGCGTGGCGAGCATGGAGTCAATCGCGCCGGTGACCGCGTCCAGGGCAGCCTCTGCCGTGCTGTCCGTGACCATGGGCTTGCGCCCCCGAGCCAGGATGGTTCCACTACTATCTACGATCCCGACCGCAACCTTGGTTCCACCGATGTCTACTCCTAGAACTGGCGGTGAGTTCATGGCCGCCCCGCCGCTGCCGCGTGCGGAATTCTATGAAACTGCCCTTTGAGGGCGGGATGGTTCTGGCACAACCCAACCGTCGCACAAATAATGAAGGTAATTGTTAAAGCGGAGAACGGGGCGGAGCGCTTCATGACAGCGTACCTTTCGGAGCGTTGCAAGATATAAGGCAGGAAAAGATTATCATTGAACATTTGTTTGGATGTAAGTTGCTGATTCTACAGTCAGGCGAGTCGAAGTTTCTGATGTGAACAAAATTTATGATTCCTTTTATGCAAACTTTGAATCCAAGGCAATACGAAAGTAAGTTGACGGGCGCGAGTTGGCCCGCATAAAATCGAGCCTCAATGTCAGGTAGTCTCAATCTTCGCGCGGTGTGTTGCTGCACTTGTTGTTGTTGTGCATGCGTGTGCTCCGGCGCGGGGAGGCTGCTGACTTAAGGTTTTTTTCTTAATACCGGCATTCTTCAACCCACCGCCAGAGCGATCTGGCGGTGGGTTTTTTATTTTCCAAAACTTATGGCGACGATCACGAACACGGTGAAAGAAACAAAGGCGCAGCGAGCCGAGCGGCTGAAGCGATCCCTGAACCCATGGGAAGGGATTGAGGCGATCCGCCGCTTCGCTCGCGAAGGATTCGAGTCGATCCCTCCAGAGTGGATCGGCACCTACTTCCGCTGGTGGGGCGTTTACACACAGGGCGACGGCGCCGGCGTTACCGGAGGCCACGGCGGCGAGGGTCGCGCCTTGCAACGCTTCATGGTTCGCATCCGCATTCCCAACGGCATGATGTCTTCGCGGCAACTGCGGGCAATCGCCGACTTGACGCACCGCCATGCCAACGGAATTGCCGACCTCACCGTCCGGCAGAATATTCAGTTGCACTGGGTCACGATCGAATCTTTACCCAACGTTCTTGAAAGGCTGTGGCAGGTAGGACTGAATACCACAGGGGCTTGCGGCGATGTCGTGCGCAATGTAACGGGCTGCCCTGTTGCCGGAGTCGATGCCTGCGAGATAGTCGACGCATCGCCGCTCGTGCTGGAAGCGTCGAAGCTGCTGGCGGGCAATTCAGACTTTTATAACCTGCCGCGCAAATTCAAGATCTCGATCGCAGGATGCCGCTCCTGGTGCTCCTATCCGGAAATTAACGATATTGGCCTGACGGCAATGACTCGGACCGTGGGGTCCAAGCCGGAACTTGGTTTTTCTCTCCGTGTCGCCGGTGGTCTCTCGACTGAACCGTATCTGGGTGCGCGATTGAACGCTTTCGTGCAATGGAACCAAGTCATTCCCGTCATTAAAGGAATCGCCGAGCTGTTCCGTGATTCCGATGTTTTGCGCGAACATCGCGAACGCGCCCGCCTGAAGTTTCTCTTCCTGCGTCATGGGTGGACCGCCGAGCGCTTCCTCGACGAACTGCACAGCCGAATCGGTTTCAAACTTGACCCCGCTGCTGAAGAGCATCCTCCGGATGACGTCTATCGCGATCACGTGGGCATTCACGCTCAGAAACAGCCTGGCCTTTCGTATGTGGGAGCGGTCGTTCTGCGCGGCCGGATCACGGCCGACCAGATGCAGGCCGCGGCAGATGTGGCCGAGCGGTACGCGGGCGGCGAACTGCGTGCGACCGGCATGCAGAACCTGCTGGTGGTGAACGTTCCCACGATCAATGTGGACTCGCTGGCAAAGGAGTTGGATGCGATCGGACTGCGGGCGGGCGGTTCAGCGTTCTCGCGTGGAACTGTTGCCTGCAGCGGCACCGAGTTCTGCAAGCTCGCCATCACCGAAACCAAGAGCTTCTCGCGTTGGCTGGTGGAAGAACTCGAGGAGCGTTTGCCCGGATTCGATCAGCATTTGAAGTTGCACGTCACGGGCTGCCCCAACAGCTGCGGCCAGCATTGGATTGCTGACGTTGGCATCGAGGGCAAGAAGATCAAGGTCAACGACCGCCTGGTCGATGCCTACTATTTTTGCGTTGGCGGGGCGCTCGGTCTACATCAGGCAACGGCGCGGCCTGTCGGCTACCGCTGCGCGGCGACGGACGTTCCGGACGCGCTGGAGCGGCTTCTTGGCCGGTATCTCGCCGAGCGCGAAGCTGGAGAGAATCTGCGCCGCTTCTTTGCGCGCCACAGCGATACACAATTGCGCGAGTTTCTTGCCGGGGAAATGGTTCCGGCGGTGGCTCGCGATCTACCTCAAAATCTGCCGCAATCCACGGGAGGAATCGGTGACTAGCCTATTTCCGATGTTTCTGAAATTGAAAGGCAAGCGATGCCTGGTCGTGGGCGCCGGAAATGTCGGCGAACCCAAGATCGAGGGCCTGCTCGAAACCGGAGCGCTGGTTCGGGTGGTGGCTCTGCAGGCGAGCCCGGTCGTGCGCGAATGGGCACGCGGCGGAAAGATCGAACTCGAATTGCGCGCCTTCACCGCGGATGACTTGCGAGATGTGTTTCTCGCAGTCGTGGCAACATCGTCGCGCAGCTTGAACGAACGCATCTATCACGACGCTCAAGTCCGCGGGGTGCTGTGCAACGTCGTGGATGTTCCTGATCTTTGCGACTTTTTCTATCCCAGTATTGTTCGCCGCGGCGACTTGCAGATCGCTGTCTCGACTGCCGGACAGAGTCCCTCGCTGGCGCAAAAGATCAGGCAGCAACTGGAGAAGCAGTTTGGTCCGGGATACGCCGCGTGGGTCGCGGAACTGGGCGCGACCCGAAAACTGATTTTGGCCAGCCCTCTCGAGAAACAACAAAAATTGGATCTCCTGCATTCGCTGGCAAGCAGGGAAGCGGTGGAAGCGGCTCTGGCTGAGCTTGGGGAACTCGTGGGCAAAGGGGAAGGCGCATGAAGGGCAAAGTCTACTTAGTTGGTGCGGGGCCGGGCGATCCGGAATTGCTTACTGTGCGGGCGCTGCGTCTGCTGCAAAGCGCAGAGGCAGTGTTGTACGACGATCTGGTTTCTCCCGAGATTCTGAGCCTTATTCCTTTCACGGCCGAGCAGCACAATGTGGGGAAGCGTTGCGGCAGGAAAAGCGTCCAGCAGGAAGAGGTCAATTTTCTGATGATTGCCTTGGCCGAAACGGGCCGGCAAGTGATTCGTCTGAAGTCGGGTGACCCTTTGATCTTTGGACGCGCCGGAGAGGAAATCGAAGCGCTGCGCAAGGCTGGCATTGCCTGCGAAGTTGTCCCAGGCATTACCTCTGCGCTAGGTGCAGCGGCTGCGGCGCGGATTCCGTTGACTCATCGCCGAGTTGCTTCCTCCGTCGTGCTTCTCACGGCGCAGCAAGCGAGCGGAAGTAAAGCCGCGGAGTGGGAAAAGCTTGTGGCGAGCGGCTCGACTCTTGTCATTTACATGCCCGGTCGAAACTATGGCGAGATACGGTCAAAGCTGCGGTCTGCGGGATTGTTGGAAGAAACCCCGTGCGCACTCATTTCGCGGGCGACCACACCGCGCCAGCGGATTCACCGCACCCGCATTGGCGAATTGCACCATACGCCGCATCTGGATTCTCCAATGTTGTTAGTTGTGGGCGAAGTCGTGCGTTTGGCCGATTCGTCGGTGCTAGACGGTCTCAGCCTATCGAGCATGGTGGGCGACGGCAACATGGTAAGCGATGCGGTTGCGGTGGGACTGGGAGATGAGGAGGCGCTCGCGTGAAAGATCTAGTCGTCGAGAATCAACAGGGTCTCGCACAGTTGCAAATCGCGGATGTGCGAGATGCGGCGGAAAGCTGGACCCCGCAACGTGCGCTGACATGGGCGTTCGAGACTTTCGGCAACCGCGTGGCGATTTCTTCGGCGTTTGGTGCAGAGGGCATGGTGCTCATCGACATGGCATCCCGCCTGCGCAAAGACTTTCGCCTGTTCACCATCGATACGGAATTTCTATTTCCCGAAACTTACAACCTGATGGACCGGATCGAAGAAAAATATGGGATCACCATTGAAAAGGTATTTTCGCTGCTTTCGCCGGAAGAGCAGGAGCGCACACGGGGTGGGGCGTTGTGGACTCGCGATCCCGATGCCTGCTGCAACCTGCGCAAAATCGAGCCGCTTCGCCGCAAGCTCGGAGAATTGAGCGCGTGGATCACCAGTATTCGCCGCGACCAGACTTCCGCCCGCTCTGGCGCCCATCGCGTCGAGTGGGACGCGAAGTTTGGTCTGGTCAAAGTCAATCCGATGGTTAATTGGACGTCGAAACAAGTGTGGCGCTACATTCACGATCACGACGTGCCATACAACGAATTGCACAATCAGGACTATCCGAGCATCGGCTGCACGCACTGTACGCGCGCGGTCGGGCCAGGGGAAGATCCGCGCTCCGGGCGTTGGCCCGGGTTCGCCAAAACAGAGTGTGGTTTACACGTGATCGAGCCTGTGCCGAATGGAGTGGAATAGTGCGCGTATGTGGAGCGGGCACTCCTGCCCGATAGGTCTTGCCGCCGCAAGCAAAGCGGGTAAGAGCGCCGGTTCCACGCATACTCAGACGCGCTCTGCGGGCTATCCAGCCTGGCAGAAGGCGGTCGAGATTCCGCCCCAGTCTCGCGCCGGCTCGGCCTTCGGGAAGAAGGCTGCGTGCAGTCTCCGCACCGATTCCTCGGCCTTCGATTCTTCCACCAGAAACGAGATCGTACGGTCGGAAGCTCCTTGGCAAAGAACGCGGACATCCATATCCGACACCGCCGCGAAAACGCGGCTGGCCACTTCCGGCTGGCGCCGAATGTTCTCGCCGACCAGACTGATTAACGTCTGGTGATTCTCCCAGCTCACATCGGCAATGCCTTGAAGATCGGCCGCAATTCCCGCTAACGCCACGGTTGAAGCCACCAGCAACGAGATTCGGCCCGGCGAGGTGGCCAGTACGTCGACAGAACAAGAGTGCTGATCGAAGGCCGAAAAGATTGCGCCCAGCAACTCGGAATCGATCTTCCCGCGCGGCGCAATCTCTACGGAAGCGACATTGCGTTTCGCGCTGATGGCTCGCACCTTGTTGCCGTGGCTTGCATCCGCGGTGATCTTCGTTCCCTCGCCCTGAGGACGCCGCGAGTTCAGCACATAAACGGGAATGTTTTCCCGTATTGCCGGAGCCAACGTCGCCGGATGCAGCACCTTCGCTCCGAAATGCGCCAACTCCGAGGCTTCGTCGAAGCTCATCCTGCGGATGACACGGGCATCGGAACACAGCTTTGGATCGGTGGTCATGATGCCATCCACGTCAGTCCAGATTTCAACGCGCGCGGCTCTCAGCGCGGCGCCCACGATGGCAGCGGTGAAATCGGATCCGCCACGCCCCAGCGTAGTTGGGACGCCATCGGCGGTGGCCGCAATGAATCCACCGAGAACAGGAATTTGTCCGGTCGACAACAACGGCTCGACGATCTGCTGAACATGTTGATTCGTCACTTCCCAGTCGGGATTCGCCTGCCCGTGTCGTGCGTCGGTGGTGATGCAAGAGCGGGCATCAACATGGCTCGCACTCAGCCCAGCGGCTACCAGGGATTCGGTGACGAGTTTGCTCGAAAAGCATTCGCCGAAGCCGAGCAGTTGATCCTGCAGCTTGGCGTCGAGTGAACGCGCGGCTGCGATCTGGTGCAGGAGTGATTCCAGCATCTGGAAGTCGCCGCGAAGTTCGCCGTCGAGCGCAGAGTGAGTCGAACCGTCCAGCAGAGATTCCGCCAGTTGCTCGTGCCGCACGTAAATGTTCCGAACCGTGGCCAGGGCAGATCCGAGATGGCCGCTCGCCGCTGCTCGACCGGCCTCGAGCAGTTGATCGGTCACCTTTGCCAAGGCGCTGACGACGACCACTGCCTGTGCATTCCGCCAGCTTTGCACAATTCCGATGAGGCGGAAAATGGCGGCAGCGTCCTCCACAGAGGTGCCTCCGAACTTCATCAACACGAGATCGTCGGTTCGGTCGAATCGGCTTAGCTGTCCTGCTTCGCTCATAAATTTGCGCTCCATTTCGATTTTGGGCAAAGAAAAACCCACCGCCAGATCGCTTCTGGCGGTGGGTTCGGGTGATTCTTTAAAAGTGCTTTACTTCATCCGTTCCCGTCCTCCAGAAGACACGTAATTCGTGTCGACATGGCTGTGCCTGTCAATGTAATTCGCGTCGCCTTCTGGAGAGAAGTAGTCATGGGACTTGGAATAGCAGATTGAAGATACTGAACAGGACAGATCGAAGGGAAATTCAAAATTACGATGGGAAGGATCGCGATTTCAGTGAGTGGCGTAGGCACGAGTTTCACGCAAAGCGAGAGGTGGGGAGCTTCCCGTTTCAAGGCTCCATTTACGATTGGTGGGGTACCCCTCCCCCCTTCGATCTAGTGCAATCCTCGACTTAGAGGGAAATCCGAAAATAATCCTAGAGCTGCAGTAAGTTAGAGGTAAAATCTTGATTCTCAAGGACTTACTGGTCCGAAGAGTGCTAAAGAGCGGAACGCCCTGTAACAGATTGAACCTGGGGCAGTCCTACAGTCAATGAAAGAATGAATAAATTCTCAGCTTGCTTCCCGTTTTGGAACTGATTTGCGGGTTGAGGTTTTGTGGACTCCAGTTCGACCGGGGGCCGGCCATTTTGCGCGGAGAAGTGTTGCTACGAGTCGGCCTTCTTCATCTGGGTGGCAAATTGACGCAGCAGTCCCACAAACGCTGTCGAAGCGACAGAGAGAGTTCGGTCGCGCCGGTAGGCGAGTCCCAGTTCGCGATAGAGTTCGGCATCTTCCAGGTCGATCAGTTTTACCCGGCCGGCGTCGACTTCGTCGCGTGCGAAAGAGGCACTGATCAGCGAGACGCCAAGGTCCGCCGCCACAAAGCTTTTAATCATCCCGATGCTCGGGAGTTCCATGCGTACCTGCAGTTCCGCGCTATGCGGGCGAAACAGCTTATCCAGCAGCCTGCGGGTGTGGCCGGTCTTGGGAAACAGCAGCGGATGTTTCACGATTTCGCTGACCGGCACCACTTTGTGTTTAGCTAGCGGATTTTTCGGACTGACCATCAGCATCAGCTTGTCGCGGAAAATGGGCTGAATCTTCAGGCTCGGAGACTGAATCGGCAACGTGAGAATGCCAACTTCCACCATCCCGTTCTCCAGTTTCTCGACGATCTTGTAACTAAAATTCCGGTAAATGCTGATCTGGACCGGAGGATAGCGGCGGCAATACTCGGCGAAGACCTCCGGCAAAACATACAGGCAGGTCGCTTCGTTCGCGCCCACGCGCAAGGTGCCGCGCGGAGTACCACTGTGATCGGCCACCGCCATCAATGACTCGTCGCGCAGACTTTTGAGGCGTTCCGCGTATTCGTAAAACACCTGGCCTGCGGGAGTCAGCTTGACGGTTTTCCCGGAGCGATCGAGAAGGCGATCGCCATATTCCTGTTCCAACTGCCGAATTTGGGCGCTGACGGCAGACTGCGACCGGAACACCTTTTCCCCGGCACGGGAAAAGCTGCCTTGCCGGGCAACTTCCAGAAACGTGATGAGCTGATCGAAGTCCATTTGGGTGTGAGCGAAATTATAGCGGAGTCTGCTGAATTCGAGGTTAATTCCGAGTTACGACCGCGTCCCGCCCGGCCCTCGAATTTTGCATGGCTTGTATCGAAATTCTGCATTGTACTTTGCCGGCCCGCGGGCGCTATTAAATGAACTACGAAGATTGCACCTGTGTCGAAGTGTGCGACGGCAGTCGCTCAACCATGCAGGCCCAAGATCGAGCCCTTCGAAAGGAAATCGCCTCACCCGACGAAGTCCATGACGACCCGTCTCAACCCGAATACTGGACTTCCTCCCGCCCAGGGACTTTACCATCCCGCGCACGAGCACGATGCATGCGGAATCGGGTTTGTCGCCAGCATCAGCGGCCATAAGAGCCACGAGATCATTCGTCAGGGAATCCAGGTTCTGGAGAATCTGGCGCATCGCGGAGCCTGCGGCTGCGATCCAGAAACCGGAGACGGCGCCGGCGTCCTGATCCAGGTTCCTCACCAGTTTTTTGCCCGCGAGTGCGGGAAACTCGGCTTCACTTTGCCAGCTCCGGGAACTTATGCGGCGGGAATGACGTTCCTGCCGGTGGAGAAGCATCCACGCCTGCAGTGCGAGGGAATTCTGGAACGGATCGTGCGCGAAGAGGGGTTGAGTGTCCTCGGATGGCGCGATACTCCCGTCTATGCTTCAGCCATCGGCCGGGTAGCACGTGCTTCGCAGCCGTACATCCAGCAGATTTTTGTCGCATGCGCGCCGGGCATGGACGAGGACGCGTTCGAGCGCAAGCTTTACGTCGTACGCAGGCGCGCGGAAAATGAAGTGCGCGATTCCGGCATTGAAGATGCTGGAATGTTCTACATTCCCTCGCTCTCCTGCCGCACGATCGTTTACAAGGGGCTGCTGCTCGCTCCGCAGATCACGAATTTTTACCACGAGCTGTCCGATCCGGATGTGATCAGCGCGTTGTGCCTGGTGCACCAGCGCTTCTCGACGAATACATTTCCCAGTTGGCAGCGGGCTCATCCTTATCGGTATATCGCGCACAATGGCGAGATCAATACGCTCCGCGGAAACGTGAACTGGATGTATGCTCGCCAGTCGCTGCTGCGTTCGCCGCTGTTTGGCGACGATCTGCAGAAACTGCATCCCATCATCGCGCCCGACGGCAGCGATTCTGCCAACTTCGATAATGCTGTGGAATTACTGCTGCAGGCGGGACGATCCCTGCCGCATGTCATGGCCATGCTGATCCCAGAGGCGTGGGCCGGCAATCCGCACATGAAGCCGGAAAAGCGCGCTTTCTACGAATATCACGCTTGCCTGATGGAGCCTTGGGACGGCCCGGCGGCGATCGCCTTTACCGATGGACGCGTCATCGGCGCGACGCTCGATCGCAACGGCTTGCGTCCGGGGCGTTACGTGGTGACGCACGACGATCTAGTCGTAATGGCTTCCGAGGCCGGAGTGCTCGACATCGCTCCCGAGCAGATCAAGAAAAAGGGCCGCCTGCAACCCGGAAAGATGTTTCTGGTCGATACAGTCGAAGGCCGCATCGTCTCCGACAAAGAGATCAAGCAGAAGCTGGCGTCGCAGCAGCCTTATGCGCAGTGGGTAGCCGAAAATCAGATCACGATGGACCAACTGCCTGAGCCCACGCGCATGCATATTCCGGATACCGAGACCGTGCTGCGCCGTCAGCGCGCATTCGGATACAGCGACGAAGACCTGCGCATGATTCTTGCGCCGATGGCGATCAAAGGCGAAGAGCCAGTCGGATCCATGGGCACCGACACGCCGCTGGCCTGTCTTTCCGATAAACCGCAATCGCTGTTCAATTATTTCAAACAGCTTTTCGCGCAGGTGACCAATCCTCCCATCGATCCGATTCGCGAAGAGATGGTGATGTCGCTGATCAGCTACATCGGAAGCGAGCGCAACATTCTCGAGGAGGCGCCGGAAAATTGCCACATGCTCAAGTTGGAGCATCCGCTGCTCACGAACCGTGAACTGGAGAAGGTGCGCCGGGTCTCGAATCGCGATCTGCTGGCGACCACGCTTCCCACGCTCTTTCGAGCGAGCGAAGGAGAAGCGGGCCTGAAGCGCGCCCTCGATGAACTTTGCCAGAGGGCGTCGCTCGCGGTGAAAGCGGGATACTCGCTCCTGATTCTTTCCGATCGGGGCGTGACCAAGGACTACGCTCCCATCCCATGCCTGCTCGCGCTCGCCGCAGTTCACAACCTGCTGGTGCGCGAGGAGACGCGGACCCAGGTGGCGCTGATCACCGAATCCGGAGAGCCGCGCGAGGTTATGCACTTTGCCCTGTTGAGCGGATATGGGGCCAGTGCGATCAATCCTTATCTCGCGCTCGAAAGTGTGGAGAACCTTGCCTGGTGCGGTGAGTTGGGCGATGGCATCACGCCTGACCTGGCGGTCAAGCATTTTCTCAAAGCCATTAAGAAGGGCCTGCTGAAAACCTTTTCGAAGATGGGGATCTCAACCCTGCAGAGCTATCAGGGAGCGCAGGTCTTCGAAGCGATCGGGCTCAACAAGGATCTGATCGACGCTTATTTCACGGGCACAACTTCGAGGCTGGAAGGCATCGGGATTTCCGTTCTCGCCGCCGAAGCACAGTTGAAGCATGATTACGCCTTCCGTCCGCTGACCGAGTTCGAGACGGAGTTGGCAGTGGGCGGGAATTATCATCAGCGCGTCAATGGCGAATACCACCTGCTCAATCCCAACACGATCAGCAAGCTGCAGCAGGCAGTGCGTCAGGACAGCTTCAAAACCTTCGAGGAATATACCGATCTGATCGACCGGCAGAGCGCGAACCTGTGTACTTTGCGCGGAATGATGAAGCTGAAGAAGAGCGACAAGCCGGTGCTGATCGACGAAGTCGAGCCGGCCAAGGAAATTGTGAAGCGCTTTACGACCGGCGCCATGTCGTTCGGATCGATCAGCAAGGAAGCGCATGAAACCCTCGCGATTGCGATGAACCGCATTGGAGGAAAATCCAATACCGGCGAGGGCGGAGAGGACGAAGAGCGCTTCAATCCCGATGCCAACGGCGATCTGCGACGCAGCGCGGTGAAGCAGGTGGCCTCGGCTCGTTTCGGGGTCACGGCAAACTATCTCGTCAACGCGGACGAACTGCAGATCAAAATGGCGCAGGGGGCCAAGCCGGGCGAAGGCGGCCAGTTGCCCGGACATAAAGTGGACTCGGTGATCGCGCGTCTGCGGCACTCGATCCCCGGAGTAGGACTGATTTCTCCTCCGCCGCATCATGACATTTATTCGATTGAGGATCTGGCGCAGCTGATTTACGACCTGAAGAATGTGAATCCGAGTGCGCGCATTGCGGTGAAGCTGGTCGCCGAAGTGGGCGTGGGCACGGTGGCCGCCGGGGTGGCGAAAGCTCACGCCGACGTCGTGCTGATCAGCGGGGATACCGGCGGCACCGGCGCCTCGCCGCTGAGTTCCATCAAGCACGCCGGCATTCCGTGGGAGCTGGGGTTGGCCGAAACGCAGCAGGTTCTGTTGCTGAACGATTTGCGCAGCCGCATCCGCGTGCAAACCGACGGCAAATTGCAGACCGGGCGCGATGTCGTGATCGCGGCTCTGCTCGGCGCCGAAGAATTCGGCTTCGCCACCACGCCGCTCATCGCCATGGGATGCATCATGATGCGGAAGTGCCATCTGAATACCTGCTCGGTTGGCATTGCCACGCAGGATCCCGTGCTGCGCAAGCAGTTCCAGGGGCAGCCCGAGCACGTCATCAATTTCTTCTTCTTTATTGCGGAGCAGGTTCGGCAATACATGGCGAAACTCGGCTTTCGCACCGTCGACGAGATGGTCGGGCGGGTTGACATGCTGCAAGCCGAGGAAGCAGTGGATCACTGGAAGGCGCGCGGCCTGGATTTTTCCGCGATTCTCTACGATCCGCCGGTGCCGTCGCGGGTGGCGCGCCGATGCGTTCACCCTCAGGACCATGGGTTGCACCACGCACTCGACCATCAACTGGTCGAGCACTCGATCGACGCTCTGCTGAGTCTGAGCCCGATTGAAATTAATTTGCCGGTGCGCAACGTGCATCGCTCCGTCGGAACCATGCTGAGCGGAGAGGTGGCACGCCGCTACGGTTCAGGCGGGCTGCCCGACGATACGTTGAGAATACGTCTGACCGGCTCGGCAGGACAAAGTCTGGGCGCATTCCTCGCAAAGGGAATCACCATCACGCTCGAGGGCGAGGCCAACGATTACGTTGGAAAGGGCCTGTCGGGCGGACGGCTTATTGTCTATCCGCCCCGGGACTCCAGTTTCGCTGCCGAGGAAAATATCATCATCGGCAACGTTGCGCTTTACGGCGCTACCAGTGGCGAGGCTTTCTTCAATGGCGTAGCCGGCGAACGGTTTGGCGTGCGCAATTCCGGATCGACCGCCGTCGTCGAAGGCGTGGGCGATCACGGGTGTGAATACATGACCAATGGGCTCGTGCTGGTCCTTGGCGCCTGCGGCAGAAACTTCGCCGCGGGCATGAGTGGCGGACTGGCCTATGTTTTCGACGAGCGTGGAGACTTTACCCAGGAACGATGCAATCTCGACTCCGTCGATCTCGAACCGCTGGTGGAGACGCAAGATGTACAGTGCGTTCGTGACCTCGTCACCCGCCACATGGAACTCACCGGCAGCCGCCGCGCTCAGTGGATTCTCGATCACTGGGACGAAGCCGCCACACGGTTCATCAAAGTGTTCCCGCGCGAGTTCAAGCGAGTCCTGGGTGTGAGCCGCAGCGACCATGCCTACATCCCCGGCGAGCCCGTAGCCGTTCTGGCGAATGCAGAGCAGGTGCAGCATGGGTAAGACTACGGGCTTCATGGACTATTCGCGCGAGTTGGCGCCGCGCCGGCCGGTGCTGGAGCGCGTGAACGACTGGTTCGAGATCTACCAGGATTTTCCCGAAGAGCAACTTCGCCAGCAAGGCGCGCGCTGCATGGATTGCGGCGTCCCCTTCTGCCAGACGGGATGCCCGGTGAACAACCTCATTCCCGATTGGAACGATCTGGTCTATCACGGCCGCTGGAAAGATGCCGTGCGCCAGTTGCATGCGACCAACAATTTCCCGGAATTCACTGGCCGCATTTGTCCCGCGCCGTGCGAGGCCTCGTGCGTGCTGGGCATCAACCAGCCCGCGGTCACGATCAAGCAGAACGAGAAGAACATAATCGAACGCGGGTTTCTGGAGGGATGGATCCGGCCGCAGCCTGCGAAATCGCGCTCGGGAAAGAAGATCGCAATCGTCGGTTCCGGGCCCGCGGGGCTGGCGGCCGCACAACAACTCTGTCGTGCCGGCCACGCGGTTACGGTGTACGAAAAAGCGGACCGGATCGGCGGTTTGCTGCGCTACGGGATCCCGGAATTCAAACTGGAGAAGCACATCATCGATCGCCGCCTCGAGCAGATGTCGGCCGAGGGCGTGAAGTTTGTCACGAATGTGGAGGTTGGCAGGAATGTGCCGGTGGAAGAGCTGCGCCGCGAGTTCGATGCCATCGTTCTCGCCGGAGGATCCGAACATCCGCGCGATCTGCAGGTCCCTGGGCGCGAGTTAAAGGGCATTCACTTCGCGATGGAATTTCTTCCGCAGCAGAACAAGCGGTGCCATGGCGATATGATCGACGCCTCAATAGAAATTCTGGCGACGGGCAAGCGCGTGGTGATTATCGGCGGCGGAGACACGGGCGCGGATTGTCTGGGGACGGTACACCGCCAGAAGCCGCTCTCGGTCCACCAGTTCGAGATCATGCCCGAACCTCCTGCAGAGCGTTCTCCGCTCACGCCGTGGCCTCTTTGGCCTTTGCAATTGCGCACTGAAGCTGCCCACGAAGAAGGGGGCGTTCGCGACTGGAGCATCGCGACGACCAAGTTCAGTGGTGACGACGATGGCAACGTTAGACAACTTTACGCCGTAAGGGTTGGCCCTCCCCCGAAGTTTGAGCCGATTGCCGGAAGCGACTTCATCATGGATGCCGATCTCGTGCTGATCGCCATGGGCTTTCTTGGTCCGGTACGTCGCGGGATGATCGAACAGCTAGGCGTTCAACTCGATCATCGGGGCAATGTCGCCACCGACGAGAACTATATGTCTTCGGTTCCGGGAGTATTTGCGGCGGGAGATATGCGGCGTGGGCAGTCGCTGGTGGTGTGGGCGATCTCGGAGGGGCGAAAGGCGGCCGCCGGTGTGGATGCTTATCTCAAGCGGTTGAGCATTCAGCCGCAAGTGGAACCTGCCCGCATCCACCAGGGGACTACCGGTCTCGCGTAGCCGCTTCCACTTCTTCGTATAACTCGGCCAGGCGCCGCGCATCTTTAGAGTTGTTTCCGAATCGAGCCGACTCGTACACATCGGTAAAACGGGCCACGGGAGTGCGAAGACGAGCGTCTTCGATTTGCCGGGCGAACTCCTGCGCAGTCTGCGCTTTCGATTTTTTCACGCCGCGCCGCGCCAGAACCCGCGCCATCCGTTGATACCACATGGCGGCGGATTGCTCGGGCGAGTGCTCAGGGTGCGCGGCGAGCCACTTCTCATACATCGCCCGCACCAGGTGGCCCATATTTCCCAAAACAATCAGGGCCAAAGCGATTCCTAGTCCGAGCACTGCCCAGCGGCCGGGTGAATGCTGTACTCGACCCTGGGTCTGTCGCGCCCACTCCAGCATGGCCGAGTAATGCTTTCTGGCCCAGCGGCGGGCGTTTTCCCATGCACCGCGCGATCCATTCACTGCGGCCTGGCCGAGAACATACTGATGCGAACTGTCATAGCTGATGATCCACTCGCGCCAGAACGAGGCCATGGCATCGACATACAGTGCCAGCCGGCCCCATCCCCGAGGCGTGCCCGTGCCATTGCCTGAAGGGGTCGGATCAAACGTCTGCCAGCCGTATCCCGGGAAGTACGTCTCGACCCAGGCATGGGCATTCTTAGCTCGCACCACATAACTGCCAGTCAGATCGTTGAACTCATCGCTGCGGAATCCGTTGACCACACGCGCGGGAATGCCCAGCGTTCGCAGCATTACCGCCATTGAGGAAGCGAAGTATTCACAGTGTCCCTGCTTGCGCACGAAAAGGAAATTCGCTACCGGATCCGTCTCCGCGGTTCTGGGAAGAGTGAGAGTGTAGCCGTATCGCGTCTTAAGATACAGCTCGATACGGGCCGCTTTGTCGTAATCGTTGTTGGCGGAAGCTGTAATCTGTGCGGCCAGTTGACGGATTCGCGGATCGAGCGCTGGCAGCGGCAAATAAGTGCTGCGAATCAGGGCTGGATAACCGCGCCCCGCCGTTCGCAACTCAGCCGGCGACGGAGTTGCAATGTCCGATATCGCCTCATAGTGGCTGATGGCCCGGCGTGAGTCGAAATCGTAGATGGCCCCGCCGCTGTCAGCGGCGAGCAGCCGGTACTCTCCGCTGACGCTGCGCGCCCAGGGAGCAAGGAAGAAAACATTGGTGCCGATGGGCTCCATCAGGACGCGATAGTGGATGAGGTTTGGCGGCTCCGCGCGCGACGCTCCGGGGATTCTTCCGGCATCCAGGCTGGGCATAGTGAAGCTGTTATTCGATTGCGGTTGCAGCAAGACCTGTTCCCGCGGGCTTGACCAGCCGTGCCCGTCAAAATTCGCGAGCGCCACTCCGCGCCAGTGCAAGTCATAGCGTCCGATTCTGTCGCCGTCGATCTTTACGTGCATGACAACGGAATTCGATTGCTGAATCTCCCCAATCTGGCCCAACTGCACGTGATCGCTAAAGCCCGCGGAGAGATCGGTGCCGTAGGAATATCCTCCCAGGTTTCCGGCAGACAGGCGAGGCATGGCAAAGAACAAGGCCGCGCCGCACAGCAGGATCATGATCATCAGGGCGGGGGCAATCCTGACCAGGGCAAAGGCGAGGTGCCGGTGCTCCTGCGGATCGTTGGAATGCCGCGCCTCGATGTTGGCATCCTGTCCTGAGCGCCGCATTTCCATCAACACAAACGTGGTAACTGCCATCAGCATGAAAGTCGCAAATGCAAACAGGAAGATGCTGTCGACCGTCAACACTGCCGAGGCCAGCACCATGAGGAACGCGAGGATCGCCAGGGTGACATGGTCCCGCTCACGCCGTAACGAGAACATGCGCACCACCACGCCAAACAGAGTGAGGTGAATCGTCGCGAGCAGAAAGCCCCGGGAGAACACGAAATAATCAACGGCGAAAAACGCGAAATAGGCGAGCGACAGCGGTGTGGTCCAGCTCTCCGATATGACAAATGGCTTCTTTTTGGCCAGCAAGTAGCCGCGGATCGCCAGGGCCGCTCCCACCAGGATCACCGAGGGAAGATCGAGCCCACCGCTGCCCGCCAGCGCCCCAAAACCAGTCAAAACCAACAAATAGAGGGCAAGCTCAAAGTAGTGATCAATAGCTCGCCGCAGCGGAATAACGTCGAGTTGGGAAGAGGGAAGCGCCATGCGCGAATCTATACCTATGAAGCCCCTACAATTCGGCTTCAATCAACATTGTTCGACAACGTTCACTAGAAGGGAAGGCCTCGCCGGCAGATTCTTGCACCGAGAGTAACGGCGGCAATCTGGAATCAGTAAGTTACTGATTCCACGAACAGCAGGAAACGCAACATTCGCAACTTTACCACCTATTTTATGCACGGCTTAGACACGGCGGCCATTGCGCGCCCCTTTTCTTGTGCGACGTCCGTAGACCAGGTGCGCGTGACGGAGTAGGATGTGGGCGCATCGCCGAGAGAGTGTTAAGGACAAGAAGGCTTGCGTCCTAAGCGGCTACGGCCACGATCACCGTAGGCGCCACCCAACAGTTCAACGGCACGGCAACCACAATCGACCATTACTTGAGGCTGAGCTTGGTTAATCTTGGAGCGGCTCCGGGGCAGACCGGATCTCCACAAACATAATGGGCGGCCATCCTCGCCGACGCCTGGTCGAGCGGCCGCCCATCGCCCGCTAGAACTTGTAACCGAACCCGATCGAGATAATCGGATACAACTTGAAGAATGACATGCTGTTGTTGATTTTCGTCTGCTCGGAGAGAATCTGGCTTTGTACACCGGAATCGGTGGCGACGTTGCGGCAGTTAACGCCTGGGGAGTCGCAAACATTCCCCGCCAGATTCAAAGTTGCCTTCGGCGATCCCTGGTAAGCCACACCGATTTCGAAGGGAATGCTGATGTGGCTACCCTCCCTTCGGGAAACCAGATTCCCCCACCCCAAAGTAAACATCGGCGCAGCGCGGTTGAAGTTGATTTTTCCGTTGCCGGTGACTGGCACGGCGCTGTCGCTGACGTAACTCGTTCCGCCCAACGAGAAGGATTGTCCCCCAGGCACCGCGGCACTCGCGGTAACTGGGTCGCCTAGGTAGGCCAGCACGCCAGGCCCGACGTGGAAGCGGCCGCCGAGCGGAAAAATGTCAAAATGGGCCTCGACCGTCTTGAAGCCGATTTGACCGTTATAAGCAATCCCGTCCTTGTTGAAGGTGCGGCTGTAGTTGAACATATTGAAACCCGCGCGCACATTCGTACGTTGGGTTACGGGTGTTGCCACTTCAATACCAGCTCCTAGCAACGACATCTTGACGCCCACTCCGACCCGGCCAATGCTGCTGGGGTTCGGACTGGGTTTTGTTGCCGGGGTAACGGCCACGGCGGGCGCGTCTGCCGTTGCGCTTGCGGCAGGCGGATCATTGGGACCATTTGATTGACCATAGCCTCTGCTGCCGATCAGCACCAGTAAGCTGCACCCGAAAACCAACAACCGACTCATGGACTTCTGCATTTCGCCTCCCCAAAGACTAAAGATTTGCACTCGTTCGCTGGGCGCCTGCCTCGCCCACAGGAGAGGCGTAAGCGGCGCGCTGCTGGCCAATCTGCCAATCTGAAGTTGTACTTACAAGTCCCCAGTTCCTCCCGCATTTCTCCCCTCGCAACCGATAGACAGCAAAGGAGAAAGGAGGTGGCGAGGAAGTAACGCAATAGGTTCGTCTCCGTTGAATAGGGACAGCTTAAGGTGAACAAAGCTGGACCAAAGTGCCGTCTTTGGCTCGATCGTGCCATTGCCTCCCGTATTTGCAGACTGATATTTACGACACACTACTGATCTTCACCTCGGGGGGGCCTTCTTAGTGCAGTCTGGGGCGGCTGGCAAGCGTTTGGCGGTCTTCGATTCGTTCGAGTTCGATTTTGGGACGCTGGAGCTAAAGAAAAATGGAGTCCGTCGTCGGCTGGAGGACAAGCCGGCCAAAGTGTTGGCTTGCCTGCTGGAGAAAGCTGGCGGCGTGGTGGATCGGGCCGCCCTAATTAGGGTTCTGTGGCCGGGGGAATCCCACGGGGACTTCGATCACCGCCTCAACAAGGCGGTCAACAAACTACGCCTCATGCTAGGGGATGACCCTTCGGATCCTCGCTTCATTCAAACCTTGAGCCGCCGCGGGTACCGATTCGTGGGCGAGTTGCGCATCGTCGAGGTGTGCCCTGCCCCGACCGTAGCTGACTCTGTGGGCAAAACCCTTCGTCCCGATTTTGTGGAAAGTTCCGGCGATCCCGCATTCTCCGGTCCCCGTCAGTTTGTACCCATCGGCGAATCAGGCGAGATTCGGTCTGCGCATTGGTGGGGATCACGGTTGCTCCCGACCCGCGCTGTGATTGCCATCGCAGCGGTCGCCGCTTGCTTGCTCGTGGGAATCGCAGGGAACGTCTGGAGCACTGTGACCCATGCCAAGGTCAGGCGTTCGATCGCGGTGGAAACCTTCCGCAACTTAACCCGAAACCCGGGTGACGCATGGCTCTCGACCGCACTGGCTGATTGGTTAACCACCGATCTCTCTGCGGGCGATCAACTGCGCGCCATTCCCCTCGACAACGTTGCCAGGTCTGAACGGGAACTCGGGTTCACGGACAGCGATCGATTCTCGAAAGAAACACTCAGCGATGTTGGCAAGAGCGTCGGCGCGGATCTGCTGGTGTCGGGTTCCTTCGCTACGGTTGCCGGAGCGTCGGGCGATAGTTTCCGCTTGGATGTGCGGCTGCAAGATGTGCGCGATGGCAAGACCTTGCGCTCTCTATCGCTGACGGGCACGAGAGAAGAAGCATGGCATCTCGCCTCGGAAGCCGGAGGTACGCTGCGGTCAGAGCTGGGCCTGGAGTCCTTGTCCCCGCAAGGTATTAGGTTGGTGCGCTCGGCGCTACCCGCCAATCCCGATGCGGCGCGACTTTATATTGAAGGAACGGAGGCGCTGGAGAAGCTCGATGCCGTGGAGGCCTCCGCGTTATTGACCCAGGCTTCTTCGATCGAACCGGAGCACGCTCCCACGCACGCCGCTCTTGCCGCTGCGTGGAGTGCCCTCGGGTATGACGGGCGAGCCAAAGTCGAGGCGGAAAACGCTTTTCAGCAGTCGAAAAGTCTTCCCCGCGAACAGCAATTGCTGATGGAAGGCTTGTTCCACGAAACCAATAAAGAGTGGGATGCAGCGACTAGAGTCTATGGCACGCTGTTTCGCCTTTATCCCGACAGCATTGAATACGGCCTCAAACTGGCCCACGCCCAGACGAACGCGGGGCAAGGTATTCTCGCGCTGGCCACGGTCGAGGCCATGCGCCATTTGAAGGAAAAACCCGCGAACGACGATCCAAGAATTGATTTGATGGAGGCGACGGCTGCGGCCTCGATTTCGGATTACCGCCGCCAACAGCAAGCCGCCATGCGAGCGGAGAACAGAGCTAGAAAGATGGGAGCGCAGATACTTGTCGCTTACGCCGAAGTGCAAATGGGTTCCGCGTTGCGCTCGTTCGGAAATCTCTCCCAGGCATTACAACTGTGGAGGCAAGCCCGTGAAACTTTCCGTGCGGCCGGAGACCGGCGCGGCATCGCGGACACGCTTAACGACGAAGGTACTCTGCTCTGGCAGCAGGGAGACGGTCCAGGAGCAAAAGCGGCATTCCGCGCAGCAATTACCACCTGCCGCGGCACCGGCGACAATGCGAATTTGGCATTCGCTCTGTCGCGTTTGGGAGATGTTGACATCTACACTCGTGATCTGATCGAAGCCAGAGAGTTATTTCACCAGGCTTTCGGCATTTACCAGCAAGTGGAAAACGTTCAGGAACAAGGCTATGTCCTCAGCCTGATCGCCGATGAACAGATGTGGAGAGACCAAGTCATCGAAGCGAAAAAGACGTACCAAGACGCTCTGGCCTTGAGCCAGTCCGTAAACGATCGAAGCCGCATTGCCGGCCGTGAGATGGATATAGGCATCATCGACACAGTCCAGGGCGATCTGGAAGGCGCCAGCGATTCGCTGGGAAAATCACTGGCCATCTACCGCGAACTGGGGGAGAGGAATCGTGCCGCTCTCGTGCAGAACCGCCTTGCGATGGTGATGCTGTGGCAGGGCAAGACCTCTCAGGCCGCATCCACCATGCAGAGTTCTCTAGCCATCGCCCGCGAAGTGGGCGAAGCGAACGTCGTTGCAGAAATGTATGAGAACCAGGCGTACATCCTGATGGAGGACAATCCGGTGGAAGCGGCTCGTTCCGCCGAGGTTGCCATGAATCGCCACAAGAGTGACGGGAACAACCAAGGAGTTGCGATGGACGCTTCCATCCTCGCGGAGGCTTGCTTCGATCAGAACAAGTTCGACGACAGCCGGCAGTGGCTTAAGATGGCTTTCCAACTCTTTGGGCGACACCCGCCAGGGGAAGTCGGCATACGCATGTTTATCTTGAGCGGCAAATTGCATGCGCAGGAACGAAACCTCGCAGCCGCTCGCAGCGACTTGGCCCGTGCATACGCTCGCGTGCAGGAGATGGGAGCAGGCACTATGGGAATGGAGGCTCGATTGGTCAAAGGAGAACTGGAATTACAGGTCGGGGACAACAACGGCCGTCACGATGTGGAAGCCGTTCTCCGGGAGGCGACCAAGCGCGGCTTTGGGTTGATCACCGCACAAGCGGCTAAGAGGCTTCATTCCTAGGCCACGAGATGAGCCTTGAAACTATGGGACGTTCCTAGCTTGCTGAGAGGTTCCAGAGGGATGGCGCACCACAACAGGTTGTGGTTTAGTCTCGCGGATTTCGACGAACGACTCGATAATCGTGGCGGCCGACTATCAGTTTTCGTTTCACCAGAGTGTCAAGGCCCGGAGGTCTTGTCTCTGCGCAGCGTCTCGATGGCTGCCATGACATAAGCGCTAATTTTGCTTGGTGTTAGACTTGCGGCATCATGAGTGACTTTCAGAGGCTCCACGATCTCCGCGATGAACTCCGGGATTTGGCCGCCGAGGCTGGTCTACCGGACTGGAATGTCGCGTTGGAAATCACGATCGAGGGACAGGAGCAGGGCCGTCCCATGACAATGCCGCCAGGACTCCCGCCCGAACTGAGGGACCCGGAGAGTAAGCTGCGTCGCGTTTACGCCCAGATCGTCGCACTTAGGAAAATGCGGCAGAGACCATGACCGGGTCGCTGAGTGTAAGGGCCTGCTTACAACATTTGACTTCTGGTTTGCCCGTTATCCAGGGGTTTCTGCGATTCGATTCACACAAGCCGACTTGCACTAAGACTTATCGGTACAAACCGGCGCCGGTGAGCGCATTGGCGATTTACCACTCGCCGTGTAGGTCCTAGCGGGTCGTCTGGCAAAGATGACTTGCCCAACAGGGCGGTGAGACACCGAGAAGGTTCCAGAGACAATCCTTCATTCCTCCTGCCCCTGATGCCCGCGCCAAAACCGTTGCTGGCTCGCTCCTGCGCAGAGCATCAAGCAGCGCAGGCGTCAGGGTTCAGAGATAAGGGAATCGAAATCAAGAATCGCGAAATTCACACTTGACATCGTTAGATAATCCACTACCATACGGTTGTGGATAAATTAGGTACAACGTTTGCCGCTTTGTCTGATCCAACCCGGCGGGCAATGATCGAACGACTCTCCCATGGGCCTGCCTCTGTGCATGGGTTGACGGAACCGTTCGCACTTTCGCAGCAGATGATTTCAAAACATATCGCCTACCTGGTGCGGGCGCGGATTGTGACCAAGACGAAGCGTGGACGAGAGAGTGTGTGCACGCTTAGGCCAGAGGCGATTAAAACAGTCGGCGACTGGGCGTTTAGCTATCGCCGATTCTGGGAAGAGAGCTTCGACAAACTGGATGTCGTTGTAAATCAAATGAAGAAAGAGGAGGCCAGAGATGACAAAAAGCACGGTGAACGAGATAGAGCGGATGGTCGTTACAAGAATTTTTGATGC
>Ga0187805_10000127_pt1 | contig 22439 bp, 15 predicted proteins | sample NC_wetland_sal_i_6_FD_132965 | JGI IMG/M metagenome (GOLD analysis project Ga0187805, IMG submission 132965) | Wetland sediment microbial communities from Neuse River Estuary, North Carolina, USA - Control_5 | ecosystem: Environmental > Aquatic > Freshwater > Wetlands > Sediment | place: USA...
CAGCGGCGGTCACCGTTGTGCTGTCGATGATTCTTGCCAACACCATCGCCGGCCCCGTGCAGCGGCTTGCTGCGGCGGCGGAGCGCGTGCGCCACAGCGTGAAGGCCCGCGCCGAGATTCCCGACTTCACCGACCGCACCGACGAGATTGGCCACCTTTCCGGCGTGCTCCGCGACATGACCCAGGCGCTCTACCGGCGCATCGACGCGATCGAAAGCTTCGCCGCCGACGTGGCGCACGAACTCAAGAACCCGCTCACCTCCTTGCGCAGCGCTACCGAGACGTTGCCGCTCGCCAAGACCGCCGACGCGAAGGAGCGGCTGATGGAGATCATCAAGCACGACGTGAAGCGGCTCGACCGGCTGATCAGCGATATTTCCGACGCATCCAGGCTCGATGCGGAACTCGCCCGCGAGGACGCGAACCCAGTCGACACCTCCGAGCTGCTGCGCACCACTGTATCGCTGTTCAACGACATCCATCGGGACGACACGCCGGAGGTGGTGCTCGAAATCGCTTATAGCAGCGGAGCGCGCCCCTATCGCTGCATCGGTCATGACAGCCGCCTGAGCCAGGTCATCGTCAACCTGCTCGACAACGCCATCTCCTTCTCGCCGCCTGGCGGCAGGGTGTCGGTCAAGGCGAAGCGCGTAGGCAGCGAGATTCAGATCGTGGTGGAGGACGAAGGCCCGGGCATTCCACAGGAGAATCTTGAGCGGATTTTCGAGCGCTTCTACACCGACCGGCCGCAAGAAAGCTTCGGCCAGAATTCTGGGCTCGGTCTCAATATCTCACGGCAGATCGTCGTCGCCCATGGCGGGCGGCTCTGGGCGGAGAACCGGCCTCATGAGGGTGACAGCTTGAGCTCCAAGAGTGTTGGGGCGGCTGAGCGCAAGAGCGGGGGCGCCCGCTTTGTGATCCGGCTGCCCGCGGCTTGAGGCTCATACAAGAGGCGTGATTGGGAGAGCGCCGCGAGCTTGTCCATGGCACCTGCGTGGCGCTTGGCCCACACGCCGTTCTTATCCGCGGGCGCTCGGGCAGCGGCAAATCGGACCTCGCGCTCCGCTTTCTCGCCCTTCCTTCGGAGGGCGATTTGGAACCGCGGCTCGTGGCCGACGATCAAGTATGGGTTGAAGCCCGAGGCGATGGATCGCTTGCCGCCTCGGCGCCAGCAACTCTCGCCGGTAAGATCGAAGTGAGAGGCCTTGGCATAGTCGAGTTGCCACATCTCACCGAAGCGCGGCTCGTGCTCGTCGCCGATCTCGTTTCAGCCAGAGAGGTACCCCGCATGCCTCCTGATCCGCCAGACCATATTACGATCGCGGACCTCCCCATTCCGGTTGTAAAACTCGCCCCTTTCGAGCTTTCCTCCGCGCTCAAGCTAAGATTGGCGCTTCTATTGGCAGTGTCACAATCGTCTCATCAACAGGCATAGGTTCGGGCTTGCGCCTTGTCCCGGTCGCGACAAATATAGCGGCCTTTAACCGGGCGGAGCGGCCTCGCGGGGAACCATGATCGGCGTCGTCATCGTTACACATGGAAGGCTCGCCCATGAGTTCCGTGCCGCCCTCGAGCATGTCGTCGGGCCGCAAGAGCGGCTTGAGACTATCTCCATTGGTCCGGACGACGACCTTGATGAACGGCGCGCCGACATGCTTGCCGCTCTTGCCCGCGTCGACACCGGCAACGGCGTCGTGGTCCTGACCGACATGTTCGGCGGCACGCCTTCCAATCTCGCCATCTCGGCCATGGAGAGGGATAATGTGGAGGTGATCGCGGGCGTCAATCTACCGATGCTAGTTAAGCTTGCCAGCGTCCGCGGCGAATGCGGACTTGAGGAAGCGGTCAACCAGGCGCAGGAAGCCGGACGGAAATATATCAGCGTGGCGAGCCAGATCCTAGCCGCCAATTGAGATGAGACCTGTCATTTCTTCTGACCTATGAACGACGATGGATGCCTCCTCGGTGAAACTGCGCAGCGATAAGGCGCGAGAAAGGGGAAACGGCCTCTATTTCGCCGAGGTAACGATTCCCAACAAGAAGGGCCTGCACGCCCGGGCGTCGGCACAATTCGTGCGCTGCGCCTCCGGCTACAACGCCGAGATTCGCGTGACGCGGGAAGGCCATACTGTCGGCGGCACCTCGATCATGGGGCTGATGATGCTTGCCGCCGGCCAGGGCCACTCGATCCTCATCGAGGCGGAAGGGACTGACGCTCACGCCGCCATGGAGGCGCTCATTGCGCTCGTCGAATCCGGCTTCGGCGAGGACGATTGAGGCAGAGTGCCGACTGGGCTCGCAGCCGGTTCGGAGCGTTAAATTGCTGACTCGGTGCTTGCAGGCCTTGATAGGATATCGACATGAAGGCGTTTCGAGCACTCTGGCTAATTCTGATTCGCTCGCTCACAGCCAAGGCCAGGGAGGCGCGTTATCCTCGCCTAATCTGCTGCCGCTCGTGGCGGCCTGGGTCGGCTTCGGGCTGTTCATGATCGTCTGCAGCGCGCTCGTCGCGCTCTCGATCAGCTCCTGCGCATGACGGGCGGCGGCCCGCTTGTGGCGCGAAGCCGACGGCAAGTTACTTGGCCTTCTCGCATTTTTTCTTTTCGGCGGTCCATCTGCAGCCAATCGCGACATCCGTTTCGCAGATTTTCCTGTCTCCGTGTACGGCGCACGGATCCTCGGGCTCAGGCGCGCCTTGGTAGCAGCCACGCCGCTCAAAGTCCCAGTGGCAGTTAGGGTCAGTGGCACAGAGCGCAGAATCGCCTGTCCTGCAATTCTCCGCTGCCGCAATCTTAAATGTCCCAGCGCCTATCGCGACGAGCGCGGCAGCCAGTGCAACAATCATGAATTGCATCAGAACCTCTGCAATCTTTCTGTTAGCCGGTCGGAACAGGAATCGCCTTCCACGGGGCTGTCAACGCCAATCGCAGGGATTCTCGACGCAGATCGGCCATCGATGGGGCCATTTTGCCAATTGGCAGCCTCTACCGTGCCCCTTTTAGGCTTCATTGCTTTCCAAAGCATGAGACATTTCAGCGTATTCAACGATCCGGCTTCGCTCTTAGTGCTCTTATAAATGAGGCGAGTGGCTTGTGCCGAGTACGCCCCACCACGCAGCGCTTTGCCAGCCTAACGACGAGAGAAATGCCGTTGGGCGCAACGGCGCGGATAGCCAACCGCTCGGCTCCGCGCGCCCAACCGGCCACTGCGCAATATGAGCAGCATGTTAATGGATATGCGACGCCGATACGCTCCTTAAACAGTCTCATTGTCGGCTCGCGGACGCTGATCGCCCCTCTTGTTCTTCTTGCATTGCTGCCGAATTTAACCATCGCAGCCTTCGTGTGGCTGCCGGCTACCCGAACACCGCCCGCGGCATCAGAGTTCAAATCGGCATTTCGCGGAGACGCGCTCGGGGCCGGCAATACGCATTCAAGACAAGCGGCAAAGCTTCCCCCAGTCCTGACCGTGTCTCCCATCCTCGAAGCAAATGCCAAAGACATAGTCCTTCCAATTGCACTCGATGGTACTGATGGAATGCCCCTTCGCAGCGTCATCGCCATAAATGGACTGCCGGTTGGCGCCACGTTGTCGAGTGGCCGGCCCTACGGCGCGACGGGATGGAATTTGAAGCCGGACGAGATCGGAGACCTGCATCTCCTATTGCCCGATACGGCGAGAGGCGAAACCAGACTCGAAATCCAGCTTGTGAGCGCCGCTGGCGAGATCATTGCCACAACCGACACGGTATTGAGGGTGACGATTGACCCAGAGCCTGCGCCCGCAGCACCGCCTCCCAACAACGAACCTAAGCCCGCCCTCACAGAAGCGCGGGCCGACCAAACGCCGCAAGATCTTGGGGTGAACACAGACGCGGAGCCTGATGGCGCGAAGGTCCCGAAGCCTGTCGATGAGGATTTTGGGCAATCGGCGCCCGGCGACCGCGCCCAACCGGCGAAAGATGATGCCGGTGCAAATTGGATCCAGCCTTCGACGTTCGTCAATCTTCGAGAACGCCCCAAATCCTCGGCCCCGGTCATAAGCGTGATTGCAAAGGACACCAAACTCAGCGTTCTTGAGAATAGACGCCGGTGGGTGAAGGTAAACAACCCGGCGACTTTAGAAAGTGGTTGGATCTACGCTCGCAATGTGAACGGCCTCACAAAATCACGCCATGGCTCCAGGCGAGCAAGTCACTCAGATGCGCCATCAGGATACGACGAGTCTTTCTGGACTCGTATGGGACACTGGCTAACCGGCCGTTAGTACAACCGCGAACCGGTTAATAGACGGCAGGAGAACCTCCGTAAAGGTATTGGGTAGCCCTCACGCTCCGCCGCAACAACCCAAGCTGGTACTAAGTTACAGCCTTGGCTTGCGCGCAGGATCATTTGTGTTGCTGGTGGTGCTGCCTTTCCTTCCGCGTGGCTGCTTTGCGCGCTGACTTGCTGCGGTCAGCAGCGGTTCGGCCGGTGCTCGGCCGCCTGCCCAACTCGGTCCAGTCCGATTCGGACATGAGAACGCCCTAATGCTTGGCCGCTTTCTGGATGTTCGCGAACGGCTTCGCTTCTTCTTGTGAAGGAGCGAACAGCAACCCCACCCGGCGCGCGTCGCGCGCCGACCTCCCCCTTGCTGGGGGGAGGGAAAAGAGCACGCGGAATGTGAAGGCGAGAGGCGGCGCCTTGACTCTGGCGCTCTCACGCAAGATATAAGGAGTTCTTTATATCTTTATCAAACTGAAGCAAAGCGGAGACCGCATGAACTACCACGTCAAGGATATTGGCCTGGCATCCTGGGGCCGGAAGGAAATCGACATCGCCGAGACGGAGATGCCGGGCCTCATGGCCATGCGCGAGGAATATGCTGCGCGGAAGCCGCTCAAGGGCGCGCGCATCGCGGGCTCCCTGCACATGACCATCCAGACCGCCGTGCTGATTGAGACGCTAAAGGCGCTCGGCGCCGACATCCGCTGGGCCTCCTGCAACATCTATTCGACGCAAGACCACGCCGCCGCCGCAATCGCCGCCGCTGGCATCCCGGTCTTCGCCTTCAAGGGCGAGAGCCTGGAAGAGTATTGGGAGTACACCCACAACATCTTCGAGTGGGCGGACGGCGGCACGCCGAACATGATTCTCGACGATGGCGGCGACGCGACGCTGCTCATCCATCTCGGCGTCCGCGCCGAGAAGGGCGACACCGCCTTCCTCGACAGGCGCACCAACGAAGAGGAAGGGGTCCTGTTCGCCGCGATCAAGAAGCGGCTGGAGGAAAAGCCCGGCTCGTACTCCCAGATCGCCAAGAACATCCGCGGCGTGACAGAAGAGACCACGACGGGCGTGCATCGCCTCTACGAGATGCAGAAGAAGGCCACGCTGCTATTCCCGGCCATCAACGTCAATGACAGTGTCACCAAGTCGAAATTCGACAATCTCTATGGCTGCCGCGAGAGCCTGGTCGACGGCATCCGCCGCGGCACCGACGTGATGATGGCGGGGAAGGTCGCCATGGTCGCGGGTTACGGTGACGTGGGCAAGGGCTCAGCCGCGTCGTTGCGCAACGCTGGCTGCCGGGTGCTCGTGTCCGAGGTCGATCCAATCTGTGCACTGCAGGCGGCAATGGAGGGCTATGAGGTGACTACTATGGAGGACGCTTCGCCGCGCGCCGACATCTTCGTCACCGCCACCGGCAACAAGGACGTGATCACCATCGACCACATGCGCAAGATGAAGGACCGCGCCATCGTCTGCAATGTTGGCCACTTCGATTCGGAGATTCAGGTGGCGGCCTTGCGCAATCTGAAATGGGAGAATGTGAAGCCACAGGTTGACGAGATCGCATTTCCCGACAGTAAGCGAATCATTCTCTTGTCTGAAGGCCGCCTCGTGAATCTTGGCAACGGCATGGGGCACCCGAGCTTCGTGATGAGCGCGTCCTTCACCAACCAGACTCTGGCGCAGATCGAGCTTTGGACCAATCCCCAGGCCTACGAGAAGAAGGTCTATACGCTGCCGAAGCAGCTCGATGAGAAGGTGGCGCGGCTGCATCTCAACAAGGTTGGCGCCAAGCTCACCAAGCTCACGCCACAGCAGGCCGACTATATCGGCGTGCCCGCGGAGGGCCCCTACAAGCCCGACTACTACCGGTATTGAGCCTCGAGCGCTGGCCCAAACACTTCTGCCATCACGCTGTCATCGTCCTGGCAAGGTTGCCGCTTCAACATGCGTGCCGCAGTGGGCAAGAGTGGCCGATGTGGTTAAGCTAGTGTGATTCGCCTTCAAGGCTCGCGGCGCGCGCGCTGTCGCCCGCTCAAGTCTGTGGCAGCGTTCAAGCACAATGGAGCGCGGGGGCCATGGGCGGAGAGTGGGGAGCACGAGGGACCATGCGAACCAGGAGAGGCAAGGCTGCGCCGGTTGCAAGGTGGCCGCAGGCACGTCTTTGCCTGTCCCTGCTGCTCGCCGCCCTGCCCTTTCCGGTTCAGGCCGCCAGCGTCGTTCCCTTGAGCGGGGTTTACGACACCCGCCTCCTCCTCACCCTTGGCATTACCCTTGGCATCATCGCCTTTTCCATCGGCAGCGCGCTTGCCTGCTTGCGGGCGACTCAAGCTGCGCTGAAAGCCCGCGACGCGGCGACGCTCGAAGCTGAGCGCTATCGCGCGAGCGAGAGCATGCTCGAGACCATCCTCGCCGCGGAGCCGCAGGTGCTTCTGACCTGGACGGCGGAGGATGGACCGCGTGTGCACGTGACCAACCTTCCCCACGGGCTCGGCGTGCCGACCGAGGTCGACCGGCTGTTGCGCTTCGAGGAGTGGCTCGACGAAGCGTCGGCCGCTGAGTTGATCGAGGCCATGCAGGCCTTGGCTGACCGCGGCGAAGCCTTCAACCTCATGCTCCGCACGGAGCGGCAGAAGCATGTGGAGGTCGATGGCCGGGCGGCCGGCGGCATGATCACGCTGAAAGTCCGCGACCTCGCCGGCCAGCGGCTTGAGCTTGCCGGCCTTGGCGAGCAGCATAGGAAGCTCGACACGGAGATCGCCTCGCTCCGCGCCCTGCTCGACGCCCAGACCAATGCGGGCGATCGCCGCGACGCCAAGGGCAGACCCATGGTCGAGGCGCGATTCCGCAGCTTCGATCGACTGGCCACGGCTTTCGCCGTATTCGATGCCGATCAGCGGCTCGCCCATTTCAACCAGGCCTATGTCGATCTCTGGCAGCTCGATCCGGTCTCGCTTGCGACGCGTCCCCGCGACGGCGAGATCCTCGACCGCTTACGCCAAGGGCGGCGCCTCCCCGAAAAGGCCGACTACCGGGATTGGAAAAAGAGCTGGCTCGCAGCCTACGGCACCAATTCGCAGCGGGAAGATCAGTGGCACCTGCCGGACGGACGCACGCTGCACGTCGTCGCCGACAGCGCGGCGGAAGGTGGCGTCACCTACCTCTATGAGAACGTCACCGAGCGGCTGTCGCTGGAAAGCCGCTACAACGCGCTGATCCATGTGCAGTGCGAGACCCTCGACACCTTGCGCGAGGGCGTGGCCGTGTTCGCTCCGAATGGGCGGCTCCGCCTGCACAACCGCGCCTTCGCCGCGATGTGGCGCTTAAGCCCGGCGCTGCTGGGCAGCGAGCCTCATATCGATGATCTCATTTTCGCCTGCCGCGCGCTTTATGACGACCCGCAGGAATGGGAGCGCACCAAGGCTGCGATCACTGCCATCTTCTCCGAGCGCCGTCCCTATGAGAGTCAGTTCGATCGGCCAGACGGCATGGTCATTGCCTGCGCCGCCCTGCCACTTCCCGACGGAGGCACGCTCCTTACCTATAGCGACGTCACGGACTCAAAGCGCGTCGAGCGCGCTCTGATCGAGCGCAACGAGGCGCTGGAGACGGCGGGCCGGGTCAAGAGCGCCTTCGTGAGCCACGTCTCCTACGAGCTGCGCACGCCGCTGACCAACATCATCGGCTTCACCGAGTTGCTGGCGAGTCCAGCGACCGGCACGTTAGGTGAGAAGCAGCGGGAGTATTTAAGCGACATCCGCTCCTCCGGCCAAACGCTGCTTGCGATCATCGATGACATTCTCGACCTCGCAACCATCGACGCCGGCACCTTCGAGCTCAAGCTCAGCCCGGTCAAAGCGCGGGGCGTGATCGATGCCGCGGTGCTCGGCTTGCGCGAGCGGTTGAAGCAGAACGACATCGAGCTCGACATCAGGATCGAGCCCGGCATCGATGAATTCGTCGCGGACGGCCCGCGCGTGACCCAGATCCTGTATAATCTCCTTGCCAATGCCATCGGCTTCTCAGCCCCTGGGGGGAAGATCGTGCTGTCCTGCCGCCGCGAAGATGCCAAGCTCGCCTTTACCGTCGAGGATGAGGGCTGCGGCATTCCGGCCGAGTATCAGGCGTCCGCGTTCGATCGCTTCGAGAGCCGCTCGAACGGATCTGGTCATCGCGGCGCCGGGCTCGGCCTCTCCATCGTGAAGAGCCTGGTAGAGCTGCATGGGGGCGAGATCGTGCTCTCTTCCACGCCGGGTCGCGGCACGAAGATCAGCGTGCGCCTGCCGCTCGCCCATGAAGCGGCGGCCGAGCCCGAGCCGCGCCGCTATGGATCAAGCCGCGCCGGATGAACGCAAGTTGGAGCCTTGACGACGTCGACCTCGTCGAGCTCGATCGTCTCGCCCAGCGCCTTGCCCTTGTGCTCAAGCCGGGGGATTTGATTGCACTCGCCGGGCCGCTTGGCGCCGGCAAAACCACCTTCGCCCGACTGCTGCTTGCCCGCCTCGGTGTCGCGGACGAGGTGCCGAGCCCGACCTTCGCGCTGGTGCAGGCCTATGCCAGCCCGCGTTCCACCGTGCACCACTGCGACTTTTATCGCCTGGAGCCGCGCGAGCTTGCCGAGCTAGGCCTCGACGATCTGCTCGCGAGTTCCGTGACCATCGTCGAATGGCCAGAGCGTGTGGGCGAGTGGCTTCCGGCCGACCGGCTCGACATCGCCATGGACGAGACGGCAGAGCCCAATCGCCGCCGCGTGGTGCTGACCGGGCGCGGAAGTTGGGGGCCGCGGCTAGAGCACCTGCAAGCGCTTTCCCGCTTCATCGCCTCGACTCCTTACGCCGACGCCGCAGCCGAATATCTGCAAGGCGACGCCTCGACACGGTCTTACGCGCGCCTTGCGCTGCCGGACGGCAGCGCCATTTTGATGAACGCGCCGCGCCAGCCGGATGGGCCGCCGATCCGCGACGGCAAGCCCTATAGCGCGCTCGTGCACCTCGCCGAAGATGTTACCCCCTTCGTAGCGGTCGGGCACGAGCTCAGGCGGCGCGGGCTCGCGGCGCCCGCCATCTATGCCTTCGATCTCGACCAGGGCTTTCTCTTGATCGAGGACCTCGGCGACAAGGTGTTCGGCGCCGAGATCGCCCGCGGCACGCCGATGGCTGAGCTCTGCGCCCCGGCAGTGGACGTGTTGCTCGCTATTGCGGGCGAACCGACTCCGCCGCTGTTGGAGATTGCAGGGCACGCCCCCTACCAATTGCCGGCCTATGACGCCGATGCGCTGCTGACCGAGGCCCTGCTCCTCACTGACTGGTTCTGGCCGGCGCTCCATGGCAGGCCCACGCCAGAGGAGGTGCGGAAGGCCTATGTCGCCCTTTGGCGGCCCCTGCTCGAGCAAGCGGCGGAAACAGATAACACATTGACTCTCCGGGATTATCACTCGCCAAATCTGATGTGGCTGCCGGAGCGCCAGGGCCTGCAGCGGGTCGGCATCCTCGATTTCCAGGACGCCCTGCTCGGCCCCGCCGCTTACGATCTTGTGTCTCTCTTGCAGGATGCCCGCCTCGACGTGCCCGAGGCGCTTGAAGCGCGGCTATTGGCTCGCTACTGTGCAGCCCGAAGCGCGAGCGATCCGCATTTTTCGAGCGATCAGTTCAGCGTGCTCTACGCAACGCTCGGCGCCCAACGCAACTCGAAGATCCTTGGCATATTTGCGCGGTTGGCGAAACGTGACGGCAAGCGCGGTTATCTCGCTCACATCCCCCGGGTCGCCCGCTATCTTGAGCGCAATCTCGTCCATCCGGCGCTCGAAGGGCTCCGTGTCTGGTATGCGCGCGAGCTGCCGCCTTTGGACAAGCTTCTGCAGCTCTCGCTTTAAAGGCTACATCAATGGTGCACGCTAAGACGGCAATGGTGCTTGCCGCTGGTCTCGGCGAGCGCATGCGCCCGCTCACCTTGCGCATGCCGAAACCGCTTGTGCCGCTGGCGGGGCGCCCGCTCATCGACCACGTGCTCGACAGGTTGGCGAGCGCCGGCGTCGAGACCGCGGTCGTGAACGTGCACTACCTGCCCGATCAGCTCGAGGAGAGCCTTCGCCGCCGGCACCGAACGAAGCCAGCGATTCTCATCTCCGATGAGCGCTACGAGCTTCTCGATACTGGCGGCGGCGCGAAACGGGCCCTGCCGAAGCTTGGGCCCGGTCCCTTCTTCATCCACAACGCCGACACGGTGTGGAGCGAGGGCGCGAGCCCGGCGCTACCGCGCATGCTGAAATTGTGGAACCCAGAAACCATGGACTGCCTGCTCCTGCTCGCGCCGCTCACCTCGAGCATCGGCTATGGAGGAAAGGGCGATTTCGCCATGGCTCAGGACGGGCGGCTGAAGCGGAGAGGCGAACGACAGATCGTGCCCTTCGCCTTTGCCGGCGTGTCGCTCTGCGATCAGCGGTTGTTCGCGGATAGTCCCGACGGTAAGTTCTCGTTGAACCTGCTTTGGGACCGGGCGCTCGCCAAAGGGCGCCTCTATGGCATGCGGCTCGACGGGCGTTGGATGCATGTCGGGACGCCGGAGGCTCTGGCCGAGGCCGAGACCTGGTTCGAGCACGAAGGTGCCTGACCTGCCAGAAGCGCACCCGCGGCTCTACACCATCCCGCCCTCGGCGCCGTTCCTCTCCACGCTGGCGAAGGCCGTGCTCAACGGCGATCTGCCGGCACCAAGGGGCATCAAGCCAGACTCACTCACGCTGCCGCGCGCCACGATCTATCTTCCCACGCGACGCGCTGTCAGAGCCTTACGCGACGCCTTTCTCGATGCGGCCGGAGGGCGGGCGGCGCTGCTGCCCTCCATCCGTGCGCTTGGCGATCCCGACGAGGACGCAGCGATCATCTTCGGCGCGGAGGGTGACGCGGATGAAGGCTTCGCCGACGCGGGCGGCGCGCGGTCAATCGGCCCGCTTGAGCGGCACCTTGCCCTGATGAGGTTGATCCTTGCTTGGGGTCAGGCGCTGCGCAAAGGCGCGAGCGCCGAACCGTCAGGCCTCGGGCCCGTGCCGCTCGCCGCAACGCCAGCGCAAGCCTCCTACCTCGCCCGCGACCTTGCCAGCCTCATGGACTTCATCGAGCCGGAGGAGATCGACCTTGGGGCCTTCCAGGATATCGTGCCGGAGGCCCACGCGGCGCATTGGGAACTGACCGTTGACTTTCTCAAGATCGTCAACGAGATGTGGCCCAGCTATCTGCGCAACAATGGGCTCATCTCGCCGGCCGCGCGCCGGAACGCGCTGATTGGGCTCGAGGCCGCGCGCCTCGTTGCCAATCCGGCGGCGGGACCGGTGATCGCCGCAGGCTCAACCGGAACGGTGCCGGCCACGGCGCGGCTGCTCAAGCTGATCGCCTCGCTGCCGAACGGCGCCGTGGTGCTGCCCGGCCTCGATCGCTCGCTAGATGCTGAAAGCTGGGCGAGCCTGAAGGATCACCCCGAGCACCCGCAAGCCGGCATGGCCAATCTGCTCGTCAAGCTCGGGCTCACGCGCGCCAATGTCGACTATGTTCGAGGCAGCGAGCCCGGCGGGTTGCAACTCTTGCGTCTCGGCTTTGTCAGCGAGGTGCTGCGCCCCGCCGACAACACCGAGCGCTGGCAGTCCTTCCTGAATGAGGGCGGGAGGAGTGCGAACGGACGGCACGACGCCTTGGAGCGCGCCCTTGCCGGCATCGAGATGCTTGAGGCGCCGACGGCGCATGACGAGGCCGAGGCCGTCGCCCTCATCCTCAGATCCACCATCGAGACGCCGGGCAAGACCGCCGCGCTGGTGACGCCGGACCGGACGCTCGCCCGGCGTGTCGCGGCGCGGCTCAAGGCCTACGATCTGGTCATCGACGATTCCGCCGGCGTGCCCGTGGCGCGCACGGCTCCCGGCGCCTTTCTCGACCTTGTCTTAAGGGCCGCGGAAGGCGACTTCGCACCACCCGCGCTCATGGCGTTGCTCAAGCATCCGCTGACGCGGCTCGGGCAACCTCCTGGAGAGATCCGGAAGGCGGCCCGCGCGCTGGAACGGGGCGCCTTCCGCGAGATTTATGTCGGCCAGGGGCTCGCCGGCGTGGCGGATGCGCTGCGGGCTGCGCGTGAGAATGACACGAATCGTCGCCCGCGCATCGGCGAGGGGGAGCACCGGGCCGCCTTGCGGCTTGTCACGGACCTCAAAACCGCCTTCGCACCGCTCTCGGCGCTGTTCCGGGACCGGTCCGCCTCTCATTCCGCCGCGCGCTTCGCCGAAGCCCATAGCGCGACCGCGGAAGCGCTCGCTCGCGATCACACGGGGTTGCCGTCGGATCTTTGGCAAGGGACCGCCGGCGAGGCCTTGTCGGTGCTGTTGGCCGAGCTGATCGCGGAGAGCGGCAGGGTCGCGCTCAGCGCCGCGGACTACGCGCCGTTCTACCGTAGCCTGCTCGCCGGCCGGGTGGCGCGGCCGCGGGGGCCGGCCCACCCGCGCCTCTTCATCTGGGGCCCATTGGAAGCGCGCCTGCAACAGCCCGACGTGGTGATCCTGGGCAGCCTCAACGAGGGCGTCTGGCCAAAGCCGCAAGAGGGGGGCCCCTGGCTCAGCCGCCCCATGGTGGAGACGCTCGGCCTGCCACCCCCGGAGCGGCGCATCGGCCTCTCCGCCCACGACTTCGCGCAGGCCTTGGGCGCCCGGACGGTCTATCTCTCCCGCGCCATCAAGGTCGACGGCGTGCCGACCGTGCCCTCGCGCTGGTTGCAAAGGCTCCTGGCGCTGGTCGATGCCGCGAGCCTGAAGGAGAGGATCGCGCCTGCTCAGCCCTGGGTCGCATGGGCGCGGGAGCGCGACAGGGTATCGAGCTTCGCCCCTGCCCTACCGCCCAAGCCATGTCCGCCGGTCGAGGCACGACCGCGAGAATTGAGCGCGACGCGCATCGAGCGGTGGATTGCCAACCCATACGAGATCTTTGCCCGCGATATATTGAGGCTTGAAGCGCTGAAGCCGCTCGGCGCCCTGCCCGACCACGCGTTGCGCGGACAGATCGTTCATCAGGCCTTGCATGAATTTGCGCGGGCCCATCCCGACAGCCTGCCCGACGATGTCTACGCGGCGCTCGTCGCCATCGCCGACAGGCAATTCGGGGCGCTTGGCGGCTCGCCGCGGGTGGAGGCCTTCTGGCGCCCGGCCTTCCAGCGCTTCGCGCGCTGGTTCGCGGCGACCGAGCCTGCGCGCCGAGCGCTCGCCGCGCGCACTCACACCGAGGTGTCGGGCCTTCTTGATATCCGCGCAGGCACAGGTTTCCGCCTCACGGCGCGCGCCGACCGGATCGATGTCGCCGATGACGGTGGCCTGGTGATCTACGACTACAAGACCGGTAGGCCGCCGCTGCAAAAGCATGTCGACGAGCTGTACGCGCCACAGCTTCCTCTTGAGGCGGCGATCGCCGAAGGCGGCGGCTTCGCCAACCTCGACAAGCGTAGGGTCGTTGATCTCCGCTACATCGAGGCCTCGGGGCGTCAAGACGGCGGCGAGGAAAGCTCCGCGGGAAAATCGACACCGGAGGACCTTGCTAGCAGCGCGCTCGCAAAACTGATCCGGCTGGTCGAGCGCTTCGCAGACTCTGACATGCCTTATGAAGTGAAGCGCCGGTCGGCGGCGGCCTTCGTCAATCTCTATCGCTACGACGAATACGAGCACCTCGCCCGCATCCAGGAATGGCTCACGCAAGAGGCCGAGGATGACCAGCGATGAGCGAGAGGCCGCCGCTCCCCCACGAAGCCGACGCCAATCAGGCGCGTGCCTCCGACCCCATGGCATCGGCCTGGGTGTCGGCCAATGCCGGCACGGGCAAGACCGAGGTGCTGGTCAAACGGATCCTGCGGCTACTGCTGGCGGGCTCACGGCCGGAATCAATTCTCTGTCTCACCTATACGAAGACGGCGGCGGCGGCGATGCAGAACCGCCTTCTGAAAGAGCTTGCCGACTGGGCGACGATCTCCACCGCGGCTTTGCACGGGAAACTTGAAGCGCTCACCGGGCGGCCTCCTAGGGAAGAGGATTTGCGCCGGGCGAGGCGTTTGTTTGCTAGCGCGTTAGAGGCGTGCGGCGGACTCAAGATTCACACCATCCATGGGTTCTGCGAGCGCCTGTTGCAGCGCTTTCCACTCGAGTCTCAGCTCACCCCGCACTTCGGGGTGCTCGATGAGCGCGGCCAGTCAGAGATGCGGGCGGCGGCCTTCGACGCCACGATTGCACGCGCCGCCGAGAACCGAGAGGGCGCGCTCGGCAAGGCGCTCGCCAAGATCATCGCGGTCACGAGCGAGGATTATTTCCGCAAGGTCGTCGATGCCGTTCTCGCCAAGCGCGTCGAGCTCGAGGGCATGATAGCCTATCACGATGCTCGCAGCGATTGGGCCGAGGCCGAGGGCGTGGCGCTTAAGCACCTGCTCGGCGTTGCGGATGGAGAAGAAGACGCCCTTATTGCCGAGCTTGCCGGCGTCTTTACCGACGGCGAGATGGATGCCACCATTGCTGCCTTCGCGGCGTTTGGCAGCACTGCGAAAATTGACAAGGAAGTCGAAGCCTCGTTGCGCGAGGCAAGAACGAGCCAGGGCGAGCACCGCGTGTCAGCGCTTGGAGCGGCGCTTCTGACCGGACCGGGTGAAGCCCGGGACAAAATATGCAGCAAGGCCTTCGGCGAGGCGGAACCCGCGATAGCGGACGCGCTCAAGGATGCCCAAGCCCGCTTCGCCGAGATCGATCTGAGACTTGCGCATTTGCGCGTGGCCGAGGCGAGCAGCGCCTTGCTCGTTCTCGCCGACGCGATCCAGGCCGAGTACGAGCGGCGGAAGAAAGCGGAAGCCGTGCTCGACTACGACGACCTCATCATCAAGGCCCAGCAGCTTCTCTTCCGCGCCGGAGCCGCGGCCTGGGTGCTCTATAAGATCGACGGCGGAATCGACCACATCCTGGTCGACGAGGCACAGGACACCAACCCGGCCCAATGGACCATCATCGAGCGGCTGGCCGAGGAGTTCTTCACCGGCGAAGGGGCTCATGCGAAGGTCCGCACGCTGTTTGCGGTCGGCGACGAGAAGCAGTCGATCTACAGCTTCCAAGGCGCGGACCCCGCCCGCTTCGGCGCGGTGGGACGCGCCTTTCGCGCCAAGGCACGGGCCGCGCAACAGGCCTGGAACGAGGTTCCGCTCACTCTTTCCTTCCGCTCGACGGAGCCCGTGCTCGAGGCGGTCGATCAGGTCTTCGCCAAGGCGCCGGCAGCGGACGGCCTCACCTCGGTTGCAGCCACGGTCATCAAGCATCACGCCTACCGGAAAGGCGAGGCCGGCCGAGTCGAGCTTTGGGAGGTGCAGGAGGAGAAGAAGTCCGAGCCGGCGGAAGCCTTCGAGCCCTGGAATGAGGATCGCGGCGGCGTCCGTTCGGTCGACGCGCTTTGCGCGCGCATCGCGGCCCTCATCAAGTACTGGCTTGCGGAGGGCGAGGAGCTGCCCTCGGCAGGCCGCAAGGTGAAGGCCGGCGATATTCTGATTTTGGTCCGGCGCCGCGATCCCTTCACTAGGCCGATGTTCCGGGCACTGAAGCGCGAAGGCGTGCCGGTGGCGGGCGCGGACCGCATGCGGCTTATGGATCAGCTCGCCGTGCAGGACCTCGGGGCGCTCGCCGACGTGCTCTTGATGCCGGAGGACGATCTTGCGCTCGCCGTCGTGCTGAAGAGTCCGCTATTCGGGCTCGACGACGAGGCGCTGTTCGATCTCGCCTATCAGCGAGAGACGTCCTTGTGGGCGGCGCTCAAGACCAAGGCCGGTGACGATGCGCGCTTCGCCGAAGCGGCGAGCGTTCTTGCGCGCTGGCTGTCCCGTGCCGACTTCCAGCCGCCCTACGAATTCTTCTCCGAGCTGCTCGAACAGGGCGGGCAGGCGATGCGTAAACGGCTGCTGACCCGGCTTGGGCCTGAGGCGGCGGAGGCGCTGGATGAATTTCTCGATCTCGCGCTTGCCTATGACCGGGACGCGGCCCCCTCGCTGCAGGGCTTCGTCGACCAGCTTCGCTTAAGCGACAGCGAGATCAAGCGCGACATGGAGCAAGAGCGCGACGAGGTTCGCATCATGACAGTGCATGGCGCTAAGGGCTTGCAGGCGCCAATCGTGTTCCTGCCCGACACCTGCATGATCTCGCGGGCGCAAGGTCCGAGGATTTTCTCGTTGCCGCGTCCGGGCACTCCCCCCGACACGGTCGGTCATCTCGTCTGGCCACCCGCGGGACACTCAGACCTCGAGGCGCTCGCCAACGCCAAGATGAAAGTGCAGCAGGCTGAGCGCGAGGAATATCACCGGCTGCTCTATGTCGCCATGACGCGGGCGTGCGACCGACTCTATGTCTGCGGCTGGCAGGGCGTGAGGCAACGAGAGAGAAACGGTTGGTACGACCTCGTGACACAGGGGCTGCAAGGTCTACTCACCAAAGCCACTGGCCATGATGGAGCCTCGGTGCGGCGTCTTGAGAGCGAGCAGGCGGTCTCTGTCGAGGAGCAAGCTGCACGCGAGCCGCAGATCGAGGCCACGACGCTGCCGGAATGGGCGACCAAGCCCGCCGCGCCGGAGCGCTCGCGGGAAATCCTCACGCCATCACGGCTTGCCGAAGCCTTAGGGCCGAACGCCGAGCAGCCCCCGCTCGGACCCAAGGCGCTTGCCGACAACCGGCGCTTCGCTCGCGGGCGGCTTGTGCACACGCTGCTGCAGCATCTGCCGCAGCTGGCGGGCGCTGATCAGGAGCGGGCGGCGAGAGCCTTCGCGGCCGCCCGCGGCGGCGATTTGCCGGAGAAGATGCGGGAGGAGATCGTGAGCGAGACGATTGCCATCGTTCAGGACCCGCGCTTTGCCGCGCTCTTCCAGCCTGGAAGCCTCGGCGAGGTGCCGATCGTGGCAAGGTTCGGCGACGGCCACGAGGCACGCGAGCTTTGCGGCCAGATCGATCGTTTGGCGGTGCTCGACGACGCCTTGCTGGTGTTGGACTACAAGACGAATCGGCCGCCGCCCTCGACACCCGAGGAGGTGGCGCCGGGCTATATCGCGCAACTTGCCGCCTATCGCGCAGCACTGAGGCTCATGTTCCCGACCCGCGCTTTGCGGGCGGCAATCGTATGGACCGATGGCCCGAAGCTCATGGAAATCCCATCAACACTGCTTGATTTGGCCGAACGACTGCATGTTGCAGGAGGACCCTAGCCTTGACGTTGCGGAGGTGCGCACCTAGGTTCGCTTGAGACGAGAAGACCGGCCATTTTCAGGGGTCGACTGCCGGCGAACCAGGAGACGCAAATGGCAACTTCAGCTGTTTCCGACGATACCTTCGAGGCTGACGTGCTCAAGTCGTCCACGCCCGTCGTGGTGGACTTCTGGGCCGAATGGTGCGGCCCTTGCCGGCAAATCGCACCGGCGCTGGAGGAGATCGCCAAGGAACTCCACGGCAAGGTCAAGATCGTCAAGCTCAACATCGATGAGAATCATCGGACGCCGTCGCGCTACAATGTACGCGCGATCCCGACGCTCATGATCTTCAAGGACGGCCAGCTCGCCGCGACCCAGACGGGGGCGCTGCCGAAGAGCCGGCTTGCCGACTGGATCAGCGGGACGATCGGCGTCGCCGCAGCCTAGCTTCCATGCAGCTTGAGCACGTGGCCCGCTAAGTACAGGGAGCCGCAGATCAGCACGCGTCCCGGGCGCCCTAAGGCCGCTCGGGATTGCATCAGCGCGTGCGCTATGCCGCTGGTCGGCGTGACGTCGAAGCCTTCGCTCGCCGCGATCTCCGCCAAGGCCTCGCCTGAGAAGGCGTTCGCCTCCTCGGGAATTGGCACTGTGTAGACACGCTCGACCAGTCCCTCGAACGGGGCGATGAAAGCGTGCGCGTCCTTCGTCTCCATCATCCCCCAGATGAGATGAACCGCGCGGGGCAGGCGCTCCTCAAATTCGGCGAGCGCATGCGCGATGGCCTGGCCGGCGGCGGCATTGTGCCCGCCATCGAGCCAAATCTCGGTGCCGTCGCCGACATATTGGTAAAGCGCGCCGTCGCCGAGGCGCTCGAGCCGCGCCGGCCATTCGGCATGGGTCAGTCCCTGCTCCAGCGCCTCGATGGTCAGAGCATCGCCGAAGGCGACGCTCGCAGTGGCTATTGCCGCGCCGGCATTGTCGATCTGGTGACGCCCGTTGAGACGCGGCAAGGGCAGATCGATCAGCCGCGATGCGGTCTGGAAGATCATCCTCCGGTGTTGTTCGAACACATCGAAGTCGCGGCCGAAGACATGGAGCGGCGCACCGATCTCGTCGGCTCTCGCCTCGATCACCTTCAGCGGCTCGGCTTCCTGGCGCCCAACGATGCACGGAACGCTGGGCTTGAGGATACCGGCCTTCTCGCCGGCGATGGCCGTAAGGGTATGGCCGAGAAAGGAGACGTGATCGATGGAGATGGGGGTGATGGACGTCACGAGCGGTTTATCCACCACATTGGTCGCATCGAGCCTTCCGCCGAGGCCAGTTTCAAGCAGCAGCAAATCCGCCGGCGCCTCGGCAAACGCAAGGAAGGCCGCAGCGGTGGTGATCTCGAACAGGGTGATCAGCTCGCCGCCATTCGCGGCCTCGGCGCTAGCGAGGCAATCCACCAGCCTGTCCTCGGTGATCGGCGCCGCGCCATCAGGCCCGGCAAGCACAACACGCTCATGGAAGTTGACGAGATGCGGCGAAGTGTAGACATGGACACGCTTGCCCAGCGCCTCGGCGATGGCGCGAACGAAGGCGATCAGCGATCCCTTGCCGTTCGTGCCGGCGACATGGACAACGGGCGGCAGGCGGCGCTCCGGATGGCCGAGTGCCGCGAGCAGGCGCTCGATACGCCCGAGGGACAAGTCGATGGATTGCGGGTGAAGCGCCTTGAGGCGCTCGAGCAGGGTAATGCTCCCCGCGACTGAGGGCAGTGGCGAGCGACCCTCGTCGCTGTGGGGCAAGGTGGTCAAGGCGGTCAGGCCTTAGGCGCTACGCGGGGGATACAGATCGGCAGGAGTGCCGAACGGCTCGCTCAGATGATCGTCGTCCTCCTCGACGTCGACATCCACGATCTCCCCATTGCCGCCGATTCGCGCGATGGTCGAGGCGGGCGCCGTACGCGAGTTCACGCCATCGAGGTGATCGGGAAGCGCGATGTCGCGTCCTGGCTGGGGGTGCGTCAGCAAGCGGCAGATGCGGCCGAGCGTGTCGCGCAGCGCATGGCGATGCACCACCATGTCGACCATGCCGTGATCGAGGAGATATTCGGCGCGCTGGAAGCCGTTGGGGAGCTGCTCGCGGATGGTCTGCTCGATGACTCTGGGGCCGGCGAAGCCGATCAGCGCACCGGGCTCGGCGATATGGATGTCGCCGAGCATGGCGTAGGAGGCGGTCACGCCGCCGGTGGTGGGATGGGTGAGCACGACCACGTAAGGAAGCTTCGCCTCGCGGAGCTCCTGCACTGCCACGGTGGTACGCGGCATCTGCATAAGCGAGAGAATGCCTTCCTGCATGCGCGCGCCGCCCGAAGCAGCAAACAGAATGAACGCGCTCTCGCGCTTCACCGCCGTCCGCATGCCGGAGATTACCGCCTCACCTGCGGCGGTGCCGAGCGAGCCGCCGAGAAAATCGAAGTCCTGCACCGCGGCCACGATCTTCTCGCCCTGGAGGTGGCCTGCGCCCACGAGCACGGCATCGGCAAGACCGGTCTTGCCGCGGGCATCCTTGATCCGGTCGGTGTAGCGCCGTTCGTCACGGAACTTGAGCGGGTCGATGGGTACCTCGGGAAGCGCGATGGTCTCGTATTGGCCGCCATCGAACAGGCCCTTCAGCCGAGCCCCGGCCGAGACGCGCATGTGATAGTTCGAGCCAGGCACCACGAACTGGTTGGCTTCGAGATCCTTGTAATAAATCATCTGCCCCGTCTCGGGGCATTTCACCCATAGATTGTCCGGCATCTCCTTCTTGCGAAGGATGCTCCGGATCTTGGGCCTCACAACATTGTTGATCCAGTTCACGGGTCTACCAAACGGTCTGAGGTAACAATCACCTAAACTCGAAATCGTGCCTAAACCGCGGCGGCGGCCGCGGGCTTCCGGAGCGCGGAAGCTAGCTGCTCGACCAAAGCGAGCACCTTGGAGCCGGTTTCCGGCATCGCCTTGCCTTCGGCATCGAGGCTCTGGGCAATCGCGGTGACGAGCGCCGAGCCCACCACCACGCCCTCGGCGAGCTTGGCAATCGCGCCCACCTGCTCCTTGGTCTTCACCCCAAAGCCGACGGCGATTGGAAGCTTGGTTGCCGCCTTGATGCGGCCGACTTGGGCGCCGACATCGGCAAGATCAGGCGCAACCGTCCCGGTGATACCCGCGATCGAGACGTAATAGACGAAGCCGGAGGTGTTGGCGAGCACCGCCGGGAGCCGCGTCGCGTCCGTCGTGGGCGTCGCCAGGCGAATGAAGTTGAGGCCGGCCGCACTTGCACCCGGCCGAAGCTCGGCATCCTCCTCCGGGGGCATATCGACCACGATCAAACCATCCACTCCGGCCGCCACCGCGTCCTTCAGGAACCGGTCGACGCCGTAGATATATATAGGGTTATAATAGCCCATTAGCACGATGGGCGTGGCTTCATCCTTTTTGCGGAAGGACTTCACCATGGCCAGGGTCTTGACCATGGTCTGGCCGGCGTGAAGCGCGCGGGTGGAGGAGGCCTGAATTGCCGGCCCGTCGGCCATGGGGTCGGAGAAGGGCATGCCGAGCTCGATGATGTCGGCCCCGGCTTGCGGCAGGTTCTTTAGGATCTTCAACGAGGTGTCTTCGTCGGGATCGCCCGCGGTGATGAAGGCGACGAGACCCGCGCGCCCCTGCCCCTTCAGCTCGGCAAAGCGTTTGTCGATGCGTGTCGCCACCTCACATCTCCAGGTGCAGATGGCCGGCGACGGCGAAGATGTCCTTGTCGCCACGGCCGCACATATTCATGACCAACAGATTGTCCTTCGGCAGTTTGGGCGCGAGCTTCTTGACGTAGGCGAGCGCGTGGGACGGCTCGAGCGCCGGGATGATGCCTTCGAGTCGCGTGCAGAGCTGGAAGGCGTCTAGCGCTTCCTTGTCGGTGACCGCCACGTAGTTCACCCGGCCTGAATCCTTGAGCCAGTAGTGCTCAGGCCACACGCCCGGATAGTCGAGACCGGCCGAGATGGAGTGGCCTTCCAGGATCTGGCCGTCGCTATCCTGCAGGAGATAGGTGCGATTGCCGTGCAGCACGCCGGGCTTACCGCCGGTCATGGAGGCCGCGTGACCGTTCACCACGTCGAGACCGTAGCCGCCGGCTTCGACCCCGTAGATGGAAATCGACGGATCGTCGAGGAACGGATGGAACAGGCCCATGGCGTTGGAGCCGCCACCGATGCAGGCAACGAGCGTGTCGGGGAGACGCCCCTCGCGCTCAAGCATCTGCTCGCGCGTCTCGCGCCCGATGACCGACTGGAAGTCGCGCACCATGGCGGGATACGGATGCGGACCCGCCACAGTGCCGATGATGTAAAAGGTGTCGTGCACATTGGCGACCCAGTCGCGCAGAGCATCGTTCATGGCGTCCTTCAGCGTGCCTGAGCCGGAGGTGACGGGACGGACCTCGGCGCCGAGCAGCTTCATGCGGAACACGTTCGGGCGCTGCCGCTCGATGTCGGTCGCGCCCATATAGACCACGCAAGGGAGCCCGAAGCGCGCGGCGACCGTCGCGACCGCCACGCCGTGCTGTCCAGCTCCAGTCTCGGCGATGATGCGCTTCTTGCCCATGCGCCGGGCGAGCTGGATCTGGCCGAGGCAATTGTTGATCTTGTGCGAGCCGGTGTGGTTCAGTTCGTCCCGCTTGAAATAGATCTTGGCACCGCCAAGATGCTCGGTCAGGCGTTCCGCGAAATAGAGCGGGCTTGGTCTTCCGCCGTAATGCGCAAGCAGATCGTCAAGCTCGGCCCGGAACGAGGGATCGGCCTTGGCGTCGGTGTAGGCCCTCTCCAGGTCGAGGATGAGCGGCATCAGCGTCTCGGCAACGTAGCGGCCGCCATAGATGCCGAAATGGCCGCGCTCATCGGGCCCGGTGCGATAGCTGTTGAGAGGTGGCCGG
>Ga0187805_10000128_pt1 | contig 22262 bp, 21 predicted proteins | sample NC_wetland_sal_i_6_FD_132965 | JGI IMG/M metagenome (GOLD analysis project Ga0187805, IMG submission 132965) | Wetland sediment microbial communities from Neuse River Estuary, North Carolina, USA - Control_5 | ecosystem: Environmental > Aquatic > Freshwater > Wetlands > Sediment | place: USA...
AAAGGCCGTGTCGCCGTTGCGCACCGCTCCGATCGCGCGATCGGCCATCTCACGCATCCGCATGAACCATTGCTCGGAGAGCATCGGCTCGACGATCGTGTCGCATCGCGAGCACACGCCGACCGCATGCGAATGTGGCTCGATCTTTTCGAGCAGCCCGGCCTTGTCGAGGTCCTTGACGATTTGCTTGCGCGCATCCTCGCGCGCGAGCCCGCGGTAGGCGCCGGCGTTTTCATTCATGTGCGCCGTGGCGTCGAGCACCGGGATCTGGTCGAGGCCGTGACGCTTGCCGATTTCGAAGTCGACGGGGTCGTGGGCGGGTGTAACTTTCAAGGCGCCGGTGCCGAATTCGCGATCGATCGCGGCGTCGGCAATGATCTTTATCTCGCGCCCCATCAGCGGCAGACGAATTGTCCTGCCGACGTACGATTTGTAGCGCTCGTCGTCGGGATTCACCGCGACGGCGGTGTCACCAAGCATCGTCTCGGGCCGGGTCGTTGCGACCGTTATCGCGCCTGTGCCGTCGGCAAGCGGGTAGCGGATGTACCAAAGGCTGCCCTGAACCTCTTTGTGATCGACTTCGAGATCGGACAGCGCCGTTTCGCATCGCGGGCACCAGTTGATAAGCCGTTTGGCGCGATAAATGAGACCCTTGTTGTAAAGGTCGACGAAGACTTTGGTCACGGCGCGCGAGAGACCCGGGTCCAGCGTGAAGCGCTCGCGGCTCCAGTCGCATGACGCGCCGAGCCTGCGCAACTGGTTCAGGATTCGACCGCCGTAAGTCTCGCGCCATTGCCAGACGCGCTCGACGAATGCGTCGCGGCCGAGCATATGGCGGTCCTTGCCCTGCTTCGCAAGATCCTTCTCGACCGCGTTTTGCGTCGCGATCCCAGCGTGATCGGTGCCGGGCAGCCATAGCGTGTTGTAACCCTGCATCCGGCGCGCGCGCACGATGATGTCCTGGAGCGAGACGTTGAGCGCGTGGCCGAGATGAAGCTGACCCGTGATGTTCGGCGGCGGAATCACGATCGAGAAGACCTTGCCCTCGCGCGCGGGATCGGCCTTGAAGTAGCCCAGGTCGATCCACTTCTGAAACCATCTTTGTTCAGCGGACTTCGAATCAAATGTCTTGGGCAAATCCACCGTGAATATCCTGAGCGCGCCGATCCTGCGATGTTCTCCCAGAGCCCGGAATCGCTCCGTCGGAAAAAGGGCGCGACGCGCCCTTCGCTCAAATCATATTGTCCCGCTAACCACCTCTCAAGCACGCTGCCTTGACGCCAAGGCGCCGCGTCGCTCAAATGGGTTGTAAAGGCGAGCCGGTTAATAATATCGTGCGCATGCCCGAGTTTTGGTTGAGCTGGACTCCGGAGGGGAAATTTCTATGGTTGACGCGTTTCGCAAACTGGGTATAGCAGGCGCACTTGGAACGTTGCTTCTCGCGGGCGGAGTGTCGGGTTGCAGCTCGATATCCACCGACCACGTCGACTGCAACGTGGTGAAATTGCAGACCGAATCGGGCCGTTCCGATGCTGAGATCGCATCGGCCATCGGCGCCAGTGTGGCGGATGTCGCAAAGTGCCACGGACCGGAAACGAGCGGCAACAAGACCTCGAATGACGCCATCCCTGCGCCCAATTGAACAACAACCCGGCCGAGCGGCGTCGGCGGATTGGTGCGAGAGAGGGGACTTGAACCCCTACGAGCTTGCGCTCACAAGGTCCTGAGCCTTGCGCGTCTGCCATTCCGCCACTCTCGCGGGCGAGGCCAAGAGTATAGGGTCTAACCGGACGATGGTTGCAATTCAAGACGGGATGCCAATCTTCGCGCAGCCGTCTTGAGCGCGCGGCGCCGGTGAAACACAATCTGCGGTTACGATGAGTGATCGGGTTCGCGGCGCGGTGGCGCTTGCGCCGGCGCCGGGGTCGTCGTCGCTGGCGCTGGACTTGAGTGCGGGCGACGGACTTTCGAGCCGTCTGCTTGCGGAGCGCGGATGGCGGGTAATATCAACCGAGTATCGAACCCGCAAACCGGGCTGGGTGGCGGTCAACCTCAATCACGATCTCCCGTTTCGCCCGGCGTGCTTCGACCTGGTGATGATGCTTGAAGTGATCGAGCATCTGGCCGATATCCCGCACGCGCTCGGTGAAATAGCGCGCGTGATGCGGCCCGGCGCGGTCGCGATCATCACCACGCCCAATCGCCTGAACGTCAGCTCGCGAATACATTACTTGCTGAGCGGCTACTACAAGGGACGGCGTGCGCCTCTGGCGTACCGCTATCGCGTTGCGGACGGCCGCAACTGGCACGTGATGGGCCTCAACGACCTGCATTGGATCGCATGGGGGGCGGGACTGCGGATGGAGGCGCTGGGGCGCAGCCGGCGCAAGTTGCGGTCGCGGATCTTTGCGCCGATTCTGTGGCCCTTGATCGCCGGGTTCTCGTGGATGCTCTACGGGCGCGTGAAGGAACCGGCGCAGCGCGCAATCAATCGCGAGTTGCTGGGGTTCATGACCAGCGCGAGCCTGCTGATGGACGAAAACATCGTCATGCGATTTCGCAAGGTCGGCGATGCGCGCCCGGATTGAAGAGCATTGAAGACCTCGGTCATCGTCGCGACTCACAACCGGCCCGAATCGATTGGGCGGCTGGCCGCAAGCCTCGCGCCTGAGCTGGCGACTGGTTCGCGCGAGATAATCGTTGCGGAAAATGGAACGCCGTCGCCGATGCAGCTTTCGCTCCAAGGCGCGCCGGTCAAGCATTTGCACGAACCTCGCGCCGGAAAATGCCGCATTCAAAATCGCGCAATCGCGCAAGCGACCGGTGAAATCCTCGTCTTCCTCGACGACGATCTGATCGTTGCGCCAGGCTATCTCGAGGCGGTCGAGCGATTCTTCGATACGCATCGCGAGTTCGCCGCGATGAAGGGCCGAATCCTCCCGGCCGAAGACCCCGAAAAAAAAGTCGGGCCGATGGCAGTGTACCTGGACCTGCCGATCGCCGACGATGGCGAAGAAGTGATCGAGGTGCGGGGGGTGCTCGGCGCGAACATGGCTTTTCGTGCATCCGCGATCAAGCAAGTGGGGCCGTTCGATGAGCGCCTTGGTCCGGGCGCGGGCGGGCACGAGGAGGAAACCGAGATGTCGGATCGAATCCGGCGCGCGGGCTTTCGAATCGGATACGCGCCAGAGGCGCTGGTCTATCACGAAGTCGACGCGGCACGGGCGAATCGCGAACGATTCATCAGAATTGCGCGCGAGCGCGGCCGGTGCCGAATGCTGCATGAGAAGCATTCCACCCTGGAGGTGATCGCGAAGAACGCGATCGCGCTGGCGCGCTTGCGAATCGCGCGGCTGACGGGCGCCGGGATGGCGCGAATCGCCCGCGAGGAGCGCAGGCTCGCAGTCGCGCGTGGAATGTTCGACGGTCTCGGCGGGTAGACAGCGCCGCGCGCCCTACCCTATCGATTCAATCAGCGCGTTCACTTCGTTTGCGTAGCGCGTCCAGGTGAATTTCGCCGCCGTCTCGCGGGCCTCGCGGCCAAGACTTGCGGGCGCGTCAAACATGGCGCCGAGACGGAGCGCCACCTCGCCCACGTCGTCGGGATGCTCGACGCGAAACCCGCGCATCGAGGGCGGGATCAACTCCGCAACACCCGAGAACGCGCTGGTCATCACGGGCAGTCCGCAGGCCATCGCTTCCATCACGACGTTGCCGAACGGTTCGAACAGCGACGGCATCGCGAACGCGTCCGCCGCGTGAAAGATCGCCTCGACGTTGGGTTGCGGACCGGCGAAGACTACCCGCGCGCCGACGTTAAGGGCGCGCGCGCGGCGGGCGAATTTGTCGGACGCTCGATCGGCGCCCACCGCCAGCAGGAAGGCGCCGCCGGTGACCAACGGCCATGCTTCGATGAGGAATCCCAGGCCCTTGCGCGCGAAGCCATTGCCGACAAAAACGACCACGCGGGCACTGGCCGGAACTGCAAACTTCTGGCGGATAGCCGCGCGCTCGGACGAATCGGCGGCGGGCCGGAAGCGGTCGAGATCGACACCGTTGTAGATCGTGACCGTTTTTTCAGGCGCAAGGCCGAATTCCCGAATCAGATCGTCGCGAACGAAATTCGACACCGCGATCGCGCGCTTGAGGCCGGGACTTCGGAAGGCCTGGCGTTCGACGAGCATCTGCATTCGATGATAGGGGCTGATACGCATCGCATACGCACCGAGCGCGCCGCGCCATTTCCGCGCAGCGCGGACGTAGCTGGCATGCGCGCCCCCACCGGAGCGCATCACGTCCGCGCCGACGCATCGCGCGAAGCTCAGCACCAGCTCGGCGCCTGCGGCGCGCGCCGCAGGCGCGGCAGTCCATGCAAACCGCATCAGGGACAGCGCGCGTCCCAAGCTTGGGCCGGCGCCGACTTTACGAACATCCCAGCCGCCGGTCGCGCCGCGGATCTGGTCTGCGAAGATCGCAATTTCATGGCCCGCAGCGCGCAGGCCTTGGGCCGTAACGATCAAATCGCGCTCGGTCCCTCCGCCGGCGAGATCGAAACGGCGCGTCAGAAGCGCTATCCGCATCGTACGACGCTCCACGGCATCGCAGCCGAAGGAGTTTTGCGCGGTGGCGGGAAAAGGTGCGCGACCCCCCGCCGTGTGATAATTTGCTGCGCGGGATGCGAGGTGGGGGAATGATCGAGATTCAATGCACCAGTTGCCACACCCGCTATCGGATTGACGAGCGGGTCCTGCCCGACGATACACCGACCTTCAAGTGCTCGCGATGCGGCCACGTGTTCAACGCCGACGCGGCGCCTGCAAGGGTGCGCAGACAGGCGCCACAAGGGGCAGAGAGTGAATCTCAGCCGGTGCGTACGATTCGCCCTGCACGGCTGCGCCCAGGCGCGCTCAAGTCTTCGGTCGAAAGCGACGTAGTCAAACGTGAGCATGGCGCGGCGCCGCGGCCAATGCCGGCGCCCGAGCCGCAAGTTCGCGTCCAACCAGGCCAACGATCGGACTTGGACCAGCGCGAGCCTTCTTTTGAGCACGGGATGCCCGAGGGGGCGCCGGATGAGCCCCAAGATCGGCGCGAGAAAAACCGCCACGAACTTGAATCCGATTATCCGCTCAATCGCTCCTTCGGCGACCGCGAGCAGAAAGCCGACACCGGAGAAAACCTGAAATTCGATTTCAGCGACGAGGGCAATGCAATCGGCGACGCGCCGCCCGAGCATGAGCTCGAGCGCCCCGAGCCTGACGACGAGGGCTGGCAGGTAGGCGAGACGCCGGATGAGTTCGAATCCACGCCGATTCGCCAGGCACCGACCATGGCGGCCGAGCCACAGCCGGCCCCGCGCCCGGCGCCAAATCCGGTGCGGCGACCGGCTACGCCTCTGCGTGCACCGACGCCTAGATTCGCACAACCGCCGGCGGCGGCGAGATCCGCCGGGTTCCAGCTGGGTCAGGCCGGGGAGGAAGGCGCCGAGGCGGCGGCCGGCGCGACCCATGCGTCGGGGTTTTTTCTGGCGATGTTCTTCTTTGTGGCGATCGGTTTTCTCGGTGCGAGCGCGCTTATCTGCGACGAGCCGGTCGCCAGCGCGCGCATTCTGAGCCAGGCGCCGCAAATCGGCAGTCACTTCGCGCGCCCAATCGTACCGGCGATGCTGGTAGCGCTGCATAACGTCCGCTCGGAGTATTACACGCTCAAGGGCGGCCATGTCGCGCTGGTGATAACCGGCAGGGCGCAGAACGTCGGAACGCGTGCGTTGCATCTGGTCGAGATCGATGGCGATCTGATTGGCGGCGGCACACTTGCGCTGGCCAGCCAGAGCGTCTATTGCGGCAACGAGCTGTCGGCCAAGATGCTGGCGGAGATGACGCCGCGCGAGATCGAATTCTCTCAGGGATTGAGTCCGCAGAAGGCGTTCGCGATGGAGCCATCGGCGTCGGCTCCGTTCCTGATGGTGTTCATAAATCCTCCGGCGGGCGCGGGTAAGATTAGACTCTCGGTGTCAAAGGCGGCCGCGACGACGACGGCTGCCGATTCCAGCATGAGCGCCCGGCCGCCGGGCTGAATCGGAGCCGGCGCGATTATTCCTTCTCGCGCGCGAGCAGCTCCGCGTATTCGTCGGCGTCCATCAGGTCATCGAGATCGGTCATATCCGTGATCTTCACCTTGATCAGCCATCCGTCGCCGTACGGGTCTTCGTTGACGGTTTCGGGGCTCTCGGGCAGGTCTTCGTTGATCTCGATGACGGTTCCGGTGACGGGCGCGTAAATATCCGAGACCGCCTTGACCGACTCGACAACGCCGAACGGATCATCCTTGCTGATCTTGTCGCCGACTGCGGGCAATTCGATATAAACGATCTCGCCCAACTGGTCCTGCGCGTGATCGGTGATTCCAATGGTGGCAACGATATCTTCAGTCGCGACCCATTCGTGCTCTTTCGAATATTTGAGCCCCTGCGGAATCTCCATGACTCCTCCCGAAATCGTGAGCGGTGCGCGTATTAGCCAGGCGCCAAGCCGATCGCGATCACATCAATGCTCATGAAGCGCAGTGGAGTCAGTCTTGTCAAGTTCCGATTTCGCACCCGCAGGCTGATCGATCGTGCGCGCGACTCTTGACTGTTGCACGTCGATGGCGCTAGGCGCCGCGATTGCCAGCCGCCCGCGGTGCACCGTATGGTCAAAACCAGGCGCAAGAGATCGGCCGATCGCGCGCAAACAGAGGAGCTATCTGAATGAATGTCGGAATTCCCACCGAAATCAAATCCGACGAGCGGCGCGTGTCGCTGACCCCGGCGGGAGTGGCCGCGCTGCGCATGCACGGTCATCAGGTGATGGTCCAGGCGGGAGCCGGGATCGGCAGCGGATTTGCCGACAGCGAGTATCGCAAAGCGGGCGCATCGATCGTAACCGGCGCGGCGGGCGTGTGGCGGCGGGCCAACCTGATCCTGAAGGTCAAGGAACCGCAGCCGCCGGAATATCCGCTGATGCGTGCGGGGTTGATTGTATTTACCTATCTTCATCTCGCCGCGGACCAGCGTCTTTCGCGCGAGTTGATTCGCCGCCGCGTGACGGCGGTCGGCTACGAAACGATCCAGCTCGAAGACGCGAGCTTGCCGCTGCTCGCGCCGATGAGCGAAGTCGCGGGGCGGCTGGCGATTCAGGCCGGCTCCTGGTGCCTGCAAGCGCGCAGCGGCGGCCGCGGGGTGCTGCTCAGCGGCGCGCCAGGCGTGCGGCCCGGCAAGATCGTCGTCCTCGGCGGGGGAATCGCCGGACTGAACGCATGCCGGGTTGCCGCCGGGATCGGCGCCGAAGTTACGATCATGGATATCAATCCGATGAGGCTGCGCTATTTGAGCGACCTGCTGGGCGGGCGCGTGACCACCGTGATGTCGAATCGCGCGACGGTCGACGAGGAAGTAACCAACTCCGACCTGGTAATTGGCGCGGTGCTGGTCCCGGGCGCACGCACGCCACGGCTGGTAAGCGCAAAGATGGTTGCGCGGATGCGTCCCGGGGCGGCGATCGTGGATTTATCGATCGATCAAGGTGGAATCGCGGAGACCTCCGCGCCGACGACGCACGCGCGGCCGACGTTCATTCGCAACGGCGTGGTGCATTACTGCGTGACGAACATGCCCGCGATGGTGCCGCACACGTCAACCTACGCGCTGACCAATGCGACGCTCAGCTATGCGCTGGAGATCGCGGACCACGGGATTCTCGGGGCCGGACTGCACAACCCCGCCATTCGCCACGGACTCAACACCTTCGACGGCTATGTCGTGCATCCGGCGGTCGCGCAGGCGCTCAAGATGAAACCGCAGTCGCCGTGGGAATAGCGCCGCTTAGTAGATTCCCGCCGGGCCCGAGCTGTAGCGCTGCTGTCCGGACTTGAGCTGGCCGTAGGTACCGGTTTCGAAGCGCTTGACGTTTTGACTCAAGTTGAGGTCACCGTGAAGATCGGCGACTGCTTCCTTCACACCCTCGAGCGCGATCTCGTGGGCGCGCACCCAACGCGCGGAACGCTGCACGAAATTGGCGAGGTCAAACAAATTTTGGCTCAACGCCGCCTGCGTCTTGGCAAACTTCGCAGTCCAGACCACCTGCTTGCTCTTGAGATCGACAAACTTGAGCGAGAACGTCACCGCAGCCGGACTTGCCGCCGAGTAATCCATCCCGACTCGTTCCTTGTAGCGTTCGACCGTGCCGTAGATCACGCCGTCGGCCGAGACGTCATGGCCCAGCTTGAGCGCATTCTCATCGAGGTTCGCGATCGTGCTCGGCGGCATCTTCTGCATCGCATCAGCGACCTCCTGCTGCGGCACCGGGTCCCATCCACCGGCGACCGCAACCTGGCTGTAGAGCTCGGCGGTAATCGCCTCTGCGGCTCCTGGAGCCAGCGGCTCGCCACCGGCGGGGGCGTCAACCAGCGGCATCACCGCGACACGATTGATGGTCAGCGTTTTGATCGAGCGCACCGCATGGGTCTTCACGTCGCGGTTGTTGATCGCGTCGCTGACCGACTCGGTGGTGGAGGTAACCGCGTCGGCCGCGATCGTGGTGCATCCCGACGCCATCCACAATGCCGCCGCTACCAGCGCCAAACGCGCGACTCCTGCGGTCCAACTGGCTTTCATGAGGTCACCTTGATCGACAACTCCTTGAGCTGGCGTGGATCGACTTTCGACGGCGCTCCGCTCATAGGGTCAACCGCCTTTTGCGTTTTGGGGAATGCAATCACGTCGCGCAGTGACTCGGTGCCGCACAGCATCATGCAAATCCGATCGACTCCGAAAGCGATTCCGCCATGGGGCGGCGCTCCGTATTTCAGCGCGTCGAGCAGAAAGCCGAAACGATCCATCGCCTCCTCGCGGGTCAATCCCAATAATTCAAATACCTTCAATTGAAGCTCACGGCTATGGATACGAATCGAGCCGCCGCCGAGTTCCTGGCCATTGAGAACCATGTCGTAGGCCAGCGCGCGAGCCTTGAGCGGCGCGGTATCGAGCATCGCGAGATCGGCGGGATGAGGCGCTGTGAAAGGATGGTTGACGGAACTCAAGCGCTGCTCGCCGGCGCTGTATTCGAAGAGCGGGAAATCGGTCACCCAGAGAAATTTCAGCTGGTCAGATTTATCGAGGCCGAATTTCGCGGCGAGCTGCAAACGGATGTCACCGAGAGCGGGCCTCACCTTGTCCGGCGGTCCCGCGACCATCAACAGCGTATCGCCGGCCTTCAATCCGGCGGCTGCCGTCGCCGCACCTCTCTCGCCGTCGCTGAAATACTTTGCGATTGGTCCCTGCCATCCGCCCTCGCCCACCTTTATCCACGCCAATCCCATCGCATAGCGCGATTTCACCGACGCGGTGAGCTCGTCGAGTTCACGGCGGCTGAGCGCATGGTCGCCGGGGAGGCTTATTCCGTATACGGATTCGGCGCGCGCGAGAATTTCCGCGAACACCTTGAACGAAGTCCCGGCGAATGCGGCGGTGAGATTTTTCAGCTCGAGCCCAAAGCGCATATCGGGCTTGTCGATGCCGAAGCGTTCGGTCGCCTCGGCATACGACATCCGCGGAAAAGGCGGTTTCAGGTCAATCTCGAGCACGTGGCCATAAACCGAGGCGATCATTCCTTCCGCGATCGACTGGATATCCTCGGGCCGCGGGCACGTCATCTCGATATCGATCTGGCTGAACTCGGGCTGGCGATTGGCGCGCAAATCCTCGTCGCGGAAACAGCGGGCAATTTGATAGTAGCGATCGAGTCCGCCGATCATCAGAATCTGCTTCAACAACTGCGGCGATTGCGGCAGCGCGTAGAATTTTCCGGGGTTCACGCGGCTCGGCACCAGATAATCGCGTGCGCCCTCGGGCGTCGATTTGAAAAGGATCGGTGTCTCGACGTCGATGAAGCCGTTTTGATCGAGATGGCTGCGAACCGCCTGCAGCGCCTTATGGCGCCAGCGCAAGTTGCGCTGCATCTCGGGGCGGCGCAGATCCAGATAGCGGTGCTTGAGGCGGATATCTTCGGCGGTCGCCTCGCCGTCGGCAACCTGGAACGGCAGCGGCGCCGACGCACCGAGGATCTCGAATTCACTGACCAGTACTTCTACTTCGCCGGTCGGAAGCTCCGCGTTGACGGCGCCCGCGGCGCGGCGCACGACCTTGCCCTTGAGCGCAACGTAAAACTCGGAACGCGTCTGGCCGGCGGCCGCGTGGGCGGCGGCATCGTACTCGGGATTCAATACCAGCTGGACGATTCCGGCGCGGTCGCGAAGATCGATGAAGATGAGCCCGCCATGATCGCGCCGGGTCTGGACCCATCCCCAGAGCGCAACCTCGCGGCCGACGTCGGTGGCGCGAATCGCGCCGCAGTAATCGGTTCGAGGCCACGGCGGCAGCGGAGAATATTGCTCAGTTTTCGGCATGACCCATCACAGCGGAGTACTGGTTGTTGTCGAAGAATACCTGTGCCCGGGGGCGCAAGAAACAGTCATGCTCCGCGAGCGTCCGCAATCGCGCTGGACGCCTGTGCGACAGCGACTTCGCGCTGCGTGCTGTGCTTCAAGTCGCGCACCTGCACGACGCCGCGCGCCAGTTCGTCGTCGCCGATTATCACCGCGAAGCGCGCGCCAATCTTCGACGCGCGCGCCAGCAACGTCTTCATCTTACGCTCGGGCGAGAGCATCTCGACGTTCAAATTGGCCTCGCGCAGATTGCGCGCCACGACGATCGCATGGCGGGTCGCCGCCGGCCCCAGCGCAATTATCGCAGCGTCCGGCGCAGACGCCGGCGCCAGCCCGGCGGCTTGCAGAGCCAGCGCCATCCGATCGATGCCAATCGCGAAACCGGTTCCCGCAACCGCCGCGCCGCCCATCGTCTCGACCAGCCCGTCGTATCGTCCCCCCGCCACGACCGTGCTCTGCGCGCCAAGACCGCCCGCCATCACCTCAAACGCGGTGCGCGTGTAGTAGTCCAGGCCTCGCACCATGCGCGGATTGACAACAAACTGGACCTTGCCGGCGGAGGCCAATTCCTTAACGGTATCGAAGTGTGCCCGGCATTCATCGCAAAGGTAATCGAGGCTTTTAGGCGCCGACTCGGTGAGCTTCGCGTCAATTTTGCAGTCGAGCAAGCGCAGCGGATTGCGATCGATGCGATTGTGGCAGTCGCCGCAGAGTTCGCCCCAATGCGCCCGGCCCCAAGCGACGAGCGCCTCGCGAAAGGCAGGCCGGCAGTTGCGGTCGCCGATCGAATTAATCTCAACGGTGAACGGCACTCCAAGATCGCGGCAAAGCTCATCGATCATTATCAAAAGCTCGGCATCGCAGGCTGCGTCGGGCCGGCCGAATATCTCGACGCCGAACTGATAGAACTGCCGATAGCGGCCCTTCTGCGGCCGTTCACGGCGGAACATCGCACCCGAATAGAACAGGCGCTGCTCGGGCTCGGTGCGATCGAACCCGGCCTCGATGTATGCGCGCACCACGCCGGGCGTGCCCTCGGGCCGAAGCGCGACGATCGTTTCGCCTTCGTCGCGATCCATGAATGTGTACATCTGTTTTTCGACGATGTCAGAGGTTTCGCCGGTCGAGCGCTGGTAGAGTTGCGTGCGTTCCAGCACTGGAATTCGGACCTCTTTCATCGAATAGCGCTCGGCAAGCACACGAGCCCGCTCCTCGACGAGGCTCATCGCACGCGCGTCGGCGCCGGCGAGATCTCGGAATCCTCTGAGTCGTGTCAGTTCCAAGTCGACTAACCCCTAATCGGAGCTTGGAGAGTCCTGGCGCATCAGGTCGCGCAGTCTGCGAAAGCCGGCGAGTTCGACGCCCTCAGCCGCGATAACCTGGCGCGCTTTTTCGGAAGTGAAGTACCGCAAGTCGGCCTCGCGCTGGAAAGCGTCGTGCGCACAGCTCTTGAGTTCGTCTCGAGCGAGCGCCGGGTGACACAAAATCTCGGTCACGCCCGCCTTCAGGTCGCAAATGAGATTTGTCCAATAGGATTCGGTTTCGCCCACCGACGACGGCCCGGTGAACACGAGATGGTCCGGCGTTACGATTCCGAACGCGTCGAGCTGGTCGAGAATCGCGCCCATCCCTTCCGTGCTCATCCGGCGGCGCGATGCCAGCCTGATCGGCACGCGATACTCGTTGGCCAGCCGCAGGTAAATCTCGTGATAGTCGGCGCGCAATTGCAATGTCCCCATGTGCGAATCGAGGTGAGTCACATCGATTCCCGCCGCAAGCGCCTTTTCAATTTGCGCGCGCAGTTCAGCCTCTGCCTCGTCGAGGCGGGCATGCTCGTAAACCTGCGCAACGGTCTGCCACAGATACCCGCGCTCATCGACCAGCGACGGCACGGCTCTCCGCCCCAGCACCGGTCCCCACTTGTAGCGATCCCATTCCGCGGTAAGCGTGAGATGTACGCCCAGGTCGGCGGCGGGATCGGTCCTGGCGAAGTCTGCCGCCTCCTCGAACCACGGGCACGTGACAAGAATCGTTGACGACGTAAACAGGCCGTCCGTCAGGCCCCGGATGACGCCCTCGTTCTGGTCGTGGCACATGCCGAAATCATCCGCATTGACGATTAGCACACGCGCCTGCGGCGCGTGGCCGAGTCGTTCAGCCGTCGTTTCCGCACGAATGGGAATTTTTTCCTTCGGCTCCATCGAAATCTTTCAATAAACCGCTCGAGCTCGAGCTTCTGAATTTATCGGCCCAATCGAAAAAGAAAAAGGGCCGCCTTTTTTGGGCGGCCCTCTCTCGAAGTGCCGATCAGGCGTCTGTTGCGGAATTATATCGTCAAAACGTTGATCGTGCAGGCGGAACCGAGCCCGATTACGTGGGCCTGGCCGGCCTTGGCGTTGGGTACCTGCCGCTCTTTGGCGCGATCGTCCTGCGTCAGGTGCCAAACCACCTCGCAGATATTCGCGACGCCGGTCGCGCCGAGTGGATGCCCCTTGGAGAGCAAGCCGCCCGAGACGTTGACCGGATCGTGGCCGCCGAGGCTCGGATGCACGCCGCCTTTCGTGTCGATGAACTTGCCGGCCTCGCCGTCGCCGCACAGGCCCAAGTTTTCGTAGTGCACCAGCTCAGCCGTAGCAAAGCAGTCGTGCAATTCGGTGAGCGCGATGTCCTTGGGTCCGATGCCGGCCCTTTCGTAAGCCTCCTTCGACGCGCGCCGCGTGAGCGTGCTCACGTCCTGAAAGGTGAGGTCGCGCTCGGTCCACGGGTCCGAGGTGAGCACAGAGGCCGCCACTCTGGGCCGCTTGCGTCCGCCGGCGAACTGTTTCAGCTTGTCTTCGCTGACCAGAATCGCCGCCGCCGCGCCGTCTCCCGTCGGGCAACACATATAGAGCGTGTTGGGAAAGGCGATCATGCGCGCATTCATCACGTCTTCGAGCGAGACTTCGTTGCGATACTGCGAGAACGGGTTCTTGGTCGCATGCTTGTGCGACTTGACCGAGATTTTTGCGAAGTGCTCGAGCTTGGTGCCGTACTTGCGCATGTGCTCGAGGCCGGCCTGGCCGAACACCACGGGCATCGTGCCGGAGCCGAGCTTGCCCTCGGTCGCGTACGCGGGATCGCCGCCGCCCATCCCGCCGAGTAATCCCGCCTTGCCCATCTGCTCGACGCCAACCGCCATCGCGACGTCGTACATCCCGGACGCGACCGACATGTAGGCCTCGCGAAACGCGGTCGAGCCGGTGGCGCATGCGTTGGAGACGTTGATCGCGGGGATGCCGGTCTGGCCGATTTGCTGCAAGATTCTCTGCGCGACCATCGCGTTGGACTGCTGGAGATTTCCGCAGGCGAACATCTGGACGTCCTTGATTGTGATTCCGGCGTCCCTGATTGCGATGATCGCCGCCTCGCCGCCGAGTTGGGGAACGGTCTTTTCGGGATAGCGTCCGAATTTGATCATCCCGGTTCCGAGAACATAAACATTTCGCATCTTGATCCCTCCTGGCGGCCCGGCCGGAAGCTCAGGTCCGTCGTAATGTTGTTCGCCGCGCTGGCGCTTGCCGGGCGCCTAATTCTTGCTCGGCCGGTACGAATAAGCGACCACGTCGTGGCCTTCGCGATCCTTGGCCGCGACGCCGGTCACCAACTCGACCGGCATGTTGAATACCTTGTTGGGTTCCTTCTGAGCCTGCTCGGGATCGACGTCCGCTAGAGTCGCGCGGACGCTGACGCCCTCGGGCAGATCGACAATCGCGGTCACAAACGGCGTCTTAATTCCCGGATATGACTGATACACGACCGAAAACACGTATACCTTGCCCTTATCGGACAAGGCCACGGGCTTGAGCTTGTCGGTCTCGCCACACTTCGAGCATGCGACGCGTTTGGGATCCAGATACATTGCGCCACACGCGCACTTGAGGCCTTCGAGATGGGGCTTGGGCTCCAATTTCAACCATGGAACAATTGGGCGCGGTCCCGTGTCAGTAGCTTGAGCCTGCTCGGCCATACAATCCTCCGAACGATTCGATGATCGTGCTGTCGGAATGACTAACGCCGCCAGTGCGGCGGCGTGGTCCTTCTCTTTGGCCGGAGTCTCCCACAGCGCGATGGAAGTCGTCAACCCTCGCGCCCACGCCGCCAATCGAGCTATTTGTGCTGCCACTTGGGCGGCCGCTTCTCGATGAATGCGCTCGTCCCCTCGACGCGGTCCGCGCTGCCGAACACCACCCCGAACGCCTCCTGCTCCAAGCGCAGCCCGGCGTCCTCTTCCATCGTGAACGCGGCCCGCAGCGCAGCCTTCGCCTGGCGCAGCGCGAAAGCGGATTTGCCCGCGAGTTTCTCTGCCAGCTTGCGCGCGGTTTCGATCAGCGTGGCGGGCGCCACGACCTGGTTTGCGAGGCCCAGCTCGAGCGCCGTCCTGGCGTCGAACATTTCGCCCGTCATGATCAACTCGCGCGCCTTGTTATGGCCGATTCGATGCGGCAGGCGCTGGGTGCCACCGAACCCCGGGATGAGTCCGAGATTTATCTCGGGCTGCCCGAAACGCGCCTTTTCGCTCGCGATGATCAAGTCGCACGCGAGCGCAAGCTCCAGACCACCGCCAAGCGCGAAGCCGTTGACCGCCGCAATGACGGGTATCGGCAGGTCCTCGAAACTTTCCATCACGCGATGGCCGAGGCGCGAAAAATCGAGTCCCTCGGCGGCCGACATTTTCGCCATCGCCGCGATGTCCGCGCCTGCGACGAACGCCCGGTCGCCCGCCCCCGTAACAATCAGCACGCGCACCGACGAGTCGTGGCGGACCGCGCGAATCACGCGCGCCATTTCCTCCAGCACCTCGCGATTCAACGCGTTCAGCGCCACCGGCCGGTTCACGGTCAGCGTCGCGGTCGCAGCTTTTTCGAAAATTATATTTTTCAAGTCCACGCTTCTAATTCCGCCCTGTGCGCTCATAGTGTCAACCCCGGCGGCTTGCTCGGGCGCTTGCGAAAAAGTCTTCGCGCGCGAACAATGCGCAGGTGCCAGCCAAATCCATAGCGTGCGGCGCCGCCAGCGTCCGCGCGATCAGCGGCATGCTCGCTCTTGCCATCGTGCTCGCCGTCGCATCCGGATGCACTCCGCCGGCGCAGCAATTTGTCATCAAGATTCGTTCGGAATCAACCGAGAAATGCAATCAAGGCAACCAAGCCGCCTGTCATACGATCGTGCAGGCGCTCAGCGACACCAAGGTTGCCATCGAATCCACCGCGCCGCTCGATACGCAAACCCCGGCTTGCAATGCCGGCAAACAGGACGCATGCCAGCAGCTCGCCGTGCTGCACGGTGAGTTGAGCGCATGGTGCTCGATGGGCAACGGTCAGGCGTGCGCTGCCGTGAACGCCGGTCCGTGGCCGGCGAAATGGGACGAGCCCGCGCTGATCGACGCGGCCAAGCTTTCGTGCCTCAGCGGTCAATTCAAGCCGGATTCAAGCACCTGCCAAGCCTTGCAAATGATGTAGCGCCATCCGCTCAGAACGCAGCCCGCTCGGCCACGATCACCATCCGCTTGCCGTACAGCAGCGCCGGCGACAGCACGTGGCCGATGATCTCGCGCGTGACCTCGTCGCGCGGCGGCCGATGGCCGGGACGGCGCGCGTTGCGGGCCGATGTCGCCGCCGAAAATTTCATCGCCATCCACAGTAGCGGGACAATCGGCGACATCGCCACCGAGGTTGGACTCCAACGGTCCGTGTAGACCTCGAGATGGTCAAAACCCGCCAGACGCAGCATGTATCGCGCGCGATAGTAGTCGAGCATGAACGCGTGGCCGTGGTAGACGCGCCGGAGATTGCGGCTGCGTGGCGTCTGAATCTCGTTGATCAAGCCGCGGCGCAGATTGCGCTGCCCGGTTAGAAAAGCGCTGGCCCGGGCCGACAGATGCATCAGGTTGGGTGTCGTCAGCACGATTTTCCCGCCCGGCCGGATCACGCGCGCACACTCGCGAAGAAATCCCATCTGATCCTCGAGATGCTCGATCCCTTCGCGCGACAGCACGTAGTCAAACGACTCGTTGCGAAACGGCAGCGCCTCGTTGGCATCGGCGCATACCCACGCGGCCGCCGGTGCGCGCCGCGCAGCCGGGAAAAGATCGACTGAAACGACGCGGTAGCCCAAATCCGACAGCGCGCGCGATTGGAGCGCGCCGCCCGCCGGGATGTCGAGCACGCAGCCCGGCTTCATCGCGCCAAACAGTCCGTTGCTTCGCCGGCGCCGGCGAACGACTACGTCGCCCTCCATTAGACCCGATCGCGAATCTGGCAAGGACTAGCAGACTGTTGATAAATCAACAGCCTGCTCCCCCTTTCTTATCTCCCCCGCTAAGAGCGGGAGAGAAGATTTAGGAAGGAAGCCAGCTTTTACGCAGGGTGTTGAGGTCGAACGCGCGAAAGGCTTCATCGTCGGCGTTTTTCTCAACACCCTGCTATTGCCGCTCTTCGAAGCCGAGCGAATTCATCATCTCGCGCAGCGATTGATCGACGACCAGGTACTCGGTGAGCGAGACGTACAGGTGGCATCCGCGACGCCCTTCCTCGCCCGGGATCTCCTCGATTTTCAGCACCCGATCGCCGTTAACCATCACCGGCTTGTGTTTCATCGTCACGCGCAGCCACATTTCCAGCCACCTTCCTGTAAGCCGGCTTAGTACTCGGGCTTGAAATCGAAATGATGAATCGCTTCGATGAAGCGGACGGTGCGCGTCTTCGAGCGCATCACGACGCTGTTGGTCATCGCCCCGCCGGAGAAAAACCGCACGCCGCGCAGATAGTCGCCGGTGGTCACTCCCGTCGCCGCGAACATCACGTTCTCTCCCGCCAGTTCCTCCAGCGTGTAGCGATGCTTCAAGTCCATGATCCCCATCGCCAGGCACGCCTCCGCTTCCTCCGCATTGCGCGGCACGAACCGGCATTGCATCTCGCCGCCTGCGGAACGAATCGCGGCGCCGGCCAACACGCCCTGATGCGCTCCGCCGATTCCGATCAGCATGTCGATTTCGCTCTCCGGGCGCGTGGTCGCGATCGCCGCCGAAAGGTCACCGGCTGAGATCAGCTTGATCCCGGCGCCGGCGCGGCGCACTTCATTGATCAGGTTTTCATGCCGCGGGCGATCGAGAATCGCGACCCGCAGATCCTCGACGTAAACTTTTTTTGCTTCGGCCAGCGCTTTGAGATTGTCGGTCGGCGAGCTGTCGATATCGATCACGCCACGTCCCGCCGACCCGCACGCGACCTTGTCCATGTAGGTATCGGGGCAGCGCAGGATTCGCCCGCGCTCCGCCAGCGCGATGCATGACAACGCGTTGGGCCCGCCGGTGGCGCAGATCAGCGAACCCTCGATCGCGTCGAGCGCGACGTCGATTACGTCTCCCGCGCCGGTGCCGACGATTTCGCCCTCGTACAAAAGCTCGGCATCACCCTCTTTGCCTTCGCCGATCACTATGTGGCCGTCCATCGCGATCGAGTTCAGCGTCTTGCGCATCGCGTCGCACGCCGCTCGATCCGCTATCCGCTCGTCGCCCTTGCCGATGAAACGCGCCGCCGCCAGCGCCGCGGCTTCCGTCGCGCGTACCACTTCAAGCGCAAGATTCCGTTCCATCCGGGCCTCCGGGTCAGTTCGATGCCTTCTTCAACGGGCGTCCGAACAATGATTCTATCAGCCGATAGCCGTCGCCGACGAGCAGCCCGGCCGCCGCGCCGTCGCTTTCGGTGTAGCGGCGCGCCATGGCGCCGCTCGATTGCGACTCGGCCGAGGTCATCAGCGCAAACGGGACGGGTTCCGGCGAATGAGTCTTGAGCTGGCTCGGCGTCGCGTGATCCGGCATCAGCAGAATCGCGAAATCGCCCAAAGCGCCGAGCCCCGCCAGCATCGGCCCCATAATCAACTCATCGATGCGCTCGATCGCTTCCTTCTTCAAATCGGCGCGGCCCATGTGACCAGCCTCGTCGGGAGCCTCGATATGCAGCAGCAGGAAGTCGCGCGCTTTGAGCGAGTCGAGACCGTAACGCGCCTTCGCGGCGTAATCGGTGTCGAGGAATCCGGTCGCCCCCGGAACCTTGATCGGCTTCAGCCCGGCCAGCCGGCCCAGCCCATTGACCAGATCGACCGCCGATATCACCGAGCCCTCGACGCCGAAGCGTTCCTTCAGCGTCGGCACCGCGGGCCGCGTGCCCTGCCCCCAGAACCATACCGAGGTCGCCTCGGTCTTGCCGGCCTCTCGGCGCGCTTTGTTCACCGGATGCTCGCGCAAAATCTCCACCGAGCGCCGCGTCAGATCGCGCAGCAAATCCGCCCCAGCGCCCTTGGGCAGATGCGCTTCGACGGGCTTGCCCGTGATGTCGTGGGGCGGCGTGAGATGCATCGTTGCGATGCCGCCGCGCCACACCATCAGATGCCGGTAGCTGACGCCGTTGAAGAACTCGATGCCGCTGCCCGCCAGTTCTTTGCTGAGGTCGGCGACGATCTGCGCGGCTTCTTCGCTCGTGATATGACCCGAGGTGAAGTCGTTCATTATCATCGCGCCGCCATCACTCGGCTTGAGCGAGACGAGATTCATTCGAAACACCACGTCGCGCGGCCCCATCTCGATTCCCTGGCTGGCCGCTTCGATTGGCGCGCGCCCGGTGTGGTACCGCGCCGGGTCGTAGCCAAGCATCGTCATCGTGCCGACGTCGCTGCCCGGGGGCATCCCCTTTGGAATCGTCGCGACCATCCCGAGCGTGCCGCGCGCCGCCATCAGGTCCATGTTGGGCTTGTGCGCCGCCGCAAGCGGCGTCATCCCGCCAAGTTCCTCGCACGGCCAATCGGCCATCCCGTCGCCGTGTATGATGACATACTTCACCGCGTCAATCGGTCCGCTGCGAAAAAATCGCGCCGCTTAATCGTGCTCCAGGACTTTCAGCACTTTTGCCAGGTCCGGCTCGACCACGATCGTGTTACTCAAGTTTTTCAGCGCCGTGTCGGGATCCTTCAGGCCGTGGCCGGTGAGCGTGCAGACGACGACCGCGCCCGGCTTGAGCATCCCGGCGCCCGCGTATTTGAGCAGCCCCGCGACCGACGCGGCCGACGCCGGCTCCGCGAACACGCCGCCGCTCGCGATCAAGCGGTACGCCGCGAGGATCTCCGAATCGGTGACGACATCGATAATTCCACCCGACTCGTCGCGTGCGTCGGTCGCACCCTTCCAGCTCGCGGGATTGCCGATTTTGATCGCCGTCGCGACGGTGTGCGGATCGTCGATCGGATGGCCAACCACGATCGGCGCCGACTCTGCCGCCTGGTAGCCCATCATCCTGGGCAGCCGCTCGCTCAATCCCGCCGCCTTATATTCTTGGTAGCCCGCCCAGTAGGCGGTAATATTGCCGGCGTTGCCGACCGGCAGAAAATGATGCGTCGGCGCGTCGCCCAATTGATCGCAAATCTCGAACGCCGCCGTTTTCTGCCCCGCGATTCGATCGGGATTGACGCTGTTAACCAGCCGGATCCTGAGCGGATCGCGCTCCACAACATCGCGCACCACCTTCAGACAGATGTCGAAGTTGCCGATCACCTCGAGCACTCGCGCGCCATGCATCACGCTTTGCGACAGCTTGCCAAGCGCCACCGCACCCTTGGGAATCAGCACGTACGCCTTGAGCCCGGCGCGGCCCGCGTATGCCGCCGCCGACGCCGCCGTGTTGCCGGTCGAGGCGCAGATGACAGAGCGCGCACCCTCGCCCAACGCCTTCGAAATCGCCAGCGTCATGCCCCGGTCTTTGAACGAGCCGGTCGGGTTGGCGCCTTCGAACTTGAAGTAAACCTTGATGTTTAGCCCAAGCCGCTGTGCAAGCGAAGGAACCTCTATAAGCGGCGTGTTGCCCTCGTTCAGCGTGACCACCGGCGTCGCATCCGTCACCGGCAGAAAGCGCCGGTAATGCTCGATCAGCCCCGGCCATCGAACCAGCCGCCGCGGTTTGGATTCGCCCTTGGAGCCCGACGCCATCGCCTAAAGCTTCTCCTCGATTCGGATAAACGCGGGGGCCGACTGCACGATTTTCTTCCTTCGAATCTCCGCCAGCGCGCGTTTGAGGCTGCGCTCGGGCGCGTCATGGGTCCGCATGATAACCGGTACCGTATGCGCCGCCGCGCGCTCCTTCTGGATCACCGACGCGATCGACAGCCCGTGACGGCCCAGCACCGACGCGATCGCGCCGAGCACCCCGGGCTTATCCCGCGCCATGAACCGCAGGTAATACTCGCATACCACGTCGTCCATCGGCTTGACACTGGCGTTCTTCATCAGCTGGATCGGAAATCCAAAGGCATGCGCTCGCGCCGAGCCCTCGGCCAGGCGATGCCGCGCGATTTCCAGTATATCGGCTATCACCGCCGTCGCCGTAGGCATCTCGCCCGCGCCCAGCCCCGAATACATTGTCGGGCCGAGCGCCTCGCCGTGAATATAAATCGCATTGAACGCGCCGCCGACGCTGGCCAGCATATGGCGTTGCGGGATCATCGTGGGATGCACCCGCGCCTCGATCGCGCCGCCGTCATCCTTGCCTATCGCCAGCAGTTTGATCGCGTAGCCAAGCTCGCGCGCGTACGCGATATCCGCCTGCGTAATCCGCGTGATCCCTTCGGTATAAACTTGCGCCGGTTTCACCAGCACGCCAAAGCCAAGCGCCACCAGCAGGCAAAGCTTGTGGGTCGAATCATGCCCCTCGACATCGAGCGCGGGGTTCTTCTCGGCCAGGCCCTTTTGCTGCGCGTCGGCCAGCGCGGCGCCGAACTCGACGCCGTTCTCGGTCATCGTGGTGAGGATCGAATTGCAGGTGCCGTTGACGATTCCATAAGCCGCGCGTTGGCGATCGCCGGCCAGCGCCTCGCGCAGCGTGCGGACGATTGGTATGCCGCCGCCGACGCTGGCTTCGAAACCGACCGCCAGCCCGCGCCTCCCGGCCTCGCGAAAAATCTCGCCGCCATGCTCCGCGAGCAATGCCTTGTTCGCGGTGACGACGTCCTTGCCCGCCGCCAGAGCCTTCATGGTAAGCGCCCGGGCCGGTTCGTAGCCGCCAAACAGTTCGACCACGATATCGATATCGGGACGCGTGACGACCGCGGCGGCGTCGGGCGTAATCGCTTTGGCCGGCACGCCAAGCGCGGCGGCGAGCTTGACCCTCAGATCCGCCACCGCCGCCAACTCGATCGGCGCACCTAAGATGCGCTCGTACTTGGCGCGGTTGCGCAGCATCAGCTTCACCACGCCGCCGCCCACGGTTCCGCATCCGAGCAGGGCAATCCGTACCGGTTTCAATTTGTCCTCGTTGCTTTTGCGCTTACGAACCGCTCGCGGCGCGAATCGGAATCGCGGGACTGCCGGCCCTCAGCGCCTGACGAATCCCGCGGATCGCCTGGCGGGTGCGATGCTCGTTTTCGATCAGCGCGAAGCGCACGAAGCCGTCGCCGTCCTGTCCGAAGCCGACCCCCGGCGAAACTGCGACTTTGGCCTCGGCGAGCAGAAACTTGGCGAACTCCAGCGAACCCATCGCGCGAAACGGCTCCGGAATCGGCGCCCACACGAACATCGTCGCCTTGGGTTTCTCCACCGGCCAGCCGGCCCGGTTGAGTCCCTCCACCAGCACGTCGCGCCGCCGCTTGTAGCGCGCGACGATCTCGGCGACGCAGTCCTGCGGTCCGTTGAGCGCCGCGATCGCTGCCACCTGCACCGGCGCGAACATCCCGTAGTCGAAGTACGATTTCAGCCGCGCCAG
>Ga0187805_10000129_pt1 | contig 22174 bp, 23 predicted proteins | sample NC_wetland_sal_i_6_FD_132965 | JGI IMG/M metagenome (GOLD analysis project Ga0187805, IMG submission 132965) | Wetland sediment microbial communities from Neuse River Estuary, North Carolina, USA - Control_5 | ecosystem: Environmental > Aquatic > Freshwater > Wetlands > Sediment | place: USA...
ACTTTCGCGGCATGCTCAATTGCTGCAAAGCCGTGGCGCCGCGGATGCAATCCCGCGGCGCAGGCAAAATCGTCTCGATCTCTTCCGACGCAGCCCGCGTCGGCTCCAGTGGCGAAGCCGTGTATGCGGGATGCAAAGCCGCCATCATCGCCTTCTCCAAAACGCTGGCGCGCGAACTCGCGGCAAATCGCATCAACGTCAACGTCGTATGCCCGGGGCCAACCGACACCGCTCTGCTCAAGAACGCGATGGCGGGGCGCGAGAAGGTTCTCGAATCGATGGCGCGTGGCATCCCGTTTCGCCGGCTGGGGCAACCGGCGGACCTGGTGGGTGCGGTCGCCTTCTTCGCTTCTTCCGATTCAGACTTCGTCACCGGCCAGGTGCTCAGCGTAAGCGGTGGCTTGACCATGGCGGGCTGACGCCGCCAGTTTCAGTCCGCTGAGCGCGTGGGCATTCGATGCAGGCCCATGCTACGGACGGCGCAGGTCCTGGAGAATCTCTTTCAGCACGCCGCGATCGTGATCGTTCCTCACGGGCATGTCGAATGACAGCCGGTTCACTCCGGCAAAGCGTTTCTTTATCACCGCCGCGATCTCGCCGTAGGTGCCGACCGCTGCGAACGCATGCACCATCTCGTCCGTCACGAGTTTTGCCATCTCGGGCCATTTCTGTTGCACCGATAACTTGTGCAACTGCTCAGCCGTGCCGCCCCATCCGTCGATTTCAAAACTGGAACGATATGAGCGCGTCGATCCGTAAAACGCGATCGTCGATTTCATGCTGCTGACGGCCCGCGCGAGCGAGTCCTGGTCTTTCGCGGCGCACAGAAAGCCGCCGCCGCCAATTTGAAAATTGCTCCAATCCGCGGCCGGCCGGTCCGACTTCTCGAATCCCTTTTTCAGATTTGGGAACGCGATTTGATCAAGATACTTGCGCGTGACGATTCCGTGCAGGCGCACGCCCTCGCAGACTTCACCCGCAACTTGAAGCATCCGTTCCTGCACCGCGGCGATCAGCACTGGAATCTTCGGCTTCGACAACGGCGGGGGCGCGAAGTTCGGCGTCATCAGCGAAAGATTGTAGTGCTCGCTGCGATAGTTTAACGGCTCGCCTGTTTGCCAGGTTCGCCAACACGCGCGCATCGCACCGACGTAGTCTTTCATCCGCTGCGCGGGCTTTGACCACGGCATCCCGAAGCGCCGCATCACGTGCCCTTTGACCTGCGATCCGAGTCCGAGTATCAGCCGCCCGCCGCTCATGCGCTGCAAATCCCAGGCGGTGTACGCGGTCGCCACGGGACTCTTGGTGAACGCGAGCGCGATCCCGGTCGCAAGTTCGATTTTCGACGGTTCCTGCGCCGCAATCGCGAGCTCGAGATATGGGTCGTGCTGCGTTTCGACCGCCACAATCGTGTCGTAGCCGAGAGAGTCCGCCTCGCGCACCTGGTCGCGAATCGTGCTCCAGGTCGGCTCGGGCCGTTTGCCGCCATCCTGCATGTCGGGGGTATACGGCGTTCCAAGATGAAGGCCGCGTTCAATTTTTGTTTTCGCCATCCGGGCTTTATCGCGTCGCGGCGCCCGCGATGTCAAGCGGCGGGCCAGGATTTGCTCAATCTCGCCGCAATGCCTGCGCAACCCGCGCGATCCCCAGTCCCCGGTTTCGCGCGCACCCGCGAGGCTAGCTGGGCGTGATTCCCGGCGCGGGGAACTTGCGGCACATCTCCGCGACTTCGGCCGCCATGCGTTTCAGCGCCGCCTCATCGTTGGCGCGCGCGATCGCCTCGTCGATCCACTTCCCGATCTGCCGCATCTCCGCATCGCCCATCCCGCGCGAGGTTACCGCCGGCGTGCCGAGCCGAATCCCGCTGGGGCTGAACGGTTTGCGCGGATCGTACGGGACCGTGTTGTAGTTGCAGACGATGCCGGCTTTATCGAGCGCCTTCGCGGCCTTCTTGCCAATCACTTTCCTGCTCGTCAAGTCGACCAGGATCAGATGGTTGTCGGTGCCGCCGGAGACGAGGCTGAAACCGCGCGCAAGCAGTTCGTCGGCAAGCGTCTTGGCGTTGCTCACCACTTTTTTTGCGTACGCCTTGAACTCCGGCGTTGATGCTTCTTTCAAGGCAACGGCGATCGCCGCCGTCGTATGATTATGCGGACCGCCCTGCAGCCCGGGGATAATCGCCTTGTCGATCGCTTCGGCGTATTCGCTGCGGCACATGATCATCGCGCCGCGCGGGCCGCGCAGCGTCTTGTGCGTGGTCGTTGTGACCACGTCGGCGTACGGCACGGGATCCGGATGCACGCCGCCGACGATCAGTCCCGCGACATGTGAAATATCGGCGAGCAGCAGCGCATCGACTTCCTTTGCGACCTCGCTGAAGCTCTTGAAATCCCACAGCCGCGGATACGCCGTGCCTCCGGTCACGATTATCTTCGGCCGCTCCTTGCGCGCCATCGCGCGGATCTGGTCGAAATCGATTAGGTGACTCTCGCGATCCACCAGGTACTGCGCCGAACGCCAGAACGTGCCCGTGATGCTCACCGGCCATCCGTGCGTCAGATGGCCGCCGTGCGGAAGCGACAAGCCCATGATCGTGTCGCCTGGCTTGAGCAGCGCGAAATAGACCGCGAGATTTGCCGGCGACCCCGAGTAGGGCTGAACGTTTGCGTGATCGACTTTGAACAGCGCCTTGGCGCGCTCGATCGTAATCGTCTCGATCTGATCGATGTAGCGCTGACCCTCGTAGTAACGGCGTCCCGGGTAGCCTTCCGAATATTTGTTTGTGAGGATCGACCCGGTCGCTTCGAGCACCGCTTTCGAAACGTAGTTCTCCGACGGAATCAGCCGGACCGAATCGATCTCGTAGCGCTCTTCATCCTTGATGAGCTGGTAAATCTCCGGGTCAGTTCGCTTGAGTTCGTCCACACCGCACCTCCATTGCCGTCATGCAATGAGCCTATAGGCGCGGACGCATCGACGCAAAACTGGACAGACAACCCGGATGGAGTTGTCCGCCAGTTGACAGGCGAAAAATTTTCGACAGCCTGCTACTGCAGGTCGGGCGGCGTGACCTTGGCCAGCCACGCGCGAAAATTGCCGTCGTAGCCGACCGCACGCTGGCGTTCGCGCACGCGCTGCGCAAGCCTCGCGACGCCTTCCGGGGCAATTTTTTCGCGCACGCTCATCGCGCCCGCGATCTTGTCGGCCGCCGCCGCCGCCTCTTTGCGCGCGCCTGCTGCGAAATCCAATTTCTCGTTCGACAATCCCAGGTACGCCTCGGCCACGCGGGTTCCAATCTCGGTTCCGCTCTCGAGCGAGTCCTTGATATTGCCCTTGCCGGTCAGCACGTTTCCGGCCGCGAACACCGCAGTCGGCCCATCCATCAGCAAGCCGATCTTCTGATCGACGTAAACATACACCTCGCCCTTCTGCGGAATTCCGGGAATCGGCTGCGGGATGCTGCCGATCGAACTGATCGTCATCTCCGCGCGCGCCGACTCCACACGCTCTTCGACCGTCCGCACCTGTCCGCCCGACACTTCCGTGCGGCCGAAGATCACGCCGGCCATCCTGCCGTTCTCGACGATCAGTCCACCCGGCGCGCGCAGTTCGTGGAACTCGAACAAGAATTTGCGCTGCGCCTTGTCGACGATCTTCACCCGCGCCTGCCTGAGCGCATCCGCACGCTTCTCCGGCGTGCCTGGGGGAATATCCGACAGCGGCATATCGATGACGCGCCGGCGATAGTACAGCCTGCATGGCGCGATGCCGAGGTCGGCGTACTTCAGCCCTTTCGCATTCAACACCGGCTCGATCCCGTCGCGCTCGAGTTCGACCATGTCGCCCTCGATACCACGCGCCTTCAGCCCCGCAAGTGCGTACTCGATTTGCAGGACTTTGACCACGTCGATCGACGCGAGGCCCCCGCCGACGACGAGCGCTCCCGGGGGCAGCTCGTAGCGCGGGCCGTCGTAAGATTTTTCCGGATAGTGATTGAACCAATAGATCAGCTTGTTCTGATAGACCAGGCCGCGATCGATGAACTGATCTGCGCCCTCGACCGGAAGCGGGCGATCCCGCCAGGCGCCGTTGGTCAGTACGATTCCGCTGAGTCCCCATCGGGTCCGCAGGTCCTCGAAATCGATATCCCGCCCCATCGCCGTCAGCGGCACGTATTCGATATTGGGACGGTCGAGGCGTTTGTTGATCTCCTCGTACTCATCGTGCCGCTGCTTGACGTGCCATCGCGGCAACCCGTCTTCGATTTTTCCGTACGGCCGCGGATTCTGCTCGAACACGATCACCAGTGCGCCGTGCTCCGCCAGGATCCGCGCGATTTCCGAACCCGCCGTCGCACCCCCGATTACGGCCATTACATGGCGCGCTGAACCATTCGCTGCATCCGTCATAAGAATCCTTAATTGCCTCCTCCGATCTTCATAAGTCTACTTAATTAGCGTCTGCGAGCCTGCCGCGCAACCTCAAGCGGTCGCAACTCCACCGGGGCTGGGCCGGGCGGCTGGTAGTTCGACTTGCGCGCGTGAAACTCTCATGGTTTCCTTAGCGGTTGTAATGAGTGTGGCCCGCGCTGTGTTTCGGCACTTTCGAAAAATCGCGATCGTCTCCTCGATACTGCTTTTCGCGGGATGCTATTACTTCGCCAACCGCGCCGCGGGCGGCGGCACCGATGCAGCCGAGGGCGAGCAGCATGATGTCCCGTACAATGTAAATGATTCGTTCCTTCTGACGCAGGATGTGCTGCGCGGTGAGGGAATTCTGTTCGAGGTCAAACCCGACGACAAACTCGTCACGCTGTGGAAGGATGCCGACACGGGCGGCGGTATACTCGGCGGTATGGTCGGCGTGCATCCGCAGTATCGCTACGAGATTGAAGTTGTGCCGCGGGGCGAGCGCAGCTCGCGAATAATCGTCAACGTCCGAGCCGAGGACATCCCCGACCAGGACCTCGACAAGTATAAGGTCAGCACGCGCCTGAACCTATTCGGCAAGATCGACCAGCTCGCCGCGAAGTTCCCTCCCCCAGGCGGCACGCCCAAAGAGGGCGGCGTCAACTATGCTCTGCTGCCCAACGAAGACTTGAAGGGGCTGGCCCTGCGGGCGACCGGCAACGAGGATAACTGGCGGCAAATCGCGCAGGATAACGGGCTCAAATCGCCCACCGACACTGCCAATCTGCCCAGCGTCTGGGTCAGGAACACGTTGCTGAGCGAGCCGAAAAAGGAAGCGCCAACCGGCAACTGAAAAGGGCGTCCGCCCTGGGGCCAAATCATGAAAATCGACCGCCACAAAAATCAATGCCTGCCCAAGTGCGCCCGGGCAGGCATCGAACCAATGCTCTCGCGCTGTTCGCGGGGGTCAGTCGCTACGGAAAGACGCCTCGCTCGCATCGTACTCCGGGCTCAGGCCGGCCGGACTTACCGCCGCTACCACAGCCAGAAATTGCTCGAAGGTCATCTGGAGATTGAGGAACCCGCCCTGGCAAAAGACCCATCCGTAGTAGTCCAGAATCTCATCCGGGATCATCACCGGCAGGCGTGGCAGCGTTGAAACGATTGGAAACGGATGCGGTTCACCCGGGTTGATGTTATCCCAAACGGCAGACTGGTCGAGTTCCAAGTCCGACTCGACTACGCTCACCTCCCGTAGGGGAATTACTTTGCCTCTAGCAAGTCGATTCATAAACCGTAGGTGCCTCCTCGACCTCGTCGTCCGGCCGCTTGGCGTTCACCCAATTCTAGACCATGTGTTAAGCGGGTCAAGGAGCAGATTCAACATGTATTCATCGTTCGATGGCCTTCTTGCTTGCGTGTCCCGACCGGCTCCGGTACGTACGGAAAGCCCGGCGCTTTCCTAAGCGCCCGGAAATATTGTGTTTTCCGTATTTCAAGCTATCGTTCTCGGCGCGGTACAAGGCTTAACCGAGTTCCTGCCGGTCTCCAGTTCAGCCCATCTTATAATTGTCCCTTGGTTGCTTCGGTGGGAGGATCCGGGGCTTGCCTTCGACGTTGCCCTTCACCTTGGAACGCTATTGGCGCTGTTAGTCTACTATTGGCGCGAATGGCTCGACATGGGGTTATCGCTGGCCGTCGGCAGGCGCCTCCCGCGCCGCCTGCTATTCCTGTTGATAGTGGCCTCAGTTCCCGGCGCCATCATCGGTGTCCTGCTCGAGAAGCAAGCCGAGACCGTCTTCCGCTCGCCCCTGCTGATCGCCGCCACGATGGCCACTCTTGGGCTCTTTTTGTGGGTTGCAGATTGGTATGGCTCGAAAAAACGCACCATAGATGACCTCAATGTCCTCGACGCCCTCGTCATCGGGCTGAGCCAAGCGCTCGCGATTATACCCGGCGTGTCGCGCTCGGGTGCCACGATTACCACCGCCCGCCTGCTGGGCATCGACCGCGCCGACGCCGCCAATTTTTCGTTCCTGATGGCGACGCCAATTATCGCCGGCGCCGGCATGCTCGAGGCACACAAGCTTTTCCATACGGGCTTCGCCGATCAGCTCGGATGGGGCTTTGCATCCTCGACCGTCTTCAGTTTGCTCGCAATCGTCGGCCTGCTGCACTTCTTGCGAACCCACACTTACAGGCCCTTCGCGATTTACAGAATCGCGTTGGCCGTGGTTGTCGTCGCCGTCGCCGTGGCGGGGCTGTAGTCCATGGCAACGAACACCCCGGCTGCGTCGGTGCCCCCTGTCGCCAACGCCACGGCCCTTCGCGCCCGGGCCTTTCAGGTCGGCGTCACGCTTTGCATCATCAATACGATCATCGGCGCCAGCCAGCCCGTACTCACGCGATGGGGCGCCGTACATCTCGATCCCCTGCTCTTCTGCACCGCCGCCGTGGTGTTCGCCTCGATTTCCTCGATCCCGTTTCTCCAATTCAGGGGCGAGTTGAGATTGATCGTGGACCCGCGTTATCGCGCGCGGTTGTTTATGATGTCGGTGGCGGGAACCGTGATGACGAGCCTCACCCTCACCTACGGACTCACCCGCATCGGCGCGGTTCCCGGGGTGCTGCTGCTGCAAACCGAGCCGATCTATTCGCTGGTTCTATCCACGGTTTTCGTCAGCGAGCGCCCGTCTGTGCGCCAGATGCTCGCGACCGCTACCATCCTGGTCGGCATCGGTTCGGTGTTCGGTGCCGGCGGCTCATTTTCACCACTATGGGCCGCAGCCATGATCTTCGCGACTCCGCTATTTTGGCAGACGTCGCACGTGATCGGTCTGAGGGTGATGCCACCGTTGACGCCGACCTCGGTCACGGGCGGCCGATTTTTCTATGCGTCGCTTGTTCTGACCGCGATGCTGCTGATTTTTCGCCGCGACTCGCTCTGGCAACTTGCCGACCTGACTTCGCTCGGCGTGATCGCCGTGACCGGGTTTTTTGTCTATTTTATGAGTGCGCTCACCTGGTTCGGCGCGATCAACCGGCTGTCACTGGCGTGGACGACAGCGCTGGTCGTGCCCGGAATCCCGATACTTTCGATTCTGTTCGCCGTGATGTTTCTCGGCGAGCGCGCAACTACCCGCGAAGCCATCGGTATTCTGATTTCGGTCAGCGGCGTGCTGGCTCTCGTCCTCGGCGCCGATCCGCATCGCAAGCAACCCGCTGCCGAAGCCGCCGAGGCAATCCACGAACCCCTGATCTGATTTCCCGCTGCCTAGCCGTGTGCCACTGGCACCTCGCACATCTTTTCCTCTCAGGTGCAAGGGCTGGCCGCTGCATTTGACTCTGCGACTCGCGTGATCTTAAGTGACCCACAGATGCCGCGGCGCAGGAAAAACTTGCGCGCGAACAGAAAACATAAATTCATCGCGAGGAATTCGCCATGGCCCGAATTGTCAGACACGAAAGGAACTCGCCCTACGAGATTGCGGAAGGCACCGAACTGCCCGTTTATATCTGCGCGTGTGGACTCTCGAAGAACAAGCCCTTTTGCGACGGCTCGCACAAGAAAACGCGCGACGAAAATCCCGCCGACACTTACCTCTACGACGACATCGGCCGTGCGCGCGTCAAGACAGAATATTAGTTTTTAGTTTCTCAGTTGCTCCGCGCCTTTCGACTCCGCTCGGCGTAAACTCGATTGTTCCCCCTCCCGCGTGGGAAGGGGTTAGGGATTGGATTTTCCCTGCTTATTCCCGCCGGTGCCGGTATGTTATTCAAAGCCGATCGCGACGCGGACGCCGGTGCGTTCCAGTTGAAGAGTTGGAAAATTGAAACTCCCTGAAGAGATAGCGCGCACCGCTCCCGAGTCTGCTGCCAATCCCGCGTGTGAAGCGCCCCGCGAGGCATTCGACGCAGCTCCCGCTCGCGCGCCGGATTGGCTTGAGTCTATCGCCGAGCCGCGCTACGCATGGCCGGTACTGCTGATTTCCGGCGTCGCTCTCTATCTGGTAAATCTTGGCGGCTATCCGCTCTACACGAAAGGCGAACCGCGCGAGGCCGTCACCATCTTCGACATCGTCCACGGTGGCGGTGTCATTCTGCCACAGCGCGCGGGCGTCGAAATTCCCTCCAAGCCGCTGCTGATGCACTGGATGGCGGCGCTGGTCTCGCTCGTCGCCGGCGGCGTAAACGAATTCTCCGTCCGGCTGCCGTCAGCCGGACTCGCCATCGCCGGCGTGATCGTTTGCTACTTTTACGTGCGCCGCCTGTTCGACAACGCGACCGCTCTCATCGCTGCGCTCATCCTCGCGACCACCTTTCAGTATCTGCAAGCGGGGACCGGTGCCCGCGTCGACATGACGCTGACCTTCTTCATGGAGATCGCGTTCTTCGAATTCATTCTGATGGCCGAGGGGCTGACGCGGCGGCGGATGCTGCTCTACGTGGCAATCGCGCTCGCCATTTTAGCCAAGGGCCCCATCGGGTTGATTCTTCCAGGGCTCGTCGCCGTGATTTGGCTCGTCGCCGAGAAACGATGGAGTCTGATCCGCCAAATGAGCCTTGTGCGTGGCGCGATCGTCGTGCTGGTGCTTGCCGGCGGATGGTACGTCGCAGCGCTGATCGAAGGTGGGGCGGATTTTTTTCGCAAGCAGATCCTCGCCGAAAACCTGCTCCGCTTCGCAGGCGGTGCGGATTTCCGCGAGGGCCACATCCATCCCTTCTACTATATGGAACTCGCGCTGCTGGCCGGATTTATGCCGTGGACGATTCTGCTGCCGATCGTCGGCGTCCAGGCCGCGCGCGCGCCGCGCCCACTCGATTCGCGCCTCAAATACATCATCATCTGGGTCGCCGCGGTGCTGATTTTCTACAACCTGCCGCAGAGCAAGCGCGGCGTGTACCTGCTCGGTATGTATCCCGCTTTTGCCACCCTGGTCGCCATCTATGTCCGCGAGGTTATCGCGCGTCCTGAGCCGGTGCGCACCTATGTCCGCTGGATCGCACGATTGTCCGGCCTCGCGATGCTGCTGCTCGGCAGCGCCGCGTTGGTTGCGCTTGCGATGCTTGTCGCGAGGCCACAGGAGTTCGCCGATCTGCTCCAAGCAGCAAGCATTCGCGCACCCGCTTTTCCACGCATGCTGACCTCAGCGGTTGCCGAGAATTGGTGGCTCGACCTCGCGATGCCGCTGGCGGTCCTCGCGCTTGGCGTCTTTATGATCTTCACCCGTCCGCGTATCGAACGAATGGTTCTGGTGATAGCCGGGGCGATGGTTTTCATCACCGTGGCGGCCAACGTTGTCGTCGTACCGGCTATCGCCAACACCCTCTCGCTGAGGGACTTCACCGATCAAGCCATGAAGATCGTGGGCGACAGTCCGGTCGCCTATCTGGGCGCGCTCAACTACGACGTCGCCTTTTACAGCCGCCGCACGATTCCGATCGTCTGGCAAAGAAATCCCAAGATGCCCGAGTACCTGATCGCCTGGCGCACTCTCTTCAGCGCGCTTCCCGCATCCAGGCAGCGCCGCTTCGACATCGTGATGACCAGCAACGCGACCTCGCTCGACGGCACCGACGAGATGCTCCTTGTTCGCCAGCGCGCAGGTTCTTCGGATCCACCGTCCAAAAAACCCTCCGACAGCTACATCGAAGCCGGAATTTCCAGCAGGCTGTTGATAAATCACAGCCTGTCCCCCTCTCTTATCTCCCCCGCAAAAGAGCGGGAGAGAAGATTGAGGAAAGAAGCCAGTTTTCCCGCAGGGTGTTGAGATCGAACTCGCCAAAGGCTCCATCGTCGGGGTTTTCTCAACACCCTGCTAGGACATGGTCTCTCTTCGAATCTCGTCAACCGCCTTCACCAGCCGCGGCAGCACCTCCGCCGATCCGCCGCGAAAGCTCGCGTCGCAGATCTGCGTGATCTCCGACTCGTAGAGGTTGACTTCGATGAGTATTCCGCCGCGCTGCTTCACTTCGAGCGCGAATCCCGCGGCGGGATAAACCGTCGCCGAAGTCCCCGCGACGATCACCAGGTCTGCCTTTGCCGAATGCTCCGCGCACATGTTCAGCACGTCGATGGGAATCGGCTCGCCAAAGGAAACCGTGTCCGATTTCAACAATCCTCCGCATCGCGGACAGGCCGGGGGCAGCTTCTCCAGGCTGATCGCGTCACGAGGAAAGCGCGTCGTGCAATCGAGGCATCGAATCAAAGTCCAGTTGCCATGAATTTCCGCGAGCGCCTTCTGCCCGGCCCGACGGTGCAGATTATCGATGTTCTGCGTGATCACGAAGCGCAGCACGCCGATTCGCTCCAGTTCGACCAGGGCGAGGTGGCCCGGATTTGGCTTGGCAACCGTGAGCGGCTTGAAAAGCTCGTCATTGCGCCTGCTGAGCCGCTCTTCCCACGCTTTTTTCGGATCGGCCATGAAGCGCTGAAAGCCGTTCATCGGCGGCTCGCCGTACTTTGTCCACAGCCCGCCCGGCCCGCGAAACGGCGGGATGCCACTTTCGACGGACATGCCGGCGCCAGTAAGCGCGATCACATACCGCGCCGCCAGGATCATCCTCGCTCCTTCGCGAATTTCTTCGTCGCTCGCTCTGTGGCTTGGCTTTGTCATCGGAAATTCGCCCTCCTTGCCCAATCTCACATAGCCAGTCGGCCTTAACTGACTACGCACGAAATGAAAGTGAATGCATACACCGCCAGCCCCGCGGCCTCAGCTCGAATAGTCAATCCGCCCGAAACGACCGACTCATTCGCGACGACACTGTACATCCGCGGCCGGTCCACCGTGAGATATACCCGCTGGCCGTCGAACTTCACGTCGTCGCCTGCCCTCTGCACGCCTTCGAGCATGATCTCCACGCGCACGCTCGCGCCCGCCGCTGGCGCCATCACCAGGTTCACATCCTTGGCCGTGTACCTGAGAGCGATCGCCGCGCCCGGCGCCTCGATCCGCGCGCACTCCTGTTCGATGCGCCATATCCCAGCGAAATAACTCATACCCTCCACGCGGGGCCCGATGTCGCGGTAGTCATGCGGCCGATCGCGAACCGCGCCTCCCGGATTCCCGAGCTGGCCCCGCGCGTATCCGAGATACAACTCCGGCGTGACTCGATAGCAGACCGCGCCGGGACGGTCGGCGTCGCGCATCGGCTCCATCGGCGGCGGCAGATTCGCGGCAGGATTCAGTTCGCGGATCAATCTCTGAATAGCTAGTTCGGTTTCCTGATACGCTCCCTCGCCGAAATGGTAATAGCGAATGCGCCCCTTCGCATCGATTAGGTATTTGGCCGGCCAGAACCGATTCGAGTACGCCCGCCAGATTGCGTATTCGTTGTCGAGCACAATTGGGTATTCCAAACCGAACTGCGCCGCCGCCTCCGCCACCTGCGATCCTTCCCGCGCAAAAGAAAACTCCGGCGCATGCACGCCAACAATCACCAGGCCGCTATCCCGGTATCTCTTATGCCATGCCGCCACATACGGCAGCGTGCGGATGCAATTGATGCAGGTGTAGTCCCAGAAATCGATCAGCACCACCGCCTTGTCGCGCAACGCCTTGAGGCTCACAGGGCCGTGCTGACTCCACCTCCCGCCTTCCAGTTCGGGCGCGAATACGGTCTCGGACATTTGTGGCATCTCGATCTCCTTGCAAGCTCGCGGTGGCCGCCCCCGTCATTGCGCCGGTGGCCGCGAGCGTAGCACAGCCCCGGTTTCAACTCTAAGTCGATTTGACGCTTCGCTTATCGCGCGCTAGTCAATCGCTGGTGAATGAATCTTCGCGCCTGAAAGTGATTGCGATCGAATCGCCCGCTAACATGCAACGCGCCTGGGCGATTCGCCGCCGCGTGTTTATCGAAGAGCAGCGCGTGCCCGAAGAAATCGAAATGGATGCCGACGACTCGCATGCATTTCACGCACTCGCGATCCTCGACGGCAACGCCATTGGATGCGGCAGGATGGTCGAACATGGGCGGCGCGACGTGAAGATTGGCCGAATGGCCGTGCTGCGGGAGTTTCGCAAGACGGGGGTCGGCGCCGCCATCCTGCGCTTCCTCGTCGATCGCGCACGCCGGCGAGGATTCCACCGCGCGATCCTGCACGCACAACTTACTGCCGAGGGCTTCTATCTCAAAGAAGGATTCATCGCCGTGGGCGGCGCCTTCGACGAGGCCGGCATCGCGCACCGCAGGATGGAACGCGAACTCTAGAGCCGCGAATCCAGACTACATCTTGAGCGCGACGTGGATCGCGTCTTCGCCGGGGACTTTGCCGGCGAGCACTTCGATCGCGTGCTCGGCTTTTTCCAGCGGCATCGTATGCGTGTGCATCTTGGCCAGCGGATAGCGGCCGGATTCGATAATCCGGATCGCCGGCGCATAAGCATGGAAATCCACACCCATTGCGCCCAGGATGCGCAACTCCTTGAACACGATCTTGTCGCTCATCAACTCCTTGACCATGTTGGTGCCCTTGGTGCCGGCCAGCACCACTGTGCCTCCCCGCCGGGCCATGTCGATGCCCTGTACGACGGTGTCCGCCGAAAAAGCGGCCACATCCACCACCACGTCGGCACCGCGGCTGCCGGTGATTTCCCTGACCGCCGCCACCGGATCCTGCTCATCGGCGTTGATCGTGTGGGTTGCGCCGAACTCGCGCGCCAAGGCGAGCTTGGCGGCGTCGCGCTTGAGCCCGGTGACAATGATCGTGTCAGCGCCCGCCTCGCGCGCCGCGATCGTGCTTGCCAGTCCGCGTTGTCCCGGTCCCAGGATGACGACGGTATCGCCGATGGTCGTGCCCGGCAGTTGCACCGCCCATCGGATTCCCGCGCCCAGCGGATTAAACAGTACTGCCAGTTCGGGCGGGACAGTGTGGGACACCTTGTGCAGGACCGTATGCGGATCGAGGTACATGTACTGCGCGTAGCCGCCCCACAAAGCCGGCGGTTCCTTGCATGACGTGTAGCCATACGCCGACATGCGACCCTTGCCGAAACACAAACGGTACGCACCCGACAGGCAATTGTCGCAGAATCCGCACGGCAGCATCACTTCAACCGCGACTCGTTCGCCTTCCTTGACGCCCCAACGCTTGGCCGCAATCGGTCCAAGCTTCTCGATAATTCCAAGCGGTTCATGGCCGGGGATTACCGGGTAGCGGATGCCGCCCAGCGCGCCCTCGTATTGCTCGTAGTCGCTGCCGCAGATTCCGCACGCCTCAAGCCTGAGCAGCCCGTCGTCCCGGCCGATCTCAGGAAGAGGAAACTCGCGGATTTCGAGACGCCTCGGCCCGGTCTGAACCACCGCGATGCTGTTGTTTGCCATTTCTTCCGATTACTCCGGCAGCACGATCCGGTAGATCACCGAACCGCAAGCCACGATTGTTCCGTCCTCGGCCAATACGTCAACTCGGTTGAAGAAGGCTTCCTTGCGGCGCGCAAGATTCGACGACCATGCAATCACGCCCCGGCCCGGCGCCAGGGCGAAGAAATTTGCGTCGATGGAAACGGTCGAGACCCGCATCCCCGGCTGCGGCCTGACCAGCGACCACGCCGCCATCGCGCCCGCCGTGTCGACGAGCGCGCCAAGCGCCCCTTCATGAAGGCCGCCGCCAGCGTCGGCCAGATCGTTGCGAAACGCCATCCGGAGCCGTGCGCGCCCTTGATGGTAGTATTCGATCTTCATTCCGAGTGCGCTGATGAACGGCGTTGCCACCAACGTCTGCGCGATCCGCGGGACTTCGCGCTCCTCGGCGGTGAACGGCGGTACACCCGGCGCACCGGTGGGATTTTCGCCACCTGTCACGGCGCGGAAAATCGCGGTTCCGGCCGCGATCGGCTTGCCTTGCGCAGCGGTGACCTCGGCGCGCAGATGCACGAGCTCCTTGCCGCGCCGCAGGACGCGGCTTTGGCCGACCATCTCCTCGCTCACCGCGGAAGAAAGATAGGCGGTATGCAGCTCGATCGTGTTGGTCAGGAGCGGCCCGGCGGCGCCGATTCCAGCCAGCGCGCCGATTCGCGCCGCGATCCCAAGCAGCGACGACACCACGCCGCCGTGGACTTGCCCGCCCGGATTGCTGATCTCCTGCCTGAACGGCAGGATGATTCGCGCGCCGTCCTGGTCGGCATGTTCGAGCCCGATGCCAAGCATCGCGCAGTACGGCTCATGGGCGGCGGACTCGGCCAAATTCGCTCCACTCATCAGGCGTTGCCCCGTTGCGGTGTCATATCAGCGGGATCCGGCCGCCGGCGGCTTCACGCCCTCGGGCCAGCCGGGGATACCTTCGTCGAGCGGCACTTCGGCGGCCTTGAGAAAGACTGCCATCATCCGCCAGAATCCCGCGACCGTCAGCAGCTCGATCAGTTGCGGTGGCGGAAATGAGCGCTCCAGCACCGCCCAGGTTTGCGGATCGATGCCGGCGCCCGCCGTCACTTCGTCGGTCATCCGGATGACGGCGCGATCAAGTTCGTTGAAGGACGCGCATCGGTCGGGATCCCGCACGCCGAGGATGTCCTGCTCGGGAACCTTGAGACGGCGCGCCACGCTCACGTGCTGGCAGTATTCGTACTCCGAGGCGCTCAGCCATCCAGTGCGCAGGATCACTAACTCGCGAAGGCGCGCGTCGAGCGAGCCGCCGAACAGCAGCGCGGCAAGCAGCCGCCCGGCCGGACCCGCGACGGTGGGATTGTTCAGCATCGCCCGGAATGCATTGACCGGTATGAGCGGCGAGGGCACTCCTGCCTCGGTCCCCCGCTTGCGCGCCTCTTCGATCGTCAACAATGGAATCATGATAGCTCCCCTGTCGGCACTCGATCCTCAAGCCGGGTGTGCGGCTGGATTCCAGCATAAACCGCGAGGACGGTGCTTTGCCAAGCGGCCTGAGGGGCGCGCGAGACGAGTCGCGCCCAGCTTCGGTCAAAGAGTTACAGGCTCGCGGCAAACTCTTCGATTACGCGCGCGATCGCGTCGGCCTTCTCCAGGATCACATGATGATGCGCGTCGGCAATCGTCACCAGCCGGACCTGCGGATTCGACGCGCGTGCATGCTCGGCGCCCTCCGCCGTCATGATGCGGCTGTGCTCGGCACGCACCAGCATCGTAGGAATTCTGATTGCCCTGATCGTTTCGAGCACCGCCAGCCCGTCGCCGCCGAGGAAACACTCGCGATCGAACTTGAGCGTCCACCGCCCTTCGTCGGTCCGCGCCAAGCTTCTTTCGGCGATTTCATGAAGTACATCGTCGGCGATTCCGCCCTCGTTCGGCATCAGCCGAAAGCGCGCCTTCGCCGTTGCGAGATCGGGATAGGTCACCACCGGGATTGATTTCAGCCGCCGCAGATATCGATCCCGCCCGCGAGTCGACGTGACCGGAACGTCGATCGCGATCGCGCCGCGCGCGCTGTCCGGATGACGCCGCGCAAACGCCAGCACGTTCAACCCACCCATGCTGTGACCGGCAACCACGGGCTTTTCCGCGTTCGCCGCCACGTGCGCGACGAACCGCGCAAGGTCGTTTGCGTAGTCGACCGGCGAGTACGCCGGCGGCCGCGCCCATTCGCTGTCGCCATGGCCGCGCTGGTCAAGCGCGAGCAGCCGGTACTCGGTCGCAATCGCGCGCGCCACCGGTTCCCACCACCACGCATTGGCAGAGTTGCCGTGCAGCAGGATGACGGTACGCGGTGCGTGCGGGTTCCACTCGAGGTAATGCAGGCGCGGAGAGCCTTCGAGCAGATGGCTGTGCGGCTCCGTCATTTCAAACCGTCCACAAAGTCCTTGATTACTTTGATCAGCGCCTTGGGGTTGTCCAGCATGACGTGATGATACGAATCATCGATCTCCACCAACTGCCCGTGCGCAAGCTGCTCGACCATTTTTTTCGCCAGCTCGCGATCCAGCATCGGGCTCTTTGCGATCTTCACGATCAGCGCAGGGCACGCGATGCGATGCAACGACTTCCACACCCGCGACGGTTCGCGAATCATCGTGCGCCGATCGAGCTTGTGCATCCACGCGCCGTCGTCGTGCCGCTTGAAGCTCCGGCGCGCGACGTGCTCCAGGATTTCCTTTTTCGCCAGCGTCTCGCGCGGCAGGACCTTGAAATTCCGCGCCGCCTCGTCGAGCGACTGGAACCGGCGGGCCGGCTTTTCCGCCATCGCCCGCAGGTATTCGACCGCCCGCTCCGGGTAGTCAGGCGGAGGGTCGATCGCCACCAGCGCGCGCAATTTTTCGCTGTGCTCCGCCGCGTATGCGAGCACGTTATGCGCGCCCATCGAGTGGCCAACCAGGATCGGCGCGCCGAATCCCCACCCGCCGATCACTTGATCCAGGTCCGACACGTAATGACGCGAGCCGTAGGCCCATTCATCGGCCCATTGGCTTTCGCCATGCCCGCGTTGATCGAGCGCCAGCACGTGGAATTGTTCGACGAACGCCGGCGCGACAAAGTCCCACCAATGCGCGTGCGCTGAACCACCATGCAGAAACAGGATCGGCGGCTTGCCCTCGCCTCCGTAATCAAGGCAATTCAGCGCGAGTCCGTTGGCTTTGAAACGATGCGCCTTCATCTGTCCACCGAATTTTTCAGGGGCCGCGACACAGCCCGGTTATTTCTCAGCGTCCATCCGACGCGATGCACGGCCAGCAGAAATTGTCGCCTCTCATCATGCACCCCGCCTTTTCAGGGGCCGCGACGCGCGTTCGGTTGACTCTCGCGATTCGCCCGACGTGACGCCTTTTTCCCTGCGATCCCGTCGCCGCGGGTCCCTGCGATACCGCCGCGCACCCATGATAGCTTTGCAGCGCGCGCCTTTCATGCCACCATTTAGGTGAATCCCATGCACCACCTGAAGCCATGCGAGATCGAACCGCGCTGAAAGCACTGACGCTCGCCGCCGCACTGATAATCGTGCTCGCGCCCTTTTCTTGCCCGGCGCGCGCCCAGGACTCCAACGCGGCCAAGGCCCGCGCGCTGGTCGATGCGGCAATCAAGATGACCGACAGCGACGCCGCCGTAAAGCTGCTCTGGCAGGCCACCGATATCGATCCCACTTTAGACGACGCCTACGTTTATCTCGGCCTTTACTATAACTCCCGCTCCGACTTCACCAACGTGGTCAAGGTTTATCAAAAGCTCATCAAGTATCAGCCCAATCAGGTCAGCGCCTACCTGAATATCGGCGAGGCGTACATGTCGTTTTCGCCGCCCAGGACCGATGACGCGCTGGTCTATTATCGCAAGGGGTACCAGCTCGATCCCAAGAACACTTTCGCCGCGCTCAGAATCGGAGAACTGCTCGCGCAGTCCGGCCAGCGCGACGACGCGCTCAAGTATCTGAGGATTGCGCTCAGCGACAGCGCCAAAAATCCCACCATCGCGTCGGAAGCTGAGAAAACTCTCAAGCAGATGGGCGCCCTCTGACAGGCATCGCTCTTTCCTCTTGATCCGCGCGCGTACGAGCCGAAGTTCATTTCGTCGATGCGATAAACTCGTGGAGCAGCTCGGCGATCTCCTGGGGCTTGTCTTCCTGCAGAAAATGGCCCGCGTCCCTTATCGTCACATGCTTTTGCCCCTTAGCGCCCGCAACGCGCTGCTGGAAGATCAGCTCGCCGCCTTTCGTTATCGGGTCCGAATCGCTGAACGCGGTCAGAAACGGCTTGGAGAATTTCTCCAGAATTTTCCACGCGGCCTTGTTCTCGGCGACCGAGCCGTGTTGCGGCGTCACCGGGACCAGCGCCGGAAAGCGGCGCGCACCCGCCTTGAACGATTCGTCCGGGAACGGCGCGTCGTAAGCGGCGATTTCGGCCTCGCTCAGGCTGCGGTGGCATCCCATGCCCACAATCGACCCGATTGGCAAGACCGGTATGGTCTGGCTGAGTTCGAGCCATCGGTTGAACGCCTCGCTGAATCCCTCGCCGGTCGGCAGCCCGGTGTTGGCGACCACCACGCGCGCGAATCTTTCTGGAAACGCAGCCACCAGCCGCAACCCAATCAGGCCGCCCCAGTCCTGGCAGAAGAGCGTAATCCCCGACAGGCGCATCGCCACAAGCCAATCGCTCATCCATCGCACGTGCCGTTCGAAGGTGTAATCGGATTGCTCGGCAGGTTTGTCCGAGCGGCCGAAGCCCGGCAAGTCCGGCGCGACCGCGCGATGGCCGCGCGCGGCGAGGCTCGCGATTATCCGGCGATAAAGGAATGACCACGACGGCTCGCCATGCATGAGCAGCACGGGAGCGGCGCTCGGCGGACCTTCGTCGAGATAGTGGATTCGAAGCCTCGTGCCGTCGGGGTCCGTGACTTCGCAATAATGCGGCGCGAAGGCGAAGTCGGGAAGATTGGAAAATCGTGCGTCGGGGGTTCTCAAGATCTTCAATGGATGCCTCGCTCTAAATCGTAGTTAGACGATCGTCGATATGTTGGCACTATGAGTGTCATTCCATTGCAGCCGGGTCAAAGCAACGACGCTCTGCCGGCATTGAACGAGGAACGCCGCGTTCGTCTATGTTGAAACGGGGTGTTTAGATACGCCCGCGGTTAATTGCGCGGCACGGGCGGGGCCGGCGGAGCAGGCTCTTGCGGCGGCGGGCCCTCTTCTGGCGCCATGTGGCCGTGACCATAGCCGCCGCCGTGGCCGCGATACTCCCACGGATGCGTGAAGTCGCGATCGAATATCTTCTGCTGCTCGGGCGTCAGCACGCCGCGAATCTCACCGAGTCCGTCCCAAAACAACTCATGCCGCCGATGGTCAAAATCCTGCCGCGCCTGCATCACTTTGAACCGAGTATCGCGCAGGATGTCGCCGATGCGATCGCGTTGCGCCGGGGTCAGATTCAGCTCGCGATTCATTCGCTCGATCAATCCGCCTCCCGGCACCCGCAGGTAATGATAGCGGTAGGCCAGCGTGCTGAGTGCGAAACCAATCAGAAGGCACGAGACTCCCACCACCAAGCCAAGCAAGATGTTCGGCTTAGCTGGCAAGGTCGTTCTCTGTCAGCGGGATCTCGGGCGCCAATAGATCGGCTGCGGTTTCAGAATCTATATTCACATCGGATATGGACAGCGCCTCGCCAAGAGACTCGTCCGGCGTGCGTGCCGAAAGATACGCGGTGCTGGCCGCGAATATGAAGATCGCCGCCGCCGCGGCCGACATCGCCAGCCATCGATTCGGCTGCACGGACGTTTCGCGCGATACCGACGCGAAGCGCCGCGGCCTGTCTGCCAGCGAAAACTCGCGCCGCGCCGGCCGCGATACGCGGGCCTCCGGCTGTTCCATCTCGCCATGCAGCACCGGGGCAGTCAGCGCAAAAACGCGAAACGCATGATCGCACTTCTCGCATCCCTTCAGATGCGCCAGCAGCTCGGCCCGCCGCTCGGCGGTCGCGGTCTTGCGCCATAGCGCAGAAAATTCCTGTCGTGCTTCAAAACAATTCATCACTGTCACCTGTTGCGCCCCGTCGCGAGCATCCGCTCCGCCTGCTTGCGAAGCGCCTGCCGGGCGCGGAACGCACGAATTTTTACCTTGGCCTCACTCCATCCAAGCGTCTGGGCGATTTCGCTGACGCTCATATCTTCGCTCTCTTTAAGCACCATCACCATTCGGTCCTCGGGCTTGAGCATGTCGAGCAGGCGATGAGCCAAATCGTAAGCTTCGCGCCGCTGTTCGGCCTCGCCGACGATCTCCTCGGGCGAGGCGACGTTCGCCGTCTGCATCCATTGCACTTCCGGCGCGCTGAAATCTCCGACCAGCTCCTCCGGACGCCGGCGGCGCCGGCGCAGCTCGTCGTAACACAGATTCACCACGATCGCGCGCAGCCATCCGCCAAACGGCATTTCCGCCCGATAAGTCGCCAGCGCAGTGTATGCCCGGATGAAACTTTCCTGCGCGATGTCTCGCGCCATCTCCTCGTCCGAGAAAAAACGCCGGCATAGACGCTCCACCCGTGGGCGATGCCGCGCCGCAAGCTCGGTGAAGGCGGCGGTATCCCCGCCGAGGACTTCGGCGATCAGTTCCTCGTCGGGTTTGGCGCTCAATCTCCACCCTGCCCTGCTACGCGCCCGCAGACCAAACATAACTGTTTATTAATACGCATGATCCGGCAGATGGTTACACGGTTTTCCGGCCGATTTCCGCCCCCTCGGGGGACGTTTCAGACCACAGAATAAGGGAGTTGAATCGCCTGAACCAGCCCGTTGCGACGGGAGCGCAGGCCACGGCGGCGGCCTCGCAGGGAATTCGCGCGGGTGCATGATGATCCGCGCCAATTTCCGCTGCGGCGTGAATGACAAAAGTTGAAGATGGGTGTGCGTCACGCCTTGCCGCGAACGTAGTCAGTGAACACCTGTGCCGCTGTTCCTGTTCCGTCCTCAGCCCGGATGAGCTTGCCGATCTCGGCTGCGCGATCCCGCATCGCAGCGTCCGATGTTGCTGCACGGATAGCGCTTGCGAGGCGATCAGCCGTGAGTTGCCTGAATGGAATCGGGCGAGTTCCAACGCCGAGCGCCTCGATCCTTCTCGCCCAGCTTGGCTGATCGGCGACAAATGGAGTGATCACGGAAGGAACCCCCGCGCGCAGGCCCGCCGCGGTTGTACCCGCGCCACCGTGATGCACCACCGCCGCCATGCGCGGAAAGAGCCAACTGTGCGGGACGCTATCCACTCCGAAAGCATAGTCGGGCAGCTTGACCCCTTCTCCAATTCCCGCCCATCCCGAGAGCATCACGCCACGCTGGCGAGACAACTCCAACGCGTCCAGGATCAATCTGAGCGTGCTCTCAGGGCCTCCACTCGGCATGCTGCCAAAGCCGACGTAGACGGGAGGCGGTCCGTCCTCGAGGAAGGCGACCAAGTCAGGCGGCGGTATCCATCCTGGAGGCGGGTCGGAGAACCAGTATCCCGTCACCACAATGCGGTCGGGCCAGTCGCTCGGGCGCGGCAACACGATCGGGCTATAGGCGTACAGGAGCGGCATACGCTCGGAATCTTGCCGGGCGAAAGGGCCGAAGAACGGCAAAGAAGGAAGGTTGAGGAATTGGCGGCGCAGCTTGTTATCGTAGGCTCGCGCCACCTGCCAGACAAACTGCTCTGTCATGCGCCAGATCAAGGAATCGAGTATCCTCCCGCGGTCCTTGCCGGAGCCTATCAGGAAGCTCGGAAACGAACGCGTCCTGGTGAGCGGAAAGAGCATCGCGGCTGCGCACGGAACCCCGAGTTTCTCCGCGACACTGGCGAAGGGAATCCAACTGCTCTTGTAGATGATGGCATCGGCACCCTGGACGGCCTTCCAGGTGTCCGTATCGAGCCTCTCGAAGAAGGCGGCCCGCTGTTTGGAGTCCGAAGCTTGTCTGATAATCCCGAGGATGTTCCCCGATCCGATAGCCGCAGCCACGTCTTCACCCCTGAGCAACGACTTGTAGGGATTCCCAAGGGGAGTGAAGTCTATGCCGTATGACGCGGCGATCGAGGCGAAGTCCGGCCGGGCCGCCAGCATCACGCTATGCCCTTGTTGTTTGAGCCGCACCGCAAGCGAAACGAAAGGCTGCGTGTCGCCCATAGCGCCGATGGTCAGCAACGAAATCTTCAATTGCGTTTCAACACCGCCGCGAAGTTACCTAAAATTAAGTTTCACACGAACGATTATCGTGACAATCGTTATGCCGGACTTGTTCTCAGCGGCCGATCGCATTGAGCGGATTCCGATCCCGGATGCCGACGTCTTCTATATCCCCCATTTGGAGCTGGGGAGCGCTGGCAATGCAATCCTGCATCG
>Ga0187805_10000130_pt1 | contig 22039 bp, 20 predicted proteins | sample NC_wetland_sal_i_6_FD_132965 | JGI IMG/M metagenome (GOLD analysis project Ga0187805, IMG submission 132965) | Wetland sediment microbial communities from Neuse River Estuary, North Carolina, USA - Control_5 | ecosystem: Environmental > Aquatic > Freshwater > Wetlands > Sediment | place: USA...
AAACAACTCACTCGATCCGCCAATGGTATGGTCCGCTGGATGGTTGAAGTCGGCCACGTAGTTTGTATCGACCCGGATTTCCGGCGTAAAAAATTTCGTGTCCCAATAAATTTCTTTCGTGCGCGGGTTCCCGTTCAACCACGTCCAGTCCGCATCCGAAAATGGCTCCACATATCCCGGTTTCCCCGTTGCTGCAGCCGCATTTGTCTGCGGGTTCTGGTCTTGACCCACGGCAGCAGAGGCGCCTGTCCCTGGCACTACCGTCTCCGCGCTCTTTCCACCGCTAGTTGATTCCGGCGAAGAGGGCATCGCCCCCACGGCCGTACTCGCGCTTGGTGCGACTGCCAATTGGGCAGCTTCTGCCGGCTTGGGCTGCGCAACAGTAGCCGCGGTTGCCGGCGTGGTCGCCGAAACGCCTGCTGCCGTCGCGCTGGATTCACTCGGTTCTTTGGGCGCAGGTTGCGCTGCTCCAGCAGGCTGTTTCGCTTCCAGCTCTGCCACACGCTTCTCAAGCTGTTCGACGCGATCCAGTAGCATCCGCTCACGCTCCGTCAAAGGCGCGGGAGCGTCGGACTTGGCTGGCGCGCCCTTTGTCGGCGCACTGTTCTTGTCTTTAGTATCGTCAGCAAACACGCGAACCGGAGTCGTGCTCGCACAAAGCAACGCTCCCAGCGCCGCTAGGATAAGAATTTTCTTCTGAGTGAAGATGCGCATGTCTCTCTCCAATTTCATAACTCCCTGCAATGCTCAGTCGTTGGCAACGGAAGTGTCGGTGACGCTAGTCACACGAATTTTAGGGGCACACCATGCCGCATCGTTGCCCAAAAAAGATAGCTTCGTTGGCGTTAGGAAATCGTAAAAGGGCCGAAAGCTTTTTGTAAGAAAAAAGTCGCCGCTCTTGAGCCGGCTTATCGCCTTAGCGGCGCTGCGGGGTCACGGTGAGATATCTCCAGCGCCACTTCCCGCGCCTCATCGTGAATCAAACCATTCGTAGCCAGAATCACAGCACCACCCAGTTGGTAGGGCTGCCCAGCAAAATCGCTGACCTTACCCCCCGCTTCCTCAATCAGCAGAACGCCTGCAGCGGTATCCCATGGTTTGAGTCCGAACTCCCAAAACCCGTCAAACCGCCCAGCCGCCACGCTGGCTAGATCCAGCGCCGCCGAGCCGTCTCGCCGCACTCCATGCGATCGCAGCGTAAAATCCCAATAATAATGAATGTTTGGAGTTGCCAGCCTTTTGTGCACGGGAAAACCAGTGCACAGAAGACTCGTCGAGAGCGTGTCCACCTTCGAAGCGAAAATTCTCTTCCCGTTCAGCGTCGCGCCTCCGCCTCGTGCAGCCGCAAAGAGCTCCTCATAAAACGGGTTGTAAACCACTCCCGCCAGAAGCGCTCCTCGTTGCGCCAGCGCAATCGAAACCGCAAAGCAAGGATACCCATGCGCGAAATTCGTCGTGCCATCCAGCGGATCGACGTGCCACCGAAACTCCGACCCACCTTCGTGGCCGCTTCCCTCTTCCGCCGCTATCGAGTGCTCCGGAAAATATTTCGTCAGCCGCGCCACAATCGCTTGCTCCGAGCGCTTGTCCGCTTGCGTTACCAGATCGACGTCGCCCTTGTACGCAATCTGCATCGGCCGGTCAAATTCCTCGCGCAGGATCTTCCCCGCTTCCTCGGCAATTTCAATGGCGGCGTTGAGGTAATCCTTGCTCATGGAGACTTGCGCATCGTTGCGCTTCAACGGCCTGGTGGCCAAACTGTGCATCCTCCACTCTACCACCTGCGCCCAGGAAAGTGCTGTACCTGCACGAATCGAATTTGATCTCCCGATATTTCCTCTCGATCGCTGCTGTTTTTTTGCGGCATCTCCTTCGCTTCCGCGTTAAAATAAATTCCCGCCCTCAATGCGAGGCACATGATGATTAGAACGTGGAAGCTCGGATCCGCTGCACCTCTGCTTCTCATCTTTTTCCTGTCCATCGTCCCGGCCCGCCTCTTGGCCCAGGACAACAAAGTCATGGGTACATTGTCCTTTGACGGCGATACCCAACTGGACAGGGACTCTGGCGTGTGGGTCGATGGCGATTATGTCGGCTACGTAAAGGAATTTAGGGGAAAGAAGAGCCTGCCCCTCTTGCCAGGCAAACACCATGTCGTCGTGAAACAGAAAGGTTACGAGGATTTGACTCGGGATATCGTCGTCGAACCCGGCCAGATTCAAAACATTGAAGTCTCCATGCATCTGCTTCCCGGCGCGACAACTCCCGATGTGACCGCGGAGCTGAAAATTTCAGTGCAACCAAAACGCGCCGCCGTCTTTCTCGATGGCAGCTACGTCGGCCATGCCAGCGAGCTGGGCGGAAGATTTCACTCGCTTCTGGTGAGCCCCGGTAAGCACAAAATCAAAATCGAGCTTCCGGGCTATCGCACCTTTGAAACCGATGTCGACGTCCTCGCAGGTCAAAAATCCGAAGTGAAAACCGAGCTCGTCAAAGGCAGCATCGAACAAGCCGGTGAAGACATAAAAAAACCCCAGTAGCCGCTCCGCCTTCCGTGCTCAATGCAGGGGCCGGGGCGTGACCTGCCCGACGCTCTTGTCACTCGAGGTCTTACCGCTGCGGCTTGACTATTACATCCGACGGGCGCTGGTAAATCACGCCGACCGCATTTTTCCCTTGCAATTATTTTCAATCTGGAGCAACATATCTTTTAGGTAATGTTCTGTTTTGTCGTCCGGCCCCGACACCACGGATTTCGATTCATCCAATCTTCGCCGGCGGCAAATTCCCTTGATGAACCTGGATGTACGGATCAAGTAGGCCATAATTTAGTTACGACCTCGTAAAATTTTCAAAATAAACGATTTATAAGTCCTTTAGAATGAAATTCTTTGCGCATCCCTGCGACTTAACCTCCATGTTTTGATATTCTTATAAAAAACAGGGGGTGGGGGCACCTTGGGGCCACCTTAAAATGGCACCTCCGATCCGTCTATGGCTTACTGGGGCCCGGTAAGATACGTCTTCCGCGCTCGCACGTGATACTCGCCGCTCAGCACCTTGACCTCGACGTTCCGGTACGTATTCGCCGGACCGCGAGGGGTCGGGTAGTAGCCCAGCCGGTATTGCGTGCGCAACTCTCGATCAATGATGTCGAAGATCATATCCAACTCCTGCGGCGTATCGGGATAGAACATGTCGCCCCCGGTCGTCTCTGTGATGGTTTCCAGCGCATGCTCACCGGCGGTGTTCCGTCCGCTCTCGTTTTTCACCGGGCGAATCACGATCGTATAGAGCAACGCATCCGAACGCACAGCTTCTTTCCGCGAGACGTCAAAATCGGTCCGGCTAGTCGTCTCACCGGCGTCCGTAATCAAAATGATGACCCTGCGCCGCTCTTCGCCGCGGTGCTCGAGCGCCCGCGCACCAAGAAGTATGGCGTCATAGATCGAAGTGCCCGAGCCAGGGGGAATCTTACGCACCGCAGTCTGCAGCGCAGGCACATTGTCTGAAAACCCTGCCAGCTGTGTGACATTTTCGTCGAACGCAAACACCGACAGCCGGTCGCCTGGACGCAAAACTTGCCGAATGAAATGGGCCGCAGCCTCTTTCTCGAAGCCAATTTCCATGTTCGCGCTCAAGCTTGAATCAATCATCAGCGCAAGATCGAGCGGCAGCTTGGTTTCCGACTCGAAAACCTCGATCTTCTGCCGCACGCCTTCTTCAAACACTTGGAAGGCTTCGACCGGCAAATCCGGCGCAGGCCGGTTGTGCTCATCCAGAACGCTCGCCAAAATGTTGACTAGGTCTACTTTGACCTTAATCTGTCCGCGCTGATCGTCAGAGTTGACAGGCGGACTGAGCGGCGGCACTGGCGTCGGCACAATGCTTCCGGGCGGCGGAGGCGAAGGCAGTGTCGGTGGCACTGGCACTGGAGCATTCGCGGAAGAGGAACTCGCCGGCAGATTCGGCCTCGGCTGCGCCCACGGTGGCCGGTCAGGCTTGCCCTGGGAGAGAACACTCCCTGCCAGTAAAAGTGCCCCCAGAAAAGCCACAGTTACGGCGAGCGCACGGGGGGGTGTCGAGATCATTGATTCACTAAGATGCGGGTTTTGCGGCCCGTGTCTCCGCGGGCGCTGGAGGCATTTCGCCGTCGGCCCAAACGGCCCCGTCCTCAAAGTACTCTTTCTTCCAGATGGGGACGGTCCGCTTTAACGTGTCTATGGCATAGCGGCAAGCATCGAATGCGGCCGGCCGGTGGGCTGAGCTAACCGCAATGAATACGCTCGTTTCGCCGATTTCCAGCCGTCCTAGACGATGCGCGATAGCCACGAGGTGAATGGGAAATTTGTCGTGGATTTGCCCGGCGATTTCCCGGATTTTTCCGAGCGCCATGGTTTCATAAGCCTCGTAATCCAGATAAAGCGTCCGCCGTCCGTGAGAATGATTCCGCACACATCCGTCGAACGTGACGACAGCTCCATCTTCCGCAGCGCGAACGTGACGGATCAGCGTCTCCGGGTCAATGGCGTCGCGCACCAGCAGTAACAAATCGGGCTGTAATAGCTTTGTCATGGTGAGCAAAGTTAACCGCCGCTTACCGGAGGCAGAAACGCCACTTCATCGCCGGAGTGAAGCGGCGTGCTCCACGCCGCAAATTCCTGATTGCGCGAGGCCACCAGCGAAGCGCGAAAGCGCGCCAACTCAGGATGATTCGCGCCAAAGTGGGAGAAAACTGCTTCGATCGGAGCGCCATCCGGCAGTTCGATGGAGTCCTCGGCGTGGCCGACGATTTCTTTCAGCCGGCCGAAAAAAAGCACCTTAATACGCGCCGTGTGTGAAGGGATGGTCACCACAGAATTGTAACCCGCCGGCCAACGCGGAGCCATAGCCTGCGCGGTGATCGCCAACCCCCGCGGCCACGACAGTTCGCTTGCTCATTTCGCAAGAAAAAAAACCGTTTCGAGAATTCCCATTCCTTGACCGATGAACCATGCTTTCGTAACTTCTAGGTAGTAGGAATTCAGGAAGCTGTCTCGGCGGATCGAGCGAAATGGCAATGAAAATTCTCGTGACAGGATCGAGCGGTTTGGTAGGCAGCGCGCTGGTGCCCGCGCTTGTAAAAGCTGGCCACACCGTCTGCCGACTCGTGAGACCAGGAACCGTTACGAAAGATAAGGAGAACGACGGTTTTCAAGTCGCCTGGAATCCGGCGACAGGAGAACTCGGTGGCGCCGCCGTCGGCGCGGACGCCGTAATAAATCTCGCCGGCGCATCCATCGCCGGCGGCCGCTGGACCGCCGCACGCAAAGCGGAATTACGCTCGAGCCGCATCGACACTACACGCGCACTAGTCACTGCCCTTGCAAGAATGAATGCGCGCCCAAGAGTCCTCGTCTCCGCATCCGCAACAGGCATCTACGGCAATCGCGGCGACGAAGTTCTGACCGAAGAGAGCCAGCCAGGAAGTGACTTCCTCTCCAACATGGCGAAAGAGTGGGAATCTGAAGCCCTGAAAGCCGAAGCCATCGGCATCCGCGTCGTGCTTGCGCGTTTCGGAATTGTTCTCTCGCGCGAGGGCGGCGCGCTAGCCAAAATCATGCTTCCGTTCCGCTACTTCGCCGGCGGAAAAATCGGCTCGGGTCAGCAATGGATGTCCTGGATCACTCTCGAAGACGCAATCGAAATCGTGCGCATTGCTCTCGAAAACGAAGAAGTCCGCTGGCCAATAAACGTAGTCTCGCCACAACCGGTCCAAAACGCTGAGTTCGCGAAAACTTTAGCCAGCGTGGTGCACCGCCCAGCCCTCTTCCCCGCACCCGCCTTCGCCCTACGCCTGATGCTTGGCGAAATGGCCGGCGCCCTGCTCCTCTCCAGCCAGCGCGTCCTCCCGCAAAGATTGCAGAAATTTGGCTACGTGTTCCGTTGTTCGGACCTGGCCACTACTCTAACGACGCTACTAGATCGAAACTGACCACCGGAGATATTCATTTCACGACGCTAAAACTGATCTCCACCTTCACTACTTTGCCGCTGATCGGATCAGTTGCCACCGTGCTCTCCATCGGTTGCCCTTCGCGCAATTTCAAGGAGAGTTCGGACCTGAAGGCGCGTATGATCGGTTCCGGAAAGCGGCCGCTGGCCGTATCGGACGAATCTCCATCCGCCTTCGTTGTCGGAACTGAAACGTCTCCTTCCACCCAAGACCGCTCGAGATCGAGCTGGAGCAGAAGGTGCCCGTCGTCAGCGTACGCGGAGCGTGCATCGATGTTGGTTCCTACGTCTTGGTATTGCATTTGGTTGTTTCCTATGTAAACGGGTATGCGGCTTCCAATGCGCAGCTTGTCCCATCCTCCTTTTAGATCGGGCGCGTCCGGAGAGTTCAGGTACATCACGTATGGGAGACTCTTTACCTTCTTATCGCCATCGAATTCTGCAAAAACGATTTGCAGTTTTATGGAAGTCGATTGGACTTCGGCTTTCGCTTTGTCGTCTGGCTTTGGTTTATCTTGCGCCAGGACGATCGGGGAAAGCATGCCGAGCAATAGGATTGACGCCACTTGAACTGATCTAATTCTCATTCCGTCCTCCATTTAGACGTGGTTTTGATCGACCGCTCGCTACTGTTCTTCCTGCGCGCCATTTGGTCCGTCGCTCTCGAGCTGTTCGAGCGGTATGACGACAAGTTTGGCAATCTGCAGCGGTTTCACGCTTGGCCGCTTATCTTCATCGTCCGGCGTTGGAGCGACGACGGCGACGATCACGTCATTTCGCACTTGCTGCGCCGTGACAAATCGAGCGAACGCTTCACGTTCATCCGGAGGCACAAGGACCTCCAATTGATTCGACGACGCGTAACTCGGTGTTTCGACAGATCCTTTACGTTGAACATGGAGTGCGCGGGTTGAGGCCGCGACCACCCCCGACACGGTTGCCCCAAGGCGTGTCGGCGCTACCGATTTCTCGGGAGCGTTCACCGCAGAAATCGGGTTAGCCGGCTTATCAATCCCCGGGCGACGTGGACGCGCGCCGATGAAAATTGTCACCACAGTTGCTGCGCCAACAAGCGTAAGGATCAAAGACAGCCTCCAGCGGCGCGGAGAAACCGATGCCTCCTGAATGCGCGCGCCGACGCGAGGCAGAAAGGAAGCAGGCACCTCCGCGTTGGCTGTAGCGCGCAAGCCCGTATCGATGGCCGCGAAAAGTTGCTGCTCTTCAGCGAGCGCGGCGCGGCAGAACGCGCAAGCATCCAGGTGCGAACGCAATTCGCGCGACGGCGCCGAGTCCGCTGCGGCGGCTTCGATCAACGCTTCTCTATAGTTTTCGCATGGCATCGCAATTTCTCCGCTAACTGCTTTCGAGCAAAAAACAATCTCGATTTCACGGTCCCAACCGGCAGACCGAGCATCTCTGCTACCTCTTCGAGCGAATGGCCCTGCATGGCCGCGAGCAACAGGACGAGCCGGTGTTTATCCGGGAGCTCGTCCATGGCGCTCTCAAGATGCGCTTGAAACTCGCTCGCAGCCGCCAAGTCTTCCGTAGAAGGCCGGGGCGACGGCTGCGACCAAAGCGTCTCGCGTACTTCGCGCCGCCTCGACGAGCGTGTCCGGTCAATCGCGAGCCGGAACGCGATGCGCACCAGCCACGCGCGAAACCTCGTACGATCGCGCAAGCGTTCAAATCGCCGGAACGCGCGCAGCAACGCTTCTTGAGCCACATCTTCCGCGTCCGCGGTATTTCGCAGCACCCCGCGCGCGACGCGGTATGCCAGCGGCCCGCATTCCGCGAGCCGCTCCTCGAACTCCCGGCGGAGGTCTGCCTCGGCAGCTTCGCGCGTCAGGTTGGTCTCTCCGTCCCGGGCGACCGCGGAGCGGCTAACAATGCTGTGTGGCTGGATCAGAACCAGCTCCTGCATGCGGTCTCTTGTGCGAGCCAAAAACGCTCGCCCTCCCCGTACACCTGCTAGACGCCGTCGTTCAGAGATTGGTTCATTTAACCAAGAGGGTAAATACAAGGCAGCCCCAAAGCAACACCGAGTAGCTGAGCAAGATGGCTCCCCTTTTGGAACACCCTCTCGGAGGCGCAGTTCCAATTGGGGAGGAACACCGCTGCTTCTCCACGCTCACGCAATGCCCGTGCGCCGCTACGGAAACTCGCACGCTTCTAGGCACGGAATGCAACTGCTTCATTTTCAATAGACAAGAAGAGCTATCAGAAATCATGTTCTATTCCTCAGGGCCGGAACTCGCCTCTTCCTTTCGCTGGCCCTTCGCCTGCATTCCGCCGTGCATGCGTCCTCTCACGCAAAACGCGGCAAGAACAAAACGGATGAATGGCCGGGAGAAATTCGCGCGGTCGACTCTCGCCGTTTTGCAACCAATCGCGCTCCTAGCCTCCGGCGTATGGCTCCAAGGCTGCGGCGGAGGCAGCACAGGCACGGGAACAAATCCGCCGCCACCACCACCTCCTCCATCCATCGCCGTGACGGTTACGCCGCAAAGCAGCTCGGTCTTGCTCGGGAACTCGCGGACATTCGCAGCAACGGTGACAAACACCACCGACGCAAGTGTTACGTGGAGCGTGAATGCCATACCCGGCGGAAGTCTATCGACGGGAACAATCACAGCGGCCGGCGTGTACACCGCGCCAGCCGATCTGCCTTTGCCAAGTACCATACAAGTGACAGCTACGAGCCAGGCGGACGCGACAAAATCCGCGACCGCGCAACTCACCATCACAAGCGACATCTCAATCGCTATTGCGCCGCCAACCGGCGCCGTCGAGCTCGGCGCGACGCAGCCGTTTCGCGCAACAATCGCTAGCGCCGGCCACCCAGACGCAACGGTGCGTTGGAGCCTCAGCGGCGCATCGTGTCCAACCGCATGCGGGACGGTGGACCTCAACGGCAGCTACACTGCCCCAGGAATTCTTCCTTCACCAACGGCCGCGACATTGACGGCGCAAAGTGCAGCCGATCCATCGAAGCAAGCATCGGCCGCCATCACCATCACCAGCAATTTCACTCTGCAAGTCACCGCTCCGCAAAGCGTGCCAGCCGGAGGAACGGCATCGATCATCGCGACGATGACGCCTGTTCCAGGATCCAATCCAAGCACGATTCTGGCTTGGTCGCTCTCTGGACCTGGGTGTAGCGGGACAACCTGCGGGACGCTGACGGTTGTGACCACGCAAGGAGCGGGCGGCTCCGTCACTGCCGATACAGCAACGTACACCGCGCCTATTGCGCCGCCGAATCCCAACTCGGTCACGGTCATCGTGACGCCGCAAGCCGATGCCACGAAAAAGGCGCAAGCCACCATGGCCGTCCAGGCCGGCGTGAACGTCAGCATTTCTCCGGCTACGGCCACGCTCGCCGCAAATCACCGCGTGACGCTGACGGCGCAAATCTTTGGCACAACCAACCTGGGCTTGAACTGGAGCGTCAGCGGAGTCTCCGGCGGAAACGCCTCTCTCGGTCAAATCTGCGTGGTGGGCTCAACCCCCTGCCAAAGCGTGACGAGCGGAACTGCGCTTCAGGTGGACTACCTCTCGCCAGGAACGATTCCCCAGCCAAATCCCGTAAGCGTAACGGCGACAAGTGCTGCGGACACCACGAAAAGCGCGGCAGCGCAAATCACGGTGATCAATCACGTGCTTGTCTCCGTGCAACCGGCCAGCATCACTCTCGCGCCACTCGCCGTCCAGGGCTTCGCGGCCAGCGTGCTTGGAACAAGCAACCAGAGCGTGGTTTGGCAAATTCAGGGCACGGCCTGTTCCACGAGCGGCGCCTGCGGAACGATCGATGCCAATGGCAACTATACCGCGCCGGGCTCCGCTCCAACTCCGGACGCTCTCCAGGTAGTGGCCATCAGCTCAGACGACACTACGCAGTCCGGTGCGGCGAGCGTGACCATCTCCACGGGAGCTACCATCCTCGCTCTGCATCCGGCAAGCGTCTACGCGGGCGCGGCCGATGGCTTTACGTTGTTGGTGGAAGGAAGTGGCTTCACAGCTTCCAGTCCCGGGCCTGGATCGATTTTGATGATCGGCGGGACCGCGAGAACGACCACCTGCATCACCGCAACGGAGTGCACAGCGCCTGTTACTGCCGCCGACGTCTCCGTGGCCGGAAATGTTTCGGTACAGATACAGAATCCCAGTGGGACGGCATCCAATGCCGTTTCTCTCGTAGTGGCTCTCCCGAATGCCACGGATGACGTAATCGCTCTGAGCAGCTCGGCACCGTCAGCCACGGGCAAGGACATCGTCGTTGTTGACCCGACAACCGCAGGTGTGAGCGCCCAAGGCAACGATGTCGACCTGAATGTCGCTGCTTTGGGAATGTACTCCGTCGCGAATAATTCCTGTTCGCTCTCCGGCAATCCGTTGCCAATTCAACCGCCCGCGAGCGGTAACGCGACGGCCGATGTCTGCGTGTTCTCGGAGAGCGGCCTGGACACGAGTATGACTTACACCGTTTCCGGCCCTGGTGACGTGACGGTGATCGCGACGCAGCCCGCCGGTCTCGGAATTATTCACCTGACTCTACAGATTTCCGCGAGCGCTCTGCCGGGCGCTCGCACGCTTTTCATTCAAAACGCGAATCTGGACAAAACCGCCGCTAGCGGCGCGCTGGTGATTCAGTGAGAACTGCGAGGTAAAAAAATGAGCTACGCACAAAGACGCCGATTTCTGTGGATTCTATTTCTTGGGGGGCTTGTGCTTCTTGCCGTCGCGGCAAGCGCGACCACCATGTCGCGGCTGAAGCTAAATGACCTCGCGCAAGAATCCACCGCCGTCGCACGGCTGCGGTGTCTGGGATCTACAAGCCTTTGGGAGCAAGGCGAGATTTGGACGGAGACAAAGTTTGAAGTCGAGCAGCGCGAAAAAGGCCCCCTGCCTGAAATCGTCACCGTGCGCCTGATCGGCGGAAGCGTGGGACATCTTCATTCGCGCGTCGACGAGGTTCCGGCGTTTCGCACCGGCGAAGAGGTCTATCTTTTTTTGTGGGCCCGCAATGGAGAACCCTATCAAGTGTTGGGCTGGTCTCAAGGAACATTTCGCATCGCGCGCGATCCGCGCTCCGCTTTGGAAGTGGTCACCCAGGATTCTGCGTCAGCTCCGATCTTCGATCCGCAGACGCGCACCTTCCGGCGCGGCGGAATACGGAATCTGCCGGTGGCTATTTTCAGGGAGAGATTGCACAAGGCGCTAAGACTGCAAAACCAGTAAGCCAGAGGAGAACATCGATGAGGGCACGAGGAAAACAGCCAATCATTCCCAGGATCAGCGCCGCGCTCTTTGCAGGTTTCTATGGGGTCTGCGGCATTCCAGGGGCGAACGGGTATGCATTCAACCAAATCGTACCCGATGTGCGCCAGCCAGCCAGCGTTTCCGGAGGTTCCGCGTGCCCAGTGGCGGCGCACGAGATTGCCGCTCCCGGCGCGATTGCGGAGCAATGGAGCACCGTGCTGGGAACGAATCCGGTGACCATCCTCACGCAGAACCAGACGGCCACCGGGCGTTTGAACGAGATCGAGCAGGCGATTACGCAATCGATGGCGGTATGGACTGGCGTAAGCGGCACAACGCTTGTGCCCGGTACGTTTGCACCGATCGCCCGCACGGCGACGCAAAACGCCTGCGGAGCGGATGGAGTGAATTCGATTTGCTTCGACCAGGCGGATGCCGCATTTACGCCAGGGATTCTGGCGTTTACGCGTGTGATCACCGCGGACATCATCGGGGTGCAGGTGGGAACCGGCGCGCCCGCGACTCAAGTTGGACAAATTCTCGATGCTGACATCTACTTCGACCCGAGCAGTTCCACGATCACATTTGCGACACCCGCGGCGCTCGCGACGGCGCCCACGGCGTATGACTTTGAATCCTTGTTAATCCACGAATTGGGGCACACATTGGGCTTCAGCCATTCGGCGGTGCTAAGCGCGATGATGTACCCGTTCGCGCCCGCGCCTGGAACGTTTACGGGAACTCGGCCTACCGTCCAACAGCCGGACGCCCCACTTGGGAACGACGATATTGCGGGACTGCGCGTCCTGTATCCGAACCCTTCCGACACGGTCAATGTAGGTTCGCTCAGCGGACACATCGTTCCGGCCAATCCCCTTTCCCTGCCGGCATCGCCTCCCGGCGTGACGGGCATTTTCGGGGCTCATGTCGTGGCGCTGGACGCGGCAAGCGGAGCTGTCATCGGAGCAACGCTCGGAGGATGGAGCTGCTCCGCGCCGGGTCCAGCGCAATTCGATGGGACCTACTTAATCAATCATCTTCCGGTTGGACACAGTTATCAGATATATGCGGAGCCGCTCGATAACACCGTCTACCCTTCTCTGGTCTCCCCTGCGATAACGTCTCTTTGCCGCAATCCGACGACCGACGCTGGCTGGCCTCCTTTGCAGGCATGCGTGGTACCTCAGGTGAATACGAGTTTTACGACCCGAACTCGGCCGGGAACCTAGCCGCTTCCGGACGGAGTGATACTTGCCTGGGATTGGCCTGCTGTTGCGAGGCGCTGCGAAAAAAGAAACCGGCCCCTGGGACGGGGGCCGGTTGTGGGTGCAGCCGTTGGCTGCGTTCTACTGGTTGGGCAAAAGCAGCTGCGTGAAGCCTGTCGTGTTCACGTCGCGGAACAGCGGCGTGCGCGGGGGCAACAACGAAGGAGTCAAGAACTCCGTGTCAAAGTTGTACCCGCGGGTTGGCGGCGAATAAACCGTGGTGCAGCATTTGTACGTGCCAGTCGCCTGACGATCGCTGTACATGCTGATGATCGATCCGCGATAGTTCAGCGTCTGTCCGCCCCAGTTTTCGATATACCGGAGGAAGTTGTGTACTCCACCGTCGGTACCGAAGTCCTGCGCGGTTCCGGCCGGCTGCGGGAAGGAAATTCCCTTCCCGGCCATGATCGCGACACGGTAATAGGTAGTGGTGGCGTTTCGCACGGCGGGACTTCCGGAATTCGGATAGTTAAATACGTAGGGGAACGCGAAACTGTTCACGTCGTTAAAATTATTGGAGAGCAGCGTCACCGCGTCCGCGCTCACGGAGACAGCCACGTTCGGATCGTTAAAGCCGCCGCCGCCCGAGTTGGAGTTGAAATCGCCGAAGATGTACGCAGGATTCTCCGTAGCGATGGCCAAACCGCAAACCACACCGCTGGGGCAGGTTCCGAGACCTGTCAAGAGATTGCCGTCAACGATCTTGACCGCTCGGCGGAAGAAGGGGTTAGGATTTTCTCGAGCTTCTATGGAATGGATGACATAGGTCATCGGCCAGACTTTTGAAGGCGAAGTCACAGTGCAGTTTGGATTCGGAGCAAGAGCATTGGTCGCCGCAGCACCATAAAGGTTGCCGGGGGCAGCCAGACTATACGTACCGTATTGGCCGAAGCTCAGGGCTCCGTATGCCGTGCCTGCTGCCATGATGTAGGTTGGGTCTTGCCCATAGGTATAGAAGCCAGAGGCTCCTAGTCCATCGAGATCTTCGCCGGTATCTTGAGTACTGTTCGGGCAACCAGACGCGCTGGCGGGGTTCACAAAATCGTCCGAGCCGTATTCGCCGGTCTCATGAGTGCTGAAGGAGAGAGGCGGCCAGGCGTTCGTAAGCGTTGTGGATGTGTAGTTGCCCCGGCGGTCAGAAATGTAAACAGTGTAGTCGTTAGGCGCATTTACGGGGTCATATGCCAAATGCCCTGATCCCGGAAGGGCGCCAGATAGATAGCGCGCCACGTTCTTGGCATCCAGCTCCACGTACTGCATGACGCCGCCAAGGCTTACCATCTGGTAGTAATTGTAGGCACCAATACCGGTCGTCGCGGAGGGGCTGACGTCACGGAGGAGGCCCTCACGCGTGTCAAAGAGCGAGTTCGGCCAATAGTCCGCGGGCACGCCTGGTTGAGTAAGGCCGTTTATATAGGCACCCGGCGCTACCTGGCTTGCAGGCGTGATGCTATTTATTACTCCGCAACGCGTATTGGTATTCGTATTGGCATAATTGGATGGGTTGTCGCGGACGCGTTCGAGACGGATGATTGCGTTCGGATGAACGTCCTGGCATGGAGAGACGGCCTGTTGGGTCGTCGGCAAACTGAGGAGCGGTTCCGCTGCGCCATACCCTGTGCCGCTCGCCAGGCCGATTTGAGGGTAAAGGTTCTTACCCGCATAGCCGTAACTCAGCACTTCCAGGGTCACGTCCTTCCAAGTGCCGCAAGGATTGCCATAAGCGGTTTGCACCTCGATCTTAATGTAGCCTTTGATGATCGGCAAACCGAAGCCAGTTGCGTATGGGGTTCCATTCGGGGCATTCCCATTCGGCGTCGGGAGCCAGTAACCATTGGTCGGATTGTAAACCGTCGCTCCTTTTACAGCACCAGACGTCGCCAGAGGCACGGGTGGCGTGTCGTATCCCAAAGTCTCATTTGCGGTCATCGCCGTCCTCAGGTTCGCTGCCGTACCGGTCCAGCTGGCGACCGGCATGGCAAGCGTGGACAGGTCCAGGGGCTGCGTGCTCCCATCAATGCACGGAAGATTCATGATGTCCGCCGGGTTGTCCGAGAGCAGAATCTTGAGGCTGGCTTGGGCGTAGTAACGCAGGTTGGTGACGGATTGGCTTTCACCGCCCACAGGCCTTCGGATCAAATCTATTGTCTGTGTAGTTCCACCGCCCAGCAGCACAATGCCCAGATTGAGGGTCGTTGCACCCGTGGCGCCGTTTCGCAAATTGCCGGCGTAGTTCGTCGCACCGAGAGAGATGTTCGTCCAATTGGGGTTTACGGCGCTTCCTACAGTTCCCACCAGGCTGCCCTCGTTATACCCGAGCGCTCGATAGGAAGTAGTACCCGGCGAAGTCGTGATATCGACGATGCCTGGATATTGTCCGGTCTGGGTGGAATAACCGTTCTCGAGATTCGTGCGAATGACGTCCTTAACGGCAGTTACACGGTCGGCCAGCGTGAGTGTGCTGCCTGCGGCCAAAAACAGATTGCCATTGGTGTGCGTGCGGCCGCCAAAATTGAATACCGGCCCGGGAAAGTAACTGCAATCGCCATCGCAGAAGATGCCGAACTGGAACATCGGAATACCGACGGTTTGCGTAGTGCGTTGCAGCTTCACTTCGTTGTTATTGACCGTGCGGGCCGTGACGAGCAGCGTGTACTGCGTCGCCAAAGCGCTCATACCCTGATAAGCGCCCGATTGGATCTGGGTAACGGTGGCCAGAGGATTTCCGTTGGCGTCCGTGTTGTAGTTAACTTGATACCCGGAAGTTCCGTCGTACCTCAAATATTGGATCCCTGGAATATTCGGAGGAGCAGCGGCAATGGCGTTAATCTGGGCCGCCGAAGGCGCATAGTTGGTATCAAAGAGCGTGCCCAGGTCCGCGGTGATTTTCTCCATGCCGGCTTCCGCGCCGTAGAAAGCGCGGCTGTAATCGTTGTTCACCCCGTTCAGCTTCTGCCCGGAGGTGATCAAGAGAATGAAGCCGACCAGCAAGCTGGACATCAGCATCATAAGCAGCAAGGTCGTTAGCAGGGCGATGCCCGAATCGCGTCGCATCAGCTTTTTTACGGCGTTCATGGATGGACTCCTCATTATTGGTACCGGTTTACGTAGGCCATGCTGCGGAGGCTGACCTGCGTCGTGAAATTGGTGCGCAGAAATGTATGGTTTTGTCCCCACGCGTTGGTCGAACGGGCACCGAGGGTGACATCGACGGAGCGAATCTCGCTCTCCGATTCGCCCGCAGGGATGGTGGACTGGCCGGAGGGATTGGTGACGCCATCCACGAAGTTGTACTTGAACTGCAGGTTCTCAATCGTTTCGGCTACGGGTACGCCCGGATTCCAATTCACGCGGCGAATCAAACGCGTGTTTGGCGGAGCAGTAATATTGTCGAGATAGTAGCTGACCATCCAAATGCGGGTGGCCGTTGTTGGAGGAAAGGTGCCGTTCGGAACGGGCACGCCGCCTACGATGTTTGTGTTTTCGATCTGTTTCATCGTGCCCTGCGGGTCAGTGCGGGCGTTTAGGTTCAAGCCATCGCCTCCCGCGAAATGTAGGGTCTGGCCGGCAACGCTGGTTACTTCCTGAATCGCATTGCCCTGTCCGTTGCTGAACATAATCAGGTCGCCGGGATTGATCTGAACTCCCGTCGCGGAAAACAGCATGCAGGTCGGATCGAAGGTCACGATCTGCCCGTTGTTGGTAATACTTCCTGCGGGGCAGCCGGGATTCGCGCCCAAAGCAGGCTCGTTGATCATTCTGGCGTTGAGAGCAAGAGTGTTATCCACGTAGAGCATGGTGATGAGATCTGTATTTACGCCGGCGGTGGAATCCGGGCTCACCAGTGGAGCGCCGAGTTCCCATCCTGGCTCGACGGCATTTAGACTCACATTACAGACCGGAAACGTCAGTCCGCCCGTCAGATTTGGGCGGTTGATCGGCGCGCCGCCGCTTCCGAGGCAATTCGCAGGGCCCGGTGTATAAGGAATTGGAATTCCGGCCGTGGGGATCCCTGTGCCCGCCTGAATCATGTCCTGCTCGAGAAGGTTCATTCCCGCGCGAAGATTATCCGAAAGATCGGATTTGAGAGTGACGCTCTGGTTCGTATTCGTGGCGTCTTTGAATGCGAGCATGGTCGCTGCCAGGGCGACGAGCGTAATGCCCAGGGCCACCATGAGCTCGATAAGTGTGAATCCAGACTGTTTCTTCACGGTGTCTTTTCTCCTGCCATCCTCAGGCAAATGCCGAGATATAGCTGATGAGCGTATAGTTGTTCGTGACTTTACCGAACCGGTAGGTGATGGTGACGGTGATCATCCGGAGATTTGCTTCTCCCGTAACTGGCGTAATGGCGACCGTACGCGTCATAATCGAGTTAAGGTTGAGCACCTGGTCGTCAGCCGTGCCCAGAATGCCATCGGGACCCGGCCCAATGATGATGGTGTCCGGCAGTAATGCGTTGTCATCCGCGGTATCCACCAGCCCATCCGGGCCAGGATCAAGCAAAGGCTGGGGACCATCTTTGAATACCCCGCCGAGAGAGATGTTCTGAATCTGCGCCCAGGTCAATACCTTGGTGTCGCGGGCGGTGAAAATCGTCTCAACCGCTTCCTCCGCTTTCTTTTCCGCGATGTAGTTGTATTGCGACATGCTGCTGTACATGATGCCTTGCGCATATACCGCCGCCAGCGAAAGCACGCCAAAGGAAAGAATGACGATCGAAATCATGGCCTCGATCAGCGTGAAGCCGGCGGAATGACGAGAAGTTTTGCGTGGCGCTCTCATTTGGACTTTCTCCCTATTCCAACCAGGCTTGGCCGTTCCAGTAATAAGGGCGGACTCGGCCTGTCGCGCCAAAAACCGTTATGGCGCGCGCGGTGTTGGGTTTTCCGGCGACTCCGATGAAGATCGAGGCGTTCACAGGATTGTTATTCGTTACTTGATAGAGGCTAGCCGCCGCTTGCGCGGAGCCGACAAGCGCGCCGGAGGTTGTGAACATCACGGACCATGCTCCCCCGCCACCCGGCTGCTGGAGGTCTATCGCGGTTGCGTTGCCGAAGGCCATGGGAGTGTCTGGAAGCGCGGGAAACAAGGTGTAAGTCAGTCCGCCGCTCGCGTTGTCGTTCAGATAAACCGGGGTCATCGGTGTAGGCACGGCTTCACCAGGCAGAGTCAACAATGTAAGCTGTATTTCGTTGGGCTGGATGAAGGCCACTTCCACGTTGCGGCGCTTGGCTATAGCCAGCTCGCGCGCCTGGCGAAGCTCCGAGACGACCGCGTCCTTTGCCGCGTTAGCTCGAGCGCTTTGCGTCGAGCTCATGGTGTTGATGACCGCGAATGCCATTACCACGAAGGCAATCATCACGACAACCACCATCTCTAGTAGAGAAAAGCCCTTGTCGGCCCTGATCGTGCGCTTGCTCATCCCAGAACTCCTCAAATTGCGCCCGGCCGTATCCCGGGTGCTGGGAAAGGTGCACGTACCACGCCAGTATCTGCAGGCATGTAACTACCTTATTTTTAGTAGTTTATGAAGGTTATTGATTCCAAGAGGAGCTGTCATATTTCAAAGCGGTAACAAAAGGTTACAGGTCGCAACCTTGTGGGCCAGCAAGGTTCGTCACCGGGCTTAGCCATCCGCCGCCGAAAAGAAGCCCTGGCCCCAGGGAAGCCAGAAAGATTGGGCCTTTTGTCGGCTCCTCATCGGTGCCCGAAGACTGCAAGACGGAGTGTAGAGCAACTCCGCAGGTTGACGACCCGAGATTCCCATACGATTCGCCCACGCGGGGAAACTTGTCCAAAGGCAGCCCCAACTGCTTTGCCAGCAGCCCCACAAGACGCGGGTTCGGCTGATGAGTCGCGAGGCCTTGCAAAGAGGATCCGGCGATACCGCTGCGGAGTTCGGTTTCACGGATCACCTTCTCCAGCCGTGTGATCGCAGCGCGGGAGAGCGCCTCGCCATCAAAGTGCACGTCGAGTTTCCCCTCCGGGGCCTGTGTGACACGAATCGCTCCTGCGTATTGTCCTGCACATCCAAAGAAAAACTCTCCCAAGGCGTAGGCGCGTTTCGTTGCGCTGCCAGCCGCTGCGCGCAAGAGAAACACGCTGGCGCCGTCGCCGAATAAGCCGCCGAATTCTCCGGCTACCAGGCCTGGCTTGAATATGCGGCTGTGTACGTCGGAACTGATGACGGCGATCGTTCTGGCTCGTCCTGAAGCAATGAGTCCTTGGGCGACGGCCATGCCATTTAGCAAGCCGAGGCAAGCGCCGCCGACGTCGAGCACCCCGCATGTTTCGCGAGCGAGGAGCAGAGAGTGAAGCTGCGCGCCGAGAGAAGGAAGGTCATGGTGTGTCTCACTGGTGGCGATAATCCAATCGAGTTGTTGAGCGCTGCAATCCGCCGAATGCAGCGCCTGCTGCGCGGCGCGCGCGCCCAGCGTGAGTTCATTCTCGTCTTGGGCGGCATAGGCAAGGGATTCGATTCCGGCGCGAAGACGAAGCTTACCGTCTGGCATGCCGTAAGCCCGGTCGATCTCGACAGAAGGAATCCTGCGAGATCCAACAACCGCGGACGAACTTGCAATGGTCACCGAACCGCGAACTCCGCCTTCGCGGGCATCGGTCTGGTTAGGCCACGAATCGCGCTTACTGCGCATAGTGTTTTTGTCCGGGTGTGCACAACACTGAGAATGGAGTCATGCCTGATCGCCCGCCCAGGGGGTGCTTGCAGCGTAAGGCTGAAGACTAGAACAGCCGCGGGGGTATGTCGCGAGAAAAGGCATAGAGTTGGGCAACCATCCATGAAGGGTACTTGAAGTGTGTTCCCATTAGCGCGAAGGTGCGTTTAGAGCGGTCCAAATATCTGTTCGTAAGAGCTTCTCTTAACCTCATGAACGCGCCATCCAGGCTGCCGTACTTAATTATGAAGCTGCGAAGCCCCTCAGTGTATTCCCATCCTATTAGGCTGCATTGGTGGGTCTTACACGCCGAGTTATTCTTACAGCGGAACTTGATTTGGAGTTCGATGGACGGTTGCTCCAAAGGTTTCTTCTCGACGTACAGGTGGGTTTGCTTGGTGTATGGTTTTTCCTTTGCCCACTCCTTGCGACGTGGTCTAGCGACTAGATCTTGCACCTCAATTTCTATCAAGCCGATGCTCGTGCGGTCTCTTTCTCTCATCGCGTCGAGGATTTCCCTGTCAGGGACAATTCCTTTGCTCAGTAGGTGGTATCGTTCCGTTTCGCTATCGACGTGTCCTAACACTTTAATGGACTCTTGTCGAACAACGTAACTCTCTTTTCGTTTGTCGCTGGGACTTTTTTGAATTTCAAACTCTGCCCACGACCACTGTTTATACCTTTTTTCCTGCTCTAAATAGCGGAGGGGGATGGGGTAAAGGCGAAGGAGCTCACCGGACTCTGTTATCCCGCCGGTACATACTGTTTCGATATGTTTCTTGCTAGGTTCTGGTGAGGCTCTCCCGATGATCAGAACTCTCGTTCGCGTCCACACTACGTCAGGTGAATCGGGGTCCATTTGGCAATCCGTGCGAGATGCTGCGCGATGACGCTCCGATGACAGGCAGTATAACAACTTTCTAAACACAGAAGGCAACATCTCCTGTCCGAAACAAGGTCCACAAGGGATTGGAGACAAGCCGTTTTCGATTCAAGATACGTTTCATACCTCTTCAGAGCCTGCTCGACTCGCCCGCTCTGGGAATAAAAACGCCTAATGGCAAGCGGAGTTCCAAGGCAAGGAAGATGGACGTAGTCGATCCCCGAGTAGCGGAGGTGTTTATCCAAACGTTTTTTTGAGAAGCCGGGCTTCCGGCTGATCGGGTTCTGGCGCACATCGATGAGGAGATCGATTTGGTGGGCTTGTAGAACGCGGACGATGGAGGCGAGCGTGTGGCTTTGGTATCCGATGGTAAAGACAGCTTGGTCAGACCGAGCCCGCCTCATGCTGAACCCTCGCTAATCAATTCCTCCACCCTTGTCTGCGGCAGTCATCCCAGACCGGCCCAGGCGAACTCGATGTAGGGGCGGGCTGTTAGCATCCGCACTCGATAACGTACCATGTCCCTCTGTGCCGTAACCGCGAACTAATCGATGATGTGCGGAAACTGAAAAGGAGGTTACAAGTTAAGCCGGGGATGGTCGGAAGAGTGAAATACATGTCGCCGAAAGCGGCAGAGTCGGCAAGCGCGCTAAGCTGGCTGGGAGGGTAAACCATAGTTCTGGCGCAGAGTGGAAAGAGAGCCAATGCTTCGATGGCCGGTAAGATTATCCAAAAACCAGCTCGCGCGACCGCGAAGCGCGACGTTTCGGCGCGACCAAAGCTTGAGCTTTGACCGCAAACCGATTCTCCGGGTCCCTAAGGCTGTCTACTTGCGGTTCGCTTTGGCAAGCAGGCGCAGAATTTCCAAATAGAGCCAAACCAGCGTGACCATCATGGCGAAAGCGCCGTACCACTCCATATACTTCGGAGCGCCTCCGCGCACGCCGGTCTCAATCATGTCGAAATCGAGAACGAGGTTCAGCGCGGCGATCACGACAACAAACAGGCTGAATGCGATGCCCCAGAAGCCGCCGCCGTTGATGGCTGCAAATTGAAAATGAAAAAAGAAACTCAAAGCCATCTCGACGATATAAAAAACAACGATGCCGCCCGTCGCTGCAATCACGCCAACCTTAAATCCTTGCGTGGCGCGAATCAGGCCGGTCTTGTAAGCAAGCAGCATGACGAAGAGCACGCCGAAAGTGAGCCCCACGGCTTGGATGGCGATGCCGTGATATGTCTTCTCGAAGACGGCAGAGATTCCGCCGAGGGCCAAGCCCTCGAGCAAGGCGTAGAGGGGTGCTGTGAGAGGCGCCCAGGTTTGCTTGAAAATAGTCACAAGCGCGACGACGAATCCGCCGATGAGACCGCCGATCATCCATGGGATAGCAGCTTGCGGCGTTTCCGAATGCGAGAGTCCCCAGGTCCAGGCAGCCGTTGCGACTACGCAAAGTAAAAGAAGACCAGTCTTGTTGACGGTGCCTTGCAGCGTCATCGCGTCGCCGAAGGCAACTTGTCCTTGGAACGCTTTTTCGTTTAAAGCTGGATTAGACGTGCGCATCAAACCTGCCATGAAGGGCCTCCGCAATGTTACAAACTTAAGTTTACGCTGCTTGAGATAACAATTCCAAACGGGCTAGCTGAACTCGAGTAAATCGTTCAAGCCTGTTTTGGCGCGTCGCCGATTTGGCCTTGGACCTGTGCCCGGAACTCCAGCGGATGGGAAATATTGTGGAACGTTTCCGGTGTTCCGCCTGTGCCACGAATGATAACACTGCCGTAGCCGAGCACTCGGCCCATGGCCGGCTCCTCCACGACGACGCTTTCAATTCTCGACAAGAGAAGCTCGACGGTGCGCCGGCTCGCCAATCCAGTCTTTACGATGACGCGCTTGTTGGTGAGCACCATGATCGTGGCGTTGCGCTTGACGAGGCCGACTGCAAAGAGGATCGACCCTACAA
>Ga0187805_10000131_pt1 | contig 21964 bp, 15 predicted proteins | sample NC_wetland_sal_i_6_FD_132965 | JGI IMG/M metagenome (GOLD analysis project Ga0187805, IMG submission 132965) | Wetland sediment microbial communities from Neuse River Estuary, North Carolina, USA - Control_5 | ecosystem: Environmental > Aquatic > Freshwater > Wetlands > Sediment | place: USA...
CCACGTGCTGCCCGCGCTGGCGAAGGCGGCCGTTGTTCCTTCGAGCGCCAAAAGCGACAGCGAGCCGATCACGCTGACGCTGGTCTTATCCGAGCTGTCGATCGCGAGGCCCTCCGGAGCGCAGGTATTGCTTTGCGTCGCGGTACATCCAATTCCGCCGAGCCTGGTGCTCAGGCCGGGCTCCCCTAACACTTTCGTAGCTGCCTCATTTTGAGTCTTGCCCGAGGAAAACGGTGCTGGATAGCCGACCACACGCCGATTGCCGGGATCGGACGCCCACGCGTTGCTGCCGGAATCAGCCCCGATGCCCTCGCGGGCGAAGCTGTTGAGGCTGAGCACGTTGGCATTGGTCCCGCTGGACAGGCCGCCATTGGGAAGATTGCTGAAGAAGTCAGGCTGTCCGAGCACGAGATCGGCCGCTTGTGCGTTGGCGAAAGTACTTGCGTCGTTGTAACCGAGTACGCGATTGTTGAGGCCGTCCACGACATAGAGATGATTGGGGCTCATGTGCCGATCGATCGCCACCGCCCATGCATTGACCGTGGTCGCGTCGACGAAATTCGTCGTCGAATGCATCAGGTCAGCCTGCCCGAGCACGCGCGACGCACTTGCAGTACGCGGGGGATTGCTCTCGGTGTAAGCGACGACACGATTGTTGTCCGCGTCTACGACGTACAAATTGTTGCTGCTATCGACCGCGGAAGTTTCACCAGCTCCCACAGCCACCCCCACGCCAGTGCCCGGGAAGCCGAGCTTAGGTCAGAACGTCGAGCTCAAGGGCACCGGAAGGGCGCCGAAGTAACGATCTGACCGCGCACAACTGGCGGCGGCAGACCGTCCTGCTTTCACGGCAGCGTTTGATTAGAATATTTGGCGGTGAACGCGAATCGCCAAATATCGGCCGAAGCGGCGCGGACGAGCGCGGATTTCCGCGACCTCACGCTGGATGAGGTCGAGCAAACGGTCGCGAGCGCGGGTGAACGCTCGTATCGCGCCCGGCAGATTTTGCATTGGGTACACGCGCGCGGCGCGGAGTCGTTCGACGAGATGCGCGATCTGCCGGCTGCGCTTCGCGATTATCTGAAGCAAAACTTCACTATCGGGCATCCCGTGTCGTCATTCGTCGCGCGTTCGCCGGACGGTACGCGCAAACTGCTCATTTCGCTCGACGACGGGGAAGAAGTCGAATCGGTGATAATCCCGGCTGAAAAACGCGTCACGCTTTGCATGTCGAGCCAGGTGGGATGCGCGATGGCATGCGAATTCTGCGCGACGGCCCGCATGGGACTGCATCGCAACCTCACCGCTTCCGAGATGCTGGCGCAAATCCCCGCCGCTCGACGCGAGCTGGCCGCAGGCGAGGAACTCACGAACTTTGTTTTCATGGGGATGGGCGAGCCGCTGGCGAATTACCCGCGGCTGGTGCGCACGCTTAAGATAATGACTTCCGACTGGGGGATGGGCATCTCGCCGCGGCGGATCACGGTCTCGACGGTTGGTTTGGTCCCGATGATGGAGCGGCTGCTGAACGAGACTCCGGTCAATCTGGCGGTCTCGATCCATGCGACGACCAACGAGCTGCGCGACCGTCTGGCGCCGATCAACCAGCGCTATCCACTGGAAGTTTTGCTCGACGCATGCCGCAAGCTGCCGCTTAAACGGCGCAGCCGGATCACGTTTGAGTACGTGATGCTGGCCGGAGTGAACGATTCGATTGCCGACGCGCGACGCCTGGTGAAATTGCTTGCGCCGTTGCGCGCCAAAGTGAACCTGATTTTTTACAATCCGATTGCGGGGTCGGCGCTTGCGGCCAGCTCGCGCGCCGCGGTGGAGGCCTTTCAAGCGATCCTGAAGAACGGTAACTTGACCGCTACAATCCGCGAAAGCCGGGGCCTGGAGATTGCGGCGGCATGCGGCCAGCTTTACTCCGAACAGCACAATCCGGCCCTGACGGCAGTTCGGGACTAGCGCCAAAAGAAAGATGCCACACAACATACTTGGAGTGATCGGCGGCAGCGGCTTCTACCAGATGAAGGGCCTGGACAAGGTCGAGCTGATGGAGCTCGAGACACCGTTCGGCCGCCCATCCGATCCATTTTATCAGGGACGAATCGGAGACATCGAGGTGGTTTTTCTCGCGCGGCACGGCCGCGGCCACCGGCTGTTGCCGTCGGAAATTAATTATCGCGCCAATGTTTTCGGGATGAAGCAGCTCGGCGTGACCCATCTGGTTTCGGTATCGACGGCGGGCAGCCTGAAATTGGAAATTCATCCGGGCGAATTGGTAGTTCCGGATCAGTTTATCGATCGGACAATCAAGCGTCCCATGACGTTCTTCGGCGACGGCTTGGTGGCGCACGTTTCGCTGGCCGATCCGGTGTGCGCAAATCTCGCGAGCGATCTGACCGTCGCAGCGCGCGCGGGCGGCTCGGTGGTTCACGACAGCGGGACCTATCTATGCATAGAAGGTCCGCAATTCTCGACTCGCGCCGAGTCGAGTCTTTTCCGGAGTTTTGGCGCCAGCGTCATCAGCATGACCGCAATGCAGGAGGCGCGGCTGGCGCGCGAGGCGGAGATTTGTTACGCGGCGCTGGTGCTGGTGACGGACTACGATTGCTGGCACGAAACGGTCGCGGCGGTGGATATCGGCGAGATCCTGCGGGTGATGAGGCTGAACGTGGACCACGCGCAAAGCGCGGTCTCGGCGCTGGCGCACGCGCTTGGCAATCGTCCGCGGACTTGCAGCTGCCAGGACGCGCTCAAGAACACGATAATTACCGATCGCGCGGCAATTCCGCAGCGCCTGATCGACGACTTGCGGCCGCTGGTAGGCAAGTATCTCTAGGATCATCGGAATTTCGCCGGCGCGTGAGGGTGCAATAGATGAGTATTGTGGTGGTCGGATTTCTAGCCTACGACACGGTCGAAACGCCCAATGGAAAGGTCGAGGAAGTGATGGGCGGAGGCGCGAGCTATTTTTCGATAGCCGCGCGATTTTTTTCACCAGTCAGCGTCGTCGCGGCGGTTGGCACGGATTACAGGGCCGAAGATTTCCAGTTGTTCGCCGATCGCAATATCGACGTGCGGGGAGTGGTCAAGCGCGAGGGGCAGACGACGCGATGGCACGGCCGTTATCACGAAGACATGAACCGGCGCGACACGGTCAAGCTCTCGTTAAACGTGCTGGAGAACTTCACCCCGGATTTGCTGCCTGACCAATGCCGCGCGGACTATCTGTATCTGGCGCCAAACGATCCCGAGCTCCAGGAGCACGTGCTGGACCAGGTGCTTAGCCCCAAAGTAGTCACTGCCGATCTTTACGATTATTGGATCGAGAACACCCGCCCCGGGCTGGCCAAGGTGCTCGAGCGAATCCAGATACTGCTTTGCAGCGACCACGAGGCCCGCGTGCTTACGGGCGAGCACAACCTGGTGAAGGCGGGGCGTGCGATCCTCAAAATGGGCCCCGCCACCGTTCTGATCAAGCGCGGCGAGTATGGCGTGCTTCAGTTCAGCGCAGAAGGCATGTTCGCGGTGCCCGCGTATCCACTGGAAGAGGTCGTGGATCCGACGGGAGCGGGCGATACGTTTGCGGGAGGCATGATGGGGTTCCTGGCGCGGCACGGGCGGGTCACGGAATCGTCGCTGCGCACGGCGGTCGTGTACGGCAGCGTGATGGCGTCATTCGTAGTCGAACGCTTTTCGCTGGGAAGGCTATTAGATCTGACCTGGGAAGAGATAGATAATCGCTATCGAGAGTTTATCGATCTAATCGACTCTCATCATTCGAGATGGACTACTCAGTAGTTATTCCGCTCTACAACGAGCGGGATAACCTGGCTCCGCTGCATGCAGAGTTGAGCCGCGTTATGCAGACTCTTGGACGAGCCTACGAACTGGTGTTCGTGGATGACGGCAGTAGCGACGGGAGCATCGAGGTACTGCGCCAGCTCAAGTCGGCGGACAAAAATGTGCGCGTGATCTCGCTTGCGCGCAACTCGGGACAGACGGCCGCGCTGGCCTGCGGCTTCGCGCACGCCACCGGCGACGTGGTAATCGCGATGGACGGCGACGGACAAAACGATCCCGCCGACATTCCACGGCTTCTGGCCAAGCTCGATGAAGGCTACGATTTAGCCAGCGGCTGGCGCACCAAGCGGTGGCAAGCGGAACGGTTTACCCGGCGCCTGCCGTCAATGGCCGCAAATTCGCTGATCTCGGCGCTGACCGGAGTCAAACTTCACGACTACGGCTGCACCTTCAAGGCCTACCGGCGGGAGCTTGCACGCAGTCTGAAGCTCTATGGCGAGATGCATCGTTTTGTCCCCGCGATCGCGGCGGAGCAGGGCGCGCGAATCGCAGAAGTCGAAGTAGGATTTCGGCCGCGCCGTGCGGGCGCCTCGAAGTATGGACTGTGGCGCGTCGTGCGCACGTTGCTTGACCTTATCACAGTGAAATTTCTCTCGGGTTATTCCACCGCACCGATACAAGTGTTCGGCCTGATCGGAATCGTGCTGGCCGGACTCGGCGGTCTATGGACGTCGATCCTGGTGCTGGAGAAAATAGTACTAGGACGCGAACTGGGTAATCGGCCGGCGTTGCTATTGGCGGTTTTGTTGGTAGTCGTGGGAGTACAGTTTGTGAGTATCGGACTGTTGGGCGAAATGCTCGCGCGTACCTATCACGAATCACAGGGAAAGCCGATCTACGTAATCAGGGAAGAATTCTAGAGGCTATAGATGAACATCGCAGTCGTGGGCAGCGGATATGTCGGACTGGTGAGCGGCACCTGCTATGCGGAAAGCGGCAACGAAGTATTCTGCGTTGACATCGACAAGCAGCGGATCGCCCAGCTATCCGAGGGCAGGATTCCGATTTATGAGCCGGGACTCGAAGAATTGGTGCGGCGCAATTTGAAGGAAGGCCGGCTGCATTTCACCACCGACATCACCGAAGCGGTCAAGCAATCGATGGTCTCTTACATTGCCGTCGGCACTCCGATGAGCGCGTCGGGCGCGGCCGACTTGAGCGCGATTTTCCAGGCGGCCGAGGATATAGCCAAAGCGATCACCGGCTATCACATTGTCGTGATCAAGAGCACAGTTCCAGTTGGCACCAACGATCGGGTGCGGGAAATCGTAGGCCGCCTTGCCAAGCATCGCGCCGATGTCTGCTCGGTGCCGGAATTTCTCAAGGAAGGCTCCGCGATAGAAGATTTCATGCGACCGGACAGAGTCGTGATCGGAAGCTTAAGCGAACAGGCGACGGCTATCCTGAAGGAGATTCACAACCCCTTCGTGCGGACCGACAATCCGATCCTGGTGATGGATCCGCGCTCGGCCGAACTGACTAAGTATGCGTGCAACGCGATGCTTGCGATGCGCGTGTCGTTCATCAACGAGATGGCAAATCTGTGCGACGCGGTGGGCGCCGACATCAATTCCGTCCGCCGCGGACTGGGCTCCGACAAGCGCATCGGCCCGTCGTTTCTGTTTCCCGGCATCGGCTACGGCGGTTCATGCTTCCCCAAGGACGTGCAGGCGATGATTCATACCGCCAGCGAGTACAACCTTGATTTCGCGCTTTTGCGCGCGGCGGAATCGGTAAATTCGCGGCAGAAACGGCTGCTTCCGGCGCGCGTGAAGCAGCATTTCGGCGAGAACCTGAACGGCCGCGCGTTTGCGATTTGGGGGCTGGCGTTCAAGCCGCGCACCGACGACATGCGTGAGGCGCCGGCGCTGGTGGTGGTCGAGGAGCTGCTTCAGGCGGGGGCGAAATGCCGGCTGCACGACCCCGAAGCGCTGGAAAATGCGCGCAAAATTTTTGGCGATCGGGTGACTTACCACAAAACCAATTACGAGGCGCTCAAGGGCGCCGACGCGCTGCTGATCCTGACCGAGTGGAACGAGTTCCGGCATCCCAACTTCCAGCGCATCAAGGCCGAGCTCAAACAGCCGGTGATATTCGACGGCCGGAACCTGTATGATCCAGATCTGATGAAGGCGCTCGAGCTGCGTTATTACTCGGTCGGACGCCACCCGGTTTAGGACAAGGAAGACGCTGCGATGAGAATTCTGGTGACCGGCGGCGCCGGCTTTATCGGCTCGCACACCGTGGACGCGCTGGTCGCGTCCGGCGCCGGCGAAGTATCGGTGCTGGATGATTTGTCCAGCGGCAAGCGCCAGCAGGTGAACGCGAAAGCCACGCTCTATCAAACCGATCTGCGCGACGCGGCGGCGGTTGGCTCCGTTGTCGAGCAGGTGCGCCCCGAGATTGTTTTCCATCTCGCGGCGCAGATGGACGTGCGGCGCTCGGTCGCCGATCCTGCGTTCGACGCGCAAGTGAACCTGGTCGGATTTCTCAATCTAATCGAATCGGCGCGCCGCCACGGGCTCAAGCGCGTGGTCTTTGCTTCGACCGGCGGCGCGATTTATGGCGAGCAGGACGAGTTCCCGTGCACCGAGGACCATCCCCGCCGCCCGGTAAGTCCCTACGGCGTCGCCAAGCTGGCGACCGAGGCGTACCTGTTCTTTTACAAGGTCGAGTACGGAATCGACTACCTGGCCCTGCGCTTCGGCAACGTATACGGCCCGCGCCAGGATCCGCACGGCGAAGCCGGAGTGGTTGCGATCTTCTGCGGACGAATTCTCGACGGCAAGCCGGTGACGATTTACGGCGACGGCACGCAGACGCGCGATTACGTTTACGTCGGCGACGTGGTGCGGGCGGTGGTCGCGGCGGCGAAATCGCGCGCGTCGGGAATCGCGCTCAACATCGGCACCGGTATCGAGACCAGCGTGAACGAGCTTTATTCGACGCTTGCGGGAATCGCCGATTTCCCGACACAGGCGCAGCACGCGGCGGCGCGTCCCGGCGAACAAAAGCGTTCGGTCATCTCGCCGGCGCGCGCGGAGCGGGAGCTTGGGTGGCGTCCCGAAAAGAAGCTCGCCGACGGACTCGAAGAGACGTTCAATTATTTCAAGCAGCAGCGCGCCCGTTCGAGATGAAATGACCGAAGCCGCCTCGATTCGCAATTTTTCGATCATCGCGCATATCGATCACGGCAAGTCCACGCTGGCCGATCGAATCCTCGAGCGCACCGGCGCGCTCACGATGCGCGAGTCGAAAGATCAGTTTCTGGACTCGATGGACCTCGAGCGCGAGCGCGGAATCACGATCAAGGCGCGCTCGGTGCGGCTGAACTACACGGCCAAAGACGGAAAAGGCTACGTGCTGAACCTGATCGATACGCCCGGTCACGTCGATTTCGCCTACGAAGTTTCGCGCAGCCTTTCCGCGTGCGAAGGTGCGCTGCTGGTGGTCGATGCGAGTCAGGGCGTGGAGGCGCAGACGCTGGCCAACGTCTATCTGGCGCTCGATCACGGGCTCGAAATTATTCCGGTGATCAACAAAATCGATCTGCCCAGTGCGGATGTCGAGCGTACCAGGCAGCAGATCGAGGAAATCATCGGGCTGGATGCCTCCGAAGCGATTTTGACCAGCGCTAAAGAGGGCATTGGCATCGACGAGGTGCTCGAAGCGATCGTGGCGCGAATCCCGCCGCCCAAACCCAGCGCCGAGAACGCGCTGCGCGCGCTCATCTTCGACAGCTGGTACGACGTGTACGAGGGCGTGATCGGGCTGGTGCGCGTGTTCGGCGGCGAAATCCGCATCGGGATGAAAGTTCGGCTGATGGGCACCGACAAGCTCGGCGAAGTGATGCGCCTGGGGCATTTCACGCCCCACGAACGGCCCACCGATGTGCTCGGTCCAGGCGAGGTCGGCTTCGTCGTGGCGGGGATCAAAACCGTCGCGGACATGCGGGTGGGCGATACGATTACCGATGCGGACAATCCGGCATCGGCGCCGCTGCCGGGCTTCAAGGAACTGAAGCCGATGGTGTTTGCCGGCCTGTACCCGACTGAGGCGAATCAGTACGGTGCGCTGCGCGACGCGATCGAAAAGCTGCAGCTCAACGACGCGAGCCTGATCTGCGAGCCCGAGACCTCGCAGGCGCTCGGCTTCGGCTTTCGCGCCGGATTCCTCGGCTTGCTCCACATGGAAATCGCGCAGGAGCGGCTGGAACGCGAATTCGGAATCAACCTGATCGTGACTGCGCCGACGGTCGCCTACCGGGTGCGCACGATTTCGGGCGAGCTGACCACGGTGGACAATCCCGCGCTTCTGCCCGATGAGAGCACGATCGAAGCGATCGAGGAACCGTTCATCCTCGCTTCGATCCACATGCCCGAGGAGTATCTCGGCGCGGTGATGAAGCTGTGCGAAGACCGGCGCGGCATCCAGCGCGATTTGCGTTTCCTCGGCGAACAGCGCGCGATCCTGCACTATGAACTGCCGCTGGCTGAAATCGTCTTCGACTTTTACGATCGGCTGAAATCGGTGAGCCGCGGTTACGCGTCGCTGGACTACGAGTTTCTGGACTTCCGTGCCGGGCCTCTGGTTAAATTGGACATTCGGATTAACGGCGAGGTGGTGGACGCGCTTTCGATTATCGTGCATCGCGACAAGTCCTACGAACGGGGGCGGGCGTTGTGCGAAAAGATGCGCCAGCTGATTCCACGCCAGATGTTCGAAGTCGCGATTCAAGCCGCGATCGGCTCCAAGATTATCGCGCGGGAATCGGTGAAGGCGCTGCGCAAAAACGTCACCGCCAAGTGTTACGGTGGCGATATCACGCGAAAACGCAAGCTGCTCGAGAAGCAAAAGGAAGGCAAGAAGAGGATGAAGCAGGTGGGGCGGGTCGAAATTCCGCAAGAGGCTTTCCTGGCCCTGCTCAAGGTCGGGGAGTAGGGCGGCCGTGGCCGAACCAGCGCGCAACATTTCCAAAGCATCGCCGCAAAACGAGACTGCCAATCACGCGCCGGCGCAGAAGTCCGTCGCCCGCGAGTATGGCGAGGCGATGGTCATCGCGCTGGTGCTCGCGATCTTCATCCGCACATTCTTCATACAGGCGTACAAAATTCCGTCGGGCTCGATGGAACCGACGTTGCTCGTCGGCGACCACATACTCGTCAACAAGATTGCTTACGGGCTGCGGATGCCAGACTCGATTTTCGGCCTCGCGATCCCCGGACTCCCATTGGGCGAGTACGTTTTTCATCTCGCGCCCGTGCGTCGCGGCGACGTCGTGGTGTTCGTCTTTCCCCTCCCCCCCCGCGACAAGGACTTCATCAAGCGCGTGATCGGCGTCGCGGGCGATAGGGTTGCGGTAAAGAACGGCGTCGTGTGGGTCAACGGTTCGCCGATGCCCGACCCGCATGCGCATTTCGAGGTAGCTGCGCAGGATCGATCGCCGGTCTCGCCGCGCGATAACTTCGGACCGGTAACGGTGCCGCCGGGCAAGCTGTTCATGATGGGTGATAATCGCGATCGCAGCTACGACAGCCGCTTTTGGGGCTTCGTCGATCTGAACGACGTCGAGGGACGCGCCACGGTCATCTATTTGCCGTGGAACGAGGAAAAAGCGGACGGCGCGTCGCCGCTGAGCGAGGTCCTGCTGTGGTTCGAGTACATAAGATGGAATCGACTCGGCATGATCGTGCACTAGCGCGAAAAGAGAGCATCAAGTGGCGGACGAAGCCGTAAACCGGATTGGCGCGATCCTCGAGGAGCTGGGCGCCCGATTCGATCTTGTCGTAGAGGCGGTCTCGGGTTTCGGCGGACGCCTGGACACGCTGCGCAATGAGATCTTCGGGCAGTTCGCGGAAGTCGGCGGCCAGATTCGCTTTCTATCCGAGCAGATTGCCGAGAATCGGCGAGGTATCGTCGTGATGCGAGACGACCTCGGCGCTGAGATAGTGCGGCTGGGCGAAGCGCTCGGCAAGGCGCGCATCGAGTTCCGCGAAGAAGCCGCGCGCGCAGTGGGGTCCACCGCAGAGCGTGTCGGGATGCAGGCGGCGGTTTCGGGCGGCGAGCTCGGACGCGAAATCGGCGAGACCGCGAAGATTCTCAAACGTGAAATCGCGGCGTCGGCGGAGATCGCGGCAAAGAAACTCGCCGCCGAACTCAAGCAAACCAGCAAGTCGCTGGCCAATCTTGCGCGCAAGTTCGACCGCTTCGACGACCGGATTACGGTTCAGACGCGCGACCAGGACCAACGCTTGAGGAAACTCGAACGCAAGCGCGGCGCATGACTCGCGTCGCCTCGACGCGCGGGGTTGACCGCAAGCTTTCGCGATCGTAGATTTTAGATACCTTTAACCCGCTACTGAGATAGCGAAAAGGGACGACGATGAAAGTGTACATTTCCGGACCCGGCTGTCTTCGCGGCCGGGATTTTTTTTGGGCGTGGCGATGAGCGCGACGCCCAACGTCGCACTCGACGCCGCTCAGCTCGGGCGATCGCTCAAGCGGATAGCGATGGAAATAGCCGAGCGCAACGGCGGCGCGGACAACCTGGTGCTGGTGGGAATCGTCCGCCGCGGCGCCACGCTTGCGGAACGGATCGCCCGCGAGTTGCGCGCCAATGGCAGGCGCGAGGTCCCGGTCGGTACGCTGGACATTTCCTCCTACCGCGACGACGGCAAAGGCCTGCCCGGCGATCCCCGGCTAATTGGCCGCGACATCCCGTTTTCGCTCGATGCTAAGCGGGTCGTGCTCGTCGACGACGTCCTCTACACGGGGCGAACCGTGCGCGCCGCGCTCGAAGCGATCTCCGATCTGGGCCGGGCGGAATCGGTCCAGCTCGCCGTCTTGGTCGATCGCGGTGAGCGCGAGCTTCCGATTCGCGCCGACTACGTGGGCAAGAACATACAGGCGTCCAATGGCCAGCGCGTTTACGTGCGGCTCGCCGAGATCGACGGCGCCGATGCGGTAATTGTTGGCAACGCAAACGAAAAATGAGGTCGAACACCCGCGCGCGATGCGGGTCGAACACCGCAGTGTCACGGCTGGCAAAATTTGACGTCGTTTCGATCGAGGATCTCGAGACCTCGGACATCGAACGCGTGTTTGCGCTGGCCGACGGCTTTGCCCGGCAACTCGCGCAAGGCGAGCAGATCACCACCGCCGCGGGACTGATCATGGCGACGCTGTTCTACGAACCCTCGACGCGTACCCGGCTGAGCTTCGAGTCCGCGATGCATCGCCTCGGCGGCGCCGTGATCAGCTCAGCCGATATGCACGCTAGCTCCGCCGCCAAGGGGGAGAGTCTCGCCGATACCGTACGCGTCGTCGCGGGCTATGCCGATCTGATCGTGCTGCGCCATCCCCATGACGGCGCGGCGCGGGTGGCCGCGGAGTACGCGCCGTGCCCGATTCTGAACGCGGGCGACGGCAGCCGCGAGCATCCCACGCAGACGCTTTGCGACCTTTACATTCTGCGAAAAAGAAAGGGCCATCTGAAGGGGCTCACGGTTGCGCTATGCGGCGACTTGAAGTTTGGCCGCACCGTGCATTCGCTGATCTACGCGCTCGCGCGTTTCGGCGCGAACATAGTCGCCGTGCCGACCAGCGGAATGGACGTCCCGGACTATGTTCTCGGGCGGCTTGCCGCCGAGCGCAATTACAGCTTTTCGACCGTCACGATGGATGAGCTCAAGTCGTTGGCGGGCGGGCTCGACGCTCTTTATCTGACTCCCAGCGCGCCGCATCAGATGGCGCTTTTTACCGGCGATCAGGCGCTTGGAAAAATTCCCGCGGCCGAGCCTCCAGCGGCGCTCGATGCATTCTACGTTACGCGCCTGCAGAAGGAGCGCATGTCGGGCAAGGAAGCCGGAGGCGCGGAGTACGTCCACTTCGACGCGCGCGCTCTTCGCACCAGCCGCACGCAGGAAGCCGTGGTAATGCATCCGCTGCCGCGCACCAGCGAGCTGCCGTACGAGCTCGATACCGATCCGCGCGCGGTTTACTTCGAGCAGGCCGCAGCCGGCGTGCCCGTCCGGATGGCGTTGATCGCATTGCTGATGGAGAAAGCCGCCGGCAGATCCGTCCGTCCGCGGCCGCTGGAGGAGCCGATTCGTTTCAAAGCCGAGCCACCGCCGCGATGCTCCAATCCGAACTGCATCACGCGATTCGAGGGTGCCTACCTGGCTCCGCGATTCACGCTTCCGCGCACCGCAAATGCCACGCTACTCGCGCTGAAGTGCGGCTTCTGCGAACGCGAACTGAAGAGCGATTACGTCGGTCACGCGCGATCGCATCGCTACTATCGCTTTGACGAAAACCTGCAAGGCTACGTCCGCCAATGGATCGAAGAGGGCTCGCTGGCTGTATTCGACAGCGTGAAGCAGGCCGAAGAAGGCGGCTACGAGCCCTACCGGCGCGGTCCGCAGCGCGAAATTATGAATGAAGAAGAGGTCGCTCGTGCGATCGAATCGCTCGCCGACCAGGTGATTGCCGACGTTCACGATGTGCCCGGAGTGTCGATTGTGGGCGTCGTCAGTCGAGGTGCGTTACTCGCGCTTCGGCTGCGCGACCTGATCGGATCAAAGACCGGAGTTCTTCCTCCGTGCGCGGCGCTCGATGCGTACCAACCGGCTGACGCGATGCATCCGATCGATGACGCCGCGAATTTCAACGTCGAAGACCGCACGATAATCCTGGTCGACGACGTGATTAACAGCGGCTGGACCGCGCAACGCGCGATGGCGGCAATCTGGCAGCGCGGGCGTCCGGCTGCGGTCAAACTGGCGGTCCTGATCGATCGCGGGCACCGGGCTGTGCCGATTCGGCCAAACTATGTCGGCAAGAATATTCCGACCGCGCGCAACGAGCGCGTGCAGGTGCGTTTGGCCTCTGACGGCGCCGATGCGAAAAGCAAATCGCACGATCGCGTGATGCTCTATTCAATCGTCGAAGCGCTGAAAGAACCCGAGGCGGCGCATTGAACTCGATCCTGCTCAGAGGAGGACGGGTGATCGATCCCGCGAGCGCAATCGATGGACAGTATGACTTGCTGGTGCGCGACGGCGAGATTGCAGCGGTGGAGCGGGCGCCCACTGGGATGAATTTGCAGGCGGCGAGCATAGTTGACGTGAGCGGATGCTGGATCGTGCCCGGCCTGATCGATCCGCATGTACACCTCCGCGACCCCGGGTTTCCGGAAAAGGAAACGATTTTGACGGGCTTGCGGGCTGCCGCGGCAGGCGGTTTCACTACGGTTGCGGCGATGGCGAACACGTCGCCTGTCAACGACAGTCCCGCAATTACGCGCTACATGCTCGAGCGCGCCACGGCAGCCCATTCTGCCCAGCTGGTGCCGGTTTCGGCGGTCACCCAAGGGCTCGGCGGGCTCGCGCCGGTGGATTTTGCCGCGATGGTTGAAGCGGGTGCGCGATTGTTTTCCGACGATGGAATGCCGATCGACGATCCGCTGATCCTGTCGCGCGCGCTGGATGAAGCCAGGCGGCTTGGATATGCGGTGGCGCTGCATGAAGAGGATCGCGCGCTGTCATGCGGTGGAGCGCTGAACGCCGGCGCGGTGGCCGAGCATCTGGGCGTCAGCGGGTATGCGGATTCGGCGGAATCGCAACGCGTGCGCCGTGATCTGGCGATAGCAATCGGCGCGGAAGCGGCGGTTCATGTCGCCCACGTCTCCACGGCCGAGTCGCTCGAACTCATCCGCGCGGCGCGCCGCCATGGCGCGCAAGTCACCTGCGAGGCGACGCCCCATCATTTCACGTTGGACGAAAGCGCCGCGCTGACCTGGGGGCCGAACGCGAAGATCAACCCTCCGCTGCGCGATCGCGACGATGTCGAAGCGCTTCGTGCGGCGATTCGCGACGGCACCGTTGATATGATCGCGACCGACCATGCGCCGCACGATCCGAAATCGAAACGGATGGAGCTACTCGGCGCCCTTTTCGGTCCGGGGCGCCAGGCGGCGCGTCTCGAGCACGACACAGCCGAGATATTCGCGCACGCGGCAAACGGGGTCGTAGGTCTCGAGACGTCGCTCGGACTGGCGCTCGAATTGGTGCATCGATCCTTGATCGAACCGGCGCGCATGGTCGAGATGATGTCGCTCAAGCCCGCCGCACTGCTGCGGTTGGAACGGGGTACGCTGGCGCTTGGCGCGGCCGCGGACATCACGGTGATCGATCCAAATCTCGAGTGGACCGTTGCGCCGGAAAAGTTTCTGTCAAAGAGCCGTAACACTCCGTTCGCGGGAATGCGGCTGAAGGGTAGGGCGGTGCTGACTATCGTTGCGGGCCAAATCGTTTTCGACGCGAGAAAGGTGTAGCGGATCGATGAGCAAGGAACGCGCAGCGGTACTGGCGCTGGCCGACGGGCGAATTTTCCGCGGCCGCGCTTTCGGCGCGGTGGGCGAGGCCGTGGGCGAAGTGGTCTTCAACACCGCGATGACCGGCTACCAGGAAGTGCTGACTGACCCGTCATACAAGGGTCAATTGGTCTGCATGACTTATCCGGAAATCGGCAACGTCGGAATCAACGCCGAGGACGCAGAGTCGCGCCGCGTGTACGTGGAGGGGTTCATCGTCAGGGAATATTGGCAGCGGCCGTCGAACTGGCGCTCGGAGATGGCGCTTGGAAACTACCTGGAAGTGGCGGGCGTGGTCGGTATCGAGGGTATCGACACGCGAGCGCTGGTCCGTCATTTGCGCACCCGCGGCGCGCAGGAAGCGGTGATATCGAGCGTCGATCTGGACGCCGAGTCGCTGGTGCGCAAGGCCAAGGCGTCGCCGGGAATGGTCGGCCGCGATCTCGTGAAAGAGGTTAGCTGCGCCGAGGCTTACGATTGGGACTTCGGAGATTGGAAATTGGGCAGCGGTTACGTCCGCATCAGCCACGAAGCGGCGCGCGATGCGCCCACGATTGTCGCGCTCGACTACGGAATCAAGCTGAACATTCTGCGCCGGCTGGTCGGCACCGGCTTTCGCGTCAAGGTGATCCCGGCGGTGTCGAGCGCAGCGCAGATACTCGCGCACAACCCCGACGGCGTTTTCCTGTCGAACGGACCTGGCGACCCTGCGGCGCTGTCGTACGCTTACAGAGCCATCGCGGGCGTGTTGGGCAAAAAACCGATCTTCGGCATCTGCCTCGGTCATCAGTTGCTGGGGCTGGCGCTGGGCGGCAAGACCTACAAGCTCAATTTCGGCCATCATGGCGCGAATCATCCGGTGATGGACTTGCGCACCAGGCGCGTCGAGATCACGTCGCAGAATCATGGCTTCGCGGTCGATGACGAGTCACTGAGAAGGCGCGCCAAGCTCTCGCACCTGAACCTCAACGACAATACCGTCGAAGGCCTGCAGGGAACCGGAGTGCCTTTCTTTTCCGTCCAGTACCATCCCGAAGCCTCGCCGGGTCCGCACGATTCCAGCTACCTATTTGCGCGATTCAAGAAACTGGTTGAAGCGTTCCCGCGTTACGGCGCCGACGCGCTGGACCGAATCCTTGCGGCCGAGGCATCGGCGCAATGACCGGCTCAATGCATCGACTCGATTCAGCTTCGACACATCGGGATTACCAAGTTGCCGCTGCGTAAAGATTTGAAATCGGTGTTGCTGATTGGCTCGGGGCCAATCGTGATCGGGCAGGCCTGCGAGTTCGATTACTCCGGCACGCAGGCGGTCAAAGCGCTGCGCGAGGAAGGGCTGCGGCTTATCCTGGTGAATTCGAACCCGGCGACAATCATGACCGATCCGGAACTGGCCGATCGCACCTATATAGAGCCGATGACGGTGCCGGTGCTGACCAAGATTATCGAGCGCGAACGTCCGGACGCACTGCTGCCGACGGTTGGCGGGCAGACCGCGCTCAACCTGGCGATAGAGCTTGCGGAGGCAGGGGTACTCGATCGATTCAACTGCGAGCTTATCGGGGCGAAGCTCGGAGCGATCAAGAAGGCCGAGGATCGCGACCTGTTCAAGCAGGCGATGCTGAAGATCGGGCTCGCGGTGCCGCGTTCGGCGATCGCGCGCTCGGCGGGCGACGCCGAGCGGGTGCTGGGCGAGCTGGGCCTGCCTGTGATCATTCGGCCGTCGCGAACCCTGGGCGGAACCGGAGGTTCGATCGCGCGTGCGGCCGACGACTATCGCGCCAAGGTAATGCACGGACTCGAACAATCGCCGAGCCACGAAGTGCTGATCGAGCAATCGGTCGAAGGGTGGAAGGAATTCGAGCTGGAGGTGATGCGCGACACGGCGGACAACGTCGTGATCATCTGCTCGATCGAGAATCTGGATCCGATGGGCGTGCATACGGGCGACTCGATAACGGTTGCACCCGCCCAGACGCTGACCGACAAGGAATATCAGATCATGCGCGACGCGGCGATCCGGATCATCCGCGAGATCGGCGTCGATACGGGCGGCTCGAACATTCAGTTTGCGATCGAACCGGGAACGGGACGGATGGTTGTGATCGAGATGAACCCGCGCGTGTCGCGCAGTTCGGCGCTGGCGTCGAAGGCGACCGGATTTCCAATCGCAAAGATCGCGGCGCGGCTGGCGGTGGGCTACCGGCTTGACGAGATTCCCAACGACATCACGCGCATGACGCCGTCCTGCTTCGAGCCGACGATCGATTACGTCGTGACCAAGATTCCGCGCTTCACCTTCGAGAAGTTTCGCGCCGCCGCCGACGAGCTGGGGCCGCAGATGAAGTCGGTCGGTGAGGCGATGGCGATCGGGCGGACCTTCAAGGAGTCGCTGCAGAAGGCGCTCCGCTCGCTGGAAATAGGCTCGCAGGGGCTGGAAAGCGCGCTCCCAGAGCCGGCGGGCGCTCAAGCGCTGGCGCAGATCCGCGCTCAAGTCGCGACCCCGAGCAGCCATCGCCTCTACCATCTGGCCGACGCTTTACGGCTGGGGATGACCCCGGCGGAAGTTCACCAGTTGAGCAAGATCGATCCGTGGTTTATCGACGCAGTCGCGGATCTCGTGGCGGAGGAAAAACGCGTCGCGCGCGAGCCGCTCAGCGCGGCGTACTTCCGGGAATTCAAGCCGATGGGGTTTTCCGATCGGCGAATCGCGGAGCTGCGCGGGATCGATGAAGCGGCGGTGGCGGCGGCGCGGCGCGAAGCGGGAGTAGTCCCGGTCTTCAAATCGGTAGACACCTGCGGCGCGGAATTCGAAGCCTTCACGCCCTACCTCTACTCGACTTACGAGGGCGAGGACGAGGCGCCGCCGACTGCGCGCAAAAAGGTGATCATCCTCGGCGGCGGGCCGAACCGCATAGGGCAGGGCATCGAGTTCGATTACTGCTGCGTGCACGCGAGCATGGCGCTCAAGCAGGGCGGCTTCGAAACGATCATGGTCAACTGCAACCCGGAGACCGTCTCGACCGATTACGACATCTCCGATCGCCTGTACTTCGAGCCCCTGACGTTCGAGGACGTGATGGCGATTGCGGAGCGCGAAAAGCCGGTCGGCGTAATCGTGCAGTTCGGCGGGCAGACGCCGCTCAAGCTCGCGGTGCCGCTGGAGCGGGCGGGTGTGCCGATTCTGGGGACGAGTCCGGATGCGATCGACCGCGCCGAAGACCGGGAGCGATTTAACGCGATGGTGGCGCGGCTCGGGCTGCGCCAGCCCGAGGGAGTGTTGGCGCGCGGACTGGAGGACGCGATCGCTGGCGCATCCAGGGTCGGGTACCCGGTGCTGATCAGGCCGTCGTACGTGCTGGGCGGCCGCGCGATGGAGGTGATCCCGAACGAAAACGAGCTGCGACGATACGTGACGCAGGCTCTGCAAGCCTCCGAGCGCCATCCGCTGTTGATCGATCGCTACTTGCAGGGAGCTATCGAAGTGGACGTGGACGCTATCGCCGACGCCGAGACGGTCGTAGTCGGCGGAATAATGGAGCACGTCGAGCACGCCGGGATTCATTCGGGGGACAGCGCGTGCGCGATCCCACCGACGACGCTGAGCGCCGCGCTCCAGCAGGAGCTGATCGCGCAGACCAAAATGCTGGCGCGCGAACTCGGCGTAATCGGGTTGATCAATATTCAGTATGCGATTCACGAGGGCAAGGTTTTTATCCTGGAAGTCAACCCGCGCGCGTCGCGCACGATTCCGTTCGTCAGCAAAGCGATTGGCGTGCCGCTGGCCAAATACGCGGCGCTGGTGATGGCGGGGAAGAAGCTCAGCGAGCTGGGCTTCACAACCGAACGCGTGCCGGCTCACGTCGCGGTCAAGGAGTCGGTGTTCCCGTTCGGGCGATTCCCGGGCGTCGATACGATTCTGGGCCCGGAGATGAAATCGACCGGCGAAGTGATGGGAATCGACACGCGGTTCGCGATGGCGTTTGCCAAGGCGGAGCTGGCGGCGTCGTCGAATCTTCCCGACGCCGGGCTGGTCTTCATTAGCGTCCGCGACGAAGACAAGCGATACCTCGAGCCAATAGCGCGCGGGTTGGTTGCGATGGGCTTCGAACTGATCGCGACGCGCGGCACCGCGAATCATATTCGAAATCTCGGCCTCAAGTGCGAGCGCGTCAACAAGGTGCTCGAAGGCAGCCCGCATATAGTGGACGCAATGAAGGCTGGGCGGATCGCGATGGTCGTCAACACGCCTGACGCCAGCGGCACCAGGGATTCGTTCTCGATTCGGCGCACCGCCCTGGAACTTCGGCTGCCGTATTTCACGACGATGGCGGGAGCGAAGGCGGCGGTCGAGGGAATCTTCGCGCTCAAGGACGGACCCTTCGAAGTGCGCGCGCTGCAAGATTACCATCGGGATTAGCAGGGCAATAGGGCGGATGCAGGGCGCGCTTGAAATCAGCAGCCCGGTCGCCACGATGGCGGGGATCGGTCCGAAGCGCGCGGCAGCTCTGGAAGCGCGCGGGGTCGTTACTGCGGGCGATCTCATTTTTCATTTGCCGGCGCGTTACCAGGACTGGCGCGAGCGCACGCCGGCTCAAGATCTGCGCGCCGGGAACATGGTGGTTGTTGAAGGCGACCTCGGCAAAATTTCCGAGCGGCCGATGCGCGGCTCGCGGTGGCGTCGGCTCGCGTCGGGATGGCTCAACGTCGGCGGCAGGCAAATCCGGGTCGTTTGGTTCAACCTGCCCGCTTATATGCGCGGCTATCTTCCCGGCGGCCAGCGCGTATTGGTGCGCGGGCGAGTCGCGGCCGGGCCCGACGGCGGAATCGAAATAGTGCAGCCGGAGTTGCATCCGCTGTCGGATGGTGAGCCGAAGCCGATTCGCCCCGTTTACCGCATCCCTTCGATGGTCGGGCAACGGCTGTTCGCGAGCCTGGTCGCGCGCGCGCTGGTCGAAACGGGCAACTCGATTCGCGGAGCGATCCCGGACGAAGTGCGCGGCGAGATACCGCCGGTTCGCGAGGCGCTGAGCTACCTCCACGATCCGCCGCCCGATGCCGACTTCGATGCCTTGGCGAACGGAGAATCGCGCGGCCATCTGGCGCTCGCGTTCGATGAGCTGTTCGCTTTCGAGTTGGCCCTTTCGATCGAACGCATCCGCAGTGCGCGCCGCGCTGGAATAGCGCTCGATGGAACGCGGACGCTTAGCGCGAGGATGACGGATGGGCTGCCGTTCAAGCTGACCGGATCGCAGTCGTGCGCGATCGAGGAAATCGGCGCCGACCTTGCTCGGCCGAATCAGATGAACCGGATGTTGATGGGCGACGTCGGCAGCGGCAAGACCCTGGTTGCATTCTGGGCGATGCTCCGCGCGATCGAATGCGGGCATCAGGCCGCGATGATGGCGCCGACGGAACTGCTCGCGGAGCAGCACTGGCGCGGATTCGTGCGCGCCTGCGGACGGCTTAACGTGCCGAGCGCGCTCCTCACGGGGAGCGTGACCGGTGTGGCGCGCAGCGAGATTTTGCGCGGGCTTTCAAGCGGTGAAATCGGGGCCGTGTTTGGAACGCATGCGCTGATACAAGAGCGGGTGCAAATGCGCGGACTCGCGCTTGGCGTTATCGACGAGCAGCATCGATTCGGCGTGTTCGATCGCGCGAAAATGAAAGCGCTGGGGCCGAAGGCCAATCTGCTGATGATGACGGCCACGCCGATTCCGCGAAGCCTGGCGATGAGCCTGTTCGCGAATCTCGACGTATCGTTTCTCGACGAGCTGCCGGCGGGACGCACGCCGATCGCAACCGAAATTTACGCTGAGGAGGATATCGCGCGGGTCCACGACGTGCTGCGCGCCGAGATCGACGGCGGCGGACGCGCGTACTACGTGGTCCCGTTCATCGAGGGCGACGAAGATGAATCCAAGTCGGTATCCGCGACGGCGGCCCGCCTCAAGCGGGACGCTCTGCGCGGCGCGAGAGTCGGGATGATGCACGGCAGGATGCGCGCAGCCGAAAAGGAAGAAATGGTGCGTGAATTTCGCGACGGCGCGATCGACGTCCTGGTCTGCACGACGGTGGTCGAAGTCGGAATCGACGTGCCCGAGGCGACGATAATCGTCGTGATCGCCGCGGAGCGCTACGGCCTGGCGCAATTGCATCAGCTGCGCGGCAGGGTGGGGCGCGGCGAGAAACCGTCGCGATGTTGCCTGGTGGCCTCCAGCGACGTGGACGAGCCGGCATTGGAGCGCCTGGCGGTCATGCGCGAAAGCACGACGGGCGCGGAGGTCGCCGTCGCCGACTTGCGGCTGCGCGGCCCGGGCGACTTGCTCGGCGCGCGGCAGACAGGTGCGTTACCGCTGCGCTTCGTTCATCTGATCCGCGACCTTGGCATGATCGAGCGCGCGCGCAAGATGGCTGACGACTGGATCCGGCGCGATCCGTCGCTGGCGAGCCCCGAATCACAAGGCGCGCGGTTGGCGGTGAGAAAAATGCTCGCGCTAGGGTTCAGCCTCGGCGACGTAGGGTAGGGCGCGGCAAACTCATTGATCGGATGAGGTGGCGGAAGGCTCGATGCGCGCCGTGACGCCGCCGGATTCGATCGCGCTGGCGTTCCAGACGGCGGGCGCGAGAGTGTCGAAATAATTCGCGCCCTGTCCGATCACGATCAGCACCGCCTTCGCGCGGGTATCGATTCGATGCGCGGTGGAATCGCCCAGCAAGCGATCGAGCAGAGTCTGATAGACGACGGCGAAGTGGGCGGCAGTTTGTTCGTCGCTAAACGCGAGCATCCAGATCACGTTCACGTCGCGGCTCTGCTGGAGCACGACCATACGATCCGCGGCCCATCGCGAGGCGAGTCCGGCTTCGCTGGACTGTTTGCCCAGATTGCGCTGGAGGATCACGCGCAAGAGCAGCTCGCCGTAAGTATCATCGTCGGCTTTTTTCCAGCCGTTCATGATTTGGTCGTAGCCGGAAAGCTCGATTCGCGGCTGGGCTGCGGCGTGATCGAAGTACAGCGCGGGATGCAGAATCTGGTGGCTCGACTGGGGCGGGTTGCGATAGAGCGCGTCAACTGCAGCCCATCCGCCACGGCGATAAGCCTCGCCGACGAAGCGGACGCCCTCGGAATACTGGAACAACAGCGGAGCGCTTAGGCCCTCGGGCGTCTCGGGCGCCTCGGCGGCGAGCGCTTGTGGGAGGTTCTTGAGATTGTCGGCCAGCGCGTCAGCGGTGCTGTCGTCCATCCTGCCCAGCGCATAGGCGAAACCGGCCAGCGTCGCATCGCCCTCTGCGACCGACTTGAGCGCCAGTGTGCGATCGTCGTCGTCCTTCACTTTATCAAGGCTCGATTCGAGCGCGAAATTCTGATCCTGCAGCGCATGCGTCAATTCATGCGCCAGCAGCATCTCGCCCACGACGTCGCGCTGAATCATGAATTGAGCCGCGCTGTTCCAGATGCCCAGATCGGCGCCGCCTTCGACCAGAACCATTTCCTTGCCATGCGGGTCGTAAAAGCCTGCCACCTCGCTCTTGAGCAGCTTGAGCGATTCGGCCTTTAGATCGATCTCCGGGGGAAACAGCCCGGTAAGCGCACCGGCAACGGCGTCGACTTGGAGCTGGTTGTCGCCGTAGTCGCGCATCAGGTCGGCCTCCATCATTGCCTCGGCCTGGTCCGGGGATTTGACGACCAGCGGGACCGGCTGCTTGAAGCGAAGCTGGCGA
>Ga0187805_10000132_pt1 | contig 21911 bp, 18 predicted proteins | sample NC_wetland_sal_i_6_FD_132965 | JGI IMG/M metagenome (GOLD analysis project Ga0187805, IMG submission 132965) | Wetland sediment microbial communities from Neuse River Estuary, North Carolina, USA - Control_5 | ecosystem: Environmental > Aquatic > Freshwater > Wetlands > Sediment | place: USA...
CGGCCGGCATGGTCATGCTCGCTTCGCCGCCACCGATGCTGACGCTCTCGTTGCCGAGGGTGGCGCGCGCCACGGTCCAGCCGCCGTCGACGGCGCCGACCACGTCGGCGTCGGGCACGAACACGTCGTCGAAGAAGACCTCGTTGAAGTCCGAACTGCCGGTTGCCTGCTTGAGCGGCCGGACGGTCACGCCCGGGGCGTGCATGTCGATAACCACCGCGGTGATGCCCGCATGCTTGGGCGCATCCGGGTTCGTCCGCACCGTCGCCAGCCCGAGCCTGGCGACGTGGGCGCCGCTGGTCCACACCTTCTGGCCGTTGATCTTCCAGCCACCCTCGGCCCTGGTTGCCCTCGTCCGGATGCCGGCGGCATCCGACCCGGCACCTGGCTCGCTGAACAGCTGGCACCAGCTGACGTCGCGGTTCAGCGCGGGCCGCACCCAGCGCGCGACCTGCTCGGGGCTGCCGTGCTGGATCAGGGTCAGGATTACCCAGCCAGTGATGCCGTAGCCCGGCCGTTTGATCCCGGCCCTGCTGAATTCCTGCTCGATCACCAGTTGCTCAAGCGCCGTGGCGTCGCGACCCCAGGGCTTCGGCCAGTGCGGCATCCCGTAGCCCGTCTCGATCAGCGCCGCCATCCTGGCGCCGCCTTCGAGTGCTGCCAGCCGCTCGACGTCCGGCCGGATCGCCGCCCGGATCAGCTCCGCCTCCGGCGGCAGGTCGATGGCTGCCGCGCGGCGGACGCCGCGCCGAACCAGGTCCGTTACCTCGACGGATGACTGCTCAGTGTCCACGGCTGCCGCAATGGCGGCGGCCCGGCGCAGATACAGGTGGGCGTCGTGCTCCCAGGTGAAGCCGATGCCGCCGTGCACCTGGATGTTGAGCTGCGCGTTGCTGACCGCGGCGGGAACCGCGAGGGTTGCGGCGATGGCGGCGGTGTAGCAGAGTTGGTCGCCGCCATTCGCGGCGCGGCCAGCGTCCCAGGTGGCAGCCGTGGCCAGCTCCGCGGCAACCAGCATGTCGGCGCAGTGGTGCTTGACCGCCTGGAACGTCCCGATAGGCCGGCCGAACTGCTCGCGCACCTTGGCGTAGTCCGCTGCCTGCGCGGTCACCTCGGCTGCGACACCCACCGCCTCGGCGGCGAAGACAGTCCGGGCGACGTCCGTGAGCAGTTGCGCGGCGCCGGGCAGCAGCACTGCCGGCGCTCGGTCCAGCGTCACCCGCGCCGCGCGCCGACTCAGGTCAAGATTCGCCGGAACGGTCGCGGACACGCCGCCCGCCGCCGCCTCCACCACGAGCGCGTCTTCGCCGCAGCGCACCAGCAGCACGTCGGCCAGGTGGCCGCTGATCACGACGCCTGCGCTCCCTGTGGCGGTGCCGCCGGCCTGAGCCGGGGTGCCGGACAGCGCGACGGCGCCGATGACGCTGCCGTCGGCCAGCCCCGGCAGCACCCGCCGCTGCAGTTCCGCGGGGCCCGCCGCGGCGATGACGGCGCTCACGATCACCGTCGGGACATACGGGCCAGGAGCCAGGTGGCGTCCCATCTGCTCGGCGACCACCAGCGTCTCGGGCAGCCCGAAGCCAGATCCACCGTGTTCCTCGCCGATGTGCAGGCCGAGCAGCCCGAGCGCGGCCAGGTCGGACCAGAATGCCGGCAGCCCTTCGGCGGGCGCCTCGAGCAGGCTGCGCGCCGCCGCGCGCGACTGATTCTTGACCAGGAAGTCGGAGACGGTCTGGGCGAGCGCACGGTGATCCTCGCTGATGGCGATCGGCATGGGCAAACAGTACCCTCTATTATCGGAGCCGGACACACCCCGGAGGTGTCGGTGAAGCTCGGCGCGACGGTCGGCATGCGGGACAACCCGGAATCGTTTGCGCGGCACGCGCGGCGGCTCGAGGACGCCGGCGTTGAGTACCTGTGGGCCGGCGAGGCGTACTCGGCCGACGCCGTGTCGACGCTGGGCTTCCTCGCCGCCGTCACCCGGCGGGCTCAGATCGGGTCTGCCATCCTGCCGCTTTACACCCGGACGCCAAGTGTGCTGGCGATGACGGCCGTGGGACTCGACCGGCTCTCCGGCGGCCGCTTCATCCTCGGCATCGGGGCATCCGGCCCGCAGGTGATCGAGGGATTCCATGGCGTGCCGTACGACGCGCCGCTGGCTCGGACTAGGGAGGTCATCGACATCTGCCGCTCGGTCTGGCGGCGCGAGCGCCTGGAGTACGCCGGCGCCAAGTACCAGATACCGCTGGCCGAGGGCTATGGCACCGGCCTTGGCAAGCCGCTCAAGCTCATCGACCATCCAGTGCGCGACCGGATCCCGGTCTACCTCGCGTCGCTCGGGCCGAAGAACGTCGAACTGACCGCCGAGGTGGCCGAGGGCTGGCTGCCACTGTACTACTGGCCCGACCGTGCCGCCGTGGTCTGGGACCAGGCGCTCCGCGCGGGCGCGGCGAGACGTGCCCAGTGGCTGCCGCCCCTGCAGGTCGTGGCCGGGGGACCGCTGGCGATCGGCGCTGACGTCGCGCGCCTGCGCGAGCACGCCCGGCCGCTGCTGGCGCTCTACTTCGGCGGCATGGGCGCTCGCGGCCGGAACTTCTATAACGACCTGCTCAAACGCTACGGCTTCGAGAAAGAAGCGGAGCAGATCCAGGATGCCTACCTGGGCGGCGACAAGAACGCGGCCGCCGCCCTGGTCCCGGCCGAACTGGTCGAGGGCATGTCGCTGATCGGCGACGAAGCCTTCGTGCGCGAGCGCATCGCCGCGTACCGCGAGTCGGGCGTCACGATTCTCAACGTGCGGCCGGTTGGGCCGAACGGCATCGCCGATGTCGAGACGGTGGCGAGCTGGCTCTAGGCGGTGCTGGACTAGCGGTTGCGGTAGACCGGGGCGCGCTGACCGACGTAGGACGCCATCGCCTCGCGCGCGTCCTCGGTCGCCGAGGTCAGCACCTGCTGGCGGTTCTCCACCTCCACCATCGCGTCGAACGACGGGATCTCTAGGGCTAGCCACATGCCCTGCTTCGTCAGCGACAGCGACAGCGGCGGCGCGGCGAGCAGCGTGTCGGCCAGCGCGAGGACGGCCCCGGCCAGCGCGTCCCCCGCCACGACCTGGGTCACCAGCCCGATGCGCAGCGCCTCATCGGCGTCGAAGCGGCGACTTGTCAGCATCAGTTCATGGGCCCGGGCCGCGCCGACCAGCCGGGGCAGCAGCCAGGACGTCCCGATATCACAGCCGGTCACGCCGACCCGGATGAAGGACGTGGCGAACACCGCCGCGGCCGAGGCAATGCGGATGTCGGATGCGCACACGAGCGCGAGCCCGCCGCCTGCAGCCGGCCCGTTCACCGCGGCAATCACTGGCTTCGGCAGCCTGCGGATCTGCTGCACGAGCGACGCGATCGCCCGCTGCGTTGCCCAGGTCTGGTGGCTGCGACCCATGTCCTCGGTGCCGGGAATGACGCCGAAGCCACCAAGGTCGAGACCCGCGCAGAAGCCGCGGCCGGCGCCGGTGAGCACCACGACCCGGCATGTCAGGTCTGCGGCCAGGGCGTGCAGTTGCTCGTCAAGCTGCGCTACCAGCGGCTCGGTGAGGGCGTTGAGGCGCTCTGGCCGGGACAGGGTCAGCTGCACCACGCCCGGCCGCAGCTCGGTGCGCAGCACCAGGTCGCCGGGCGGTTCAGGCATCGGTCCCGTCCAGCCCGGCCGGCGACGCGATGCGCGGAGCTATCTGCGCGGTGGACGACCGGAACAGGGTCTCCTGCGCGATCCCAGCGCACAGGGCGCCGTCCCGACTGAAGACCCGCCCGGTATAGGTCGCGCGGCCGCCGCTGGCCGCCTCGGGCTGCAGGTCCATCAGCACCCAGTCGTCGAGCGCGACCTTGCGGTACAGCCAGAGCGAGTGGTCGATGCTGGTCAGCGGCCCGCCGATGACCATGCCGGGGACCGCGGAATGCCCCGTGAACATGTCGGAGATGTACGTCAGCGCACACGCGTGCATGATGTCGCCGTCCAGCTTGTGCCGCGACCTGATCCACACCCGGGATGGCCACTGCTGACCGGGCTGCGGCTGGGTCGGGATCCGCAGCTGCACGCCGTGCAGGTGCGTCCGGCGCTCGCCGTCCGCCAGGTCCTCCGGCGCCTCCACCGAGGGCGCCGCGTGCGCCTGATAGGGCGGCCCGTCCTCAACCCGGTGAAACGACGCCGCCATGTTAAAGATGACCCTGCCTTCCTGCACCGCGATGACGCGGCGATTAGAGTACGAGCCGCCGTCGCGATCGCGGTTGACGATCAGCAGCACGCGCCGTGACGCGTCACCCCGGCTGAGGAAGTAGCCGTGCAGCGAGTGTGGCTGCCGGCCGTCCGGCACCGTTTCGGCGGCCGCCCGCAGTGCCTGCGCCGCGACCTGACCGCCGAACAAGCCCGCCGGCTCACCGCTCACCACCACCGTGCGGAACAGGTCGTCCTCGATCCGCTCAAGCGTCAGCAGCTCGGGCAGGCCGGTTTCGGCGGTGCCGACGACGGGATCAGCCGGGCGGGTCATGGCGCATTGATATCACACACTCGCGCGGCGCTGACCAGCCTTGTTGTGCTAAGGGGTGTCCTGTAAGTGATCTAGCTGTGGGTCCGGTGGGATTGTGTTTGTGGCTGGCCGTGGTGAGTTGACCGATCGGGCGTGAGCGGTGATCGAGCCGTTGCTGCCGCCGGTGCAGGTCGGTGGTGGCGTGATCACTGGCAGGTGATCAACGCGATTCTGTGGAAGCTGCGTACTGGCGCTCCCGCCGTTATCCTCCGGCTCCGATGACGTACCGGACACGGCCGAGGGAAAACCAGATGCGGCGGCCGGGCGGGCTGGCTACCGTCCGGGTGTGGCCCACACCTATCCGCCGCTGAACGTCGAAGTCCGCACGCCGCGCCTGACGCTGGCCGGCGCGTCCGACGAACTGCTGGAACGTCTCGTGCCGCTCGTGCGCGCCGGGGTCGCCAACGCCGAGCCGTGGCCGTTCGACGACCCGATCTCGTTCTACGCGGACAGCCCCGAACGCGAATGGCAATGGCTGCGCGGCATCTGGGCCGGCCGCGCCCGCGTGAGCCCGGATTCGTGGCGGCTGTACTTCGCCGTGCTCGTCGACGGCGAACCGGCCGGCATGCAAGACCTCATAGGCACGAACTTCACGCGGTTCGGCACGGTGTCCAGCTTCTCGTGGCTGGCCCCCGACAGCCGCGGACAGGGGCTCGGCAAGGAAATGCGGGCGGCGATCCTGCAGCTGGCCTTCGCCGGGCTGGGCGCACGCGAAGCCGGCAGCGACGCCTTCGTCGACAACGAAGCGTCCAACCGCGTTTCCCGTGGCCTGGGCTACGAACCGAACGGCACGGACTGGGACACCCGCCGCGGCGAGCCCGCGCCGATCCAGCAGTGGCGGCTCACTCGGGACGCGTGGGAACGGGTCCGCCGGGACGACATCGAGCTGACCGGCGTCGAGGAGTGCCTGCCCGTCCTGGGCATCGGCTAGCAGAGCGCTACCTCACCGAGCAGGGTTCCAAGCGGGTGGCGAAAGGCGACCTGTGGATGCTGCTGATGGCGTCGACGCGGCTGCGGCTGACCGCGGCCTCGATGGCCACCCGGCCGACCCGAACGGGACCGTATCACGACAACAACGGCCTGCACGCCGCGCTGGAGCGTCAGGCGGCCGGCCTGTCTCGGTTCTACGGCCAGGTCGGGTCCGCGTCAGGTCCGGGTCGAGCTGCCGCCGAGTGCCATAGCACCGCCCCGCCGGTCGCCTGGCAGCAGCGAGGTCGTCTATCGGTCCGACGCGCTCTGGGTTGGCCACCACCTCGACCATCTGGAAGCGCACGCGCCGGACATCACCGGCCCCGCCGAGCGGCTAGCCGCAATTCGGCGCAGGCCGTGGTGGCGTTAGTGCTGCCCGTCGGCCCTCGGGTCGGCCGGAACGGCGCGCGCCGCCGTACCGCCTGCCGCGCCCGTCGGCGCTGGAGCCGCCGAGGCACCGTGCGGCGCGATGGTCAGCTGATCGGAACGACGCTCCGGCACCGGTTTGCCGACGATCGCGTAGACCTCGGCGCCGTCCACGGTCTCCTTCTCCAGCAGCAACGCGACGAGCTGATCCAGCTCGGCCCTGTGCGCGCGGATCACGGATACCGCCGTCTGCTCGGCCTCCCGCAGCAGCCTGGCCACCTCGTTGTCGATGGTCGCCTGCGTTGCCTCGGCGAACGGCCGGCTGGAAAACCCGCCGCCCGCGCCGTCACCCAGGAACACCGAGCCACCCTGCGGATAGCCGATCGGGCCGAGCTTGTCGGAGAGCCCGAACACGCGGACCATCTTGGTGGCGAGGTCGGTCGCCGCCGCTAGGTCGTTGGCCGCCCCGGTCGAGCCCTGGCCGAGCTCGACGAGCTCCGCGGCCCGGCCGCCGAGCTGAACGGCCAGCGTCTCGGTCAGGTAGTCCTCACCGTGCAGATGCCGTTCGTACAGCGGCAGCTGCTGGGTGACGCCGAGCGCCTGGCCGGCCGGCAGGATCGTTACCTTGGCCACCGGATCGGCTTGCGCGGACAGCGCCGTCACCAGGGCATGCCCCGCTTCGTGCACGGCCACCGCGTGCTTCTCCTCCGGCAGTAGCACGTTGGAGCCCTCGCGCCGGCCGAGCAGGATCCGGTCCCGCGCGTCGTCGAAGTCGGCCGCGGTCAGCACCTCGCGGCCTTCGCGCACGGCAAAGATCGCCGCCTCGTTGGCGAGGTTGGCGAGGTCTGCCCCGGAGAATCCGGGTGTTCCCCGGGCCACAACCTCTAGGTCGACGTCCGGGCCGAGCTTCTTGTCCCGGCAGTGCACGGCGAGGATCGCAGCCCGCTCATCCAGCGTCGGCAGCGGGATGACCACCTGCCGGTCGAACCGGCCGGGCCGCAGCAACGCCGGGTCGAGCACGTCCGGCCGGTTGGTCGCGCCGAGCACCACGATCCCGGCCCTCGGGTCGAACCCGTCCAGCTCCGACAGCAGCTGGTTCAGGGTCTGCTCCCGCTCATCGTTCGCGACGATCTGCCCCGAGCCGCCCCGGCGCTGGCCGATGGCGTCGATCTCGTCCACGAAAATGATGGCCGGCGCCGCCTTGCGCGCCTCGGCGAACAGGTCGCGGACCCGGGCGGCGCCGACGCCGACGAACAGCTCCACGAAACTGGATCCGGTGACGGAGAAGAACGGTACCGACGCCTCGCCGGCGACGGCCCGCGCGAGCAGCGTCTTGCCGGTGCCGGGCGGGCCAACCATCAAGACTCCGCGCGGCGCCGTGGCGCCCGCTCGCTGGTACCGGTCCGGGCTGCGCAGGAAGTCGACGACCTCGCTGATCTCCGCCTTGGCCCCGTCGTACCCGGCCACGTCGGCGAACCGCGTCTGCGGCCGTTCCGCGTCGAATACCCGCGCGCGCGACCTGCCGACGCCCATGACGCCCTGCAGCGAGCTGCCCGCGGTGCGAGCCATCCGCCGGAATACCCAGAAGATGAGCGCGAACGGCAGCACGAGGAATAGCAGGATGTTGAGTACCAGGCTGCCGATTGAGCTGCCGGCGGCCTCGTAGGTCACCGACACGTTCGCGGCCTTCAGGCTGTCAGCCAGCACCGAACCCGGAGCGATAGGCGGCGTGACCGCCGAGAAATCCTTGCCGTTGGTCAGCGTGCCGGTGATCGTCACGTTGGCGTCGGCCGACGACGGGCTCGGGATGTCTGCGGTCTTCACCTTGTGCGCTGCCACGTTGCTCTGGAACTGCGAGTAGCTGAGCGTCGTGGTCGGGGTCGTGTGCACGAAGCTGAGCGCTAGGTAGAGCAGCAGAATCAGAACGGCCAGTACCCACAGGATGTACCGCCAGGACGGTGGCGGCGGCGGTGCCGTGCCGACGGGCTTGTCGCCGGGGGGCGGCGAAGCCGGAGTTTTGCTCATGAGTCATTCTTACGCCACGCCGGGCACCGCCGCGTACCACCGCACCCTCGCCGCCCCGCGGGCAGCTATGCCGCCAGCCTGGCGCCTTCCTGGCGAACCGGCGCCGGTAGCGGCGGTCGTGCGGCCTGCAGTGGCTTGGCCGGCCGCTGCGGGCTGAGCCTCGACCGCAGCAGGGTCCGCCCGCGATGCACACGGGACATGACGGTGCCGATAGGGATGTCCAGAAAGTCTGCTATCTCGCTGTACCGGAAGCTCTCGATATCAGCGAGATAGATGACCGACTTGTAGGCCGCGGGCAGCTCGGCGAGAGCGCGAACGGCCTCGGAGTCACTAAGGTCGCCGAGAGCCTCGGCCTCCGCGGACCGACTCGGGGGAGCGGTCCGCTCAGCCGTTTCCTGCTCTGCTGCGAGCGCGAGCATCTCGGCAGGCCGGCGGCTGCGCTGCCGGCACTTGCTGTAGAACGTCGTGAGCATAATCCGGTAGAGCCAGGCGCCCAGGTTCGTGCCGGGCGTGAACTGGTAGAACTTCACATATGCCCGCGTGAACGTCTCCTGGATCAGGTCCTCGGCGTCGCAGTGCTGCCGGGTCAGCCGGAGCGCGACGGGGTAGAGCTGGCGCATGTAGGGGATCGCATCGCGCTCGAATGCGTTCTCCTCCTGGCTGGTCTCGTCTGGTGCGGCGTGCATGAGATGGCCCCTTTTCACTGGCTGGCAGTTACCTCTTAGTAACTGCCAGCCAGCCACGATGCCGTAGTGGGCCCGGCGAGCACATCGGGCGGACCCTGAGGTAACGCGATTAGAAGCCTGAGTTAAGAACTAGTTAAGGAGAGGTAAGCGGCGCCAGACCAGACATGAGCACTTAAGTATGGACATACCGAGCGGCATGTGCGACGAGTTCACGTCGGCCCGACTGACCAGTCTTGGCCGCGAGACTCGCCACGTGGGTCTCGACCGTTTTGGGAGAGATGAACAGCCGCCTGGCGATCTCGGCGTTGGAATAGCCGCGCGCCACCAGCAGGTACACATCCATTTCCCGGCTGGTCACACCGAGCCTGCGCAGCTGCGGCGGGACCTGGGCGGTGCCGCGACCCGATCGCGGGACCCGGGCGCCGGCCCGGCGCAGGATGCCGCGACAGGCCGACGCGAGCCGGGCGTGACCTGATAGCTCGAATGCGGCTGCGGCTTCGCGCATCCATGGCACCGGCTCGCCCCAGCCGTTGTCGAGCGCCGACTGGGCCACCAGCCGCCTGACCAGGTGATGCCACCACGGTGCAAACGGCGCAAAAGCCGCAGCACCCTCTGCAGCCAGCGCCGTAGCCCGCTCCCGCTGCCCGGCGCGCCCGGCCAGTACGGCCTCTGCGTACGCCAGGCAGCCGCGGTTCCAGCTAACCGCGGCGCCGATCACCTCGGCCTGCTCGATCGCCGCTGCCCCGGCGCCGCCGCTGATGGTGAGCAGCAGGGCGCGCAGCGCCCAGGATCGACCACGGGCGACAACCGGGATCTGCGTCGGCGAGTAGTAACCGAACGCGTAGCGCGGCGCATTGAGCATCTGCGCGGCATACTCGCCGGCCCTCGTGCTCCCGTGCACGGCCCGCGCGACGTCGTCGCGAAACAGTGCGGCCACCACGCGGACCTGGCCGGCAGTGGTGAGCAGCAGTTGCGGATGGCCCGGCATCAATTCCTCGGCGCGCCGAGCGGCTTGCTCGACCGCGGTGGCGTCGCCCCGGATCGCGAAGACGAGCCCAGCCAGGCACAGGGCCATGGCCTCGATCCGCCGCGAGCCGATCCGCTGCGCGCCGCGCTCGCACTGTCTGGCCATAGCCAGCGCCCGGTCGAGGTCGGTACCCAGGCTGAGCAGGTTTGCTAGCTGGAGATCGATTGTGGTGGCGATCGAGAACAAGCCGGCTTCGCGTGCCTGGTCGCGAACCTCGTATAGCGCGCCCGCCTGCCCTTCGTCGAGCATGTCGACCGTAGCGAGGCGGTGCAGGGCGGCGATCCGCCACACGCCGAGCCCTCGCTTGTCGGCGATCTTGTAGGCGCGCTCGAACGCCGCCCGAGCACCGCCGAGGTTACGAATCCGCTCCAGCCGACCGATCATGCTGAGCGATTCCACCGCGACCTCGGCCGCCCACCCGGTCAGCCCGGCATTCTCGCCGGCGGTGAGCGCCCGGCGGGCTAGCTCCTCCGCCCGGTCAAGCTCGCCGGAAACCAGGGCGTATCGCGCGCTGGCAACGTCGACCCGGCTAGCCAGCTCCGGCTCCTGCAACCGAGCGGCGATGACGCTGGCCGCGGCGAGGTGCGCGGCGGCTGTTTCCGGGTTGTCCTCCGGACGCGTGCTCGCGATCCGGAGCCGGATGAGCGCCTCGCGCCGCTGCTCGTCCGGGCCGATCCGGGCCAGCAAGTCTGTCACCAGGCGGCCGAGCTGGTCGTAGTCGCCCGAGAGGGCGAGCGCGTCGACCAGTGCCTCATCTATCTCTCTGTCCAGCCCGGCGTTGTCGCGGCCAGTATGGTCGCCAAGCTGCTTACGTGCGTCGCGCAGGGCGGCCGTCGCGCTCGTGATAGCGCCCTGCCGCAATGCCCGGCGGCCAGCCGTCAGCAGCAGCCGCGCCGCCTCGAGCGGCTGGCCCGCCGCGGCCCGCAGCTCGGCGGCGAGCTCGCACCATTCGCCCGGCAGACCTGGATGAGCGGCTTCCACCGCTGCCGCCGCCCGTGCCGACCGGCTCGCCAGCTCGGGTGGCAGCAGGTCAGATACGATCGCGTCCCTGGTGAGGCTGTGCCGGAACCGGAACGCGCCGGCATCTGTGCCGACCGGCTCGATCAACTGCACCTCGTGTGCTTCGTTGAGCGCGTCGAGTGTCACCGACTCGGTCACCTCGGCGACGCTCGGTAGCAGCACCCAGTCGAACTGCCTACCCAGTACGGCCGCCGAGACGATCACACTGCGGGCCTGGCAGCCGAGCCCAGCGATGCGGTTCCGGACCGAGCCGACAATCGACGACGGCACGCCAGTGACGATGCGGTCGTCCACCCGCCAGCCGTCGGGCTCGCGGACCAGCTCACCCGACGAGACGGCCGCGGCCAGGATTTCCTCGACGGCGAATGGCAGCCCTTCGCAGCTCTCCAGCAGCCGGCTGACCGAGCGCGGCACCTCGGCCACGTCCAGGCACGCCGCCGCCATCTCGGTGACTGCCTGCGGCGGCAGCCGCCCGAGCTCGATCGACGTCGCGGCGCGCCGGGCGGCGAGCGAGCCGAGCAGGTCGAGTGCGCCCGTCGATGGGGTGTCCCGCATCGTGATCAAGCACGCGACGTTGACCGAGGCGATGTTGTCAGCCAGGTACTCCACGATCGCAACCGTCTCCGGGTCCGCCCAGTGCAGATCCTCGAGCACCAGCAACCCGCCGGGCCAGCCGGGCAGCGACAGCATGCGCAGCAGCGCCTCGCCGAAGATGACCGGGGATACCTCCGCGTCACTGTCACCCGCTCGGCTCCACTCCGGGACGAGGGTGCCGAGTGCTGCCCGGTAGTCGGCGATGCCGGGCGCGTCCGGGACGATGCCGGCTCGGGCGGCCCCCATGAGCGCCTCGGTGATGGGGCGGAAGGGGACGGGCACCGCGGACTCGGTGGCGCGGCCGGCCAGAACGAAGAACCCGCGCGCGAGCGCTTCCGCGGTCACCTCTCTGGCTAGCCGGGACTTGCCGACGCCAGCATCTCCGGTGACGAACACGGTGCCGCCCTGGCCCTGGCCAGCTGCGTCCAGGGCGCCGGTCAGAGCCGCCAGCTCAGCACTCCGGCCGATCAGCACCGGGCACAGCATCGGCTCCATCGGCCCGATACTACAACCAGGATTTGCAGTATTACTATCCGTAATTACCGCAGGTCAGCCGTCTGCCCGCCCGCGTCGAGCCAGAGCGACGAGGGGCCGGGCATTATGCGGATGCCGTGCTCTGGCCAGATCGGGTTCCAGTTCGTGATGCCCGAGCGCCACCTCGGGTTCCTGGTCAAGCAGCAGGACACGGCGGCCAGTGGCGGCCAGCTCAGCGGTGGCGACGAGGCCGGCCAGGCCAGCTCCGACGACGATCACGTCCGCGTCCAGCGCCATGGGGCTTAGCCTGCCACCCCGCGGAAGCGCGCTGGCGGCGGGCTGCGCCGCGCCATAGTCTCGAAGCCGGCGGGGGACTTGCCGCCATGCGCACCGAGGAGACAGTCGTGTTCGACAGCATCATCGATCCCACGGTCGGCCCGGCCGCGGCACTCGAGCGCGACAGGCCGACGCTTGCCGCGCGCCCGGGCAGCCTGTCTGGCCTGCGGCTCGGGCTGCTGGCAAACACGAAGCGCAACGCCGAGCAATTCCTCGCGGACGTCGGCCGCGAGCTGGCTGAGCAGTACGGCATGGTCCAGGTGCTGGCGGTCAAGAAGCCAAACATCGTGGAGACGGCGCCGGCTGAGATGATGGCCGAGCTCACCGAGCAGTGCGACATCGTCGTCGCCGGGGTCGGCGACTGCGGATCGTGCAGCGCGTCCGCGGTCGCCGACGGGATACTGCTGGAGCAGGCGGGCATCCCGGCGGCAGTCATCATCAGCGACGCGTTCACGGTCAGCGCGAACGCGATGGCCGACCTGCGGCACGCACCGGGGTACGCGTACGTGACCACGCCGCACCCGGTAGCGAACCTGACCGACCAGGGCGTGCAGGCCAGGGCCGCGGAGGCGGTGCCGGCCATTGTCGCGCTGCTCACTGAGCCGGTGATGGCCACGGCCGCTTCCGCATGACGGCACCTGCCACGGCGGGGGGCTCCGGGCCATCGCGGGCTGGGGTGTCCCCCGGGCGCACTGTGTCCCCCCGAGTCAACACGGACGACCCGGTCGAGCAGGCCAAGGCGGCCATCGAGTACTGCTTCGAGCAGGGCTGGACCGACGGGCTGCCGGTCGTGCCGGCTACCAGGGCCGACATCGAGGCCTGCCTGGCCACCACCGACCACCCGGCCGACGAGATCATCGGATCGCAGCCCCACCTCGACCGCAGCGTGACGGTGGCGCAGGCCGCGGCGAATGCGATCATGGCCGGCTGCAAGCCTGAGTACTTCCCGGTGGTGCTCGCCGCTTGGCGGGCAGTGACCCAGGAACGGTCCAGCCGCGGCGCCTGGCAGTCGACCAGCGGCCCGGCGCCGCTCATCGTGGTGAACGGCCCGGTCCGCGCGCGGCTCGGCATCAACTACGCGGGCGGCGTGTTCGGCCCTGGCTTCCGTGCGAATGCCACCATCGCCAGGGCGATCGGGCTGATCGTGCGCAACGGCTACGGCGTCCGGCCGCAGGAACTCGAGCAGGCCACGCAGGGGCTGCCCGGTCGCTGGTCGGTCTGTTTCGGCGAGAACGAGGAGATGTCACCGTGGGAGCCGCTGAGCGCGGTCGGCGGCGTAGCGGCGGGCACCGACGCCGTGTCCGCGATGCTGATCCGGACCGTCGAGTACGTCGACAACCGGTCGACGGACAGTGCTGAGGCTGTGCTGCACGACTTCGCGGACACCCTGGCACGCATGGGTGCCTACGTCGGCGGCCCGCACTCCAGCGGTGGCCTCGTGCTGGGCCCGGAGCACGCGCAGTTGCTCGGTAACGCTGGGTACAGCCGCGCCGACGTGCAGGACTGGCTGTTCTCCCGCGCCGTGCGCGACCCGGCTGACATGGTCGCCGCGGGCAAGGGCGAGCACGCCGGCGATGGCCCGTTTCGGATGCTGCCATCCGCAGCGGCGATCCCGATCATCGTCGCCGGCGCGGCCAACGCGGCCATGTCCATGGTATTCCGCCCGTTCGGCTGGGCGGCCTGGGCGGGCCGCTCCGTTCCGGTCGAGTGGAAGGAGCAGTGACGGTGGAGGTATCCCTGGCCGGCAAGGTCGCGCTCGTCACCGGCGTCGGCCCCAACATCGGCAGCGGCATCGCGCTGGCGCTCGCCAGGTACGGCGCGAAGGTCGCCTGCAACGACGTGAGCGACGACGCGATCAAGGCGTGCATCGCGCGGATCGAACGCAACGGCGGCGAAGCGATGGCAGCGCCGGGTGACGTCACGGACGAGGCAGCGGTCCAGGGCTACGTCAACGAGGTGCTGGCCCGCTGGGGCCGGATCGACATCCTCGTGAACAACGCCGCGCTGCTCGGCGGGCGCGGCGTGCTGGACGAGAGCGCGGCAGACTTCGAGCGCGCCGTCCGGGTGTCGGCGCTCGGCAACTTCCTCAACACCAAGCACGTGGGCCGCGTCATGGCCGAGCGTGGCATCAAGGGCTCCATCGTCTGCATCTCGTCATCCAACGGCTGGTCCGGGACGCCCGGCGTGATCGCGTACGCGTTCCACAAGGGCGGCGTGAACAACTTCGTCCGCGCGGCCGCGATGGACCTCGCGCCGTACGGCATCCGGGTCAACAGCTTTACCCCGACCGCGCCCAACCCCGACAACCCCGAACTGCTCGCCGACATGGCCCGGCGCGGGCTCGGACCGGGCGGGGTGCTGGTGCACGGTCGCGGCGGTGGTCTCGGCGGACCCACCGGTGACGAGCCATGGCGACGGCCGACGCGGTGGGCAGGTCAGCGGAATCCGATGGTGCCGATGGGCACCACCGGGACGCCGACCGACATCGGGCACGCGGTGGCGTGGCTGTGCTCCGATTACGCCCGGCTTATCACCGGCACCGACCTGGTCGTCGACGGCGGCTCCCGGGCGAAGAACTTCGCCTATACCCCGGCAGCCGCCGATGACCTGGCCGGGCCGCTGCCACTCATCGGCCTGGACGACACGCCCGCCTTCGACGGTTAGCCGCCCGGGCGCCTTAGGTCGCCCTGTCCGCGGCCACCGGCGGGCCCGGCGGCTGTTTGGCGGCCTCCGCCCGGTAGACCGGGTGCGAGGTGAGAAACGTGATCGCCGCGGCGCGCTCGGTGTTGAGCGGCTCATCCGGGAACGCATTCAGCAGCGCCTCGGCTCGCTCGCGGACGCCATCGCGGAACTCGGGGTGGGTAAGGATGAAGAGGTCGTTGCGCCGCACCCCCTGCAGCACCCGCTGGCCGGCCTCCTCGTAGCTCATGTACGGCAGCTGCCGCATCCGCTCCGGATCCGGCGGGCGCGGCGCCGGATAGCCGCTGTCGGCGTACCGCGCCGGCCGGGCGGCCGCACCCGCGGCGATGTTGCTGTGCACCGGGCCGGGGATGTACGCGGACACGCCGATGTTCTCCGGCGCCAGCTCGATGTGCAGAGCCTCCGACAGCGCGATAACCCCGGCCTTCGTCAGGCAGTACAAGCCGGCCGACACCGGCAGCAGTCCGCCCATCGACGCGGTGTTGACGATGTGCCCGCCCTCGCCGTGAGCCCGGATCCGGGGCAGGAACGCCTGCAATCCGTGGGCGACACCCTTGATGTTGACGTCAATGATCCAGTCCCAGTCGGCCTGCTTCGCCTGGGCGACCGGCCCGATGATGCCGATCCCGGCGTTGTTCACCAGCACGTGTACGCGCCCGTACCTCTCCTCCGTCTCCGCAGCGGCGCGCTCGACCGCGTCCGCGTCGGTCACGTCCAGCTGCATCACGTGCACGTCCAGGCCCTCGGCCGCGAACAGCGCTGCTGATGCGTCCAGGTGCTGCTGGCGGCGGCTGGTGGCGACGACGCGCAGGCCGGCCCGGGCGAACGCCAGGGCGATGCCGAGGCCGATGCCGCTCGAACCGCCGGTGACGAACGCGACCTTCCCGTCGACGTTCTGCACAGCCGCTCAGCCTCCCTGGCCGGCCGGCTCCGCTGTGCCGCTCAGGCCGAATAGCTTCGCCGCGTTCTCCTTCATGATCAGGGGCCGGACTTCTGGCTTGATGTTCAGGTTCTCGAAGTCGGAGATCCAGCGCTCCGGGGTGATGACGGGGAAGTCGGTGCCGAACAGCACCTTGTGCCGGAGCAGGCTGCCCGCATACTGCACGAGCTGCGGCGAGAAGTACTTCGGCGACCAGCCAGAGAGGTCGATGTAGACCCTGGGCTTGTGCGTCGCGATCGACAGCGCGATGTCTTGGAACGGGAAGCTTGGGTGGGCCGCGATGATGTCCAGGTCGGGGAAGTCGACCGCGACATCGTCTAGGTAGAGCGGGTTCATGTACTTCAGCCTGATCCCGCCGCCGCCGCGTGTGCCGGCTCCGACGCCAGTTTGCCCGGTGTGGAACAGCGCGACTAGCTGGTGCTCCTGCATCGCCTCATAGAGCGGGTACGCCATCCGGTCGGTCGGGTAAAACGCCTGCGCGCCCGGGTGGAACTTCACGCCCCGGATGCCGAACTCGGTTGCCAGCCGCTTCACCTCCATCACGCCGGCCTTACCGCGGTGCGGGTCGATGCTGGCAAACGGGATCAGTACGTCCGCGTGCTCGGCTGCCAGCTCAGCGATCTCGAAATTGTCAGGGACCGGATCCTCGCCTGACTGCGAGAAGCTGTCGACGGTGAACGTGACCGCCGCCATGTTGCGCTGCCGGTAATAGTCGGCGAGCTCCGGCACGCTGTAGCGGGGCATCGTGCCGATGCGGAAGTACTCGCCCATGTCCTCACGACCGCTCGTGGTGGGCTGTGCCTCCGCGCGGACTGACTTGTGCACATGCGTGTGCACGTCGAAGGCGGTAAGGCTGCTGACATCTATCGTGGGCACGGCGTGGTTCCGTTCGCTCGTCGGCTGGGCCGGCCGCTACAGCCGGATGCCGAGGTCTTCGGTGTAGGGCGCGGCGGTCCGCTTCCGGATCATCTCGGGCTCGATGCCCGGAGCGCACTCGGTGAGTCGCAGCTCGCCGTCCACAACGTGAAACACGGCGAGGTCGGTGTAGACCCGAGTGACCACCTGCCGGCCGGTCAGCGGGAAGGTGCACTGCTCGACGATCTTCGGCTGGCCGGTACGGTCCACGTGCTCCATCGTGACCCAGACCTCGCGCGCGCCGGCCACCAGGTCCATGGCGCCGCCGACCGCCGGGTTCTTGCCTGGCACGTACCAGTTCGCCAGGTCGCCGTGGGCAGACACCTGCAGCGCGCCGAGCACGGTCACGTCCAGGTGGCCGCCGCGGACCACCGCGAACGACATCGCCGAGTCAACGATCGCGGCACCGGTGATGAGCGTGATCGGCTGTTTGCCGGCGTCGGTCAGGTCGGGATCCTCCTGGCCGGGCGATGCCAGCGGGCCGAGCCCGAGCACGCCGTTCTCGGCGTGCAGGATGACTTCGACGTCTGGCGGGATGTACTTCGGGATGAGCAGCGGGATGCCCACTCCGAGGTTCACCACGAATCCGTCCCGCAGGTCCGCGGCGAGCCGCTCGGCGATGCCTTCCCGGCTGCGGCCACTGATCGCGGCCTGGGCAGTTGTCTGTGTCATGACGAGAACTCCGCGATTGCTGGCTGCCTGGGGGAGTCCGGTGATTTCAGCAGCACTTCGTCCACGAAGACGCCAGGCAGGTGAATGTCGTCGGGCTCCAGCTCGCCGATGCCGACGAGGTGCTCGACCTCCGCGAACGTGTGCCGTCCTGACATCGCGGCCAGCGGGTTGAAGTTGCGCGCTGACAGCCGGAACCGCAGGTTCCCCCTACGGTCGCCCTTATGGGCCTTGACCAGCGCGAAGTCCGCGACGATGCCGTATTCGAGTATGTGCTCGCGGCCGCCGAACTCGCGCCGCTCCCGCTCCGGCTGCCAGGACACCACCTGCCGGTCGGCGCCGTAGCCCAGCGGGAAAGTGCCGTCCGCCAGCATCGTCCCGGCCCCGGACGGCGTGAAGAAGGCGGGGATGCCCGCGCCCCCGGCCCGCATCCGCTCCGCGAGCGTGCCCTGCGGGATCAGCTCAAGCTCCACCCGGCCGGCAAAGTACTCGTCATAGAACTCCGGCAGAACGGGGAACGAGCAGGTAATCCGCCGAAGCCGGCGCTCAGCGAGCAGCCGCCCGATGCCGGTGAAGTCGCCGCCGACGTTGTTGACGTAGACGTGCAGGTCGCGGCGGTCTAGCTCGCACAGCGTGTCGAGCAGCGTGTCCGGCCGTCCTGAACTGCCGAAGCCGCCGACAGCCAGGGTGGCACCCGATGGGATCACCGCCAGCGCGGCGATCGGATCGGATCGGAACTTGTCGATCACGCAGAGTCCTCCCAGAAACCAACACCCGGTCCCGGCTGGGCCCGCGATCTAGTGCGGACGTCGCGGAAGCTAACACGGCGGCCGACCCCGGCGGAACCGGCTCTTCCGCGTCACAGAAGCCGCCGCCAGGGCGGCCGGACGGCCGGTAAAGCTTCCCTTCCGCGAAGTGAAAGTCGGGTGGCGCGGCTCGCTACCCCCGCCTCAAGGTGGACTAGCCACGGGCGATCCAGACGCATGCCGCAGCGTGCCCGGAAGGGGTCTACATGAGCATCACCACCCGCGCCGCCGTCTGCCGTGCTGGCGGTCAGCCGTGGGAGATCACCGAGCTTGAGCTCGACGACCCGAAGGCAAACGAGGTCAGGATCAAGTTCTACGCGGCCGGGCTCTGCCACTCCGACGACCACATCCAGAAGGGCGACGCGCCGATGCGCATGCCCGTCGTGGGCGGTCACGAGGGCGCGGGCGTGGTCGACGCCGTCGGCGAGGCTGTCACCAGGGTTTCCGTGGGTGACCACGTGACCTGCTCGTTCATCCCATCGTGCGGCTCCTGCCGGTACTGCTCGACCGGGCGGCAGAACCTGTGCGACGCGGGCAAGAATGCCGGCACGGGCATGTTCCCCGACGGCACGTTCCGGTTCCACCAGGACGGCGAGGACTTCGGCGGGCTGTGCGTGCTGGGCACGTTCTCGCAGTACGCCGTCGTGTCGGAGTTCTCCGTGATCAAGATCCCGGCGGAAATCCCGTTTGACGTCGCCGCGCTCGTCGCCTGCGGCGTGCCGACCGGCTGGGGATCGGCGGTGCGCGCAGCCGGGGTCCGGCCCGGCCAGACCGTGGTCATCTACGGCAGCGGCGGTGTCGGTAGCAACGCCGTGCAGGGCGCGAGCCTGGCCGGAGCGAAGAACGTCATTGTCGTCGACCCGGTCGAGTTCAAACGGGAGATGGCAGCGGTGTTCGGGGCGACGCACACCTTCGCCGCCGCCAAGGAGGCGCACGAGTTCGTCGTGGAGACCACCTGGGGCGAGCTCGCCGACCACGCCATCATCACCGTCGGCATCCTGGACGATCAGGTGATCGCCGACGCCATCCGGGTGGTCGGCAAGAGCGGCCAGGTCACCATCACCGCGGTGGGCAAGGGCATGATCGACGAGAATCCCGGCATGCTGATCGGCTACCAGCGCCGGATCCAGGGCTCGATCTACGGCGGCTGCAGCCCGCTCGTGGACGTACCGCTGCTCATCGGCCTGTATCAGTCCGGCGACCTCAAGCTCGACGAGCTCATCACCCGCAGGTACCGGCTCGATGAGATCAACCAGGGCTATCAGGACATGCTCGACGGCAAGAACATCCGCGGCGTCATCATCCACGAGCACTGATGCCCTACAGCGAAAGCCGCGGGTTCCGGCTGCGGGTCCTGATGGAGCCGCGGAACGGGGCGACCTACGCGGAAATCCTCGCGCTGGCCCGCGCCACCGAGGCCGCGGCATTCGATGCGTTCTTCCGGTCCGACCACCTGCTCGGCGGCAACCCCGACAATCCGGAGTACAAGCCCACCGACTGCTGGACCACGCTTGGCGGCCTCGCGCGCGACACCAGCAGGATCCGGCTCGGCGCGCTGATGACCGCCTCGACGTTCCGGCAGCCCGGACTGCTCGCAACCATCGTGGCGTCGGTGGACGACATGAGCGGCGGGCGAGCCGAGCTTGGCATCGGCGCCGCGTGGTACGCCCGCGAGCACGCCGCCTTCGGGCTGCCCTTCCCGTCGGTCGGCGAGCGCTTCGACCGGCTGGAGGAGCAGCTCGAAGTGATCACCGGGCTCTGGCACGCAGCACCGGACCGGGGCTTCTCCTTCGACGGCAGGCACTACCGGGTCGAGGACAATCGCACGCCGCCGCGGGTCATTCAGCGCCCGCATCCGCCCATCATCGTGGGCGGCGGGGGGCCTCGGCGCACGCCGGCCATCGCCGCGCGGTTCGCCGCTGAGTTCAACGCCGCCTACGGCGGCGACCCGCGGGAGCGGTTCGAGCGGTTCGGACGGGCGTGCGAGGCCATCGGCCGCGACCCGGCCAGTGCTCGGCTTTCGGGGGTGCTGCCGGTCGCGATCGGCGTGACCCCCGCTGAGATCGAGCGGCGGGCCGAGATCGTCGGCTCGCCCATGCTCCGCGACGCGGCCGTGATCGGACCGCCGGCGCTGCTCACCGACCGCATCGCCGCGCTGGCCAAGGCCGGGGCCGACACCGTGTACCTCCACATCTTCGACATCCACGATCTGGATCACATCGCGCTGATCGGCGCCGAGGTGCTGCCCCACCTGGCTGGCCTGCCGTAAGGAAGGACGCACGAATGCAGATCACCACCCGCGCCGCGATCACGAAGGCCTATCACACCGGCTGGGAGATTGCGGACCTCCAGCTTGACGACCCGAAGGCGCACGAGGTCCGGGTCAAGATGATGGCGGCCGGGCTGTGTCACTCCGACGACCACATCACCGCCGGCGACGCCCGGGTGCGTCTGCCGGTGGTAGGCGGTCACGAGGGCGCCGGCATCGTCGAGTCGGTCGGGCCCGACGTGCGCCGGGTGAAGCCAGGCGACCCGGTCATCTGCTCCTACATCCCGGCCTGCGGCGCGTGCCGGCCTTGCTCGACCGGCCATCAGAACATGTGCGTCAAGGGCCTCAACGCCGGCACGGGCATGTTCCTCGACGGCACCTTCCGGTTCCACCTGGGCGAGGAGGACCTGGGCGGGTTCTGCACCCTGGGTACGTTCTCGCAGTACGCCGTCGTATCGGAGTGGGCGTGCGTGCCGCTGCTCGAGGAACTCCCGTGGGAGATCGCCTGCCTGGTGGGCTGCGGCGTGCCGACCGGCTGGGGGTCGGCAGTACACGCAGCCGGGGTCCGGGCGGGCGACACTGTCGTCATCTTCGGCGCGGGCGGCGTGGGCAGCAACGCCGTGCAGGGCGCCAGGTTCGCGGGCGCGAAGGACGTGATCGTCGTAGACCCGGTCGAGTTCAAGCGGGAGATGGCCACCACGGTCTTCGGCGCGACCAAGGCGTTCGCCACCGCCAAGGAGGCGCACGAGTTCGTCGTGGAGACCACCTGGGGTCAGCTCGCCGACCACGTGATCCTCACACCCGGCGTGGTCACGGAGGAGATGGTGACCGCCGCGGTGCTGATGACCGGCAAGGGCGGCAAGGTCACCATCACCGCGGTCGGGCACTTCGACGAGCGCGCCGTGCACCTGCCCGCTGGCTTCCTGATCAGCTACATGCGGCAGATCCGGGGCGCGCTGTTCGGCGACAGCAACCCCCTGTTCGACATCCCGCGGCTCATCCGGCTGTACAAGACTGGCAACCTCAAGCTCGATGAGCTCGTCACCCGCAAATACCGGCTCGACCAGGTCAACGAGGCCTACCAGGATATGAATGACGGCAAGAACATCCGCGGCGTGATCGTCCACGAGCACTGAAATGCCGAACGCGATACTCGACCCGACCGGGCGAGCCGGCGTCGCGGCCGCACCGCGGCCGGGCCTGTTGCTCGCGACCCGCAGGCCGGCCCTGTCCGGCCTGCGGGTCGGGCTGATGGACAACACCAAGCACAACGCGGCGCTGCTGCTACACGAGATCGGCAAGCTGCTCGTGGCGGAGCACGGCCTGGCAGCGGTGACCGTCGAAGCGACCAAGGCCAACTTCGCCGCCCCGGCGCCCGCCGAGCTGATCGAGCGCTACCGGCAGGACTGTGACGTGGTCATCACCGGCGTCGGCGACTGCGGGTCATGCAGCGCGTCGGCCGTTGCCGACGGCATCCTGTTCGAGCAGGCTGGTGTCCCTGCCGCGGTGATCTGCAGCGACGCGTTCGTGGTCACC
>Ga0187805_10000133_pt1 | contig 21887 bp, 16 predicted proteins | sample NC_wetland_sal_i_6_FD_132965 | JGI IMG/M metagenome (GOLD analysis project Ga0187805, IMG submission 132965) | Wetland sediment microbial communities from Neuse River Estuary, North Carolina, USA - Control_5 | ecosystem: Environmental > Aquatic > Freshwater > Wetlands > Sediment | place: USA...
AAGCGCCTGCAAGGCGAAGGCATCGCCAACCAGCGCAAAGCGATCATTTCGGGCTTGAAGGATTCCGTCGAGGACTTCGCGAAAACCGTCCCCGGCTCAACGCCGCAAGACGTCATGCAACTCGTCCTGATGACCCAGTATTTCGACACCTTGAAAGACATCGCCGCCAACGATCACAGCAACACTATTTTAATTCCTCACACGCCGGATACCCTGACCGATCTCTTCAGCCAGATTCGCAATGCCGTAATCACCGGCACCGAAATGACCAAGCGCCCCGTGCCTCCGTCGCCGCCCTCAAGCGCTCCGCAAAAATGATCGCAACGGGGGTCGCCTCCGCTGCTCCCACGCGCTGCCTAGTTTGCGCGTTGCCAGGCGGCCATTTGTGTATAATCAGGGCCACTTGTTCTCGGATGGGTGGCACTTGAGTTCCGCGCAAACTCCGAATCTTTGGATTCCCGTCTGTTGCGAGCGCATCATGCGCTACAACTTGTTCCGCCAAGCCGACGGCTCTGCTTATGGCGCTCTCGTCTGCGCGGTTTGCAACAAGAACGTCACGCTCGAGCTGGAACATCTCGCCGACCTAAGTGCCTTCGGCGATGGCTCCCGCGTGCTCAGCGTACTGGCCTCTCCAAAACCGCCCACCACCGAGCGCCGGAGCCCGGCTGGAGATGGCGCCGATAGCGATCAAACTCTGTGATCTGGCTCGCCGCCCCTTAAAGCGCAGGCTCACCATGATTGACGAGACCATTTCTCACTTTCGCATCTTGGAAAGACTAGGTGCTGGTGGAATGGGTGTGGTCTACAAGGCCGTGGATACGCGCCTCGACCGCCCCGTTGCCCTGAAATTTCTTCCCGATGATATGGCGCACGATTCGCAAGCTTTGGAACGCTTCCGCCGCGAAGCTCACGCCGCATCCGCTTTGACTCACCCCGGTATCTGCACCATCTACGATATTGGGGAGCAAGATCACCGCCCTTTCATCGCCATGGAATTCATTGACGGCGAAACCTTGCGTCAGCATCTCCACGGTCAGGCACTTGCCCTTCCCGAGATCCTGGATCTCGGCATTCAACTTGCCGATGCTCTTGACGCCGCTCACGCCGAGGGCATCATCCATCGCGACATCAAGCCCTCCAACGTTTTCATCACCAAGCGCGGACTCGCCAAGATCCTCGACTTTGGTTTAGCCAAACTCGTCCCCAAGGAATTCTTGCACCTTAATCCCGCGGATTCTTCTTCCGCTCCTCCTCAAGATTCCGTCTCCATCGTCGGCGTCATTAGCGGAACTCCGGCTTACATGTCGCCGGAGCAAGTCCGCGGCGACGACCTCGATCTGCGCACCGACATTTTCGCTTTGGGTCTGCTCCTCTATGAGATGGCTACCGGGAGGCAGGCATTCAACGCCAGAACGGGTGGCGCGCTGATCGAAGCCATCCTCACCCGTTCTCCTCCCTCGGTCCGGTCTTTGAATCCTCAAATTCCTTCGCAGTTGGAAGAGATCATCGACAAGTGTCTCGAGAAAGACAGAAATTCGCGCTACGCGAACGCAGCCGCGGTCCGATCGGATTTGCTTGCGTTGAAACGCATTTCGGAATCCGGCCAGGCCATTCCCTCCGCCACTTCTGCTACTCCCGCCATGCCTGCTCCTTCCCCTCTTAGCCGGTTCGGCGGGTGGAAACTCGCAGCTGCAGGGTTTGCGCTCCTCGCCGTTTTTTTCGCCATTGCAGGCTGGTTCTACAGCGCGCGCCGCGCTCGGGCTTTGAATCAGACGGACACTGTCGTTCTCCTGGGATTCAACAATAAAACGGGCGACGCCATCTTTGACGACACCCTCCGCCAGGGCCTCGTCGCACAGCTACAGCAATCCCCTTTCTTGAGCCTGGTCTCCGAGCAACGCATTCAACAAACTTTGCGGCTGATGGGCCGCCCGGCTGACAGCAAGCTCACGACCGCAATTGCCGGCGACCTCTGCCAGCGCACCGGAAGCAAAGCGTATTTGTCTGGCTCCATTTCCCGCTTCGGCGGCCAGTATGTGATTGGAGTCAGCGCAGTAAATTGCCAGACTGGAGATAACCTGGCCGAGGAACAAGTCACCGCCAATGGAAAGGAAAATGTTCTCAAGGCGCTTGGCGTGGCTTCCACCCAATTGAGAAAAAAACTCGGTGAGTCCCTCAAAACCGTCCAGAGACTGAATACCCCCATCGACCAAGCCACCACTCCCTCTCTCGAAGCGCTGCAGGCTTACAGCTTGGCGCGAGAGACCATGCTCGGAAAGGGTGACTACACCGCCGCCGTGCCCATGCTCGAGCGTTCGATCCGGCTTGATCCGAATTTCGCTATGGGCTATGCCACGCTCGGCACTGCCTATCACAATCTCGGTGAAAAAAATCTCTCGGCTCAAAATACCAGGAAAGCTTACGAACTCCGCGCTCACGTCAGTGAATGGGAGAGGTTTTATATCGAATCCCATTACCATCACTTCGTCACCGGGGACCTCGAGAAGGCGCGTCAGTCTTACGAGCTCTGGGAGCAAATCTATCCGCGGGAGCCGGTGCCCGCCATCAATCTCGGCGTCGTCTACCAAACTCTCGGACAATACGACAAATCCCTGGGCGAATTTCGCGAGGCTCTCCGCCTCGGTCCGGCAGACAGCCTCAATTTCGCAAATCTCGCGCTGGCTTACATTCATCTGAATCGTCTTGGCGAAGCTCGCGCCATTGCCGAAGAAGCCTTGGCGAAGAATCTCGATTCCGCTGATTTGCGTCTCTATCTTTACCAAGTTGCTTTCCTCAGGCACGATCCCGAAGGGATGGCGCGACAGGTCTCCTGGTCGCTGGGCAAGCCCGGTGAAGAAAGCGCCATGCTCTATATGGAAGCCAGTACCGCGGCCTATTCAGGCAAGCTTGCTGACGCTCGGGACCTCTCCCAACAGGCCGTGGCCGCGGCAGAGCGCGCAGGCGAAAAGGAGATGGCTGCGGGCTGCGAAGCCGCTTCGGCCATTAGAGAGGCCCTCTTCGGAAATGCAGCGGAGACGCGGCAGCACGCTGCCACAACCCTTGTCCTGTCCAATGGCCGTGATGCTCAGTACGTCGCCGCTCTGGCGCTTGCCTTGATTGGTGATTCCGAACGCTCGCGATCTCTCGCCGAGGATTTGGAGAAGCGCTTTCCCGCCGACACGATCGTGCGCTTCAATTATCTGCCGACGCTCCGCGGACAGCTTTCCCTGGACTCCCCTAACAGCGCCGCTAAGGCTTTGGAGGCGCTTGCGCTCGCATCTCCCTATGAGCTGGGTGTTCCAGGAAGCAGCACCTTCTGGACCAACCTCTATCCTTCCTATGTCCGCGGCCAAGCTCTGCTTTCTTCCCATCACGGAGAGCAGGCGGCGGCTGAATTTCAGAAGATCCTGGATTGGCCGGGTGTGGTGGTCAACGAGCCGATGGGCGCGCTTGCCCAACTTGGCCTGGCACGCTCCTACGCACTCGCCGGCGATATAACCAAGTCTCGGGCAGCGTACAGCTCTTTCTTCGCTCTTTGGAAAGACGCCGACCCCGGCGTTCCCGTCTTCGTTTCTGCCAGGTCTGAATTCGCCGGGCTGAAATAGCGATTCCAGCGGGCCAAAGCAACAGCTAGCCAAGCCCGGGAATTCATGCATTTTTCCGGCAAATTTTCATGCATCCTTTTTTCGTAGCGTTTATCTATTTAGATGGCTGTCAAAATGAAAAAACCGGGAAATCACCGGGGAACGGAGAACTTCATGGGAAAGCTGACAAATCAGGTAGCGGTGGTAACCGGCGCGTCGAAAGGGATTGGCGCTGGCATTGCGAAAGCGCTGGCGGCCGAGGGCGCGGCGGTGGTCGTGAACTACTCGGCGAGCAAGGATGGCACCGAGCGGGTGGTGAAGGAAATCACCGATAAGGGCGGCAAAGCCATTGCCGTGCAGGGCGACGTTTCGAAGCAGGCGGATATCACGCGGCTCTTCGCGGAAACGAAGAAAGCGTATGGCAAGGTCCACATTTTGGTGAACAACGCGGGAGTATATGCCTTTGCGCCGTTGGATGCCGTCACTGAAGAACACTTTCACAAACACTTTAATCTCAATGTTCTCGGCCTGCTGCTCACCACCAAGGAAGCCGTAAAACACATTGGCCCCGAAGGAGGCAGCATCATCAATATCGGTTCGGGCGTCAGTACAACCCTGCCGGCGACAACTTCGGTCTATACGGCCACCAAGGCTTCCGTCGACGCCATCACAGGTGTTCTTGCCAAGGAACTTGGACCGCGCAAGATTCGTGTTAACTCCATTAATCCGGGAATGATCGAAACGGAAGGCGTGCATGCGGCTGGGTTCGCCGAGAGTGACTTCCGGAAGTGGGTGGAAACGCAATCGCCGCTGTCGCGCATCGGGCAGTCGGACGACATCGCGCCCACGGCGGTGTATCTTGCTTCTTCGGACTCGAAATACCTCACTGGGGAAACGATCCGAGTCACCGGCGGCATCCTCTAAGTAAATCATATCTACAAAGATAGGGGCCGCGTAAGCGGCCCTGCGCTTTATGGACCTCTTTAGCGGCAGGTCGGCCCACTCAGCTCCATGGGTTCGGCTCGAATGACCTGAGTTGTCGCCATGGCGCAAGCTGATGTGGTTGAGCTAGTCCGGCGGGACAAGAATGATCGGAGGAACTGGAGGGTGACTCGAGCGTGTGAGGCGCTAGAAATGTACCGGCACAACCATGCCGTACCTCGTCAAGCCAAACGAGTACATCTTTCTGAGTAGCCGCTTCCTGCTTACAGCGAGGGCTCGACCGTCAGTCGGAGGCCGATGACTTTGGTCACGGCCATAAGCGTGGACAGCCGCGGATTGCCTTTTTCTGACAACGCGCGATATAGGCTTTCTCTCTCGATTCCGGCTGCCTTCGCGACTTTTGCAATTCCATGAGCCTGCGCGAGATGACGCAGGGCAATCAAGAGCGCGCGTGGCTCGTCGGAATCCTCTAACGCGGCTTTCAGATATTCGGCGCCAAATCCTGGGTCCTTGCGAATCCGCCGGACTACCGTCTCATCATGCGAAACACTGGTTTTGTGCTTCATGGCTTCTGACTCCTCACCCTGTAATCCGTCAGGTACCGCAATGCCAACTGAATGTCTGCTGACTGCTTGCTCTTGTCTCCACCGCTGACTAGGAGCAGCAACTCTTTCCCTACTAACGCATAATAAACTCGATAGCCCGGTCCCCAATCGATGCGCAACTCCCACAATCCTTGGCGCAATGGCTTGCAATTTCCAAAATTCCCAGCGACCACACGGTTAATCCGCTCAGTGATCTTTGCCTGCGTCCGCTTGTCCCCCAGATTCGACAACCACTCTTCATAAATATCTCTTCCAGCCCGCGTGACATAATGGCGAATTTCGGTCACACGCACATTGTAACTTATACATCACAGAGCGTCAACAGGCTGGCGAGAACCAGGCATAGCCTAAAACATGGATGATCGCTTCCAGGTTCGGTTTTGCCTCGACATGATGTTTCTGCTATCGTCAGCGGCGTGAGGGGAATGACTTATGTCCGTGAATAAAGTGATTCTTGTAGGGCGGTTGGGGCGCGATCCGGAGACGCGGTACACCGGAGGGGGCCAGGCGGTGGCCAACTTTTCTGTGGCGACGGATGAGTCTTACAAAGACCGCAACGGGGAGAGGCAGAAGCGGACCGAGTGGCACAAAATTGTCGTTTGGGGGAAGCAGGCTGAAATTGCGCAGCAGTATTTGAAGAAAGGGTCGCTCGTTTTTATTGAGGGGCGCATTCAGTCGCGGGAATGGCAGGATAAAGAGGGGCAGAAGCGCACCAGCTTTGAGATCGTGGCCAACAATTTCAGGATGTTGGGCGGGCGCAGTGATGCTGCCGCAGCTGGTGGAGGAGGGCGCTCCGGCGGGGATGATGTCGAAACGCATGCTGCGCCTGCGGAAGAATCTTATGGCGGGAGCCAGGCGCCTAGCGGACCGGAAATCTCGGACGAGGATATTCCCTTTTAGGTGGAAATGTCGGCTTCACTCGGAGCACAGGGAAGAGTGCATGTGCTGGTGCTGGGCTAGGCGCACAGCCAGGATTGGCTGTGCCACCATGCAGGCAGAGTTCCTCATAGGCCGTGCCGGCCGCAGGGTGAATTGCTCGCGGAAGTTCGTCCTGAATGAAGCTGAATAAAAGAGTCTGAGGGATTGGGAGATCTTAGTGACGACGAACCGTCAGCTACGATTACAGAGGCGGCCTACTGGCTTGCTCGCGCCGGGGGATTTGCAGCTTGCTGAAACTCCCTTGCCAGAACTGAAAGACGGCGAGGCGTTGGCCAAAGTGAAATACCTGTCGATCGATCCGACGATGCGCGTGTGGATGGCGGTGGACAGCTATCTTCCAGCCGTTGCCATCGGCGAGGTGATGCGCGCCGGCGGCCTTGCGGAAGTGATCGAATCGCGGCACGCGCACCTCAAGAAGGGAGACAAAATCTTCGGCCTCACGGGCCTTCAGGAATACGCGATCATCGAAGCGCAATCGAAGATTCCTTATCAGAAAATTCCGTCGATTCCTTTCGTTTCTGAGACGGCGTTTCTTGGCGTGCTGGGGATGACGGGCCTTACGGCGTACTTCGGCATGATGGAAATTGGGAAGCCTAAGAAAGGTGAGACGCTGGTGGTTTCGGCGGCTGCGGGCGCAACAGGAAGCGTCGCGGGGCAAATCGGCAAAATTCACGGGTGCCGGGTGGTTGGAATTGCGGGCACCGATGAAAAATGTGCCTGGCTGACGGACGAACTTGGTTTTGACGCGGCCATCAACTACAAGCATGCCGACTGGAAAGAAAAACTCGCTGCTGCCACGCCCAACGGCGTTGATATCGATTACGAAAATGTGGGCGGGGAAATCATGGCGGAAGTGCTCAACCGCATGAATCTGCACGGGCGCGTGGTTCTCTGCGGATTGATCTCCGGCTACACGAAGGAAACCAGCGGGCCGGCCAACCTCGGATTGCTAATCGTCAAGCGGCTGAAGGTCGAGGGCTTTCTCGTGCTGGACTACGGTTCCCGGTTCACGGAGGCAGCTATGGAACTGGGCAAGTGGAAAATGATGGGCAAGCTAAAAGACCGGCAGACGGTGGTTGAAGGCCTCGAAAAAGCGCCGGACGCCATCAACATGCTCTTCACCGGCGGCAACATTGGCAAACTGATCGTAAAAGTGTGATCCGCGACTCGAAAGGGAGAGCGGAGACCTGGCGCCGTGGGATGCAGGCGGCTTGGAGTGCATTTGCTGGAGCAATTGCGAACGCAAGCAAGTTTGCAGCGATGACAGAATTAGTGCGACGACTGCGATGCGGGAGGCGGAGGAGTGTTTCGCCTGCGCTCCTCGTCCATGCGTTTTAAGAATTCCTCAAATTTAGGCTTCTGCTCCGGAGTGAGGATGACGCGGATTTGATCGCGTCCCTTCTGCCGAGTCGCGTTTGTCTGCGCTTCGGACTGGTCGTGAATGGCTTTGTATTCCACGTGCAGCTGGGAAAGGATGGCGTCGAGTTGCTGGCTCTGGGCGCTGGTCAAGTTCAATTCCTGCGTTAGCTGTTCGACTCTTTTGGCGCGCCGCGCAGGCTCGCTCATAGGGGGATTTGATGCGGACACGACACTGCGATGGCCATAGAAATAGCCGAAGACGCCGCCGAGCGCAGCGCCTATGAGGAACACGACGGCCACCCACAGGGCGGCTGTCCTCTTTGCGGAGCTTTCATTCATTGCGGCCGCTCAGCGAGGCTGACGAGAACTTCATCGTTGTTCGTCGGAGTTGCATTGTAGACGACCGGCTCGCCGGTGATGTCCGTAGCCACGGACCGCGTCGAGGATACATCGGTTGCCGGCTTTTGATAGAGCCAGCCACTCGCGAGGAGCAAAGCAATCGCAGAAGCCCAGGTGAGGCGCGCCGCGAGCTTGGGGAGAAAAGTCCAGGTATCGGGCACGCGAGCGAGCTCCGCGCTGCGCGCAGCAATGGCGGCCATCACGCGGGGAGCAAACCACGGCCCGCCCAGTTCAGCATGGGAGGGAATGTCTGCCAGCAAAGCGCGTGCTGCGAGAATATTTTCAGCAGCGGCGCGGCAATCCAGGCATGCAGCGGCGTGCTCCTTCAGCCCGGCAGGCATCGCTGACAGCAGTTCAGGCAATCCGTTCGCGCCCGGCGCGACGTTGGCCGCGTCCTCGAGCCGAATGTGGAACTCCCGGCATTGCCCCCGGCTCTTATTCAACAGGCCCATTTTTCAACCTCCTCGACTCACTCGCATAAAACACCGAACTCGATTTCCTAGAACAACCACCCTCAAAAACAGCGGCCGGATCATTCGCCGCGCTTGCGAACCTTGTCTACAATCCTGCGGCGCGCCCGGAAGAGCCGCACCTTCACAGTGTTCGCATTCAAATCCAAAACTTGCGCAATCTCTTCGACCGCAAAGCCTTCGACTTCCTTCAGAATCAGCATCAGGCGGTCGCGCTCATCCAGGCCATCCAAAAGACGCTCGACACGTTCCCGAGCTTCCAGCCGGTCGCTGATGTCCGGCCCGCCACCGCCTTTTTCCTCGGCGGAGGTTACCTGCCGGGCCTGCTCTTCGCTGAGGTCCGACTCGTAAACCAGGGGCCGGACTTTTTTCTTTCGCAACATGTCCCAGCACTCGTTCACGGTGATCTTATAGAGCCAAGTGCTAAAGGCGGCCCGCTGATCAAACCGCTTCAGCGAGAAATACGCCTTTACAAAGACCTGCTGCGCAATGTCCTCAACATCCTCGCGGCGCCGCAAGATTCCGCCGGCAACGGCGAAGACACGGTGCTGGTGGCGCCGAACAAGCTCTTCAAAAGCCTCCTGATCTTCTTGCTGCGCTCGCCGGACAAGTTCCCGGTCATCCGCAACACCCGCCGGCTTACCCGTTGGCGGGTGGGAGCCCGCCGAAGCGGCGGGAGACCCCAGAGGCTCTACTTTTGGGACGCGTGGCATGTCAATCCGGTTACGTCTAATGTAGCTTGGGTTGCCCTTGGCCGCATCAAGTGTTTCAATCTGGGAGTGCTAAGTTTCCACTTGCTTGCACCTTACCTACATGGAATAATGCCGCCATGATTATAGGTGACCGTCTTCGCGCACTCCGCGAAGAAAAGAAACTCTCCCAGGGCGACATCGAGAAGCGAACAGGGTTGCTGCGTTGCTATATTTCCCGCGTCGAAAATGGCCATACAGTACCGGCCATCGAGACACTGGAAAAACTTGCGCGCGCGCTCGAGTGCCCACTCTATCAACTCTTTTATGACGGCGAGGAGCCGCCGCAGTTGCCGAATCTGCCCAAGCGGAAGTCGTCGGATGACATCGCGTGGGGCAGCGTCGGAAAAGATGCACGCTTTCTCAACAAGCTTCGCCGCTTGCTGGGCAAAGTGGAAGAAGGGGACCGCAAGCTCATTCTGTACATGGCGCAGAAGATGGCAAATCGGTAGTTCTGCGACGATTTCAATAGAGCGTGCAGTCAAATCATCAGAACTCCTGGATAGGCCGCGTCCGGTCCCTGCGCGGCCTTTACTCTTTGGAGTTCGCCGTACGGCAGAATTACGGTCGGCTCGGGGCTTAGATTAATTCCCTTCCACGGCTCTGCTTGTTCCCATCCTTGCTTCATTCCCATTCTATCGTGCTTGGCGGTTTTGAGCTGATGTCGTAAACGACGCGGGTGACGCCGCGAACTTCGTTTACGATGCGGGTTGAAATGCGCTCGAGAACTTCGCCGGGCAGGCGTACCCAGTCGGCGGTCATGGCATCGTCGGATTCGACGACGCGGACAGCGACGGTCAGGCCGTAGGTGCGGTAATCCCCCATGACGCCGACGCTGCGAATAGGAAGCAGAACCGCGAAGGCTTGCCAAACTTTACTATAGAGGCCGGCGCGACGTATCTCCTCAACTACTACGGCGTCGGCTTCCTGCAGGGTGTGAAGGTGCTCGCGGGTGATTTCTCCGAGGAGCCTTACAGCCAATCCGGGACCCGGAAACGGATGTTTCAGAAGAATCTCCTCCGGAAGGCCTAGGTCCTTGCCGATACGGCGGACTTCGTCCTTGAAGAGGTCGCGAAGGGGTTCGATAAGGGCAAAGGGCATGTTTTCGGGCAGGCCGCCGACGTTGTGGTGGGTTTTGATGGTGGCGGAGGGGCCTTTGACGGAGACGGATTCGATTACATCGGGATAGAGGGTCCCCTGGACAAGCCAGCCGATTTGGCCATGGGCTTCGCAGGTTTGGAGTTTTTGGGCTTCTTCGGCGAAGACGGCGATGAATTCCCTGCCGATGATTTTGCGCTTTTGTTCGGGGTCAGTGACGCCGACGAGCTTGGCCAGGAAGCGGTCGGAGGCGTCGACGCCGATGACGCGAAGGCCGAGACGGTCGCGGAGCATTTCGAGGGTGTCGGCAAATTCGTCTTTGCGGAGCATGCCCGTGTTGACGAAGATGTTGGTGAGGCGGTCGCCCATGGCGCGGTGGACGAGGACGGCGGCGACCGTGGAATCGACTCCGCCGCTAAGGGCGCAGATGGCGCGGCCCTGGCCGACCTTTTTTCGAATGGACTCGGTGGTTTCTTCGATGAAGGCGGAGCCGCTCCATTTCGGCTCGGCTTTGCAAACGCGGAAGAGGAAATTGCGGAGGAGTTCGGTGCCGCGTTCCGTGTGATTCACTTCGACGTGAAATTGCACGGCGTAAATTTTACGGTGAGGATCTTCGAGCGAGGCGATGGCGTTGTCGGTGTGGCCGGTGGCGTGAAAACCGGGTGGAACTTCGCGGACGTGGTCGCCGTGGCTGTTCCAGATGCGGAGGGAGTGGGGCACGCCGGCGAAGAGTTCTGATTCGTTTGTTGCGCTGACACCATCGACTTTCAGTTGGGCGCGACCGTACTCGCGGCGGTCGGCTTTTTCGACTTTGCCGCCAAGGTTATGCGTGATCCACTGCATCCCGTAGCAGATGCCCAGGATGGGAATACCCAGCGCGAGGATGGCGGGGTCGCATTTGGGGGCGTCGGAATCATAGACAGAGCTGGGACCGCCGGAGAGCACCAGCCCTGCAGCGGCGTATGCGCGGATTTCTTCGATCTTGGCAGTGCACGGGAGGATGGCGGAGAAGACTTGCTGTTCGCGGATGCGGCGGGCTATGAGTTGTGTGTACTGGCCGCCAAAATCGAGGACGACTATGCCACCTAGCTCGGATTTCGGCTTTTGTTGCTCCGTCATTGCGGCTCCTGTTGCCATTGGCTGCCTCTTTCGTATCGATGCTGAGCAGACCAGAACTAAAGGTCCAATTTCCCCAATGCTGCCTGGATAAAAATCCAAGCTGTGCAAGCGAAACACAGAGAAGAGCACAGCCAGGATTGGCTGTGCCACCGGCGCTTGCTCATTTGACCACCAGGTTGAGGAGTTTGTTGGGGACGAAGATTATCTTTACGATGCGTTTGCCATCGATGTGACGGGCTACGGCGGGATCGGAATTGGCTTTGGCGACAACGTCGGATTCGCCTGCGTCTGCGGGGACTTTTAGGGTGGTGCGCACGCGGCCGTTTACCTGGACGGGGATTTCGACCTCGTTGTCCTTTGCGAGTTCTAGTTGCTCGTCGATCAGGACCGGCCAGGCGGCGTTCCAGAGCCCGTTCTGATTGCCGAGCATTTCCCACATTTCTTCGGCGATGTGCGGGGTCATGGGGGCGAGGAGCAGCGTGAGGATTTGCAGGACTTCCTTGCGTATTTCCGGGCGAACGCCGTTTTCGAGCGGCTCGGCCAGATAAATTTCGTTGGTCAGCTCCATGATTTGAGCGATGGCGGAATTGAAGTGCCAGCGCTTCTCGAAGTCTTGCGTGACACGGAGCATGGTCTGATAGGTGACACGAATCAAGTCGCGTTCCTTGTCAGACATTCCCTTTGAATCGAAATTCCAGTTCTTGGTTTCGCGGATGGCTGCGGCGTGCTTGTCGACGAGACGGAAGACGCGGTTTAGGAAGCGCCAAGAGCCTTCGATGCTTTCTTCGCTCCATTCGAGGTCTTTTTCGGGAGGGGCGGCGAAGAGGGTGTAGAGGCGGCCCGTGTCGGCGCCGTATTTCTCAGCCATGTCGATGGCGCCAACGACGTTGCCGCGCGATTTAGACATGGCCACACCACCCTTTTGCACCATGCCTTGGGTGAAAAGGCGAGCGATGGGCTCGTTGTGTTTGACAAGGCCGAGATCGCGCATGACCTTGCACCAGAAGCGCGAGTACAAGAGGTGCAGGATGGCATGGGTGATGCCGCCGATGTACTGGTCGATGGGAAACCAGTAGCCGACTTTTGCGGAATCGAAAGGAGCTTCGCTATTGTGCGGGTCGCAATAACGGTAGAAATACCAGGAGGAGTCGACGAAAGTGTCCATCGTGTCGGTTTCGCGGCGCGCGGGACCGCCGCATTTGGGGCACGTTGCGTTCACAAATTCCGGAGTCGATGCAAGCGGGGACTCGCCTTCGCCTGTGAGCTTGGGATTCGGCGGCAGCAGGACCGGTAGATCCTTGTCGCGGACGGGTTGCAGGCCATGGTCTGGGCAGTAGACGACGGGAATGGGCGTGCCCCAATAGCGCTGACGGGAAATTCCCCAGTCGCGGAGACGGAAGACGACTTCGCCGCGGCCGAAGCCTTTTTTCTCGGCGAAAGCAGTCATTTTCGCGATGGCTTGCTCGACGGAAAGGCCATTGAAGGCGCCGGAGTTGACGAGCTTGCCGTTTTGGTTGTCGTCGAAAGCTGCGGACATTTTTTCTTCGACGAGCGGTTCGCCGTCGCGAGGCTGGACGACGATACGGACGGGAAGACTGTACTTGCGGCAGAATTCGAAGTCGCGCTGGTCGTGCGCGGGGACAGCCATGATCGCTCCGGTGCCATATTCCATGAGAACGAAGTTGCCGACCCAGATTGGTATTTTCTCCCGGTTGAAAGGATTTGAGGCGTAGCGGCCGGTGAAAAATCCTTCTTTCTCCATCGTCGCCAGGTCTTCGGTTTTTACAGAGGACTGGCGCATCTTTGCGAGCCTGGTCCATTCGATGCTGTCCGGCGTGGCCCAGCTGAGGAGTTTCTCGACGGCAGGGTGGGTTGGGGCGAGGATGAGCGCGGTCGCGCCGTAGATGGTGTCGATGCGCGTGGTGAAAATTTCAATCGGCGGGGCGTCTTGCAGATCGTCGACGGCGAACCTCACCCGCGCGCCCTGCGAGCGGCCAATCCAGTTGCGCTGCATGGTGATGACGCGCTCGGGCCAAGTCCCTTCGAGTTGCTTGAGGTCATCGACGAGCTGGTCGGCGTAAGCGGTCGTTTTGAGGAACCACTGCTCGAGTTCGCGGGATTCGACGAGGGTGTCTTCGTGGCGCCAGCAATAGCCGCCGTTTACGACCTGCTCGTTGGCGAGGACGGTGCAACACTTCGGGCACCAATTTACGCGGCTCTTTTTGCGATAGGCGAGGCCGCGCTCGAGCATGCGCAGGAAAAACCACTGGTTCCAGCGGTAATATTCGGGCTCGCAGGTGGAAATTTCGCGGCGCCAGTCGTAGCTGAAACCGAAGCGGCGCAGAGTGCGCTGGAATTCGGCGATGTTGTTGTTGGTCCAGATGCGGGGATGCGTGTTGTTCTTGATGGCGGCGTTTTCTGCGGGGAGACCGAAAGCGTCCCAGCCCATGGGATGGATGACGTTGAAGCCGCGCATGCGCTTGACGCGGGCGACGACATCGCCGATGGCGTAATTGCGCATGTGGCCCATGTGCATGGTGCCCGAAGGATAGGGCAGCATTTCCAGCGTGTAATACTTTGGCTTTGAAGGATCGGCTTCGGATTCAAACACGCGGGCTTCGGCCCAGCGTTTTTGCCACCTGGCTTCGATTTCCTGTGGGTTGTATTCCGCCACGCCCCGCTATCCCCTCTTGGACTTGCGCGATTTTTTGGATTTGCCAGCTGACGCATTTGCTTTAATGGCTACTTTCGTCTTCTTTGCGGCGGCCTTTTCGGCTTTTGCCGTTTTCGCCTGAATTTTCTTGATGGCCGCGGTGAGCATCGAGAAACCCTTCTCGGCTGGCGGCGCTTGGCTGCTCAAGCCCGCTAGTTCCCAAAGCTTGGCGACGTTGCGGCGGTCATCGCCGGGATTGTCGATCGGCGTTTCGAGCAGGAAAGCGCGCCCGATCAGACCTCCGGGAGGTGTGGCGCCGAGGCGCGGATGTGTAAGGATGCGATGAAACGCTTCGGCACCGATTTTGCCTTCGCCAATGTTTTCGTGGCGGTCGACGCGGCCGCCTAGCGGAATTTTCGAATCGTTAGCGTGAAAGACGGGGACGCGATCGAGGCCGATGGTGGAATCGATCGCATCGATGGTGGAGGCCAGGCCAGTTTCGGTCTTGATGTCGTAGCCTGCGGCGAAAAGATGGGCAGTGTCGAGACACGCGGCAGCGGGGACATTCGTTAGGCCAGCTAGGATTTCCGCAAGTTCCTCAAGGCGGGAGGCGACGGCGCTTCCCATCCCTGCCGTGTTTTCGATGAGGATGCGCAGATTGCCCAGGGGAACGCGCTTGGAGCTTTGCTTGACGGATTCGATGACAGTGCGGACGGCTTGCTCGGGCGAGGCATCGCCGCGCGAGCCGGGATGCACGACCAGAAAATCCGCCCCTAGCGCCACGCCGCGTATAAGCTCGTCCTGAAACGCTTGGATCGAGCGGGTTTGCAGCATGGGCTGAACCGCGGCCAGATTGATCAGATAGTTTGCGTGAATGACGAGCGGGCCGAGGCCGAGTTCGGCGCGGCGGGCGCGAAAGGCGGCAGCGTCTGCTTCGGGGATGCGTGCTGAGCCGACCTGCCACATGCGCGGGCTCGCGGAGAAAATTTGGAGGGCGTTGCAGCCTAGTTTTCGGGCGGATTCGAGCGCGTTGAGATAGCTTCCGGCGATGGAGGCGTGGATGCCGATGCGCAGGCTGCCGTCCATCCAGGTGGGTGGCAGCGGCTCTGGCTCCGGTTCCGGGCGGTACTCGTCTTCCGGGTCGAACTCGGAGACGGGCGTGAGTGGTTGCTCTGGCGTACTCATGGAAAAAATCTGCCTAGCCTTAAACTAGGTATTCTAGCACACGCGGCAAATCGGCTTGCGCTGCGGGACGGTCGGGAATGGAGAGCGGTTTGCGGGGCCGTGCAAGCATACCGTAGACTAGTGAATTGCAAAGGGCCCAGGAAGAATACAGAGGAGCAGCCGATGCTGGTTGTCATGCAATCGCACGCCACGGAGGAGCAGATTCGAGGGGTGTGCGAGCGCATTGAAAGCTTGGGGCTGAAGGCGCACCCGATTCCGGGATCGATTCGGACGGCGATTGGGATTACCGGGAATAGCGGAGCGATTGATCTGGGCGTGCTGGAATCGCTGCCGGGGGTGATCGAGTGCATTCCGGTCAGCAAACCGTACAAGCTGGTGAGCCGGGACGCGAAGGAAGAGGACAGCGTACTGCGGATACCGACACCGATGGGCGATGTGTTCGTCGGAGGCAAAAAGATTGCACTGGTGGCGGGGCCGTGTGCGGTGGAGACGGAAGAGCAGTGTTTCGCGATCGCGGAGCGCGTGAAGAAAAGCGGGGCGCGGCTGTTTCGCGGCGGGGCTTATAAACCGAGGACTTCGCCGTACAGTTTTCAGGGACTGGGCTTGCCGGGACTGAAGATTCTGGCAAAGGTGCGCGAGACATACGGATTCGGGATTATCACCGAGGCGATCGACAACGAGAGTCTGGATTTGGTCGAGGAATATGCCGACGTGATTCAGATTGGCGCGCGGAACATGCAGAATTTTTCGCTCTTGAAGCGGGCGGGGCGGGCGAAGAAACCAGTGCTTTTGAAGCGAGGGATGGCGGCGACGCTGGATGAGTTTTTGATGGCGGCGGAATATATTTTGTCCGAGGGAAATTACAACGTGATGCTGTGCGAGCGCGGCGTGCGCACATTTTCGGATTTTTCGCGAAACACGCTGGATTTGGCGGTGGTGCCAGCGGTGAAAAAGAGGAGCCATTTGCCAATTCTGGTCGATCCCTCGCACGGGACGGGGAAACGGCATAAAGTTTTGCCGCTGTCGCGCGCGGCGATCGCGGTGGGCGCGGACGGGTTGCTGGTCGAAGTACACCACGAGCCGGACAAGGCGCTTTCCGACGGGATGCAATCGATTTTGCCGGAGGAGTTCACGGAGTTGGTGAAAGAGGTTCGGCAAATTGCGGCGGTTCTGCGGCGCGAAGTGAATTGAGGGCACCGTCGCGACTATTCACGCGTTCAGCTTGCTTCCTTCCGATCCATTCGCAGGGTTCTGGCTAATTCCGCAGTCAACATGCAACAATTCAACCGCGTTATGAACCGGCCGCGTAACTTCCGTGTATTTTTCCTGCTGGGCATCCTGCTGATTGCGGGAATTGTGGAGGTTTTGCGGGAGCACCAGCCATCTTTCCTGCGGCCCGGGTTGCGATTGTGTGCGTATGTGTCGACGGCGGATGGAAACATTACGGATATCGATCTGGTGAAGCTGGCGGCTGCCGCGCGGATTTTCGTCGGCAAAGGCATATCCGGGATGCGAGAGCATCCGACGCGCGCGGAAATTTGGGGCGTAAGCAGCGCAGGCGGATTCGTGTGGGTGCTCAACACTCGCATGAATCAAGTCACCGCGCGCATTCCGGTCGGACCACTTCCCTTCGCAATTGATTTTTCGGCGGATGGAAACCGGTTGTACACGACATCGGCGGCATCGGACACGCTACTGGCCATTGATTGCCAGTCGCACAGCATTCTGGGCCGCGCGCGGACGGGCGGCGAGCCTGTGCTGGCGCGCGTTACGCCGGACGGAAAAAGCGTGCTCGTGGCGAATCGGCGCGACGGGACGCTGGGGATCCACGACGCGGCGACACTTGCGCTGCGCAGCACGGTTCGTGTCGTCAATCAGCCGGAAGCAGTTGCGATTCTTCCGGACAGCAGCCTGGCGTTTGTAATGAGCCGGAGCGTGGCCGAGCTTTCTGTGGTTGATTTGGAGAGAAGCGTTCTGGTGGCGAACCTCGAGCTGGCGGGGAAACCATCGGACATGCTGCTCAAGCCGGACGGCGGCGAGCTTTATGTGATTTCTCCGGAAGCGCACGGATTGCAGGCGATCGACACGTGGACGCATGAAGTGGGCGACTACATGGTGCTGGGATCGGCACCGACGCGAGGCATTTTGAGCGCTGATGGGAGCACGATGTATGTCTCGGACAGCGCGGCGGGGCACCTAATTCCCGTTGACATCGCCAATCGACGGATCATTCGCGACCCCGGCACCGGAAAAGAGTTTCCGATTCCGGCGGGGCAGTCGCCGGGAGAGTTGCGTTTCGACCCCAAAGAAAACTTGCTGATTGCCGTGGACCAGGGTTCCGGAGATGTGGCCGTGATTCGCGTGAGAACGAACAGTTTGCTGACGATGATTCCAGTTGGAGATGGACCCATGGATTTGGCGATTAAACTGTATTAGCGGTGTCGCGGGAATTAGTCCTGGCGCAGAGCGATGAGCGGGTCGACACGCATGGCGCGGCGAGTGGGGATGTAGCAGGCCAGGAGCGTGACGACGGTCATGAGAATGGCGGCGGCGAGGAAGGTGACGGGGTCGGCGGGACTGACGCCGTAAAGTTCGCTGGCGAGAAGGCGCGTCACTCCGAGCGCGGAAACCAAACCAAGGCTGATGCCAATGAGAGAGAATTTGGCCCCTTCCTTCATGATGAGCCAAAGAACATCGCGGCGCTGCGCTCCGAGAGCGACGCGAATGCCGATTTCTCGCGTGCGCCGGGAAACGAGAAAAGAAAGCACGCCGTAGATGCCGATGAGGCCGAGAACGAGAGCGAGGCCGGCAAATGCGACAAATAGCTCGGTCGTCGATGCGGGAGTGGAGACGGATTCAGAGACAACCGCTTGCATGGGCTTAACTTCGCTCGCTGGAACTTCGGGATTAAGACTGGCGATGGTGCGGCGCAGGGCATTTTGGATTTGCAGTTCGTCCAGACTGGATTGAACGACGACGGTCATATCGGAAGGGACACGGCCGCCCTCGAGCGTGGCGTCTAACGTATAGGGCAAATAGATGGTTCCGTTGATCCAATCAGGAATGTTTTTTGCAAGTCGTAGGCACGAACGTCGGAGACGACGCCGACGACGGTGCGCCAATCTTTGTCGCCGCTGAGGCGGACAGGCGAACCGATGGGGCTGCGGCCAGGCCAAAAGCGGCGAGCGGTGGACGCGCTGACAAGAGCGACGGGAGGATCGCCGGAATTGTCGGCTGACGTGAAGCCGCGGCCGCCAAGCACTGCGATACTCATGACGCGAAGATAATCCGGAGTGACGACGTTCATCCAGAAAAGAGGCATGACTTCGCCTGGAGAGACGGGTTCATTTTCGATTTCAAGAGAGCGTTTTGCAACACGGCCGCCGAGAGGAAGCGTGTTGACGAAAGCGGCGGAGTGAACGCCCGGAACTGCCTCGAGGCGATCGAGGAGCTGATGGTAGAAGCTAATGCATCGGGCGGGATCGCCGCAAAATTCTTGGTTGGGCGTGACGCGGGCCGTGAGGATGCGTTCGGGGCGGAAACCCGGGTCGACGTAGGAGAGCGCCACGAAACTGCGAATAAGCAAACCGGCCGCGATTACGAGAAGGACAGCGAGAGCGACTTCGGCGATGGCTAATCCGCTGCGCAGATTTTGAGAGACGGAAGCGGATGCGCCGCGGCTGGCGGACTTGAGCGACTCGGCGAGGGCGGCGCGCGAGGAATGGAGCGCGGGAGCGAGGCCAAAGAGAAGGCCGGTGAGGATGGCGAGGCCGGCGGTGAACGCGAGGACGCGCCAGTCGATGTGTGCATCGGAGAGACGAGGCGTGTCCGCGGGAAGCGCGGCTTTGAGCAATTGCAATCCTTCGGCGGCAAAAACGATTCCGAGCGTCCCGCCAAGAAATGCCAACAAAACGCTTTCTGTAAGGAGTTGACGGATTACGCGGCCGCGCTCGGCGCCCATGGCTGTGCGGAGGGCGATTTCTTTTTCGCGAGTCGCTGCACGCGAGAGCGTGAGATTGGCGACGTTTACGCAGGCAATCAGGAGAATCAAACTAACCGCTCCGAGAAGAAGGAAGAGGCGGCCGCGCACGTCCGCGACCATGCCTTTGTGCAAAGCAACGACGCTGATGTCGGCGTTCCAATCGGCAGGCATAGGCCAAGGAAATAGCTTAAAGACGCGTGACTGAAACATGCGAATCTCGGCGCGAGCTTGGGCGGTGGTCGAGCCGGGACGAAGGCGGCCGATGATGGGCATAAAATCGCCGGCCCAATAAGCGACGGTGTCGCGGGGATCGTTGTGCAGAGGAATCCAAACCTGAGTTTTCGCGGACGGAAAATTGAAATCGGCGGGCATCACGCCGACGACCTGCCGGCTGACGCCTTCGAGGTCGATGGCATGGCCAAGGATGGAACGATCCCTGTTGAAATGTTGCTGCCAGAGGGCGTGGCTCAGAATGACGTAATTGTCGTCGCCGGCTTGGTCTTCGCCGGGGTAGAAAGGGCGACCGAGCTCGGGACGCGCGCCCAAGACGGAGAAAAATTCTGCGGAGACGAGAACCCCCGAAAGACGAAGCGGATCGCCGCGGCCGGTAAGGTTGAACTCGTGGCCTTCAAAATACGCGGCCGCATCGAGCGAATGCGCCTGCTCGCGTAACGCCACGAATGCCCCTTTGGGGTAAGTGCCGGTGATGCTGACGAGATTTTGCGGCGCCGCAAGGGGGAGGGGGCGCAAGAGAATGCCGTCGACGAGGCTGAAGATCGCAGTGTTGGCGCCGATGCCGAGCGCGAGCGTGAGAACAGCGACAACGGTGAACCCGGGATTCTTGCGGAGCATGCGCGCGCCGTAACGCAGATCCTGGAGCAACGTTTCGATGAATCTCCCGCCCCGCGCTTCCCTTCCTTCTTCTTTGACGCGCTCGATTCCGCCAAACTCAATGCGGGCGCGCCTTAACGCTTCCTGCCGCGATACGCCGCTGCATACTAAATCTTCCGCGTAAGCTTCGATGTGGAAGCGGAGTTCCGCATCCATTTCGCTTTCTGCCCGTGTACGACGGAAGGTCGTGAGCAACCATGAACTGAACCGGCTCCAAAGGGTCATAGCACCTCCATCTTGCTACTCCGTGTTCACGCGATAGGCCGGGCCATCACTCATACCTCAGCGCGATGAGTGGATCGAGACGGGACGCGCGTCGTGCGGGCACCCAAGACGCTGCCAGCGCCACCGCTGCCAATAGCGCGGCTGCAACTGTGTAGGTGAAGGGATCGGTGCGCGAGACACCATAGAGAAAGATTCCCGAGCCGCTCCATCCAATGGGCCCTGTGGGGAAAAATCGCGTCAGGCTGAGTGCGCCAATCGTGCCCATAACCAGACCTGCCAGCGTAACCGCGAGCGTTTCACGCAAGACTAACCCGGCGACCTTCTCGGGGGCTGCCCCGAACGCGACGCGGATGCCGATCTCCCGCGTGCGTTCCGAGACGGAATACGAGGTAACTCCAAACACGCCAACAATGGCGAGCAGGAGCGCAATGCTGCCAAACGAAGCGAGCAGCGCAATGAGCGGGCGGCGGAGCGTGAGCGATTCAGAATCTTGAATCAGTTGCTGCAAGCTGCTCAGTTCCCACTGAAGCTGCGGGTCCACCGCACGAAGGTTTTTGCTCAGGCTCGCCTTCACACCAGAGAGATCGCCCGACGCGCGAACCCGAATTGCCAAGCTCCAGCTTGCAGCAGGCTGCGTTTGAGCAAATGGAAAATAGGCGAGGGCTCGTAGATCCTCTTCTGGATTGCGCTGGCGAAAATCGGACACCACACCCACGATTTCTCGCAGAACCGTCGGCGAGTCCGCGAAGGCAATGTGATAACCAATAGGATTTGCACCTGCGAAATACTTCTTCGCGAAAGTCTGATTGATGATGGCGACCGGAGGCACATCGCGACCGTCCGACTCGAGAAACGAGCGACCGGCGAGCATGGAGATATTCAGCGTTGAAAAATATTCGGGACTCACGGAGAGAAACCATATTTCATCTTCGAGCGGGGAGGACTTCGAGGATGGGAGCTGGATCGCCAGCCGGGCACTGTCGGCGCCTTGCATCGGAAGAGAGTCCACAATACCTGCGGATTCGACTTCTGGCATCGAACGAACGCGCTCGATTGCCTCGCGCGTTAGCCGCGTTCGAGCGGACGGCTCTGCGTAGCGTAAAGCCGGCAGCCGCATCGTGGCGGTTAAGACGTTGCGGGGATCGTATCCCAAATGTGAGGACTCGACGTGCAGCAAACTACGAAACAACAAGCCGAAGCCCACCATGAGAACCATCCCGAGCGCAATCTGGAACGCCACCAGGAGATTGCGTGAGCGCCGGGATCGCGATCCCCCCGCCGAACTCGGTACTGCATCCTTCAAACTGTCATTTACATCCACGCGAGATGCTTGCAGGGCCGGAATCATCCCAAAAAACAAGGCGCTTAGCAGCGAAACTCCCAGGCTGACCGCGAAGACGCGTACATCGATTTGCAAGTACGCCCCTGTATCCATTCCGGAGGCGACCTTGGTAATGATTTCTTGCGACCACCGCGCAAGAACCAAGCCGAGACTTCCGCCGAAAAAAAACAGAAGCGTGCTCTCGGTCAAAAGCTGCCGAATCATCCTCCGGCGCGAACAGCCGAGAGCGGCGCGTAGAGCGATTTCTTTACGGCGCTTGACGGCGCGCGCCAGAAGAAGGCTCGCGACATTTGCACAAGCGATGAGAAGCACGAGTCCGGCGGCACAAGCCGTCAGCCACAAACC
>Ga0187805_10000134_pt1 | contig 21823 bp, 22 predicted proteins | sample NC_wetland_sal_i_6_FD_132965 | JGI IMG/M metagenome (GOLD analysis project Ga0187805, IMG submission 132965) | Wetland sediment microbial communities from Neuse River Estuary, North Carolina, USA - Control_5 | ecosystem: Environmental > Aquatic > Freshwater > Wetlands > Sediment | place: USA...
CTGTCCTCGCTCTTTGTGTTTCGACGCGTCCATTCGCAACAGGAGTCCTTATCCCGAATATGTCGTTTACCCAATACCCATTCGCTCCGAATCGTTGTGCAGCGTCTCCGCGCACATCAGCGGTCCGTGTATCGTCTTGTTGCCTACGGTGGGGAGGGCGGAAACTACACTTCACGGAGTGCCGAGTTCGAATCGCGCGATCGTCTACTGGAGGCGCTCCGCTCGGTGGCATCAGACTTCGATGAAGGTACCCTTTTAGCAGAAAAGGATGCACCGCAAACCTATATTGCGTTCACCTGAGAAATGGAGCTCGACGACTCGCAATTGTCGCTGCTTCAGGAAACTCCTCCGCATCCCGGACACTTTATTTCTTACTCCTATCTGGTAAGCGAACACCGCCCGGGCTGTATGAGGAATGAAAACGGAACGCAATCAATCAAAAACGGCAGGGCTCGGCTCCCTCTATGCCAAGAATCCGGCGTAGACCACAACCGAAGCGCACCAGTGGCGGGTGTCTACGCGCTCTGCTTGTCTGCCGCCGCGTAGAACCATCTCTGCTCGACTTCTTCGCTGCCGCAATGGGGACAGGTCACGGTGCCTTCGGCGTATTCGGCAGGAGTGAGCGTTTTCGAGAAAGGCCGGTCGCAGGCGTGGCAGAGAAACTCATACTGGGGCATGGGAGTCCCTCCTCACAAAAGCAATTCTAGTCCCCGGATTCAGGCGCGTTGAACGCGGATTGGTGGAAGGACCCTCGAAAAAGGCTCCTCGCCTGTCTCGGAAGGTTTTCACATTTTACGGCCCACGTTCGGGTGGAGGCTCAGAAGTAGATGAGGGTGCCAGCACCAGAGCGACACCCTCATAGGAACGGGCAATTCGACCATTCCGATTAGGCCGCTGTCTCCTTCTGGTGCGCCGAGGCTGCTTGCTTCGCAACGCTCTTCCCGAGGAAATTGACCAACTCAGGATTGACTTCGTCCGCGTGGGTCCAAGCGACCGCATGCGGTCCATCCTTTATGACCACCAGACGTGCTCCTGCGACCAGCTTGGCGGTTCGTTGTCCCGAGGCACCAATCGGCACGATGCGGTCGGCATCGCCATGAATGACCAGCGTGGGAACATCGATGCGGGCCAAGTCCTTGCGGAAGTCTTCATGCCACGTCGGCACGCAGGCAAGACTGGCGGTGGCAGAAGCGCTCGCTGCGACATTCCAGCTCGCCTGGACCGCTTGTTCCGTGATGCGCTTCCCCGACAAGACATCGGTGTTGTAGAAACTCTTGAAGAAGTCTGTGAAGAACGCGTAACGGTCCGCGGCAACGGCTTTCTGGATTCCCTCGAATACGCTTCCCTCCACGCCTTCCTGATTGTCCGCCGTTTTCAGCAGGAATGGCGGGACTGAGGAGACGAAGACCGCTTTGCTCACGTCCTTCGATCCGTATTTCCCAATGTAGCGGGCCACTTCGCCGCCACCCATCGAGAAACCGACCAAGGCGAAGTTGCGCAGTTTGAGATGAGTTACGAGCTTGTGCAGGTCCTCGGCGAAGGTATCGTAGTTGTAGCCCGTGGTTGGCTGGCTGGACTTGCCGAAGCCCCTTCTGTCATAGGTGATGACGCGGTGACCTGCGGCGAGAAGCGCCGGGAGTTGCTTCTCCCAGGAGGCACCGCTCAGGGGGTATCCGTGGATAAGAACCACAGGATCGCCCGAACCGTGATCTTCATAGTAGAGCTCGATATTGCTGGAGTTTTCCTTTCCAACGTTAACGTACGGCATGGGAGGTTCTCCTTTCTTCGGATCGAATTCAGATCGAAATAGGTTAGGTTTTCAAGTTTGGAGTCCGTTTGGGCCAGATGGCAGAAAGCTGTTGCGACAGCGGCTCGCACCTCAACAAGTTGTCGATTACGAGCGCGACCCTTCGCACGGGAGCATTTTCGAAGCCGCTGCATGTTGTAGATTAAGCGGACTCGGAATCGGCTCAATAGTTTTCCACAGCTACGAGAGTCGAACGACTCCGATCTCGACGGCTACCTTGTTCGTTGTTAGGAGTTCGTGATCAGGGTCACTGAAATTTTAGCGCGAAGAGAGTACAAGAAATTAAACGCATTTTCCGAGAGTTGCTCCTCGCCAGCTCCCCCGGGAGAATACATCGCAAACAACTGGATACCCGTGAAAGCTCACGGGCGCAACCTTCCACCGAATCAACCCAGAGTGCGGGGGATCCCATGCTCGCTAAATGTGCCAGTCCAGCCTGTTCGGCTACTTTTCGTTATCTCCATGAAGGAAAGCTATTCGCAATCGAGTCGAAGGCTGACTCGCTAAAGCGGGGACCGCCAACTGATCCGGAATACACGGGCAAATCTCACGGTCCCCAATATTTCTGGTTGTGCTCCTCGTGCTGTTCTGCCATGACCGTTGAATCCGATTTGGACCACGGAATCAGCGTGGTGCGTAAGCGAGGAATGCCGAGCATTTCGATGATGGAGGACAGCATTCTGATGGCGGCCTGAAAAACTCGATCCCTGGTTCAGGTCTCGCCGTTTTGGAGGTGTGTATGAAAAGGGACAACGCACTCGATGTCCTAAAAAACGAGCTGCGGTTTGTGCAGAAGGGGGGCTACCGCGCAACGCTCGTATGGAGGGCACCGCTGGTCTTCGAAGACTCGCCAACCTGCCCCAGAGAATCATGCGCCGCTTGCCCGGAGACGGACTGCGTGCTGATGCGGTTTGTTCCGAACGAATGCCGTTATGAGGCTGTCCCATGTCGTCACATTCCCCTGAACGAATTGGGAGAAACGGTGGACAGCCTCTATAGGACCGGAACAAACGAAGAAATTGAGCAGACACTTGAAAGCTGGCTGCTGGAGACCATCGGGCAACTCGAAGAGACATGCGAACAACCGTGGCTCGAAAAAGCAGCTTAGGAGTGTGCAACCGGATCGTCGACTTGCCACGCAGGCGGTCCGATTATTCAAAAGGCGCTCTGGAGGTGAATCGTGCCCTGTGTCGAGGCGCAAACCCGCCTTTCGATCAAGAACATATTGCTAGCCACAATGTTTTCCGAGCCTTCTGAAGCGATCTTGTCTTACGCAATTGGTCTTGCCCGTCGTTACGGCTCAGCAATGTCTTTGACAGGAACGGCCACTCCCAGAGGGATTCGCGCAATCATCGGCAATCGGGAAGTCGATTTGGTGGTCATCGGCGCGCATAGCCATGAGTCAAGAGGGTCAGATCTGGACACGGCAGTTGCGGAAATTCTTCGCACGGTCGCGTGTCCCATGCTGATCGTAGGCCCGCAGGTCACGCAGGCAGAACTGGCGAAAAGAGAGCTTGAGCGGATGGTGTACGCAACTGACTACACAATCAGTTCTTTGGACGGCTTGCCATACGCGCTTGCTTTGGCTCAGGACTGCGGTGCAGAGCTCAAATTCGTGCACGTTGCCGAAGGAGCCACGATGGGGCCGTTCCACTTCGGCAACTCCAGGATCGTGGCTTTTCGAAAACGGCTGGAGAGCGTACTTGCCTCAGGAAACGTCCATCTGCGGGAAGCGGAGTTTGTCGTTCAAGAGGGCGATCGCGCGGAGGGACTGGTTCGGATCGCGTCAAACCTGCGGGCGAGCATGATTGTAATTACTGCCCGAGGAACTTCAGGGCCCTTGTGGCCTGCGGCTGGGACGGTGGTCTGTCGCGCGTACTGCCCGGTGCTCATGGCGCGGGCCATTCGATAGTCCTGACATCGCCTGGTTGGCGTGCAGGCCTCGCGGTCCAGGGCTCAAGCATTGCAAGTGGCACCAAATGCGGTCTGCGGTGACTGCCAACGCGGCAGAGAGGAAAAGACTGTGTTTAAGCGTCGGTTCCACGGCCGCCCCACCCAAAAAGACTGTGCTCTCTTGCCCAAGCCTTGCGTTCCTAAAATCAAGCTACTTTCCCTCTTTCTCTTCTTAGCACGTGGTTTCAAAACCTGCCGTGACTACGCTCACCAGCCGCTGTGAACAGGTCTGAGGAAATGGCGGTGCCAGAATATTTCGCCTCGCATCGGCGCCATTGCAATTCCAACGGAAAAGGGAGCCTAATATCTGAGAGAGGTATTCCGTAGGAAGGCTCGAAGTGAAAGGTATCCACCGCCAGAGGCGAGGAGGCTTTTCATGAAGATGCTGGTACATCTCAAGGGGCATGGGATCAGCTACTTTCACCTTTGAGGATCGCAATCGTAGTCCAACACCTATCGACCGTTTCAGAAGGAGGAACCATGCTAGGACGAGCTAAGCCTAAAGGGATTTCGCTCCATGTCGGATTGAATCGAGTTGACCCCATTCACTATGCAGGCTGGAAAGGAGAGCTAGCGGCCTGCGAGAACGACGCCCGTGACATGGAAGCCATTGCCAGGGGCCAGGGTTTTGTTACTCAGTCGCTGCTCACGAAAGCCGCAACGTCAACTGCGTTGCTGGGCACAATGGAAAGGGCGGCGAAAGAGCTGTTCGAGGCCGACTTCTTTTTGCTGACCTATTCGGGCCACGGCGGCCAGATTAATGATGTCGGAAACGACGAACCTGATGGGCTGGATGAGACCTGGGTCCTGTTTGACCGCCAACTGGTGGATGATGAACTGTACGCAGCCTGGTCGATGTTTCGGCCTAGCGTGCGCATCCTGGTATTGGCGGACAGCTGTCACAGTGGGACGATGACAAAAGCCATGTTGCTAGACCCTGCTCCCTATATCTCACATCTCGATGCGCGGGTGCGTGCGAGCACAGCTGCAAACCTGAGACCGAGATTTCTGCCACCTGAGGTGCAGGCCAAAGTCTACAAGGAGCGGGCGACCCTATACGACGACATTCGCCGGAAGACTCCACGAAGAGAGAGAGTCAACGCGGAATGCAGTTTGATCCTGATCTCAGCCTGTCAGGACAATCAGGTTGCCGTAGAGGAAACCAAAAACGGCCTATTCACTGAGATGTTGCTGAGAGTTTGGGACAAGGGCAGATTCGCAGGCGGCTACCACCACTTCCGCAATGAGATTGCGGGTATGATGCCGCCGACCCAGAGCCCGAAATACACGATCGTTGGCCACCGCGAGCGTGCTTTTGAACGCCAGCGGCCGTTTTCGATTATTGTGCCGCGCGCTGCCGCCGCGGCGTGACCGCCGTCGGGAGTGTTTCTCTCGGGGATGCGAAGCTGGAAAGCACCAAAGAAGGGCCTTGTCATCGCGGGTTGTACAAATCGTGGGCCCTGCGCAAAGAGCCAGTGATCGAAACAAGTCCGGTCCGATTCGACCGTAAAAGTGCGACACCTGCGTCCGTGATGCCGGTCACTGCGGTGCTGGCAGGTCGTGATGAGAATGAAAATGTATAAGTGTGTTTGTCACATCCTAAACACCGATCGATGGCTCGCCCTTTCCGAATGCCTCCCGCGACATGAGGTCGAGCGAGACTCCTTCAGCGCAACATTGGAAGGAGGATGTTATGAAGCCTCAAAAGGCACGAACACCCAAACCTACTCTCTCGGGCGTCCCATTCAGTCTTTCATCACCTGCCGATCTCCAATCGAAAGTGCAGAAACTGCAGCTCGCGATCGCCCGCCGTGCACATGAGTTGTTCGAAGCGCGTGGCCGGGAGCACGGGCATGATTTGGACGACTGGCTCCGGGCTAAATCCGAAATGCTGTGTCCAGTTTCTATTGCGATGTCAGAATCCAAAGATCGCGTTAGGGTTTGCGCCAGTGTCGCTGGTTTTGACCAGAGTGAAATTGAGGCCAGCGTCGAGCCCGGTCGCATCACGATCCTGGGCAAAAAGAAACAAAGCACAAAGGAAACGGAACCGGGGACGACCGAGCGGAGCGGTTCGTATCCGGATGAAATCCTGGAAGTGATCGACCTTGCCACGGAGGTGCTGCCCGAGCGCGCAATCGTCGAACTGAAGGCGGGAGAGCTGATTCTTGAACTTCCGGCGGTTTCCAAGAACGAGGCTGAAACCGCAGCCTGAAGCAAGCCTCAACGCCTCGACGAGTCTGATGAGGATCAGAGAATGCGTCCGCCATCTCGCGCTCGTCGAGTTGTTCTCAGGAACGCGCTGCTCGCCACTTGCTCCGCGGCCTCATTGGAGGGCACGAATTCGTTGGGAACGGGCGATCCTCTCGCGGAGGATTTGCAGGAGACCGAATTGTTAACGGCGCCCTTATGGCAGCAACACGAAGGGAAACATATGAATCTTGTACGCAGTCTGTGCGCCGGAGAAGAGGGCCAGGATATCGCCGAATACGCAGTGATGCTGGCAGTGATCTTGGTGGTAGTCGTTGGAACACTGAGATTGATCGGCTCGAACACAAATAACATATTCTCAAGCGTCGCCAGTACTCTGCAGTAGAAGCAGGCGCGGAGTAGCCACAGGGGGAAAGTCGGAAACATCGGCGCGAGACTGCGCTCGGTCGGTCACGCGCTGTGGTCGAGACGAAGGAGCGGTATGCCGCTGCTGGCGAAATCCTTATTGCGGGCAACTCCTTCCACTGTCTGTATTGAGTTCCTGGATGCTGTCTTGGGGAAGTACCCGAGACGCGATTTTCAGGTTCGATTTTGGGATGGCACTGTCTGGGGAGCAGAAACGCAGCCGCGCTTCACGTTGGTTCTGAAGCATCCTGGAGCACTGCGTGAGATGTTTTCCTCTCCGAGCGAGCTCACTCTGGGCGAAGCTTATGTTTATAACGACTTCGATCTTGAAGGCGACCTTGAAGCTGCCCTTGATTTGTCTGATTATCTGCTCGTTCAGGAACGCAGCCTGTGGGAGAGGTTGGATCTCAAGGAGCGGTTGGCGAAACTACCCAAAAGTGACCGGCCGCAATCGGGCTTACACCTCGTTGACTTCTCTGGGAAGGTCCATTCCAAACAGCGGGACCGGCGGGCGATCAGCTATCACTATGATCTCCCTGCCGACTTTTATGCGCTGTGGCTGGATCCGCGCATGGTTTACTCCTGTGCCTACTTCAACAAACCGGATGAGGATCTGGATTCCGCCCAGCTTCGCAAGCTCGATTACATCTGTCGGAAGGTGCGGCTACGTTCAGGAGAGCGTCTCCTCGACATCGGCTGCGGATGGGGTGCATTGATCATGCACGCGGCTGCCCACTATGGCGTCGAGTGCGTGGGGATCACCTTGAGCGTGCCGCAGGCGGAGGTGGCGCGAGAACGCCTCCGGGCGGCAGGACTGAACCATCGCTGCCGGGTGGAAGTTTCAGATTACCGTGACATTGACCACGACCAGCAGTACGACAAAATCGTCAGTGTCGGCATGTTTGAGCACGTCGGCGAAGCTCTTCTCCCGGAGTACTTTCACAGGGCGTGGAAGCTATTGCGGTCCGGAGGTGTGTTCTTGAATCACGGAATCTCCCACTCCGCCACCTATCACAGGCGGGGGCCGTCCTTCACGGACCGTTACGTGTTTCCTGATGGCGAACTAGTGCCGATCAGCACCGGCCTTCGAGCGGCAGAACTGAGTGGCTTCGAGGTGAGAGATGTTGAAAGCCTGCGAGAGCACTACGCGTTGACACTCCACCACTGGCTCAAGCGACTGGAATTTCATGGGGAAGAGGCTCGGCACATCGCCGGCGACACCACCTGCCGTATCTGGAGACTCTACATAGCCGGCTCAGCCCATGGATTTCGGAGTGGTCGTCTGAACGTCTACGAGACCTTGCTGGCGAAGCCTGCCAACGGGCGGAGTGGCTTGCCACTGACACGCGACGATTGGTATCAAACACGGGCCTAGGTAGACGTGAGCCTCCTAGTCAGAGAACTGGCCGGTTGGCGTCAACGGGTTTCCGCAAATAGAAGTCTCGTTCCATGCACAGCTACTACGCTGAGGAACTATCTGCCGAGTGGGTTCGCGCTTGCTACGATCTCGCCCCGCCCCGCCCAGAACGAAGGCCTACCTTCAAGCGGAGATTGAATTCGTCCTTCAGAAGATGTCTTCTTCCATGGCTGTTCTTGAGCTCGGGTGCGGTTACGGCAGAGTGCTTCTGCCGTTGTTGCACCGGGCGCGCAGTGTGGTCGGGATTGATACCTCGATGCAAAGTCTGAGAATGGCCACGGAATTTGTGGGCCGCAGCAACTCTGTTCACTTGGCTGCCATGGACGCGGCGCAAATGGGCTTGCAGAGTCAGAGCTTCGATCTGACCATCTGCATCCAGAATGGAATCTCCGCCTTCGGTGTAGACCAGAAGAGTCTGTTCGCCGAGGCCGTTCGTGTTACCCGATCCGGTGGTGTTGTGCTTTTCTCAAGCTATGCTGAGCGCTTCTGGGCAGAACGCCTCAAGTGGTTCGAAATCCAGGCCGAACACGGGCTCATTGGTGAGATTGATTACGGGTTGACGGGCGATGGCGTTATCGTCTGCAAAGACGGCTTTCGCGCTACAACCATCGACAGCAAAGGCTTCAGGAGACTGGCTGCCGGTCTCGGCGTCACCCGAACGTCATCAAAGTCGATGGTTCAAGCCTGTTCTGTGAGGTTGTTGTGCCTTGAACGCTCTTGTCTTTGCGCATTGCGCGATTGGCCCTCTGATCAGATTGCAGACCAGAGTCAGTGTGGCCTGGAAGACGGCCTTCGCGATCCATACCAGATTGGCGCTACCTCCCGAGTGAAGATCCGGGCGGTGACGGGGCCGATGTGCTTGAACTCCTGCAACCGGGACGAGAGCTCCGAGGCACGCTTGGCCTGCGTGATCAGTTTTGTCATGCTGTCATGCTGCCGTAGCGCTGCTTCAATTCCCGGTACACGTCGAGCAGCTTGGTAGCGGTCGAAAAGTCGTAACGCACATAGTGCGCTTCGTCGAGCAGCTGCCTCCCGCAGCTCGACGGGATTGCCTTCGGGGTCGTGCAAGCGGGCAAACCGGATGCGTCAACTCGAGAGTTCATGCCGAAGGGCCGGAGGTACTGGTCTGTCGCCGCAAGCGAAATGTGTGCATTCGGCTTAACCTCTTCGTGTTGCTTTCATTGGCGACCACCCCGGTCAGCCCACCTATCTTCGATGGCCGATGGGAATCAGATACAGCGGCTGGTGTTCGCGTGGCAGGGAGAGAGCCTTTTGCACCTCGTCATCGTGGAAAGCGCCGACAGGCACTCCTCCGAGGCCCAGCGCGACCGCTTCGAGCAGCATGTTCTGGGCCGCGTGGCCCGCTTCCAGATGTACATACCGCGGGCCGCGCTCGCGCCCGTACCCCTGTTCGGTCCGTTCGTATACGGCAGTGATAACAAAGACCGCTGGCGCCTCTCGAACACTGTCCTGCTCCGAGGAGGCGCGATAGAGCGCAGGCCTGAGGTCGCCTTCAGAATGCAGGTCGAGCCTGTGGCCGCGGGGATCGTAATGATAGAAACCGCTGGCGGTCGCTACGTACAGCTCAAGCGGGTAGAGGGCGCCGGCCGAGGGAGCGGTGCGCAGTCCATCTGGGCTCGTAATTCCCTGCGCGGCCCATAAAAGCTGTGACAACTCCCGCTCCGACAGCGCCTGGGCGGCGAACTCACGCACAGAGCGACGCCGCGCCAGTGCCTGTTCCAGCGTCATTCGCCCAGTGCGGTCCGGTGGCGGCAGAGTGATTCGGACTTTGGCTTTTTCTTGTACTCGCGAGGTTCTCACTTCCCCTCCTTGCTGTGCGCTCTGGCAAGACCCCACACCGGCAGCCGTCGCGAATGCCAGCAACCCTACACACATGCCCGCGCTAATGTTCATGACACTCCAATTCTGATCGCGCATTTTGGAGCTTTCAATAAGTACGCAGGATGCGCGTGTTCCGATTCCCAATTGGGACTGTCTAGCTCGATGCTCGGCGAGCATCCCTCCAGACACCGGCTATCACACAGCTGCAGCGAGGGCAGCGTCCCGCGCGGATCTGGTTCTCCGCCACGCTAAAACCGTGCCGGCGAAGCAGCCGCTCCCCACATGCTGGGCAGTACGTGTCGTCATGCGGATCGCCCGGCACGTTGCCCATGTAAACAAAGTCAAGGCCTGCATCCTTGCCAATGTGCCATGCGTGCTCCAGGGTTCCGAGGGGCGTAGGAGGTGCGGTGAACTGGTAGGCAGGGTAGTAGCGCGTGATGTGCCAGGGAACGTCCCGTCCCAGGTCCGCTGCGATGCGGCCGGCGATACTGCGAAGCGTTGTCTCGGAGTCATTCACGCCTGGAACGACGAGAGTCGTAACTTCGATGTGCAGGCCGCGCGAGCGCGCCAACTGGCATGAGGTCCAGACCTTTTCAACATTGATCGACTTGCAGTATTTCCTTCCCACCTCGGCATCGCCTTTGATATCCACATTCATCGCGTCCAACCCAGCATCGATCAGCAGCGACAGGCACTCGGGCGTTATGTAACCATTCGTGACAAACGTGTTGTAAAGGTCGCGGCGCCTGGCCAGCGGAAAGACGTCCAAGCACCATTCCAGGGAGAGCGCAGGTTCATTGAAAGAGATGGATGAGCCTTGGCACCCGCTTTCGGCAGCGAGTTGCACGAAGCGGTTGGGAGAGACATAACGTCCCGCCGCGGGCGGAGGGGTTTTGCTGATGTCCCAGTTCTGGCACCATGGGCAGCCAAAGTTGCATGACCAGCTGCCCGCAGTCAGCGCCGACGTGCCGGGATGGAAGTGGTAGAAGGGCTTTTTCTCGATGGGATTTGCCGCCAGAGAAGAAACCGCACCGTAGTTCAATGCGAGCAACTTTCCGTCGCGGTGCAGCCTTGTGCGACACCACCCAAAACCGCCTGGAGTCAGCAGACAACGGCGCTCACAGACGTTACAGCGGATCTTGCTGCCGACTTTCTCGGAAAGCTGCGACTCGCGGACAAATACGCATTCGGTGTTTCCCAAAAGGGCGAGGGCGGAACGTGGCTCCGACGGATTCGCGGGCCTACAATTCATGGAGAGTCTTTCTTCATTCAGTATAGGCTCGCTCGGCGGGTGCAGGATGGGATGAGGGAACGATGATTGGCAGGTTATCCCTCGCGAGAGAAGCCCGGCGAAGTCCGAGTGACCGAGGCTGCCGGATTTGCGGGGTTCCCTCTTATCCGATGAGTGAAACCCTCGGCCTTTGCCTCAGCTGCATCCGTGCTCATCCGGAGGAAGCCCTCTCGCTTGCGCAGTCGGTTCATGGTGAGAGCCGACGCGTCTTCGATCTTCCCGCGGAAACTCCACAGGCAGCCGGCGGCCTCCCATGTGTCTTATGCACCCGGCAGTGTCGCATGGCCGAGGGTGGGCGTGGATACTGCGGGCTGCGCACGGTGCGCGACGGCCGCTTGACTCACCTGGCGGGCATCACCCGGCGCGGCGTACTCGAATGGTACCGTGATCCCCTACCAACCAACTGCGTGGCGGATTGGGTGTGCCGTGGCAGCCGGCAGTTGGGTTATCACAATCTTGCCGTCTTCTACGCCAGCTGCACCCTCAACTGCCTGTTCTGCCAGAACTGGCACTTCCGCAAAGTCTCGGCTACATCCTCCGCCGGGATCAGCGCCGAAGAGTTAGCGGATGCGGCCGATCCGTCCACGTTCTGTGCTTGTTTCTTCGGAGGGGATCCTGCCTCTCAAATGCCGCACGCTCTGGCGGCAGCGCAGCGGCTGGCGGCGAAGGGGGTCACCGTGTGCTGGGAGACCGCAGGTACATCGCATCCCAAGCTGCTTGATCGGGCGGTGGGTTTCTCCTTGGCAAGCGGCGGCTGCATCAAGTTTGACCTTAAGGCCTACGATGAAGTCTTGCACGTCGTTCTGACTGGGGGATCGAACCGCCAGACGCTCGACAACTTCGCCCGGGCGGCCCGCCGCTTTGGCGACCGTCCTGATCCGCCGCTGGTGGTGGCGAGCACGTTGCTGGTGCCCGGCTACGTGGATGCCGAGGAGGTGGGGCGAATTGCCCGGTTCATTGCCAACCTGAATCCTGCAATTCCCTATGCGTTGTTGGCGTTTGCACCGCACTTTTATATGCCAGACCTGCCACGGACCTCGACGCGTCACGCGCTGGAGGCTGAAAGAGCTGCGAGGATCGCCGGTCTGCTTGACGTGCGCATTGCCAACCGACATTTGCTCTCAGAGGATTACTGAGCGGGTCGCCAGGTCACGTCCTTTTCTCGGTTACGGATCCGTTGCGGATGCTTGTTCTCTGAAGAATCAGATTTCCTGTGTTCAAACCGCCCGGCCTCGCACTGATAGTCCTGCTCCTGATCGGCAATGCCTAATGTGTCTGAAATAGACATTGCCGGCTATCTTCCGTCCGCATTTGCATGACCTGATTACGAGTGCGTGTTTTTGAGCGCGAGGTAGTTCCTTCTCATCGACACAGTCCGGAACACCGTACTCGCTGATCAACCATCTCCTCGTCGAGGGATCGATCAGGGCCATGTTGATTGCGCTTCCGTGCTTCCTGCAGAACTCTTCAAATGCCCTGTCAGTGACAAACGTATCCACCAGTTTCAGTTGTCCGGCTGAAATCAGTTTCTGCACGTCACCGATTTCCATCTTCAAAATCTTGGCCGCTCGTCTGCAGGAGCACGGACCCTCAAAGTCGGTGAACGCTGTAGTCACAGGAGTAGATGTGGAATCGGCTGCAGGTCGGTTCTTCGCGCACCAAGCATTTAATGAAGCCGAGGTGATACGGGGATCGCGAACTCGCAGCATACCGCTTGCAACAAGCTGCCGCAGTCGCGTGCGGCTCATGCGCAGCAATTTCCGCAAGGCACGCTGAGACCAGCCGTCGGTGACTCTCGCGCTCATACCGAGCGCTCCGAGACGGAAGCGAACGGCGCGAACCGAGCGCCCAAGGCGCTCGGCGATCCTGTCCACCGGTTCGTACCCGGCTAGGTCCAACAGTTTGTCGTCATCCTCGGGAAGCCAGGCACGCGAGACTGCGCGATGAGAGGAGCAGTTGGTCGCGGACTTCTTCAGATCTTGGACGGCATCAAGAGTTGCGAGCGCAGGGGTTCTGCGCAACTGCCGAATACGGCGCCAGCAGTCTCCTCGCTTCCACTCCGGCACCAGCTTGAGGATCTTGTTAATTGCTTCGTGTTTTTTGTTTGGTCCTAGCTTGATACCGGCGATCAGCAACTGGTCAATGGCTGGCAGAAGGCGAGGGTTAATTGCCGTCTGAATCCGAACCTGCTCAACCACACCCGACATACGAAACCCACAAAGAATTGGCCAGATGGCTTCACGAGGCCCGTTAGGCGCTTGTGTTCTTGCGTATCACCCAGGGAAACTGACGTAGGTCGGCAAGATGGCTTTTGCAGCTGTCCTGCAGGCTCACTGTGCGCATCGACTCATACTGCGCTGAACGTCCCCACAGCATCCCCACGGATGCGAAGATGGGAGCCATCCTGGCGCGGTTCTCGTTTTCAGCGATTGCTTTTTTGGGGAGTGGTCGGGATTTCGGGCAGAGGCTCAAAAAAGAGAACTTAGGGCGGTGTGCGACAAGGTGGCAGAGAGATCTATTGCCCGAAAAACCATACAGGTAGCGGCATCTCGGCCGCGTTTCCAGATATTGCCTTGAGCGCTCGATTGATCGAACTCAATTGCTCTTGTGCGGACCTACCTGGGGAAGGTCCTCTGAAACTGCGAGAATGCAGGACTGGCCTTCGAACTGGATTTTGTCCGCGGAGTAGGCTGTGACCTGGACCTCTCCTGATTTCGTGCGAAGCCGGGTCATGACGTTTCGAATTGGTCCACCCTTGTTGAGTTGGGTAATCATGAACTCTCGGTCTGCCGGATCCTCCCACATCCTTAACTCGTGCACGGTACGTCCGAGCACCTCGGCGCGGGAATAGCCATACCTTCGCTCGAAGGCGGCATTGACATCAAGGAATCGCCCTTCCTTTAGGGTCGTGATGGAAAACGGGACCGGGCTGGCCCGAAATACTCTCTGAAACTTCTCTTCTGAAGACCTGCGGCTATCTTCCGATTGTGCGAGGGCGGTCTCCGTGCGCTTGAGTTCGGCAATCCGCAGTTCAAGAGTCTCTCCGTAGATGCGTGCGGTTTGGTAAAGCCGGGCATTTTGAATGGCCGCTGCCGCAGGAATAGCAAGCAACTCGGCGCAGCGGAGATGGTCTTCGGTATAGACATTTGGCTGGGTGTGGCCGACAGAGAGACAGCCGAGATACTGTCCGGAAGCAACGAGGGGGGCAGAGAGCCAGGAGCGCAATTGCTTGTGCCCTTTGAAAGTGTGCCATTTTTCTTCCGTGCTCGTGTCAGCGATGAGGACACTCTTTTGCTCCATCAGAATGCGATGAAAGAAGGTGGACTCGTCCGCGACAAAGGTCAGCGGAGCCCGGGGACCTGGCTTCTTCGGCGGTTCAGGGTGTACCCGTTCACCGAGCGCCAGCACGTGCGGACCACCTTCCGGCACCAGTACGCGAGCACAGGTGTATGGAACCAACTCCTCGAGTGACCTCAACAGCGCGTCCATGATGAAATCCATCCGCAGGTCTTGGGTCAATGACAGAGTTGCCTTACGCAGTGCCTCGGCTTCAGCCCATGCCGACTTCGCGATGGCAAGGTTGGCCGCGACTTGCTCTTCTGCTTGTTTCTGCGCAGTGATCTCGAGCGCAGTCCCGACCAGGCGGCGAATCTTTCCCTCGGCATCCCTCACAGGAAACCCTCGCACCCAGACCCAACGAACTTCGCCTTGAGCACACACGATGCGAAATCTTTCGTTGAAGTGTCCACTCCGAGTGGCTTCGTCGAGTTTGGAGAGGACGTGAACGCGGTCTTCGGGGTGGATCAGTTCTTCGTAAGACGTGGGGTTGTCGCGCAATGACTCGCGGGAGCGGCCGGTGATCGTCTCGTAGGCCTGATTGACGAACAGAGCTTTCTTCGTTTGGGCATCGATCATCCAGAAGATTTCCTGGATATTGCTCGCCATCTGCTGAAATCGCTCTTCACTTTCAAGGAGCGACAACTGTGCTCGTCGGCGCTCGGTGACGTCGCGAAGAATCATCACGTGCTGGCCGGGCAAACAATCAGCCTTAGCCGTGTATTCCACAAAAACCGGTGACTGGTCATTCTTCACGAGTTCGGCATCGCTCTGCTGGAACTTCTGATCGTGGAGTGATTGCCAACTTTCTCGAAATTGGGCGGAGTTCTTATAGAAACGGTCGATAGGCTGGCCGATGAGTTCCGGGCGTCCGGTTCCGAACAGGTGCTCGGCTGCCGGATTCGCCTCCCGACAGATAGCCTGGTCGTCAAGGATCACAATGGCATCGAGGGCGTTTTCGAATACCGACTGGAATTCGCGCTCGGTAGTAGTGAAAGCACCCTTAAACTGGTCTTCTTCCTTCTGGGCCCAAAACAGGAACTTGGAGAGTAGCAGTACAACCGTTGCAAAGGTCGCGAGCAGCCCGACCAGCAGAGCCGGGGGCAGTTCCGCTCCGCGGAGCCGATACCAAAGGGTCAGCGCAATGAGGGCAACCGAAAGGAGGCTCACAGTGACAGAAGCCAGGCGCCATCCGAACTGCCGGTCTTGAGAGGGAAAGAGTGCACGACGGAGCCGTGCGGCCGGCTCCAGGGGAAGACCACGCATGGGAGCTCTCGCTTCACAAGTGACAGGCGTGGAACGGGTACTCTTACGGCGTATCGCACTCTGTCTCTGGCAGATGGTAGGCGGACACTGGGGCGGGGTCAAGTTTGGCTCGTTTCATGAACACGATGGTCTCTGCTGAGCGTGTCCTCTGTGCGACCTGGCATCATGCCGCTCATCTATCTGGGTATGAACCTGGAAGAGTTTCGTGATTCTCTGGCGGGCGACCGCCCTGGGGAAGAGCTGAGCCTCCCGCTAGAAGCCCTGTGGTGCGACGCGAAAGGCGAATGGGCGAAGGCGCACGAATCGGCACAACAAGACGAGGGACCAGCGGGCGCGTGGGTCCACGCCTACCTTCATCGCAAGGAAGGTGACTTGTCAAATGCCGCGTACTGGTACCAGCGGGCAGGAAAGCCTCCTGCCGGTATGTCGCTCGACCAAGAATGGGCTGAGATCGTCAGCTTGCTACTCAGTGAGAGCCAGTAAAGGGGATAAAGGAATTCGATCTCTTACAACCCGCGGTCGGAGCGTGATCGTTCAACTTCAGACTTGGCGGATGAGCCTTGCCGCATTTTCACACCAGACCATCTAAAAGTAGCCCACCATTATTATTTGTTCTTTCTAGCCGCTTTCCATTTGGCCCAACGGGCACGCTGGGCGGCAGCAATTTTCTTGCGTGCGGCCGCTGACATGGTTCTCCGGTTCGCGGATGCCGTCCGTCCACGACCGACTCTTCGCCGAGCGGTTCCCACGTCTCCCAAGACCTTAAGAGCGGTGCCCAGTTGATCTAACCTGGCGCGAGTTTGCTCTCTTTCCTTCTTCAACTGCCGGACTAGTTTGCTCAAGTTCAGCATGGTTCCTCTCGGTCAGGAATTGTACCAGTGCACCCCGCACACCCATTTCACCAATCACTTTTCTACTGGCGCACTAGACCCGTTCCTTGGAAGGTTGCCGCGAGGGCGACTCGATTAACAGGCATCTCTTTCATTGGACGCCCATTACAGGGGGATTCGGGGTTGGAGGTTATCTTGTAGACGGCACCTACGAACTCGACTCGCCAAATCTCTCACTAGACGGCGAGAGCCTCGGAGGCGAGAGCGGTTCCTTCAACTCTAGCTCGGATCTTGGCAAATGCCGTATCTCGCGAAGTTGAGGTGTCGTCGGCAAAGGGCGAGAAACCGCAGTCGTCGGTTGTTCCCAGCGATTCGACCGGAATCAGTTCTCCTGCCTCCAGTACACGGTCACGCACTTCCTCCGGTGTCTCGATTCTGCGATTGATTGGGTCAGTCACCCCAATAAAAAGCGTCTGGCCGGGCTTAAGCAGCTTCCGGATGCTGCTGAGCACCCGAGGCCGGTCCGACTCGCTCGCCAACTGAACATAAAAGCGCCCTACGTTCAGGCGAAATAACGCAGGCAGGAGTCCCAGGTAGTCGACATCGGCACTATGGGTTGAGTCTTGGTCGCCGCCTGGGCAGGTATGCACTCCGATCCGCTGCCGATCAGCAGCCGTAAAGCGATCAAGTACACCATTATTCAAGTCAACGAACGAATTCAGCAGCCCACCAGAAGGATCGAGCTTCAGCGCGAGCCTTCCTTCGGTGAAATCGATTTGTGCGCAGTGGGCACCGGCATCCAAGCACTCACGGATGTCGCGTTCCGCTTCGGCAAGCAGGTCCTTCAGAAAAGCCTCCCTCGGATACCCACTCACGCCGTTTTGAGGATAGAGAAGGCTGAGGGCCGATGCGGAGATCACGGCTTGTTTCACCGGACGACGCGCATACCTCTGGGCTGCCTTCAGGTAGGTCACCGCGTGGACTCCGTAGCGAAAAGGACCAGCCGTCAACCTCGGCAGCTGGCGTGTATGTCCGTCTGCAAAAGGAATGGTCACGCCATCGGCAGCCAGATTTGTGAGGCCTGTTAGAGGATACGTGGCAAAGCTGGGCTTGGTCTGCTCGCCATCTGTGATAACGGGCGAGCCTGTTTCTTCCATGCGCTTGATCGTATCGCGCAACGCCGCTTCTTCGGCCGCATGAAACTGATCGTCAGAGATCTCTGCACGCGCTCGCATTGCGGCTAGCAGTTCTGCGGGTCGTGGAATGCTGCCGATTGGCTCTGTCGGTATTGGCATTGGTATCCCCCTGCTTGGATGCGACCCAGAATTCAAACACAATAGGCTTGTGTCAGCTTACCAAGGGAACGACAGTTGGGTATTGCGCAGGCCGTAGGGAGGTGCTAGGCTATGCGAATAAAAAGCGAATACAACCGGAGTCCCGCATGTCCGCTTTCCAGTCCTTAGCCCCGCGCCAGCCAACAAGTCTTGAAACTGTCCACAACATTTTCGGATCGCTGGTCGCGCGTTATCGCCAGGAGGAAGTGCTTACTGCGGTACGACAGATCCCCGCCCGAGAGGCCAAGTTTCGTCCTGTGCCAGCCTGGGTGGCAAGTGCCTTGGCTGATGCATATCGCGCAAAGGGAATCCGCGAGTTGTACTCGCACCAGGCAGCGACCTCTGAACTGGTGCGTGACGGCAAGAACATTGTTGTTGTAACGCCGACGGCATCGGGCAAAACGCTTTGCTACAACCTGCCGGTCTTAAATGCGGCGCTGGAGAATGCCGACACTCGCGCCCTGTACTTGTTTCCAACCAAGGCGCTTGCCCAGGATCAACTGGCTGAATTGCAGGATCTGGCCAAACGCCTCGATGACAGTTTCGGAGTGTTCACGTATGACGGCGATACGCCCAGCGATGCGCGAAAAGCAATTCGGGAGCGCGGACACATTGTCCTCACAAATCCGGACATGCTGCACACCGGAATCCTTCACCACACAAAATGGATGCGGCTATTCGAGAACCTGCGCTACATCGTCCTCGATGAATTACACACTTACCGCGGAGTGTTCGAGAGCCATCTGGCAAATGTGCTCAGGCGACTCAAGCGCATTGCGAAGTTCTACGGTTCCGATCCGCAGTTCATCTGCTGTTCCGCCACGATCGCAAATCCCGGTGACTTGGCTTCGCAACTCATCGAGAAGGAAGTCGAGATTGTCGAAGAGAACGGCGCACCTGCCGGAGAGAAGGTCTTCATCTTCTACAACCCGCCGATGGTGAACCGAAACCTCGGAATTCGCCGCAGTTACATCAATGAAGCGACACGGGTCGCGAAAGAGATCCTGGCACGGAAGCTGCAGACCATCGTTTTTGCGAATAGCCGCCTGCATACGGAGGTCTTGCTCACGCATTTGCAGCAAGCGAATCCTCCCAAGCCCGGTCAGCCAGAACCGATTCGCGGATACCGGGGAGGCTATCTGCCGGGAGAGCGACGCGAGATTGAACGCGGTTTGCGCGACGGTCGCATTCTTGGAGTAGTAGCCACAAACGCTCTCGAACTCGGCATCGATGTCGGCTCCCTCGATGCATGCGTAATGGCTGGTTATCCGGGAACGATTGCTTCGACATGGCAACGGGCCGGCCGGGCAGGACGACGCAGCGGAAGCTCATGTGCGGTGTTCGTTGCGTCTTCAGCCCCGCTCGATCAATTTATCGTGCAGCATCCCGACTACTTCTTTGGTAGCTCACCCGAGCACGGCCACATTCAGCCGGACAATCTCGAGATTCTCGTCAACCATCTGAAATGCGCAGCATTCGAGCTGCCCATTTCTCCTGATGAGCGGTTCGGTAATACCAATTTACCGGAACTTTGCGAGCAACTCGGAGAAGCAGGCTTCCTGCATCAGAGTGGCGGAGACTGGCACTGGATCGACGAAGCCTATCCCGCCGATACCATCAACCTGCGATCGGTCACGTCAGACAACTTCGTCATCATCGATACGACTGGCGAAAACAACGGCAAGCCCGAGGTGATCGGCGAAGTCGATTTTTCCTCCGCGCTCACCACCGTCCATCCAAAAGCCATCTACATCCACCAGGGACAGCAGTACCACGTCGAACATTTAGATTTCGACAAGCGCAAAGCCTATGTGAAGCCGGTCAACGTGGATTACTTCACGGACGCGATCCGCTACACCCAGGTTCGCGTACTCGAAGTCGCGGAAGAAGAGACCATTGCTGAACCGGCTGCTCGCGCACATGGCGACGTGCTTGTGCGATCGCAAGTGGTCGGCTTCAAGAAGATCAAATTCTTTACGACTGAGAACGTAGGCTCCGGAAAACTCGAACTGCCGGAGAACGAGATGCACACGACCTCGTTCTGGCTTACGCTCGGACACGCCCTGCTTGCCGAATTGCCGTTCACTCTTTCCGAGCGTCAGAGCGGGATCTTCGGCTTGCTCTACGCGCTTGGGTCAATGGCGACCCTTCTGATGATGTGCGATCGCCGGGATCTTGGCACAGCCGTTGGCGAACGCCCGCCCAGCGCGGCGAGCGAGATCAACTGGGAAGATTTCGCAGTACCTGCGAACACATCCGAGGCCAAAGAATTCTTTGAGCCCAATCTCTACATCTACGATGCCTACCCAGGCGGGATTGGATTCAGCGAACCTCTGTACCGGGCATGCGACACATTGTTGAGCCGCGCGCTCGAACTGATCAGCGCGTGCACATGCGAGAACGGATGCCCATCGTGCGTCGGCCCCACTGCTGATTGCAGCGAGAGGACTAAGGAAGTCGCACTTGAGATTCTCGGACGACTGTGTCGAGACGCTCAGTTCACAACCAGGACAGCGGAAACCGCATGAGCATGCGATACGTGAGCCTTGATCGAGTCCGCGGGCTAAAGGCCCTTCGACGGTCCACAACGCAAGAAGCGACGGCTCAAGGCTGGCAAGCGTCTTTGCTGAACGACGGCGGAGAGTCGTACTCCCGCACGAAGATGATCCGGAATGATCCGGACCGGTTATCTCAGGCTCTGGGGGCCGCTCCGAAGATGAATCAGTACGGAGATTATCTTTCAGTGCGCTGCTGGTGTGCTCAGCCGCCGCGATATTCTCCCGATCTCCGTGCCTTGAGACTGCTCATGCCGGAAACGCCGGATGAAATCGCTGATCCCGAGCAGTGGCTCTTTCTGGATACAGAAACCACGGGCCTTGCCGGTGGCAGCGGCACGTATGCGTTTCTCGTCGGTGTGGCGTGGTGGGAGGACGGCGGGCTTGAGATTGAGCAGTTCTTCATGCGCGAGTACAGCGAGGAACGCTCGTTATTATTCGCCTTGCGAGAGCGGATTGCGGAACACCCGGTGCTCGTCACCTTCAATGGCAAGTCGTTCGACTGGCCGCTGCTCGAAACGCGTTATCGGATGAGCCGCAAGATTTCTCTGCCGACTCCACGAGCGCACCTCGACTTTCTGCATCCAGCGCGAAATCTGTGGCGATTGCGACTCGGGTCCGTGCGGCTCTCAGAGTTAGAACGTCATGTGTTGGGCTGGGACCGGGGAGCCGACGTGCTCTCAGGCCTGATCCCGCAGATCTACTTTGATTATGTGCGCGGAGGTCCGCCCGAACGGCTCGTTCCCGTCTTCCATCACAACCAGATGGACCTTCGAGGTCTGGCGGCACTGTCCAGCCGGATTCTTTCGCTGCTCGGCGATGCTGAAAACATCGGGCAGGACGGGCTAGAACTGTTTGGTGTGTCCCGTATTTGCGAGAAAAGAGGCGAGAACAGCCGCGCCCGCAAGCTTTACGAGAGGTCCATCGCTTCCTTTCTGCCGACCGAAACCGATCGGGCAGCGCGGCGCTCCCTGGCGCGGCTCGCAAAACGCGAAGGCGATTTCGATCTGGCATGTGAGCTCTGGGAAGATGGACTCGGCAATTCACGACACGGCTATGAAGCCTACGAGCAACTGGCGATTTATTACGAACACAAGGCGCGTGACCCAGAGAGGGCTCGACAAATAGTCCGGCAGGCACTGAATGAACTTCTCCGCGCAAATCAAACCGGTGATATCGCGCCTGGCGCGTATCGTGAGATCAAGGCGAAATTTGATCGTCGAATGGAGCGACTGGAACACAAAAGTCGAAAGCCGCTGCTGGACGCTCTCGCCATGCAAGCACAGGCTTAATGGTGAACGGGATGGAGGAAGGACGAAAACGGGTGTTGGGAATCATGGCCAGCATCCTGGTCGCGCGTCATCTAAAGACAACAATGGATTTTCCTTCCCGGAATCCGAAGATCGGAGCGGTTCGGCGCTCGCCGCTCTTCCGCCCAGTTGTAGTGAGGAGAACGACTGGGCATCCCACCGAGCGGCTGAAAATCCGTCCCCCCGACAGCCGATAGATTGCTCGATGGAGCGTGTAGAAGAGGCGAGTGGTAGCCAGTTCCCCCAGCAGCACATACCCGAAGCGGTGC
>Ga0187805_10000135_pt1 | contig 21777 bp, 20 predicted proteins | sample NC_wetland_sal_i_6_FD_132965 | JGI IMG/M metagenome (GOLD analysis project Ga0187805, IMG submission 132965) | Wetland sediment microbial communities from Neuse River Estuary, North Carolina, USA - Control_5 | ecosystem: Environmental > Aquatic > Freshwater > Wetlands > Sediment | place: USA...
AACCTTCGTAAAGGCGCAGGAAGTGCAATTTCACCACGAGGTCTACAACCAGTTCCTCTGGAATCTGTTCTAAACATCACGCAGTTCTGCCCGTGCCCTGGCGAAAGCCAGGGCATTTTTTCGGTATTGGGCCAGTTTCATTTTCCACGTGCGAAATTTCCGAGAGGCCTTTCCGAGCGGGGTCATCCCGAAGTCCCGCGTTTTCACCGGCGGGACGAGGGATCTCCCTGGGCATACCGCCGACGAGGTTCAAACGGACTCAACACTAATTTTTTGTCGGAAGGGGCACTGCTCCTGGAAGTATTTGGCCCTAATCGAGATACTGGTTTCGTCCACCCTTTTCGGACCTGAGCCGTCTATCTGACATAGCGGAACTTTGAGGGCTGGATAGACGTATCTCTTCCGGGGGCTGTTTTGTGCCTATCGGTGATGAAGAGATGTTTGTCCGGATGAACCCAAGAGTCCCATCGCCGAGGCCCGTTTTTTTCAGCGACATGGGTGGATCCTGCGAGAAATGCTGCATCTAACATCAGTAGCCCGCGGCGCAGTTTCCAGGACTCATACTTTCTATTTTTGATTTTCTCAGCGTTCTCCGCGGCCGTCCCCTGCGTTCTCAGCGGTAAAGCTTAAACGCAGAGTCAGCCAAGAAGATCCGACAAGCCCGCGAACTAGTAAGCACCGTGAGTTGATCATGCGAACCGTACTCGATATCTTCGCGCAAATCATTCGCAACTTGTGGTCGCACAAGCTGCGCTCCTTCCTCACCATGTTCGGCATCGCCTGGGGCGTAGGCTCGCTGCTATTGCTGGTGGGGGTCGGCGAAGGCTTCCGCTCCGGCAACAAGCGCGAACTGGCGGAATTCGGCAAAGACATCATGTTCCTGTTCCCGGGTCGCGCCCCGGCCGTCAAGGGCAACATGAATTCCGCCCGCTCCTACCTGCTCACCTATCAGGACTACCGCGACATCCGAAACTCCGGCCTGGTACGCAATGCCAGCCCCGTCATCTCCCGCAACGATCTGCACGAGGTCAGCGAATTCGCCACGGGCAGCGGCGAAATCCTGGGTACCGATCCCAATCTGAACGAGATCAGTTACCTGCCCCTGAAAGAAGGCCGCTGGCTCAACGCGCTGGACGGCATCCAGCACCGCAATGTCATCGTCCTCGGCAGCGAACTGCAGAAGACCCTGTTCCCCGGCCGTCCCACGGTCGGTTCGTTCATCCTCATCAATGGGTTGCGCTTCGAAGTGATTGGCAGCATGCCGCACCTCGGCCGCGGCGACAACCTCTGGCTCAATATGCGCGGCTATATTCCCTTTCAGGTGATGGCCGAGAATTTCCCCATCAAGGGAGAAAACCATCAGAATGCGATCTCATTCATCGAGTACCAACCGCTGGTGACGGCCGACCACGTGCTCGCACAAAACGCGGTTCATCAAATTGTCGGCCGCAATCACGGATTCGATCCCACCGATCTGAACGCCTTCGATGAGTGGGATTCGATTCAGGAGTCGAAGATGGTTGGCACCATCTTCGATGTCATGAACATGTTCCTGGGCGCGGTCGGAATGGTCACGCTCGCGCTCGGCGCCATCGGCGTCATCAATATCATGCTGGTCGCCGTCAGCGAGCGCACGCATGAGATCGGCCTGCGCAAAGCCCTGGGCGCCACCAATCGCAATATCCTCTTCCACTTTTTTCTCGAAGGTTTGCTTCTCACCCTGGGCAGTGGAGCTATCGGCGTGATTTTCGCAGGCGGGTTGATGGCCATGATGGGAGGAATCCAGGGACCGCAGGGATTTGATCCTCCCAAACTTGTTCCCATGTCGGCGCTGCTGGCGCTAAGCAGCCTGACGCTCGCCGGTGTGATTGCCGGTCTCTATCCGGCGCGCCGGGCGGCTATGCTCGCGCCCGTCGAAGCCCTGCGGCAGGAGTGACGCATGTTCCATAACATGTTCCGCGACCTGCTCCACGAAGCTTACGACGCGATGCGCCACAATCGCCGCCGCACCGCACTCACCATGCTCGGCATGGGATGGGGCATCGCTACGGTCGTCATGCTGCTGGCCTACGGCGACGGTTTCGGGCAGGCGTTCGAAAATATCTTCGCCAACTTCGGAAAAAAGCTTGTCATCGTGGTCCCGGGCAAAACTTCCACCCAGGCCGGCGGCCAAAAATCGGGAGTCCAGATCCGCTTCATGCAGGATGACGTCGACGCCCTCGCCACCAATCTGCCGCAGATCACGCACATTACCCCGTGCGTCGAAAAACAATCGAACGTGGGATACGACACGCGCGTTTTCACCTTCACCGTAAGCGGCAACGATCCCAACGTCTACTCCATTCGTTCGCTCAAACTAGGCCAGGGACGCTTCTACAACATGGAAGACCAGCTGCAGCGCGCCCGGGTTGCGGTCATCGGCTCCGAAGCCAAGGAAAAACTGTTCTCCGGTCGCAATGCGCTGGGCGAGCACATTCGCCTCGACGGCCTCAGCTTTGAAGTCGTCGGCATTCTCAGCGCAAAAATGCAGGAGGGCAACGACGACATCAACCGCACCGTCTATATCCCCTTTACCACCATGAGCGATCTCAAGGACACGCATTATCCCGACATGATCTGGTTCACCTACGAAACTCCGGAATTCGAACGCATCGAGCCCGCCGTCCGCGCCATCATGGCGACGCAGCACAAATTCAGCCAGGCCGACCGGCAGGCGATTCAAGTCTTCAACCTCATGACGCAGCTCCATCAATTCCAGATCATTACCCTCGGCTTGAAGATCCTCATGGGCTTCATCGGGACGCTGACCCTCAGCATCGGCGGCGTCGGGCTGATGAATATCATGCTGGTGTCGGTCACGCAGCGCACCCGCGAGATCGGCGTGCAAAAGGCGCTGGGCGCGCCCCGGCACTACATCCTTTTTCAATTCCTAGCGGAGGCCCTCACCATCACGTTCATGGGCGGCGTGCTGGGCGTGATCCTCGCCTACGCAGTCGCGCTCTCGGTGGGAAAGCTAACGTTATACAGCGCGTTTGCCAAGAATGCCGACGCCGGCGACATCCGCCTGATCATCGCCCCCGGAACCCTGATCGCCTCCACCATCATTCTCGGCACCGTCGGGCTGATCAGCGGCATGATCCCCGCATTCCGCGCCTCGCGCCTCGATCCCATCGAGTCTCTACGCCACGAATAGCGGGCGAATCCCGTGATCGTACATTGGCACCGATCCAAGTTCAGGGCCACACGTATTTGACGGGGAAAGGGCAGCGATTTTAGCGCTGGTCGTAGTAGCCGGTGCGCGTGCGAGCGGTCATCCCGGGTTTATCGACCGTTACCCGGAGCGCGTGGTACTCGTCCGGCTGATCCGCGGGGAGGCTATCGAACGAGAGGACATAAAAAGCATTGGCATCCGCCGTGCAGTTTGCGATTGCGGTGGTGAGGTCACTGGACGCATTCAAGACGCGCCCGCCACTCTGGGTTGAAAGGACCTGCACGCCCATGTCGCCGGGGAGCGCCTGCAACGGCGCGGTTACACCTTTCAAAAAGTTCTCGTAATATGAAATCCGCGTTCCACCTGCATTCCACGGAAAGAGTTGGTCAACGCTATAGAGAGTGATGCGGTCCCGCCTGAGCTCGGTGGAAGTAGCCGTGATCGAGTTGAAGATCTGCTGCGTATCTTTAGAGGTAAATATATGTGTATCCGAGAGCAACGGCCACCCGGGGCCGATCCAAATCACGAGTTTTCTACCGGGTTGCGTTTTCTCGTGCGCCACGACTGAAGCAAGGGCATTAAGCGAAATGTCAATGCGGTCTGCCGCACCATAGAAGCCGTCATGATACCGAGTCGAGTTCCGCAGCCCAATTGCATATTTGTCCAATGCCTCCGCCAGAGCATGTCCATCGCGAGAGGAATTACTGAAGTTGGTTCCCGCTTCCGAGAAGATAACAAGCGACACTGACCGCGCGAGCTTGCCGCCATTCTGGAGCAGAAACTTCTTGACCTCGTCCCGTTCGTAAGCGATGGAGCGGAAGGAAGCGTTGATGGCGTCGACGACCAGGACGACTTCAATGGGCGGATCGGAAGGCGCGACCGCTTCAACATCCACGGCATGGAAAGAGACGATTTTCTGTGGCCGCTTGTCGTCCAGAACAGTGAAATCCTGCTCCTGCAGGCCGCGAATAGGTTTGCCGGATTTGTCCGTCACCTGCACATCGAGTGTGATTTGCCGGTCCGTGCTGCCGAATACCGGAAGTGACTGGTTGGCCGAGCCCGCAGGCTCTGATTGGACGGGTTGGGGCGTTGCCGTATTTTGCCCGGCTACGGCAGAGAATGGCAGAAGAAGCAGGAGAAGAATCAAGCGAAAGAACCGGTCCATACGGATTCACCTCACCCTGGAATCTCCGCCCAACGTGTGGGAGTGCTACTCCATCCAACCTAGCAAAGCCTAGACGGGATGATCAAGAAGTCCATGACACGCACGGAGAATGGCCGAGTCGTCGGCACGACGAACTACAGCGATCTTCACGGTTGGCCTCATTTCGCGGTTACGCTCAAAATCGCGCAAGCGTGGAGCCGGCGAGCAGACGGCGCAAACTTGCGCTAGCGCCTGAGACAGCAGTCCGGTACGCTATCCATTCATGTCTTCCGACGACTCCACTCGCCGCAACCTGTTTCGCGCCATCGCCACCGATCTTCACTTCTGGATCCCGCTCAGTGTCCTGATCGGCGGTCTCTTCCTTCTGGATAAGCTCCGTTGAACGCACCGCCCGCAAGCCTGAGATCAGAAGTCCCCGCAGTGCAGAGTCCCGTCGCGCCGACTCGTCTGCGCAGCCTGCAGTCCCTCGGCATCTTCTGCGGATTCGCCGCCGGAGCCTGGCTCGGAGGCGCCGAAGCTCCCATCAAGCTCGTCAATCCCAATATCTCGCCGATCACCGTCTCCCTCATCATGGTGCTCGGCGTTTTTCTCGCGCGCTGGAGCGTGCCCGCATTCATTCGCGGCACAGCGCACGTGCGCGCCGATATCGGCCAGGCTCCCCACCTCGTCATCTGGGCCGTGCTCGCCGGATGCATGTGGGCGGTCGCCAACACGCTCACCATTTACGCCATCCGCAACGTGGGCCTGAGCATCGCCTTTCCTCTCTGGAACACCAACAGCCTGCTCGGCATTTTTTGGGGAGTCCTGCTGTTCAAGGAATTGCATTATGCCGGATGGAAGCGCTGGCTGGGCGTGCTGGCCGGAGCGCTCTGCATGTTTGCCGGAGCAACCCTGCTTGCCCTGGCCTCGTCGCATCAGGCCGCTCCCGGCAAAGCTGCCTTCGGAATCGCCGCCGCTCTGGGCGCGGGAATTCTCTGGGGCACAATGTATATCCCCTACCGCAAGGCTTATCTCACTGGCATGAATCCGCTGTCATTCATCACGTTCTTCACCGTCGGCGAGGTCGTCACCATGCTGCTCTTGGCGCTCGGCTACCGCGGCGCGGCGCCTCTCTGGCGCGAACTCTCAAGCGCGCGCCCGGTTCTTTTTTGGCTGATGCTGGGCGGTTTCGTCTGGGTTATCGGAGATTTATTCCAGCAATACGCGACCAAGTATGTCGGCATCAGCCGCGGCATCCCACTCTCCAACACCAACCAACTCTGGGGATTGCTCTGGGGCATCCTGGTCTTTCACGAACTCCGTGGTGGGAGCCATGCCATCTACGCGCAGGTCGCCGGCGGATCGCTTCTCATGGCCGCCGGAGCCGTCGCCATCGCGTTATCTTCCGCCACCGAGCGCGAGCACTCTTCCTGGCGCGATGCCGCCGGCCGCGAAACCCGCCGCTACAGCGTCGAAGCCGAATACGTGCAAGCCGGAATCGAAGGCCGGTCCTACGGCGCCACGCCGAGTTCGAGAACATTTCTGGATTGGCTGCTGATCTTAACCGCGACCGCCCTCTTCATTGCGCTGGCCTCCGTCGCACAATTCCCGCACGTAGAACTAGCCCCGGGTTGGGCAGTAGCGCTGACGCTAGCAATGCTAAGCCTACTGGCCGCCTGCGGTTTCGCGCTGTGGCGCACCACCCGTTTCCGATGAACGGGTGCCCCATCCTTGTCGCGGTTTTAGCGACAGAGCCCACCCTGAGCGAACCCTGGGGGGATGGGGATTATGATTTAGCCGTTCCCGCCGCCCGCAAATCCCGCCGTCTGTGCTAGATTCGGAGCTTCGATGCACCTCGCACCCACCATCTCTACCCAGGCCCTGACCCGCCGCTTCGGAGACCTTGTGGCCGTCGATGCCGTGAACCTCGAAGTTGCTCCCGGCCAGTTCTTCGGCTTCCTCGGCCCCAACGGCGCAGGAAAATCCACCACCATCAAGATGCTGACCGGCCTGCTCGCCCCGTCCTCCGGACGCATCGAAATTCTCGGCCTCGACCTGAATATCCATCCCGTCCAAGTGAAGCGCCAGATCGGAGTAGTCCCGGAAGGCATGGCGCTGTTCGGCCGGCTCACCGGCGCCGAGTTCTTGAGCTTTGCCGGACGCATGTACGGCCTCGATCGCGAAACCACCGCCCGGCGCGTCGCCGAGTTGCTCGACTTCATGCAACTCGCCGATCAGCCGAAGAAACTCGTCACCGATTATTCCCATGGCATGCAAAAAAAGCTGGCCATGGCCGCGGCCGTAATCCACGGGCCGAAAGTCTTGTTCCTCGACGAGCCCTTCGAAGGAGTCGACGCCATCGCGGCCGGCACGCTGAAATCCATGCTGCAACGCATGATCACCCGTGGCGCCACAATTTTTCTGACGTCGCATGTGTTGGAAATTGTCGAACGCCTCTGCAGCCACGTCGCCATCATTCATCAGGGACGCCTCGTGGCTCAGGGCTCCCTCGAAGAACTGCGCGCTGGGGTGGAAGCCCAAACCCACCCCGAATCCGGCAACGGCGCCAACATCTCCGCCGAAAAACTAACTCTGGAACAAATCTTCCTGCGCGTAGTAGGCGGATCGCATCCCGCGGAACAAGAACTCTCTTGGCTGGGATAAATATTGGCAGCAGCAGCGGTAGTAAAACGTGAGCAGAGGTAGTAAACGTGAGCAGCGATAGTCGCGAAGCAGCGTAAGAATGCAGCCCACAGCCTGCCCTGAGCTTGTCGAAGGGGCGCCAGCCGTGGGTGGAAGAGGAAAGAAGAGCGAGCCCCGGTAGGGGCGTAAGAGTTCTTATGGAACAGCCCCCAGCAGAACGGGCCGAACCCACACCATCGGCTTACGCCCTAAGCCTTCCCATGCAACTTCCGCAGGGTCTTCTTGATCCGGTGCCCCGCGTGAAATCCGCGCAGCGTCGCCAGCAACTTCCTCCGCCCGCGCATCGACATATTTTCCAACGAATAATTAAAGGTTGCCCCGCAATCACAACAGACTTTATAGCTGTGTCCATTGATGGTGAAGACACGGCTCAGCTTTGTGTGGTGACAACCGAAGGCAAACTCCAGCGCGTTCGCAAACGGATGCGTCACGCTGTCCCACAGCGGAATTCCTTCGGGCGCCGACATTCTCCTTGACCTCCGAACTCAAACTTAGTCTTTCACCGATGCTATGACTCGCGTGTGCGCGCCCCCACCACCTCTTGTGACTTCGCTCACAGGCGACCAGCGCGGCCTTCCAGCGAACTACTGCTCCTCGCGCCCGTCCCACAAGACCCTGCGGCTCATAGACTTACAAACTCCATGCGCCGCTGAATGAACTTGTGCAAAAATTGAACGCTCCCACAATGGCAATCGCTGACTCCGTCCCGACCCAACTTTCGGCCATCGCCCAATTGCGCTGGTGGATGTTTCTCAATGGCCTCCGCAGCCGACGCGGCAAAGCCGAGTTGGCTTCCCGCCTTCTCGTCACGTCGTTCTTTGCCATCGGAGGAGTCGCCGCCTTTGCCGCCGCCGCCGGCTTTGCCTGGTGGTTCGTTTCCAACGCACAATCCGAATTCCTTGCGATCCTGCTCTGGCCGATTCTTCTCTTCTGGCAGTTCTTCCCGGTCATGGCGACGGCTTTCACCAACAATCCCGATTCCTCGGAATTGCTCCGCTTCCCACTGACCTACCGCTCGTATTTTTTGGTGCGCCTGGCGTACGGCTTCTTTGATCCCGCCAGCGCCATCGGCAGCGTGGCGCTGATCGGAGTTCTTTTAGGCGTGAGCTTTGCTGATCCGGCCCTGTCCCCCTGGACCTTGCTGGTACTCCTGACCTTCGGACTTTTCAACCTCGTGCTCATGCAGATGGTCTTTGCCTGGCTCGAGCGCTGGCTGGCGCAACGCCGCACCCGCGAAATCCTCGGTGTGCTTTTCATCCTGACCATGCTGAGCTTCCAGCTCATCGGCCCGGTCATGGAGCACATGAATCGCGGCCAGCACGAGAATGTCCGCCGTGCCCTTCAAATCGGAGCCCGGGTCCAGGCCGTTCTGCCTCCCGGCCTCGCCAGCGACGCCATCGCGCAGGCCGCCTATGGGAAATTTTTCACTGGATTCACTTCCCTGCTCTTTCTCGGAACGCTGACGCTGGCGGTCGGAGCGCTGCTGCATCTCCGCATCCGCGCCCAGTTTCACGGAGAAAATCTCAGCGAGGCCGAGGCCCGCGCTGTGGTCATACCAGCCCAGTCGCCGCAACTGGGATGGCAGCTGCCCGGATTTCCCCAGCCGGTCACCGCCGTGTTTGAAAAAGAAATTCGCTATCTCGCGCGCAGCGGCCCCATGCTGCTCACGCTCATCATGCCCATCTTCATGCTGGTGGTCTTCCGCCTGGGACCGCTGAATGCGCTGCGCCACTCCAGCGCGATGAGCCGCACGCCCGACATGGCTTTTCCCGGAGCCGCCGCCTACGCGCTCCTCGTCCTCACCAATCTTGTCTACAACAGCTTCGGCGGCGATGGCAGAGGCTTGCAATTTTTCTATGCCTCGCCGGTTTCCTTCCGCCAGATTGTCTTGGGAAAAAATCTTACCCACGCCGCCATTGTGGCGCTAAATACGCTCTTCGCCTGGATCGCTGTCACCTGGCTCTACGGCGCGCCTGACGTCGCGGTCACGGTCGCCACCATCGCCGGACTGCTCTTCGCCACGCCCCTGAACTTCACCGCCGGAAATCTGCTCTCGATTTATTCGCCGAAAAAGCGCGACTTCGCCACCTTCGGCCGCCAGAACGTCTCCCAAACCACCGTGCTAGCCAGTTTCGGGATGCAGGCGGTGATTGTCGGATTCGGTTTCGCGGTCTTCACCATCGCCCGCGCGTTCAATAATCTGTGGATCGCCGTGCTGCTGTTTCTGATCCTGGCCGCGATCTCAATTCCAATTTATGTGGTGGTTCTGAATCGTCTCGATGGGATCGCCCAGCAACGTCAGGAAACCCTGCTGGCCGAACTCTGCCGCGCTTAGCGATTTCCATGAACTAAGAGAATGGGGGAAATGGTTTCCCCTGTGTTCCTCTGTGGCCCCCGTGGTTAAGCGGATCCTTTTTTTCCTGGCTCCGCGAAGAACCGGTATCCCACGCCCCTCACGGTCACGAGATGCCGCGGATTCCCCGGATCATCCTCGATGTACCGCCGCAGCCGCACCACAAAATTATCGATTGCCCGTGTGTCCGTATCTTCGTGCAGTCCCCAAACTTCTTCCAGAATCTGCTTGCGCGAAACGATCTTCCCATCGTTGCGCACCAGGTGCCGCAGTAACTCCGACTCCATTACCGTGAGGCGAATCGTGGCGTCGTTCGACCGCAATTCCAGCGCTCCAAAATCAATCGTTCTGCCGCCGAACGAAAACGTCCCGAAGTCGTTCCCGCTCGTCGTCGCTTCTAACGTGCCAGCCGCCGGCCCTGCACGCATCCACTGGCTGCGCCGCAACAATCCCTGCAACCGCGCCAGCAGAATCGACAGATCAAACGGCTTCGCCAGATAATCGTCCGCGCCGGCCGCAAATCCCTGCAGCACATCTTCCGGACGTCCCCGCGCCGTTAGCATCAGCACCGGAACATAATTCCGCGCGGCCCGCAGCTCCGAGACCACGCTGAATCCATCTTTCCCCGGCAGCATGATGTCGAGCACGACGACATCGAACTTTTCTTTCTTCTCGAGCAGTCGATCCGTCGCCGCCTCGCCGTCGCCCACTACCTCCGCCGCATATCCTTCTGCTTCGAGATTGAAGCGTAATCCCTGCGCCAGATGCGCCTCATCCTCCACCACCAGCACCCGGCTCAAGCATCACCTCGCGGCGCATCCACTTCCGAAGATTCGATCCTCGGCAGCTCGATCACGACCGTCGTTCCCAGTCCTTCGCCTTCGCTGGCGGCGAACGCCTTGCCGCCATGCTTCTTCGCGATGGCTTTCACAATGAACAGCCCCAGCCCCGTCCCTTTCACATGGGCCACAGAACGATTCCCCACCCGGTGAAACCGTCTGAAGATCCTCTTGAGATCGTGTTGCGCAATCCCCACTCCGCGGTCGCGCACGCTCAGCACCACGCGCTTGTCCAGCGTCTCCAGCCGGACTTGCACGTCGATGTGATCGCCGGAATATTTCACTGCATTTTCCAGCACGTTGGAGACGGCGGTCCGCAAATCTTCCGCGTTGCCGCGCACACGGGTCCCGTTGCCATTGCTCGCCCCTTCGTAGCGCAAAGCCTCGGCTTGCAGGTGATGCCGCGTCCGCGTCGATTCCATGCAATCATGGACCAGTTGTCCGAAATCCACTTCCGCCTTGTCCCGCCCGGCTTTCTTGTCCCCAGCTCGTCCGGCGCGCAGCACTTGCTCGACGGTTTCCGTCAGCCGGTCTACATCGCTCAGCATCACCCCGTAAAACTGCTGTTTTTGCGCCTCGGGCAATTCCCGCCTCTGCAGTGTCTCCAGATGCAACCGGATCGACGCCACCGGAGTTTTCAATTCATGCGTCACCGCATTAATAAAGCTGTCGTGCTGCTCGCTGCGTCGCAGTTCGCGCACCAGGAAAATCGTGTTCACCACCATCCCGGCGATGATCACCGCAAAGAATACAATCCCGAAAAACAGCAACACGCCTTCGCGCCAGTTCAGGATGATCCAGCCGACGTTCAACGCGACGGCCAGCGCGACCAGCCCGATCCCCAGGCAAAGAAAGAAGACGATCGTTCCGCGGCGGCTCGAAATTCGCATGGAAACCCAGCCCGATTTTACCGCGTTCCGCCTGGCATATCGTGGCTACGTCGCCTTCCAGGACAATCCATGCATCAGAACACTAACCGTGTCGACAAAATGGGGATGTGGTTGGTGGGATGGAACGAGGTCGTGCCTCTACGGCTTATCGCGTGAAGTATTTGCCACGTCGAAGCCGTACCGCTTCAAAGTGTCGGCAACCGCAGCGGTCTTGATGTACGACAAAAACTGCTTTGCGGTTTCTTTATCCTTGGACGAGCTAAGAATGACGCACGCCTGCTCGATGGGTGGGTATTCAGTAACCGGAATTTCTGCGTAACGTCCCTTGTCTTTCAGGTTTGGAGATAAAGCAAGCGACAGTGCAACCACGCCCACATCGGCTGCACCGGACACCACAAACGACGCGGTTTGGGATATGTTTTCGCCGAGGACGAACTTGTCCTTCAGCTTCTCGTAGACCCCTTCGTTCTGCATCGCTGCGACGGCTGCTTGCCCGTAAGGAGCGTGCTGTGGGTTAGCGACGGCGATCTTCTTCACGGCAGGGTCGAGCAGCGACTTCAGCCCCGAGTCTATGTTGATCTTCGAATCATTATGAACCCAAACCACAATCTTGCCCCTCGCGTATGGGTAGTAGCTTCCTGAAACCGTCAGGCCAGCAGATTCCAACTTCTTCGGGTAGTCGAGATTCGCGGAAAAGAACATGTCAAAGGGAGCACCATTCTGAATCTGCTGGAAGAAGTTGCCTGATGAACCGTAGATCAGCTTTACTTCTTTCCCCGTTTGCTTTTGGAATCCGGCTGCGACATCCTGCATGGCAGATTGAAGATCGGCTGCGGCTGCGACCGTGATGGATTGTGCCACGCAGAATCCACAAACGAAAATAACGCCAAGGAACACAGTCAACTGTCTCGTTCGTGTGTTCATATTCCTCCATCAACGATCTCAGAACACTAACCGTGCCGACAAAATAGGAATGTGGTTGGTGGGATGGAACGAAGTCGTGGCGATTTCGAACCCGCCGCCAGCGGTGAGCGCGACGCGATTGTGTATGCGAAATCTGCCGAGCACAAGACCCGGCGTGAGATATACCGACGTCTTGCCGGGGTGGCTGGTCGGGACAACGCCGCCGTTCCCGCCGTAGAAATGGTTGAAGTTGACCTCCAGCTCCGGCCAAAATTTCTTGAAGAAATGGTACTGCAACGTGTTATTCCACGGCAGAGTGTGCCCGATGACCGCCACGTTTCCCGTAGGCAGGCTGTACCCCAATGTCCCCTGTACGTCAAAATTCTTAAAGCCCTTTCCGTAGGCAATGGTAGGCGTTATCACCGGGCTTAACGAGCCTTGTTGGTACTGCCCGGTCGGAAAACTCATCTGGTAAAAGGCGGTCAGGATGTAGTTGCCGTGCTCTTCGTTTCCGGCAGCCATTCGATATTTCACCAGGAATTGCCAGTCGCCGAATCCATTGTTCGGGGAATCCGGGTTGTTCACGACATAGGAAGGCATCGAGAGGATGACTTCAACGTTCTTTGCCGGAATAACCTCCAGACCCTTGCTTACCCCGTAGTTGTCCGTAGTGACGCCGCTATTGTGCGTCTGCCATTGGATGTCGTAGCGAAACTCCTGTTCCAGTCGAGGAGTCGTGGTGTTGACTGGAGTGATCCAGTGCGGCTGTTCCGCCTGCGTCTTCGTCACCATGTTCAGCCAATGGTCGACAAACCCATCCTGCGCCGAAGACAACGTTGACCAAATACAAAGAACGAGCGCTGCGAGAAGCAAAGCAATTCGACGCATCCAACCTCCCTGCTGTCTTACAGAAACAAACCCGTAAAGTGTATCTTAGATACAGATACACTGTCTAAAGCTACACAGTTTTAACCGACGGTTCGGTTGGAGGGCGGGAGCAGAATCGAAACCATGAAGTTCACGAAGTCTCACAAAGAATCGCTCGGATAATGAAGCCCTTCGTGAACCTTAGTGTCCTTCGTGGTCAAAGATTTTCCTCTCTCTTCGATTCCCGGCATGATTGACGGCATCCCAAGTTGTCGGTAGGATTTCGTTCGCATGCCAAGGACCGGCCAATCCGGTAGGACCACCGAAGAGCTACTCCAGCTGCGGGATGCCGCTTTACAGCTCGGGATCGCCTTCCCGACCATCAAGCAGTGGATTTACAAGAAGAAGATTCGCAGCGTCCAAACCGCCGGAGGTCACCACCGTATCCCGCGGAGTGAAGTGGATAAGCTGCTGTTCAGAACGATGGGGAAAACGGAAAAAGAACGGCACGATGTCCTGCGCCGGGTCAGCGGACGCAATCAGCTCGTAGGACGCATCGATTCGGTTCGCATCAGCGGCCTGATGGCGGAAGTGAAAATTTCGATCGGCGGCCAGCAGATCACTTCGATTATTACCGCAACGTCTGCTCGCGAAATGCATTTAAAGAAGGGACAAACCGCCGCCGCACTGATCAAATCCACCGAGGTCATGATCATCCGCGTATAAACGCAGCCCAAAAGAAAGCCCCGGCTACAAAGGCCGGGGCCAAGTCCACTGAATTCCTCTAGTCCCCTGCGACCATCGGAGCCGGATCGGGCGGCGCAATCAAGCGCCCATTCGGAGCCGCCACCAGTCCCTGCTCGATCTCCGACAGTTTCACCCGCTTGATGTCCCACGCGAGACCCAGCGTCTTGAGAACCCAAATCCCGTACCAGTTCATGTCCACTTCATACCACGTGAACCCGTGTTGCGCCGCCGTCGGATGCGCGTGGTGATTGTTGTGCCAGCCCTCGCCAAACGTCAGCAGCGCCACCCACCAGCTGTTGGTGGAAAGGTCCCGCGTTGCGAACCGGCGCGATCCCCAGGAGTGCGTCGCCGAATTCACCAGCCACGTGGCATGCAGCAAAAAGACAGTGCGGAAAAACGTTCCCCACAACAGCCACGGCAGCCCGCCAATGGCAAACAGCACGATCCCCAGGACGATCTGCGGAACGTAATGATATTTGGTCAGCCACACGTGAACTTTATCTTTGGCGAGATCCGGAACGTAGCGCGCCAGCGTGGTGGCGTCATGATGCATCGACTTGCCCATCAGAATCCATCCCATGTGTGACCACCACTTGCCGTCGATCGGCGAATGCGGATCGCCCTCCTGGTCGGAATACTGATGATGAATGCGGTGCGTGGCCACCCAGAAAATCGGCCCGCCCTCCAGCGCCAGCGTGGCGCAGACGGTCAGGAAATATTCCATCCACTTCGGAGTCTTGAACCCGCGGTGCGTCAGCAGGCGATGATATGCCATGCCAATGCCCAGGCTGCCCGCCACCCACCACAGGAAGATCGCGACGAACAGCGCCTTCCACGTAAAAAAGAAAAGGGCCGCGATGGCCCCGACGTGAAACAGCGCCATAAAGATCGCTGTAACCCAGTTGACTTCGCCCTTTTGCGATTGCGGTTTCTCGAGATCTTGTAGTTCCATGTCCAAGGAGGATTCCCCGTGAGTCTTCGACGTTGAAGTAACTCTCCCAAACCTATCAGGCCAGCCGAGGTGGGCACTGTAATACTTGTGTAATAGCGGGGTCTCGGGGCATTACGGGAGTAATAAATCGGGAGCTTACCGGAGTATTGTCAACCGGATCAGCCCGATCGCGTGCTACCGGCCGGGCTGACTTGAAGGCGGTGAAAGCGCTCAAACGCAGAGAGCGCTGAGAAAACCCGCGGAGAACGCTGAGAAAATCTACTTGCTTTCTTCTCAGCGTTCTCAGCGGGTTTTCTCAGCGCTCTCTGCGGTCCAAGCTCTTTGTCTGTCTCCGGGAGACCCTCGCCGCAAAGCGGATCGGGCCTGCTTTTGAATTTTCCCGAGAAGGCGAACCCCTACGCCGCCCTGCCCTTCACCTGCACCCCCGCCCATTTCTCTAGCAAGGTCAGCGTGGCCGCGTAGTCCAGATCCTGGTGCCCGTCTTCGGTGGCCATTTCGTAGATCTCTTCCACCGTTTCCAGCGCCGGCAGTTTCACCCGCGATTCCTTCGCCGCTTCCAGCGTCAGGCGAATATCTTTATGCATCAGCCGTAGCGGGAAATTCGGTGTGAAGTCGCGCTGCAGGATAAACGGCCCTTTGTAATCCACCACGCCCGATCGCACCATCGTGGCCTCAATCAGCGACAGCAGTTGTTGCGTGTCGACCCCGAGTTTTGTTGCCAAAGTCAGCGCTTCCGCAAATCCCTCGAAGATCAGCGCGATCTGCAGGTTCATCGCCAGCTTGGTGGCCTGTCCCTTGCCGGTATCCCCCATGCGGAAGATTTTCTTCCCCATGGAGGCAAACAGCGGCTTCAGCCGCTCAATCGTCCCTTCGGCTCCGCCCACAATGAATACCAGCGTGCCGTCGCGCGCCCCGATCTTCGACCCCGTCATCGGCGCATCCACCCAGGCCACGCCTTTAGCCGCAACCCGCTCCGCAAATTTCGTCGTCGCCGACGGAGAAATCGTGCTCGAGTCCGCAATAATCGCACCCTCGGCCAGCGACGACTCTGCTCCCTCTTTGCCAAAGATGACCTCTTCCACTGCGTCCGTATCAGAAACGCACAGCCACACCACCTCTGCGCCCTGCGCCGCCGCCGCGGGACTCTGAGCCACCGCCGCTCCTTCCACCAGTTTTCCTGGCGTGCGGTTCCACACCGTCACTTCATGGCCCGCCTTCACCAGGTTCGACGCCATCGCCTGCCCCATGATTCCCAAGCCCAGAAATGCCACACGCATGCCGACTTCTCCTTGCGTCCTCGAGAAAAGTACAACAAAGGAACGTTTGCGATTAGATATGACCTGTGCGATTTAGGTCAAGCAAACAGCGGAAAATTTTGCCGGCAACACTACAGTCAGGCAATTGCCGACCCTCAGAAATCACGATCCAGAATCAACATTACCGCCGTCATCGGGGCCCCAAGTAAAAAGGAGCGCCGGAATCCGCTAATTCATCTAAGATAAAAGGAATCGGGAAGATTTTACTAGGAGTTCACGTCCTCATCTTGCTACTCCGGGTTGGGAGTCGCTTGGAATCAACCTGAGGCGAACGGAGATTCCCGGCCCCGGCTCCATAGCAGGATGATCAAGCAAACGCTTCGCAATCCGGCCCTTCGCAAACGCGCCACTCAATTCGGACGTTTGGTGCGGCGCTCCGCGGTCACTCCGCGGTCGGGCGAGACTCACAAACCGAGCCTTGCCACCGACGGAGAACTCGGCGTCACCTTCATCGGACACGCCAGCTTTTTTGTGCAGATTGGCGGCCGGACCGTCATGATCGATCCCAATTTTGCGCGCTGGCTCTTTGTGTTGAAGCGGCTGCGCCGCCCCGGCCTGCGCATTGCCGACTTACCCGCAATCGATCTGGTGCTGGTCTCGCACGCCCATTTCGATCACCTGCATCGCCCCTCGCTGCGCGCCATTGTGCAGAACAATCTGCGCACGCGTGGCGTCGCGCCGTCCATCATCATTCCTACCCACGTCTCCGACCTGGTTTCGGACCTTGGCTTTTCCGAAATCATCGAGCTCGATTGGTGGAAGCAGTCCCGTCACGGCAATCTCGCCGTCACCCACGTGCCCTCGCGGCACTGGGGAGCGCGCATCCTGAAAGATTCGCATCGCGGCTACGGGGGATTCGTATTGAAAGCGGGCAAGCACTCCGTCTATCATGCCGGCGACACTGCGTATTTTGCCGGTTTCCGCGAGATCGGACGCCGTCTCGCTCCCGAACTCGCTCTGCTTCCCATCGGCGCCTACAACCCGCCGCAATTTCGCAACGTTCACGCCGATCCCGCCGACGCCACCCAGGCCTTCCTCGATCTCAAGTCCCGCTGGATGGTTCCCATGCACTACGGCACCTTCCGGCTCTCGCACGAACCGGTCGAAGAGCCTCTGCAGTTGCTGGACCAGGAAGCCCGCGCCGCCGGAATCAAAGATAAAGTAGTAGTCCTGGAAGAAGGCGTAACCCGCTTCTTCTAAGCGTAGTCGCAGCGGCAGCACAGCACGCGGTCTCCGAGAGGCGTCATCCCTCGTCCCGCGTTTTCACCAGCGGGACGAGGGATCTTCCGTGAGCATACGGCCGACGAAGGTCAAACTAACTACAAAACTAATCTGTCTCCTTCAACCGCGTTAGCCGGCAATTCCAACTGTGCAAAAAGGTTGCAAACTCCCAGGTACTCCCGTCAGCCCATCTGGTATAGACTGCTGGAAAATCCTACCCAAGGAGTTTCGCTATGCCAGTCAAACCAATCCCCGAGGGCTATCACACGCTCACTCCGTATTTCACTGTTCGCGACGCGGCCCGCGCCATCGAGTTCTACAAGCAGGCATTCGGAGCCACCGAACGCGGCGTCATGAAAGATCCAAACGGCAGAGTCATGCATGCCGAACTGAAAATTGGCGACTCAATCCTGATGCTGGCCGATGAGTTCCCCGACTTCGGCGCGCTTTCCCCCGAATCCGTCGGAGGCAGCAGCGTCGGCCTGCACATCTACGTCGACAATGTGGACGCCGCCTTCGATCGCGCCGTCCAAGCCGGCGCCAAAGTTGAAATGCCGGTGGCAGAACAATTCTGGGGAGACCGCTACGGCAAGCTGCGCGATCCCTTCGGCCACAAGTGGTCCATTGCCACCCACACCAAAGATCTCTCCATGGACGAGATGCAGCGCGGCATGGAAGAAGCCATGGAAAAGATGCGCCCCAAATTGCAGAAAACCGCCTGAAGTCTCATCAATGAATCACAGGTGCCCCACCCTTGTTGTGGTTTAAACGACAGGGTGGGGATTTTGACTTAAGGTCAATTCAAGATCGTCATGACAGCGGGCTTCAGTAAGCCAGCAGAATTCGCAAATCGCGCAAGTTATTTCCCGTAGGCCCAATCTCGATCGCATTCCCCAGCGCTCGAAACACCGGATACGCATCGAACGAGGTCAGCGCGCCACGCAAATCCAGTCCCCGCACCCCCGCACGTCCCACGGTGCTGCCATCCACAACCGCTCCCGCCGCCGGACTATTTCCATCAATGCCATCCGTCCCGCCGCTCAGCACGGTAATATTCTCGCCCGCGATCTTCTCCGCGCAAGCCAGCGCAAACTGCTGATTGCGGCCGCCAGTCCCGCCATTCCGTACCTTCACCGTAACTTCCCCGCCGGAAATCAGGCATATGGGTGAAGATTGCTTGCGCAACTCCCGCAGCTTGCCTAGCAAATAATCCGCTGCCTTGTCATAATCCCAGTCATCGCAGGAATTATCGCTGTGCACAAAGAATCCCACGCGCTCGGCAGCCACACTCGCCTGCTCGACCGCTGCCTGGTTCGAAAGCACAGTCCACCAGCGCGCGCGAACGAACGCCGGATCATCCGACTTCGGCGTCTCCTCCAACGCATGCTTTTCGAACAACTCCCGCGTCGACTGCGGAAATTGCGCCGCCAGTTCGTATTTCTGAGCGATGCGGTAACAATCCTCCACTGTGGTCGAATCCGCCACGGTCGGACCGGAAGCCAGCGCGTCCGGCGTGCTGTCCGGCACATCGGAGACCAGGAGCGAAACCTGTTGCGCCGGATACGCCGCCCACGCCAGCCGTCCGCCCTTCACGGCCGACAAGTGCTTGCGCACGGCATTCATCTCGGCAATCGGCGCGCCCGAATGCACCAGCGCGCGATATGTTTCCACCAGATCGGAGAGGGAGATTTCGTCATCCATCGGCTTTTCGACAATGGACGACCCACCACCGCTGATCAGAAAGATCACCAGTGCCGAAGCGGGGAGCGCGTCGAGCGTCTTCAACATGGCGCGCGCCGCCTCCACGGATTCGGCATTGGGCGTGGGATGTCCGCCGCGAAAATAGCGAAAGCCCCGCACTTGCGTGGCCGGCTCAACCGGGCTGGCAACAATGCCTTCCAGCGATCCCCCGACCAACCCGGCCAGAGCCTCGACCATTGTGTGCCCGGCTTTGCCCAGCGAAATGATCAAAACCCGCGAATAAGAATGCAGATCGTAAAGGTCTTCGCAGACGCGCAAGATGCCGCGTTCGTAATGAACGTGGCGCGCGAACCCTTTATCGATGGAAGTGTGCTCAAGCGCGTACCGAAAAATGGAAAGCGCAGCTCCACGCATCTCGCGGAATCGCGCGTCGCTGACGGAATCAGACATGCGCAGCGATTATAAAGAGAGTGGCGAGCAATGAGCTATGAGCTGTGAGCGGTGGCCCGCGAACGGCCAGCAGCGATTCGCGAGCCACCATTTCGCGAGCAATAAAACACGCTTGTCATCCTGAGCGGAGTGATTGCGCCGCCAAGCGGCGCAATCACGCAGTCGAAGGACCCTACCTCCAGCAATGTCCCAGCCAGGAATCGCGCCGCGCTCAGAACAACAGGCACAGACGACACAGCTCATCGCTCATCGCTCATCGCTCACAGCTTCCCTCATCCAAGCTCCAATCGCCTCGCGCAACTCCCGCAAGCGTCCTTCAAAGAAATGATCAGCACCCTCAATCACCACCAATTTTTTGGGCTCGGGAACCGACGCCACCAAAGCCTCCAGCTTGGCGCGCGGACCAAACTGGTCGCGCGCCCCGCTGACGAATAACTTCGCCTTCGCGCACTCCCGCAAAAACTCGTAGCTATAGACGCGAGGCTCCTCCGTATCCGCCGCCGCAGGAGCCACCGGCGTTCCCACGCCAATGGCGGCGCGCACGCGATCATCGGAGCAGGCAGCCCGCAGTCCCACCGCCGCGCCAAACGAAAATCCCGCAAAAATCAGCGGAAAATGAAACTCCGCATCGAGCCAGTCAAGCGCAGTACGCACGTCATCCACCTCGCCATTTCCGTGATCGTGTTCCCCCTGGCTCAATCCCGTGCCGCGAAAGTTCATCCGCAGTACCGGAAATCCAAAGCTGTTCAGCGCCTTCATCGTGTGGAACACGACCTTGTTGTGCAGCGTCCCGCCAAACAGCGGGTGCGGATGGCAGACGAGCGCAGCATGCGTGGCATCGGCCGCCCCAGCATTCAGCAGCGCCTCCAGGCGTCCCGCGGGGCCATCGAGGAAGAATGAACGAATCGTTAAGTTCGAGCTCACCACTCCAGATTACACAATCGCGTGCTAAGGCATGAACCACGCGGAGCTTGGATATTGACTTCAGCTTGAATTGTTCGTCGTCATCCCGAAGACCCGCGTTTTCTCCAGCCGGCCGAGGGATCTCCGTCCTGCAGGCATCTTTGCGCTGGGGATCACTCCCTCCGCCTGAAAAGCGACTGCGGTCGGGATGACGCCGAGGCGGGAGGGCCACCATGGTTCAAACTGATCTATCACTGGACACAAAGCGCGCTCTGCTATCCTCTCCACCATGGACGCTGTCACGCTCACCCGCCAACTGGTGGACATCGAATCGATCAGCGGCAACGAAGCCGCGGTCGCAAATTATCTTTTTGGCGAACTCTGCCGCCTCGGCTACCAGACACGCAAGATGCCGGTCGAAGGCCCGCGCTTCAACGTTTGCGCGACTTCCCCGGAACATCCCGATCCCGCCGTCGTGCTCTCCACGCACATGGACACGGTCCCGCCCTTCATCCCGTCATCCGAAGACGCCGACAATATTTACGGCCGCGGATCATGCGATGCCAAAGGAATCATCGCGGCACAGATTGCCGCGTCAGAAAAACTGCGCCAGCAAGACATCCACGTCGGTCTTCTGTTCGTGGTCGGCGAAGAGCGCGATAGTCTCGGCGCCCAGATCGCTAATCAGAATGCTCCCGCGGGCTGCAAATTCCTGATCAACGGGGAGCCCACCGAAAACCGTCTCGGTCTGGCCTCCAAGGGAACGCTGCGTGCCGAAGTCACCGGAAGAGGCCGCATGGCGCACTCCGCGTATCCGGAACTGGGCGAGTCGGCCATCGACAAGCTGATCCCTGCGCTGGCCCGCTTGCGCGCCATGCCCTTGCCCGCCGATCCGGAAGTCGGACCTTGCACTCTGAATATCGGCCTGATCGAAGGCGGACGCGCGCCCAACGTCATCCCCGACTACGCCCACGCCGATCTGCTCTACCGCTTGATCGGCCCAACCGCTGACTTGCGGCGGCAGATCGTCACCACCGCCGGCGATCAGGTCGAAGTGACCTTCCCGCTCGAATTATCCTTCCAGCGTTTGCGCACCGTCGACGGCTTGCCCACCATGATCGCCGCTTTTACCACCGATATTCCCACGCTCACAAATTGGGGCGAGCCGCTGCTGATCGGACCGGGATCAATTCACGTCGCCCACACCGACGGCGAGTACATCGCGAAGCGCCAACTCCACGAAGCCATCGACCTGTACTGCGCGATCACGAAAAAGCTGCTGGCTTAATTCGTGGAGAGCAGATAAATATCGAACTGGCCGCCCGGACGGACGTAAACGATCTTTGACAGATCGTGCGACACATCGTAGGCGTTGCCGAAATAGGCTTGAGGAAAAGCAAAGGGCAACTTCCATACCGGCTGCGCCGCGCCGGTCACTTTCCCGTTCGACCACGGAACGCGATAGAGAGCGACTTCTCCGCGAGCGGAAATCGTGTAGTCGAAGAATTTTCCGTCGCGGCCGAATTGGGGAAAGAAACTGCTCACACCCGGAACCAGGCTCGTGCATTTCTTATCGG
>Ga0187805_10000136_pt1 | contig 21592 bp, 16 predicted proteins | sample NC_wetland_sal_i_6_FD_132965 | JGI IMG/M metagenome (GOLD analysis project Ga0187805, IMG submission 132965) | Wetland sediment microbial communities from Neuse River Estuary, North Carolina, USA - Control_5 | ecosystem: Environmental > Aquatic > Freshwater > Wetlands > Sediment | place: USA...
AGTGCTTAACGAGATCTACGATCTTTTCATCGACCTCGACGCCAAGGAAGAGCAAATCGATTTCCCCGTCCTCTACACCAACGCCAAGACGGGCACGGCGAGCACGAACATCCAGGGAGGCGGCGAAAATCTGCGCCCGCTATTTGATGCAATCCTGAAGACAATTCCGCCACCCAAGGGAGATCCCTCTGGGCCGCTGCAAATTCTGGTTGCCAACCTCGACTACAGCGATTATCTCGGACGCCTCGCCATTGCCCGCGTCTTCAATGGCAAGATGTTTACGGGCGAAGACGTCGCCATCGCCAAGCTCGACGGTTCCCTGCACAAAACCAAGATCACCAAACTTTTTTCCTTCTCCGGATTGAAGCGCACCGATATCAACGAAACCGAATTAGGCGACATCGTTGCCGTCGCGGGCGTGGAAGGAATCACCATCGGCGAGACCATCACCGAGGTGGAAAATCCGGCGCCGCTGCCCCATATCGCGATCGATGAGCCCACTATCGCCATGCTGTTCACGGTCAACACTTCCCCGTTTGCCGGAAAAGATGGCACGTACGTCACCTCGCGGAATTTGCGTGAGCGCCTGGAAAAAGAACTGCTCACCAACGTCTCTCTCCGCGTCGAAGAAACTGGGACCACCGATTCTTTTAAGGTGCTGGGACGCGGTGAGCTGCAGCTCTCCATCCTGATTGAGATGATGCGCCGCGAGGGCTACGAACTCATGGTCGGCAAGCCGGAGATCGTTACCAAGCGCAACAAGGAAGATGGCAAGCTGATGGAACCAGTCGAGCACCTCACCGTCGACGTGCCCGAAAACTTTGTCGGCGTCGTCATGGAGCAGCTCGGATCGCGCAAGGGCGAAGTCACCAACATGCACAATCACGGCTACGGCCGCGTGCGGGTTGAATTCCGAGTGCCCAGCCGCGGCCTGATCGGACTGCGCAGCCAGTTGCTCACCGACACGCGCGGAACCATCGTGATGAACGCTTTGTTCGACGGGTACACGGGGTGGCAAGGCGAGATTCCCCACAGGTTGACGGGGGCTCTGATTGCCGATCGCCCCGGCACTTCCACTGCTTACGCGCTCTGGGGCCTGCAGGAACGCGGAGAACTTTTCGTCGGCCCCGGCGTGGAACTCTACGAAGGCATGATCATCGGCGAAAACGCCAAGGATACCGATCTCGACGTAAACGCCGTCCGCGAAAAAAAGCTGACCAACATGCGCGCTTCAACTGCCGACGAGGCGATCCGCCTGGTGCCCTTTCGGCCGCTCAATCTGGAGCAGGCCATCGAATTCATCGCCGACGACGAGTTCGTGGAAATCACTCCGAAGGCGTTGCGGCTGCGGAAAAAAGTCTTACAATCGAATAAGCGAAAGAAGAGTTCGTTCGCCGTCGTTGAAGAGTCGTGAAAGCTGCGATCAAGTCCGAAAAAAGCGCAAAGAAGAACTCCCACCTGCGCATGTTCCTGGTGCCCTGCAGTTGCGGCACTACGTTCGCCGTCGCCGAGAACTACGATCATCAAGGGCCGGCCTGGAGCCGCTACTTGGTCTGCCCCGGCTGTGGCAAGCGCCACGATCCCAGGAACCGTCTCCTCCAGATGGGCTTTCATCCTGAGGGCTATTGGAAAGTGGACGAGTGCTAGCTTCCGGGCACCGTTTTTGCCGCATGCACCCCAGGGCGGCTTTCGCCTGAGCTTCGATTTGACAAGCCAATTTCGGAAAACCTGCTATACTGCTCGCCGCATTCGACTGTTGCCAGCTCCGGTACCGATTTTCAGGAAGGCCCTCCCTACCTGCCAAGTCCGCCGAACTGAGCTTGCACTTCCGACAGCTCAATGCAGGGGCAGACGCGTGAAGAATATCTTTGTGGGGAATCTCAGCTTCAATACCAACGAAGACGAACTGCGGCAGTTGTTCGAGTCCTACGGACAAGTCGACCGCGTGAGCATCATGACCGACCGCGACACCGGCCGTTCGCGCGGCTTCGGATTCGTAGAGATGGCCAGCAACGAGGACGGCGAGAAAGCCATCACTGCGCTGAATGGATCGCAAGTCGGAGGACGCACCATCAACGTCAACGAGGCGCGTCCGAAGACGGAACGCAGCGGCGGCGGTGGTGGTGGCGGTGGCCGCGACCGCGGCGGACGTGGCGGCGGCGGCGGAAGACGCGATCGTTGGTGAGTCGCGCCAGTAATCACAGGAAAAAGAGATCCTTGTGGCGACAGCGTCATCGGCTGGTGAGCCACAAGGTTTTTGTGGGGACAGCCGCCATCGGCTGTCCAGCCGGGCAGAGGCGGCGGTTTCGTGCCCGCACTGAGGGCTTCTGTCTCGGCCTTAGAATTACTCTTCCCCGTCCTCACTTTCGTCGGCTACGACTCCTTCAGCTAACGGCAGCGCTAGGTTGACGGCGACGTCTTCCTTACCCTTCGGTCCTTTGCGTTGGTTGAGTGACGTCGAGAAAGTCGCGGATATTCGACACGCTTGCCCCTCCAGAGTTCTTGGATCCATAGCAACTCGATGGGTCGAACAACCGTAGATGTTCCTGTCGGTTTCGCAGTCGTATAGCGGTTTCGCAGTGGTATAGCGATTTCGCGCAAATCAGCGACGAACCGCAATCCACACTGTTTCATGAGCCTGGCGTTCGCGACCGCAATGTCCACAGCGATCCACAGCCAAAGCGCCAAACAACGGTGACCACCATCACAGACAGCTTTCTTCTTTGGAGATACACAAAGACTGTCCTTCCCCTAGTACGCTCGCAGTTCTTGTGAGCGCGGTAACCCGAGCGCGAAATTGGTTCTGATGAGGCGAAGTCATGAGTTGCCTCGGCCATACGCTGGCGCATTCCGATTCGGAGTTGTTGATGAGGAATGCTCAATGCGAAAGCCAAGGTCGCCGGAAGGCCACAGATGCTCCTGTCTTCGCTCCCCCCCATCACGGTTACGCTCGTTAAGCAGCCCGGCGAACCGGCCCTGCCCCCCCAAGGCTCAGGTCAAACGCCATAGGACAGTTCGAAATAGGAAGGGCCGATGTACCGAGTCGGCCGGTTCCCATTTCTATGCACTGACTGAAAATTTGCCAATCGACCAGATTGCGGCGTGAACTGTGGGCCCCCGTTTTGAAGAGCTTAATCATTTTCTTCCCAAGGTGATGTGACATGAAAACTCCGTTCTCTTCTCCTTCGCTCGTTGCGATGCGCGCCCTTGTCATTTCTTCTCTCTGCCTCCTGCTGGCAGCTGCGGTGCAAACGGCGCAGGCCCAGGTTGTCACTTTGTCCGCCACTTCGCTTGCGTTTGGGACCGTGGTGATCAATACAACCAGCGCGGCCAAGAAGGTGACGCTCCGGAACACCAGCGCGAGCATGGTATCGGTGAGTGTTAGCCTCAGCGGTAATTTCGCGCAGACCAACACCTGCGGCGGATCGCTGACCGCCGGCGCCACCTGTGTCATCACGGTGACTTTCAACCCCACGGCCACGGGGTCCCAGACAGGAGCGGTTACGGTCAGCGACAGCGCTGACTCCGGCTCGCGGGCCATCACCCTGACGGGCTCCGGCGTTGTTCCCGTCGCCGCCTCGCCGGCCTTGCAAGCGTTTGGATCCGTGGCCGTAGAGACGACGAGTGCCGCAAAGGTTTTCACAGTCAAGAACAATCAGGCAACAGCGACCAGTGTGACCATCTCGACGAGCGCGCCATTTGCCCAGACCAACACTTGTGGCTCCGGTTTAGGGGCGGGGGCATCATGCACGATCAACGCCACCTTCGCGCCGACGGCGACGGGCTTACAGAAGGGGAGTATCGCGATCGCTTATACGGGTATGGGTAGTCCACTGTCGGTCAGCGTGCAGGGAACCGGCGTTCTTCCCATCACCATTTCTCCGAGCTCTCGAGCGTTTAGCTCCGTGGCGTTAGGGACAACTAGTGCCGCGAAGGTCTTTACGGTAAAGAACAATCAGACGGCAGCGGCGAGTCTCACGATCTCGACCAGCGCGCCATTTGCCCAGACTAACACTTGTGGAGTCAGTCTGGGTGCGGGGGCATCGTGCACGATTAACGCCACCTTTGCGCCGACGGTGACGGGGCTGCAGACGGGAAGCATCACGATCGCTTATGCGGGCACGGGCAGTCCACAGTCAGTCAGCCTGACGGGAACCGGCGTTCTGCCGATCACCATCTCGCCGACCTCTCGAGCGTTTGGATCCGTGGTATTGGGGGCGACGAGTATCCCGCTGGCTTTCACGGTAAAGAACAATCAAACTGCGGCGGCGAGTGTGACGATCTCGACCAGCGTTCCATTTGCTCAGACAAACACCTGTGGAGTCAGTTTAGGTGCGGAGGCATCGTGCACGATTAACGCCACCTTTGCGCCCACGGTGACGGGCTTGCAGACGGGCAGCATCACGATCGCTTATGCCGGTGTAGGCAGTCCACAAGCGGTCGTCTTGCAGGGAACCGGTATCACCCCAGTTACCGTGTCGCCCACCGCGGTCGTATTCACGAACCAACATGTTGGCACGGCCAGCAGTCCCAGGACGGTCTCCATCACGAATCACCAAACGGCGCCCATGACCATTAACAGCATCGCGACGAGCGGCGTGTTTGGGCAAACGAACACATGTGGGAGTTCGCTGGCAGCAGCGGCTTCCTGCAGCGTGGCCGTCGTTTTCAACCCCACAGTGGTTGGCCCCGCCTCCGGCACTCTCACAATTACCGACAGTGCGACCACGAGCCCGCAAGTGCTGGCGCTCAGCGGTACTGGAACGATAGGCAATATTGTTTCGATTGTAATTACCGCTCCGAATCCCTCGCTCGCCTCGGGTTCCAGCGAGCAGCTTAAAGCCACCGCCACATACGGCAACGGAACCACCGGAGACATCACTACTTCGGCATTATGGACTTCGGCGAACCCAAGTATTGCCACGGTCGGCAATGCCACTGGCATGGCGACGGGCGTGACGGCGGGTAGCGCGAAGATTACTGCCGCAGTGACGGGCATAACAGTGATCGGCTCTCTCAGCCTGACTGTTGCCGGTCCTACTCTGCAAACGATCGCGGTAACACCTGTGAATCCTTCGCTCGCCAAAGGAACCAACCTGGCTTTGAAGGCAACCGGAACGTACAGCGATGGCAGCACGCAAGACCTCACCACGCAGGTGGCCTGGTCGTCGTCGGCCGGAGCTGTAACTGTAAGCAATACGGCCGGCAGCCAGGGAGTTGTGACCGGCGCCAGCGTGGGATCGGCCACGGTGACTGCTGCCGCATCGACTTCGCCATCGGTGAGCGGAAGCACAAAAGTTACCGTGACCGCCGCAACTTTGCAGTCCATCGCAGCGAATCCACCGTCTCCATCTGTGGCTTTGGGTTTGAAGCAGCAATTTACAGCTATCGGAACTTACAGCGACACAACGACACAGGACATCACTGGAACTGTGACGTGGGGAAGCTCAAATCCATCGATCGCAACGATCGGTAATGGCGGTGGAACCCATGGGCAGGCAACAACTCTGGCCCAGGGATCAACCCTCATCACCGCGAGCCTGGGTTCGATCAGTGGCTCGACGACCCTGACGGTAGGCGCCGCGGTGCTTGTTTCCATGGCCGTAACACCCCCCAGCCCGTCGATCGCTCTTGGCACGAAGCAGCAGTTCACTGCGATCGGTACTTACAGCGACAACGGCACGCAGAATATGACGACTTCGGTTGTGTGGAGTTCCGCATCCGGAGGCGTGGCGACCATCAGCAACCTCTCCGGCAGCAATGGGATGAGCACGAGCACGGGGGAAGGCACAACAACAATCACGGCAACGTCGGGCTCCACAAGCGGCAATACTGTCCTGACCGTGACGGCTCCTGCTCTTATCTCAATCACGGTTAGTCCGGCAGCTATTTCCGTCCACCAGGGGGCAACGCAGCAGTTCAGTGCGACCGGCAGTTATTCCGACAGTTCGACGCAGGACATTACCGCGTCCGTGGCCTGGAGCGCCGGCGATGGCACCGTTGCCACAGTAAGCAATTCCGCTCCGCAAGGCGGCCTGGCGACTGGTGTAGCGGGAGGCGCGGTGCAGGTCGTAGCGACGTTCACACCCACTGCGGGACCGGCGATCAGCAGTAGCAACACAGGAGGCGGCGGCACTCTGACGATCATTTCCTTGAATTCAGTCACGGTGGCTCCCAGCGCTCCGATCATTTCGCTGGGGACTGCAACTATGCAACTGTTCACCGCCAGTGCGGCATTCGCCGACAGCACTACATCGGACGTTACCGCCTCAGCAACTTGGAGTTCATCTGCCACTACAGTGGCGACGATTTCCAATACGCAAGGTTCTCAAGGGCAGGCCACCTTGCTGACACTGGGCACCACGACCATCACGGCTACTTATGCGTCGATGGCCGGTTCTACAACGCTCACCATTACTCCGGCGACGCTGGAGTCGATTGCGATATCTCCTGCAAGTGTTTCGTTGGGACTGAACGCTACGCAGCAGTACACCGCAACCGGCACTTACAGCGACGGCTCTACCTCCGATCTTACGAGTCAAGTAGCGTGGGTCTCGGGAGATCCAACTTTCGTAAGTATTAGTGCGGGTGGGTTAGCGACTGTGCTAGGTACGAGCACGAGCGGGATTTCCATCAGCGCCAGTCTCACGAATGGGGCGGGAACTCTCATCACGTCTCCTCCCGCCTGGTTGAGCGCGCTCTCGAGTCTGCCGATTGTGTGCCCGACGCCGACCATCGACATGAAGTTGCTCGTCATCAACAACGCGGGACAGAACTATGCAGACTTCCCAGCGATCCAGCAGATCCTCAATTATGTTGGGACGCCGTACGATGTGGCGGATGTATCGGGCACTTTGCCGGCGCTGTCCGACGGCCAGTGCCATGGCTACTATCAAGGCGTCATCTATGCTTTTGGCGACGATATATACAACAATTCGGCGTTTTACACTGCGCTCACTTCCTATGAGCAGACGTTCCACGTCCGTCAGTTAAACTGGTACACCAATCCCACTCCGGATTTCGGATTTAATGACTCCCAAGCTTCAATCACGTCCAGCGAGACGGATTCGGGCACTTTCACTGCGGCGGCAGCGCCGGTATTCTTCTATGCGAATCTTGTTACTCCGGTATCCTTCTCTAACGCGTTTATCTATCTCACCACCCCGACCACTCCGTCCGGAGGGGGAACAGTCACTCCGCTATTGATGGATCCCGCTGGTTACACCCTGTCCGGAATCACCACCTTTGCCGACGGCCGTCAATACCTGAGCCAGATGTTCGACAGCAATCCCTACCTGATGCACGATCTGGTACTGGCTTACGGTCTGGTCAATTGGGTCACCCAAGGCGTTTTTCTGGGCGACTACCACGTGTATGCCACGCAGTCCGTGGACGATCTCTTCATCGACGATTCGGAGTGGATACCGAGCACATCTTGCCTGGCAAACCCGCTTACCGAAGACCGGACGCCACCAGATGCGTCCAATTTGCCCGTCTTCCGAGTTAATTCCGCCGATATGACGCAATTAGCAACCTGGCAGAACGCCAAGCAAGCCGATCCTCTACTCTCGCAATTCAAGCTGACCTTGGCCTTCAACGGCGTGGGCACGGCGGGGAATGGCGACTGGACCGGGCTAACCGCTCCAATTACGTTCACATCCGCCGTGAATGGCGTAGGCACGATTTCGGCTACGGATTTCGCGGCACTGCCCGGCCAACAAGTAACCGTGAGCGGCACGACGAATGGAGGAGGCGCCTTCAACGGAACCTTCCCAATTCTTACGGTCACGTCGAGCGCCGCCACGACTCCCGGCACCACCACGTTCACGGTGAATCTGGGCAACGGTGTATCCGCTACTCAGCAGGCGGAGACACACCACGCAACCGCATCCGTGCCCGACGACCTGGTGGCGAATCTGCAAAGCTACCAACAGTACTTCCACTGGATCAGCCACACCTACAATCACCCGACGACACTGAACGGCTTGCATAAGTCCGACGTTTATGGCGATCTAGTAAATAATCCGCCAACGGACGACATAGACTTGGAGGTATTGACTAACCTTTTTGTAGCCTCGGGCGCAAAGGGCTTGAACCTGGATAACGACCCCAGCGACGTAGGGTTGAAGCAACTTACTTTCACCGACTTTAACCCATCCAACATGATCACTCCTGGAGTTACAGGCCTGAACGACACCGCTGGTGTGCCGAGTTATTTGAACGAGGATGGTATCCAATATGTCGTGACGGATACATCAGTTACTGGTCAGATCAATAACGGTCCCAATCCGTCGCCTAATGTCGGCATCGCCAACAGTTATGCTACCGGCATCTACGAGGTGCCGCGGCATCCGAACGACATCTTTTACAATGTTGCCAACTGGGCCGATGACCAGGCAGAGTTCGTTTGTATTTACTCATATTACGTACCGCCCAATTCTCCGCCAGGAACGCTGCCGGCTCCGTACCCGCCATTCAACACCTTCAGTGCGGCCCAAATTCTGGACTTCGTGAGCTCTTCGTTTGTGGTCAATATGCTGATGGGCGACATGGATCCAGAAATGTTCCACCAGCCCGATCTGCACTTCTCCGATAACTATTTAAGCTTGAGCGCAGCTCCCGTGCCGGCCGGCCTCACCGGGATCACCAGCCCGCACGTTTCTTCGCTCATCACTGATACGTATGACCAGACCTTCAACAAGTACGAAGCGGTCTACAACCTGCCGGTATTGACGCCCACACTCGATCAGCTAGGAGTGTTGATGCAGAACCGGAACTCATTCAATGTGTCGGGCGTTACCGCTAGCATTGTGGGCGCCGGGACTGAGACTCCGACGATCACGGTTACGGTGCCGTCGTCGACGACGATGCCGGCTGTCATTCCCATCACCGGCCTGAACAGCGTTGGAGCTGAGAGCTATGGAGGACAGCATATCTCTCATATCTCGATGACGCCGGGACAAACGATTACATTGCCCCTGAAATAAAACGGCGAGAGGAGGCGGCATGAGCCAGATATTCGATGCATTGATCATGGCCCAAGACAAGAATGTGGAGCGTCTCAAGCCCTTGTCGTTCACGCAAGGGCTTGAGGCCGATGACCACTGGCAACTCCCCGCTCTCCCCCCGGAAGAAGGTTTGTTCGCCCGAGTGAAAGAGCTTGCCGGCCAGCTTCCAGGCAACGTCGCTCTTTCTCACAAGAAGATTAGAAACTATCTGATCCTGTTTTTCTGTGCGGTAGGGCTGGTGCTGCTGGGAACGGAATATGCGTTCCGTCCGAATGGAGGCGCACTGAGCGCCAGCCCGCTTCTCTACGGCGTGGCATTTGAAGGCACAATCCAACCCGCGGCTGAAGTGCGAATTACATCGGATCTGACGGGTACGATATCTGCAATTTCGGTCAAAGTGGGAGACACCGTACAAGCCGGGCAGCCGCTGTTGCGATTGGACGAACACGAAGCCGAGTTGGCGCTGAAACTCGCGTCGGTCGAGTTGAGTGCGGCCGAGGCCAATCTGAACAAGTTCAGCCTGCAGTTGGCCGAGGCGAACGCACGCGTCACGATCTCGCAACGCCAGGAGCAACAGGTTCCGACCCGGCAATGGCGGGATTCTCCTGAAAGGGCGGCGGCGGCCTATGACCAGGCATTGAGCACCTTCAATCGAGCCAAACAACTGTTCGATGCGGGCGTGATTGCTCAGCAGGAACTGGATTTGCGGGCGACGGAACTGCGCGTGGCGCGGGACGATCTGGAAAACGCCAAAACACTCGCCAACGCATCGTTCAAACTACAGCAGGATCAAACGGACCAAGCTAACCTGCAAGCGAAGGTCAGGCGCCAGGAATTAACCGAGCAATTACTTGAGGCCAGGCTGGCGTATCAGAGAGCGAAACAGCAGATCGATCGAACGATCGTGCGGGCCACGCAGGCAGGGGTGGTTTCCGAGATAGCCGCTCGGCTGGGCGATCGTATTCCAGGCGGTGCGCTTCTGATACGACTCGCCGAACTGGATCGCATGATCGTGACTGTTCCAGTCGCGGGGCGGATCATGTCGGATCTGAAAGTTGGACAAGCCGCCTCGGTGACCCTCCCCTTATCTCCGCCGCGGCGCGTGGAGGGGCGGATTCGAGTCGTGAATCCGCTTCCCTCCGAGAACATGACGCATACCGTCGAGGTCGAGTTCGAAAATCCTACGCTGCTACTGCTGGCTGGACAGCCTGCAGAAGTGAGGTTCGCGACTCCGTGAGCGAACCGAACCCTATCTCCGTTCTGCTTACAACCGAGGGAACGTATCCCTTCTATGCCGGAGGTGTCAGCACCTGGTGCCACCGGTTGACGCACGGGTTGCCCGATATCGACTTCACCTTGCTCGCGGTGGTTACCAATCCGTATCCACCCGTGAAGCACGATCTCGCACCCAATGTGCAGAGCGTCATCAAGGTGCCGCAGTGGGGTCTGTTACAGCCTGCAGAATACTCGCGGCATCAACCTCCCTCGATGGTTCTGCGCAACCTCTGGGACACAACACCAGAGGTAGTGGCAACCCGCTTCAAACCCTTGTTCGAGCGACTTCTCGCCTCGATCTTTTCGTCGTCTTGTGACATGGCAGAACTGGGCCAGGTCTTGCTCGAATTGCAGAGCTACTTTCAACGTTACGACTACTCGAGAAGCATGAATTCCATCGAGGCCTGGAGCACTCTACAGAATGCGGTGCATGCGGCATGGGAGGGGCGTCCGCCTGCCACCGAGAATCCGACGCTGGCGGAGGTTAAACAAGCTTACCGCTTGCTGTATCACCTGCTTATGGTGTTGCACTTCCCGATTTGTCACGAAGATGTGACCCACGCTTCGGCGGCAGCATTCTGTGGGATCCCGTGCGTGTTGGCAAAGCTCATCCATGGCACGCCTTACTTGCTGACTGAGCACGGGATCTACTTGCGTGAGCAATACCTTAATCTGCGTCGTCAGATTCAGTCATATTTTGTCCGCTGGTTCTTGTATCGACTGGTCGAGAACGTGGTGGCACTGAATTATTATTTTGCGGACCAGGTCTCACCGGTTTGTGCCTACAACTCCCGATGGGAACGGCGCCTCGGCTTACCGGAAGAAAGGATCAAAGTAATTTTCAATGGCGTCGATCCCGAAAGGTTTCAGCGATGTGAGTCCGAACGCAACGGACGAGTGCTCATTGCCAACGTCGGACTGATCTACCCGCTGAAAGGCCAACTGGATCTGATTGACGCGGTCGCTCTTCTTAAACAGAGGGTTCCCAACCTGGAGGTGCGTTTTTATGGGGCACCTACCGACGCGGGATATTTCGAGACCTGTACGAAAAAGGTTGCTGCGTTGCATTTGGAGAACAATGTGACCTTCGCGGGTTCGACGAAGGAACCATGGAAGGTGTACAGCAGCGCCGACGTCATGGCCTTCCCTAGTATCTCGGAGGGATTTCCCTACGTAGTACTGGAAGCGATGCTGTGTGGCGCTGCGATTGTCGCGACGGATGTCGGAGGAGTCAGGGAAGCGCTGGGGACTTGCGGACTGCTAGTGCCCTCGAAGTCGCCGACCACAATGGCGGATGCCATTGGTTTCTTACTCGCGAATCCGGCGGAGCGCCATCGATTGGGACGAAACGCGCAAGAGCGAGCCCTCAAGTACTTTACCGAGCGGCAATTCCTGATTGCTTACCGGAATGCATACCAGGAGATGTCTTCTCGCCGAATGTCAGAAATGCTGCGGGCGTAGTTTGCGATGGGAGCATCAACGTGTCCTGCTTTCGTTGGGGGTTGGTGGTGACGATCGGACTGTTTATCTCGCCCGTTCCGATTCGCTCTGGATCTCTCGGCTCAGAACCTGAGCGTCTCGCCATCTATTACGGGTATCCCAGCTTGGTCAATGGCTCCCAGGGGGATGTGGAAAAGGCGTCCTCGGTTTTTAGTACATACGACGTGGTGGTGCTGGGCGACGGTATCGAGTTCCCAGATCAACGAGCCGACCGTCATCCAGGGGGAGATCCGGAGGAGCATCAAAAGGCAGTTCAGATTATTGCAGCGGTTCACCGGCGAAATCCTGGAACGCGCTTTTTCGGCTACATCTGCCTGGGCGAGATGCCATCGCAGAAGAGAGAGAAAGCGGTTCTCAGTCTCGAGGAGCTGGAAGAACGCACACGCCTGTGGAAGCAGATGGGAGTAGCTGGGATTTTTGTGGATGAGGCTGGCTACGATTTTTCCGTGGTGACTCGCAAGCGACAGAACCTGGCCGTTGCCCTCATCCACAGGCTGGGGCTCAGCGCGTTCATGAATGCGTATTTTCTGGAGCACTTGTTCAGCGTCGAGGAAAATCTGCCTTACGCCAATGGCTCGGACAAGAATCCCGAACATCTGCCTCCGCTGCTCGATGGGCGAGACCTGTTCCTGTTGGAATCGTTCCAAGTGAAGAACGGAACCTACGAAAGCACGGCTGCGTGGAAGACCCGTCTGAGCCAAGCGATAGCTTATCGTCATCGCCATGGGGTCCACTTATTCTCGACAACGACGACGGAGCTACACCAGCCGTTCGATGACGAAAAGTTTACATACGCCTGGTGGACCGCCCGACTCTACGGTTTCGATGGCTTCAGTTGGGGGGAACCAGATTTCGCGGCTCTAAGCAATAGTTTGCCGGATCGCCGCTGCCAGATGGCGCGTGCGACACTTCCTGTCGTGCTTGCACCCTCTCCGGTCTCATGGGATCGCGAGCGACTGTGGAAGAGAGCAGGCAATTCGGTTTTCGTCGTCAATACTGCGGATCATTCCGTTCGCATTCTTCCGCTCACGGGCTCCGTTGAATCCAAAGGCATCGCGGAACTGTTACGTTCCCCCCAGAACGCAGGCTCACGGATTACCTGTGGCGGTACTCATGAATAGCGATCATGAGATCGACGACCTGCTGATCAAGGGGCGGAACGGGGCCGCGCAGGTCGTGCATGCGCGCGAACTGGCGGCTCTGATGGAGTCGTTCGGGTATACGGACAGGTCGGCCAAGGAAGCAGGTTTTGCAGACGTATTCTCGGGCGCTGAGTGCTTGTTCGCCAGTTTTGCGGCAGACCCCAGACCGACACACACAATCGCGCCCAACGTTGACAGAACTGTTTTCCAGGAGGAAGCAAAGTGTGCGATTCGCAAAATCTCCTTGAGCCTTGCCTACGCGGTTCCGTGGATGATTCTGCTGACACTGGAGTATTTGTGGCCGAATGCGCTAGAAGTATCGCCCGAACTCGGTGGCGCGCTTTGCCTTGCGCTGATTGCTAGCCTCATAACCTCGGGTGGATTCATCCAGATGATCTCTCGCTCTGGGAGCTTCTACTACGGTTGTGGACAGCCTATCCTCGTGCACCGGATTTGCAATTTACTGTTCAGTGTAGGGTTCTCGTGCACTCTTATCCTGGCCTCCCTGGGGATGTTACTGGGCTCTTACTTTAACTTGTTTGGTGGTAGTTACTTAACACTCGCTGCCATTCACTACGTTGCTCTAAGTGTATTGTGGATGTATTGTGCCATGCTTTCTGTTCAGGGGCGGGGCTGGTACATTCCGCTTGTGTTCCTGATTAGCGCTCTAAGCAGCGGGCTGATCAAGATTCTCGTGCATTCGAGCGCAACCATTGTGTTGATGACCTGGCCGCTGCTGGCGGTCCTGGCCGCGCTTGGCTTCGCGGTTGCCGGTTTTCACCGTGCGGAGAAGAAACAAGGAGCAGGGGAAGTCTCGGCACAGCCTCGATTTGGTGTTCTGGCCATCTCCCTAGCTCCTTTCTTTCTCTTCGGAACCGTTTACTTCAGTTTCTTGTTTGCTGACCGCTTGACCGCTGGCAGCGCGATTCCCTGGGTTTCCGGGCTGAGCTTTGGAATCGATGCCAGCTACAAGAAAGGAATGGATCTGGTCTTGCTCGCTTTTCTAGTTACGGCAGCGCTGACAGAATATCTCGCCGATTCGTTCCTGCGCTTCTGGCAACGGCTGGCCGGGGAGGTGTCTCAAACCGCGAGAGAAGAACTCGTTATCAGGCTGCGTCAAAGACATTGGCAGATGCTCGTTGCTATCTTCCTGATGTTCGCCCTGGTGTCCGTCAGCGCATGGCTCGCGTTCTCCAGTGCCGATAGTCTTACTTCTTCTCCTCGCTTGTTACAAACGGCAATCACTGGCGGTTTAGGTTACTTGCTGTTGAATATGGCTCTTCTAGATATGATCATCTTGTCGAGCGTCAATGCTAACTCGCTGGCGTTGATCGCTGTAACTCTCGGACTCTTTGCAAATCTGTTGACCGGATACGTCTTCAGTCATTTGTGGGGATTGCAATATGCCGCAATCGGATTGTTGATTGGTTCTGCGGTAGTTCTCTGGAAATGTAGCTCGGCGGTACAACGGATCTTGTGCTGCCCTGATTATCACTATGCGGTTTCGTGAGCCTTGTTATGCATGTGCTGGATGCGCTCGAAGGAGTTTGGATCCTGACCGTCTTCCTACTGGCCTTTTTGTGGGTGCCGATCCAGTTGTTTCGGCGCCCGGCACACTCGGATTTGCTCCTGCGTTGCGCCGGCAATTTTGCTCGTGCATTGCTCGGAATAACGGCCGCAGTGCTGCTGCTCGTGCGCCTGAAAACGCTCAACTCTGCAACTGTCACGGCGCTGCTTGCTTCAACGATCGCAGCCACATGGCTTCTTCGAAATGCCGGGTCGCCGAAGGTCTTAGGGCGCAGACTGCAGACCGCGGCGATCGGCACACTCCAATGGTTCGAGATGCGTTCGTTTAGGCGGTACCTGCTTCGACGCGAGCACCGGAAGGCGCCGCAAAGCAAAAGCGCGGACTCGCGTATCAGTCAAAGTTTCCAGCTTGTGCAGCGCAGAGAACTGCTCGTAGCAAGCCTGGCGATCGTGCTTGTGCTGACCGGTGTGCTGGGAGCCGAACATGCCGTGCGTGAACTTCGTCTTAACCAGCCTGGGCAGTACGACATCCTCCTTCGCGCACGACAATTGATTCTCAATCAAGTCGGCAGCGGTCCGTTGGTATTTCCGGCGGTCATCGCAACGGTCTCTCTGCTGAGCGCCAGGGAGCCCATGCAGGTGACACGTTTTCTGGTGCCGATCGTTGCCATTCTGACGGTCTTGGCGATAGGCCTTTTGCTTCGCACGTGCATGCGGTGTGGCGTCGCATGTGTCGTCGGCATGTACTGTTTGGGAGCGGCTGCTTTCCCGCCGGTCACAGACGGCCCACTCGTGGCGGTGTCTTTGACGCGGAAACTGGAGAGCCTCATTCGTGTCTCTCCCGCGAGCTTTCGGGCAAGTCCCGAAATCGGGCTCGGCGTGTTGTTTGTACTCTTGGCTCTGGCTTTGCTGGCGGATTGGTATAAGAACACGCGGCGATGGGATCCGCTGGTCGACGTCGCGTGCTGCCTGGTACTGGTCGGCCTGGTCTCGCGATCGTTATTGCTGCTTTTGGTAGTAGTGTCTGCGGCTCTGCTGCTCCAACCTGTAGTCGGCTTGGTTCTGCTGGTCGTAGCGTCATATGGCCTTGCAGCCTATGCCGCTTTGATGCCCAACACGATGGATCTCTCCATCGTGCGTGCGGTATTGCCGATTGCGGCCGCGGTTGGCATCGCTTGCTTGTTCGCTCTCGCCCAGGTTGTGCTTGTTCCCCTAGCCGGCAGGGCAACGGAGCCCATTCTTTTAGTCGCAAGCCTTGTAGTTGTGGCGATCTGGTTTCCACCTCACCAGTGGCCGTCGCAGTGCCTGGAATACGAATCGGCCGCACGAGTAACTCAAAGGATTGCGGAGGGATTCCCCCGACAAAAGTGGGCCGTTGCAGCTCCAGTGGAGCAACTGGCAGAGACATTTGGATTGGGAGGTCACGAAGACCTAGCCGAGTTTTTAGAAAAATATCGGGACCAGGTTTCGAATTCGGATTTCCGCTTTCCTGATGCACGGGACGACATGTTTGTCTACGTGGAGAAGAGGCCGTTTCAGATCTTTTCGCGGGAGCCGGACACTCCGTCGTTCCCGGTGCTCGCGGATGCCACCTACCGCAACTATCGCTCGCCGGGAGGGCGGGCGAGTCTGGAATCGGCAGCGCTGCAACTTTGCGAGAGTTACCGGAAAGCTCACTCCGACACCGACATATTCTTTGAGGATGAAGATCTCCGCGTCTACCACATTCACCAGGGGAGCCGCGAAACCAAGAAGGATGGGGCAAGGAAAGGATCGTGATGTCTCGGGCATAATCCATCGGGCGGCCGAATGGAATGGAGCCAGGGTTCGTTCGGGAAGGTGAGGGTTAGACTATGTATAAGACATTCTACAAACTGCGCCGCAATCCATTCGAAATTACTCCTGATCCCTCATTCTTGTTTCTCACACAAAGGCACCGGGAGGCACTGGCTGCCCTCTACTATGGCGTGTGTCGACGAAAGGGATTTGTAGTTTTGACTGGAGAGGTAGGGACTGGTAAGACGCTGCTGATCAGCTATCTCATGCGCGTGCTGAAGGACAGCGCCGTCGCTTGCGCGTACGTCTTCAATGGCCGCCTCTCGGCACTTGAGTTCTTGCAGTATGTCGCCGAGGACCTGGGGCTCACGGTCTCCGGCAAGAATAAAGCGGAACTCCTTCGCGAACTGAACCACTATGTTCTTGCACGCTATCGACAGAAGTTGACCACAGCGATTGTGGTAGACGAAGCCCATTCTCTGGCAACTGAGGTTCTCGAAGAACTCCGGCTTCTCACCAATCTGGAGACCGCGGAACAGAAGTTACTTCAGATTCTTCTGGTGGGGCAACCAGAGCTGGCGGCCCGGTTGGATTCATTTGATCTAAGGCAGTTGAAGCAAAGAGTTGCGCTGCGCGCTCACCTCGAACCGCTCGATCTGGAAGAGACCAGAGGCTACATCCAGCGCAGATTACGGGTCGCAGGCGGCTGCCTCGAGGATAACTTGATTCCCGATCCGACGATCGAAGCCGTATACCGTTGCTCGGGAGGCATTCCACGGCTGATCAATACCCTGTGTGAGAACGCGCTGATCACGTCCTACGCAAGACAGTTGACAAGTGTCCCGCCGGAAATCATCGAGGAAACAGCGGACGATCTATGCCTCGAGACGGCGGCGCAAATCGAACCAAAGAGCGTCCACAATGAGATATTGCAGGCCGTTGCAATATTGGAATCCGTTCGGAAGGCAATTGCATAACCCGGCGGCAGGGTGCGAGAGAAGCGAGGAATACTCCCTTCTCCCCATTTCCCAAGTTCCGGTGCGCGGGGGCCTGACGCCCTCGCTAGAGAATTGCAGCACCGTTGTCGCGCCTACTGTTCATACGCACCAATGTCGATGCTGGTGCCTTGGATTCGCGGATTGCCGGCAAAGTCGTATGTGCCTTCGACCGTTGAACCCAAGTTAGTGCCGGCATTGATCGACGGTGAAGTCGCTTGCACTTGCAAGGCTGGCGACGTCACGCTGAGGAACAACGGGTCGACATATTGAGAATGGCTGTCCTCCCCCGTAGCAGATTGATACGTGGAAAAACCAGTGTGGTCTGTGCCATTCCAGAGGAAATCGGCAGATGCCGAATTCAACGAGGAATAGTAAAGATTGTAATCCGCAGCCACCGGATTGGGCTCTGACTTCGTGTAATTATTGATGAACAGACCCTGCGACGTAGCGTAGACTATGTTGTTCTCGAATACGTTGTTGGTCGCGTAGTACTGCACCTGTAACTCACCACTGCCGGTGTTCTGCGTATCATTTTCAAAGAGCGTGTTGTTGACAATGGTTATGTGGTCGCTCCCGCCGACGCCGCTAGAATAGCCACCGATGGAGATGCCCACCGAGTTTCCGTGGTAGATCACGTTGCTGCGAATCGTGACGTAGCTGGAAACATGGCCGGAGTGCTCGCTGGCCGCTTCGATATTGAGGTCGCACGCGTATACCAGATTGCGCTCGACGACGATTTGGGAGCCACCGTCCACATAAATCCCGTCGGCGTCGTACTGTTTGCCCTCGCCGGGATTGTTGATGGCGCTTATGTTGTAAACCGTATTTCCGCTGATTGTTCCATTGCGCGCGTAGTCGTAGGTGGGATCGGGAGACACGCCTTCGAATCCGATGGCGTCGATTCCGATATTGTCGTTGTCGTGGATGATGTTGTTGCTGATGGTGAAGTTGGTGACGTTTCCATCGACGTTAACGGTTTCACTGTTGCCGGTTTTGCAGCTGTAAACCTGATTGCCGCTGATGGTGATGTTGGTGATTGCGACCGGAGCTTCCGTGCCATAGACCGCAATGCCAAAAGCATTGCCATTGGTCTCGGACGTGGTCACGATATTGTGAACGACATTGTTCAGAATCTGGATGTTGGTTCCCGAGCCTGAAACCCAGATTCCCGCTGGGGTGGCCGACGCGCTCGAGGTCTGGAAGTTGCGGATCTCGAAGCCCTGAATCGTCACATAACTTTGACCGGCAATATTAAAAAGCCCCTGCGTGTTGGAAGTCGAGGGAGTCAGGCCGGTGCCGTCGACAATGGCGTTTTCTCCCGGGTAGTTCTGGAATGTGATTGCTCCTCCGGCGGCGGATCCCGAGACTGCAATGTTCACCGATTCGTTGTACACGCCAGCGCGCACATAAACGGTATCTCCCGCCTGGAGTGTATTCGCTGCGTGCTGAATCGTCCGCCAGGGCGAACTAATCGTGCCGGCGTTTGAATCGTTGCCCGCAGTTGAAACGTAGAAGGAGTTCCCGCTCACAGTTGCCGTTACTGTCAGGGCCGCTGCCGGGCTGCTCACGATACCACCAGATGTGGCTGTGATGTTTACGCTTCCCGCAGCCAGTCCTGCTGCTGAACCGCTAGAACTGATATTCGCGTCTGATGGATTGGAAGAACTCCACGTCGCGCTCGAAGTGAGATTCTGCGTGCTGCCGTCACTGTAATGTCCGGTAGCCGCAAACTGCTGAGTTGCACCCACGCTGATCGAAACCGAAGTGGGGCTCACCGTGATGGATTGCAGAACGGGCGTCACCGTCTTTGCGGTTATCGTAAGAACTGCAGCCGAACTGCTCACCGAGTTCGATGTGGCTGTGATGTTTACGCTTCCCGCAGCCAGTCCTGCTGCTGAACCGCTGGAGCTGATATTCGCGTCTGATGGATTGGAAGAACTCCACGTCGCGCTCGAAGTGAGATTCTGCGTGCTGCCGTCACTGTAATGTCCGGTAGCCGCAAACTGCTGGGTTGCACCCACGCTGATCGAAGCCGAAGTGGGGCTCACCGTGATGGATTGCAGAACGGCAGAGCCTGTGCCAGTTCCGGTCGCACTAACCGAAATAGAGCGAAATGCACCGTCGTAACGACGTCTTGTGTACTTTATGGACACACTGCCGCTGAACGTTCCGCTGGCGGGAGGTGCGAATGTTACTACGATGCCGGCACTTGCTCCGGACGTCAGTGTCATGGGCATGGGCGGCGTGCTGACCGAAAATCCGCGTCCGCTCGCCGTCACGCTTTCAACAATCATGTTACTTTCACGATAGTTCGTGATGGTCAGAGTTTTCGCAGTACGATTGCCCAGGGCAACGGAGCCGAAAGCAAGACTTTGGGGGTTCACATTCTGGCCGAAGCTGAGGTGTTGAAATAAAAGGGTGAAGACCACGGAAGTTACTACGAGTGCTATTGCACGCCGCTTGGGGGATCTCATTGTCAGGGCCTCTAGCGTTTTCTTGTCTACGCTTTAACAGGGATTTAGAGGTGCCTTCGCCCAGTCCTGTCGGCCATGTGGCCGTTTGGGAAACGGCCCCAGTACATGGGGGAATTCACGTGCTCGCAGTTTGCGACCGGTCTCACTTGTGAGCAAGTCTCAGAAGTTCACTCCAATCGGCACGGGGGCATGTCCTGTGGTAACTGTGAGGGATCTGCAAGATCAGTACTGGTGCGCCGCGCGTTCTTGGCAGGCAACCAAAGAGGACTCTTTGCCGATGGGGATCAGTCTCTATGTCATGCAAGGGATTTTCTTGTTGTTGGCGGCTCGTGATCCGTCGGCAAATCGCGGCGTGATCACATTCGCAGCATGGTTGAATATTGCTCATGCTGCGGTCATGACGGTTATGTCAATCCACCTTCCGCATGAACACCAAGACCTCCTAGTCGCCTCAGGAAATCAAGCAAGCTCCTGTCATGGCAAACCAGCCGGAATACGTTGCGATCGCTGACGCCGTCGGGAAAGTGTACTTTCGTTCGGGGGTGCAGGCCGCGTTGCGCGAATGGGCGGATCAGGAGAAGGCTTTGAGCGAGCGCCAGTACGAGGATCCGGGGGGTGTTGGTTTTGCATACGCGGCTGCTGGAGAAAAGGACGAAGCGTTTGCCTGGCTGGAAAAGGGCTTCCAGGAAAAGTCCGAAGCCATGCAATACATCAAGCTCGCGGCTTGGCTCGACCCTGTGCGTTCCGACCCTCGGTATGCAGACTTGCTGAAGAGGATGGGACTGCCGCAGTAGGCGATTTGCTTCCAAGGTATCCCTATTACCACTGCTGCGTTTCTTACAACTGTTGTTACCAGGCCTGCTAACAACAGTTGAGCTTCTGCCCGTCCAGCAGTCTTACAATGCTCCCTCGCCCCGCTCGTCATTGCGGATGCTAATTGCTTCGTCCACGCGCGTCAGAAAAATCTTCCCGTCGCCGATGTTTCCCTTGCGCGAAGCCCCCATTATGGCCTGCACCGCCTTCTCCACCATCGCTTCTCCCAACACCACCTCAAACTTGGTCTTGGGGATCAGGTCCACGCTGTATTCGCGGCCGCGGTAAACCTCGGTGTGGCCCTTCTGCTGGCCATGACCTCGCACCTCGATCAGCGTCATGCCCTCGACGCCTATCTCGTGCAGCGCGCTCTTCACCGCTTCCAGACTGGCGCACGGTGTGATTGACCTTAACAACATCCGCCAACTGCTCCCGCGGAACGCGTTACACAACTGTGATGGTCGACCAGATAGTTGTCGTAGTAGAGCCAGCGATTTCGCCGGGCCTGTCATCTGAAGGTGATCAAGAGTGATAAAACGTGGTAGATTTTTATAAGACCTCTGGGGTAAAGACGCATCCATATCCTTAATTGATTGCGCCAGCATTGCCTGACACACTGGTTTCGCAATCGACGACTGATAGCCTGCTCCGTCGCGGATGTCCTCGAACTGTTCAGCCACGACATGCGGTTCGCAACCGGGCGCGAGCAAAATTGGGGGAGACAACATGACCCAGGTGCAGAAACGCTATCTGTTGATCGGCGGAGTTCTTGGCTTGATCGTGGTCGCTCTGATTGTTGGAGCCGTTCGACCGTACAAGCATGCGATGGGCGCGCCGCCCAGCGCTCCCGATGTTGAGGTGGCGCTGGTCCAGAAAGCAGATATTCCCATCTACGGGGAATGGATTGGCACCCTCGACGGACTCGTCAACGCGGACGTCCGGGCGCAGGTCACCGGCTACCTGCTGAAGCAGGGCTACCAGGAGGGGGCTTTTGTTAGGCAGGGTCAACTCCTTTTCCAAATCGATCCGCGGCCGTTTCAGGCGGCGCTCGATCAGGCTCAAGGCCAGCTTGCTCAGGC
>Ga0187805_10000137_pt1 | contig 21577 bp, 22 predicted proteins | sample NC_wetland_sal_i_6_FD_132965 | JGI IMG/M metagenome (GOLD analysis project Ga0187805, IMG submission 132965) | Wetland sediment microbial communities from Neuse River Estuary, North Carolina, USA - Control_5 | ecosystem: Environmental > Aquatic > Freshwater > Wetlands > Sediment | place: USA...
ACCTATGTAACGTGATAAGCGTGGCCGCATCACCGAACCGCTAGCCGCCCGCTATGGCGCCTTGCCGGCGACCACGCCGATGTTGGCTACCGTCTCACCTTTCTTCATCAAAGGTACGGCGCAGACATACAAGACCACGCCGCTCGAAAGCTACACAGGACCCGCTGCTCGCCACCGACTTGCGCCCTCGCCTGCCGGACGCAGCCGTATTCGCACAACAATGAGGATCATGGAGGGCCAGTGGAGGTCGATTCCAAACCCGCCGAAGTTGTAGCACTCCCGCCCATTTCGTTCGAGCACCTAGAGAAGAAGGCTTGTTAGGGGCAGCGGAGCGGCTGCGAATCGAGACAACGGAGTCAATCACTCGCATTGTTCTGCATAGCTGCCCTTCAGAAGAGTATCGGCAGCTTTGCTGCCTTTCATCGATGCCGTTCCTAGAAGCATGTGCGCCTGTTCACGGTTCTGGGGGTACTGACTTTCCCTCCAAGTAAAGGTTGGCCAGTGCGACTTCCGGGCTCACACTTCCTCGCTTGACCGCCTTCCACAATTCGACAAGATCAGCCTCTTTCGCTGCGCTGGTTGTCTGGGTGATTCCCATCTTTCCTGAGGCGACGTGCTGAACTCTCCCGACTGGATTGTGGACAATGTGTCGTTGACCCGTTGACCTGCGTTCTCTAGCTCTTACATTCGAAAACAATGCTCAAGCGGCACGTTCATATCCTCCCCATGCTTGCTTTTGCAACGGCAGGATGCCTCTGGATCGGTACGCTTCCCATTCTTCTCATTGAGTCTGCGGGGTTCGGGAGTTTGACAATAGTAGTCCAGAGGACTAGCGTTAAAAGTGAGGTGGTTTCCACCTTCCCCTCTTTCAGGTTCCCTGAACTAAGTCAGCCCATCTGAAGTTTTCCTCTTCTTAGCGGTAACAACCTTTAGGAGGTTGATATGTTTGCACGCAACGTTTCCGTTCATCTGAACTCCAACATGCTTTCCGATTACACCCGCACCTTTGAAAATGAGATTCTTCCCTTACTTCGCAAGCAGAAGGGGTTCAAGGACGAAATCACATTGTCAAATCCCGGCAGCCTGGATGTGATTGCGATCAGTCTGTGGGAGAGCAAAGCCAATGCAGAAGCCTACAACACCAATACTTACCCAGAGGTGCTGAGAAAATTTGCGAGAATGATCGATGGGACGCCCAAGGTTCAGACGTTCGAGGCTGTCACCTCGACCTTCCATAACGTTGCTGTAGCGGTGTAAACGTTTGTAAGTATGTCGTCGCTCGAGAAGGCGGGTAACTCCGCCTTCCCGGTTCACAAAGCGGGGATGCACTAATTGCTTGGAATGGAGGTTCCTTTCCTTGAAAACTCTTTTATTTGCTATTTTCTCTCTGTGCTTTGCCCTAAGCGTCGTCGCTCTCTCGCAGGACGCACCGAACCAGGCACCGAAGACTCCGGCGGTCATCGGCGCTCAGCTGACAGCCATCATGGGTACCGTTTGGGAAGATGGCGATAAATTGCGGTTCGTAACCGAGCAAAGAGCCTGGAAGGTGGACAATCCGGAGATTCTTAAGGGTCACGAAGGACACTACGTGCACGCGGCAGCTTACGTCCACCCGGACAATAATTCAATTCACATCACAGAAGTGAAGATACCGACCGCACGTGAGACCAAGGAAGCTGACATCAAGTAAGCGCGTGGTGCTCTATCGTGGCCGCCCACGGCGTATCGGGATTCCTCACACTCTGAAAAAACGCCGACCCCGACGTTCCTATCCTAAGGAAGCCAAAGCGGAGTACGCGAAGCTGCAGTAGTCATGGCGGCCATTCTTTGCGGGCCGTCATCCGTTTTACTTGGCTCACTGTTACGTCAGCAAACCACGAGTAGTTCGCTTCCACATGCCGTTGCCGAACTTTCGCTTGGCCTCGACAAGCCCCCTCAACCGGACCTCTTCAAGCCGTTACTACCGGTCGTGAAGCCCGATAAAGCTGCCCGGCAAATGCTCCCAAACCGAGGCAAACCACACCGAAGCGAACCAACCCGCCAAGATAAGGGATGAACCCAATGATAGTGAGGATCAACAGGCCCACCAGGAGTCCCAGCAACCAATCGCCCTTCGTGACTCCCGAGGGCTTCAGAAGTATCCGCCCCAGGAAGGCTCCAACCCAAACCTTCGCCAGGTAGATCGCAGCCAGATACACCGCGAACAACATGAGTGAGATCGGGATGCCAACCAGCGTGATGGCTGCCACGACCATGGCCACCGGCACGCCCGCCAGAACCGCAACCCCCAGCCCGAGGCTGAGCCAGCCTGAACCCACTGCCTCAGTCGTGGCCCGGAAAAAGCTGGGAAACAGAACGAGGCCCAGCAATCCCACCAGCATGGCGGCGGCGAACCAGACGGCTTGGTGGAAGTAGAATCTGGGGCGCGTCAAGCGGCTCTCCCTTACCTTCACCTGGATGTCGCGTTTGCCAGCAATGGTTGCGCCGTCGGCGATGTGCACCTCTTTCAGTTGGCGCACGCGAGCGCTTAAATTGCCGCCGACCCGGGCCGTGTTGGTCAGCGTAAGGCTAACTCCCGACATGGTCAGATCGCTGCCGATACTGCCGGTCACATCGGTATTGCCACTACTCAAGATGTTTACACTGCGCTTCACCTCGCCCTCGAGGCTGACATCGCCGGCGGCAGCCACGATACCCTCGCCCACATGGCATCGGTCATTCACCCGCAAGGATTGCACCAAGCCGTAGAGACTGTGACCCACTTGCCCGTCTATGTCGAGCGACTCCGAAAAGGTGTAGATGCGGCCTTCCACGGTTCCGCTGACCACAGTTCTCTTGGCAAAACTCACCAGGTCGCCCTTGACAGTGCCGCGTACTTCCACGGTGCGGCCAAAAGCCAGCAGGTCGCCATTGACCACGCCTTCCATGCGCACAGTGTTGCCGGTGGCCACAAGGGTGTCGTCCACGGTCTCGTTTGCCGCCACGGTGACGAACTGACCCTGACGCCGTTCCAAGCCAAAGCTGGGCAACGACAACGCAAGCAGCACGATCAGCAGGCGCAGGCCAGGCTGGCGTAGCCGGCCTCGTCCCAACAGCAGTGCGATGCCGCCCAACAGCAACAGCAGAGAAAGAAACCCGACCACAGCAGCATAGTCAGTCAGCATGGCAGTACCTCCAAGTGCAAAGCGGTCAAAAAGGCTGAACAGCAGGTTCGTGCGGCCGCTTGCGCTGAAGGGATTGAACCATTCCAGCGCTGCCGGAATACTCACTTCGTCGAACCAAAGGGAACCGATCGAACCTAGCGCCAGCACCGCGGCCATCACCGCCAGGTCGCCCCATACCCAGGACCTACGCAGATGGGAGAAGCCCGCCGGGCTGGGTGCTTCTTCCGGAAGCTCGTGCAGACTTTCGCTCAGAACGCGGTTCTCCGCGCGCAATGCGTCCACTAGGTCCCGGCAGCGCCGGCACGTGGCTAAGTGGTCTCGCAGGCGCCGCGCCTCGTCCGCCCCCAGTTCGCCGTCCACGGCGAGGGCGCAGGTCTGTTCCGAATAGCATTCCATGATCACTAGCTCCCAGGGGCCAGTCTCCGACGCAGTTCCTGCTTGGCCCGAAATATCAGAGCGGCCACGTAGTCCCTTTTCAGGCCCAACTCCTGCGCGATTTCGTCATAACTCAGCTCACCGTAATAGCGCAGGATCAGCGGCACGCGATAGTTCTCCGGCAGGCGTGCGATGGTATCCCGCACCTGGGCTCTCTCTTGCGAGCTGATGACGGCGCCCAGCGGCGATGGCTCCGAACTCGCCGCCTCGATGACAGCGGCTGTATCTTCAACTTCCACAAACACCTTCAGTCCACGCTGCCGGCGCCGCAAAGCATCAATACATTGGTTGCCAGCCACCCGCAGCAGCCACCTGGGGAACGGTATCGAACCGTCGTAGCTATCGATGGAGCGCTGCAGCTTGAGGAAGACTTCGCTGGTGGCATCTTCTGCGCCCTCTCGTGAGTTCAGCATGTAACGACACAATCCGAATACGCGCCGGACATAGCGGCGATAAATCTCCCCCAGCGCCTCATCATCGTAGCCCTGGGCGCGCTCTATTACGCTCTCCAAACCAAGCCCCTCCATCTGCCTGGTTTCGCCCGCGCGGGGCTGCGGTTCTTTCGCCATGTTCCTTTTGGCATCCATAAAGCAGTACGCCGCAGATCGAAGGAAGTTACATACATTTTAGGGAGAGAACCCAAGGCTGGACGCCTGGCTCTAGCTCTTGCAAAAGCCCACTATAGCCCCGCGGGGAAGGCTGTGAAATTAGTACCTTCCCGGGTTGCCGGTGTCGCGGTCGCCCTTGTCTTCCTCTTCGTGTTCTTCCTCGTCTGGCTCTTGTCGAAGGAGGAGATTGGCAGCTACCGACCAATCAGCAGGGCCTGAGTCGAGGCATTCTGGATGTATTCTTCACACTCGGACTGGTACACCCAGTGACTCAGGGAAGAGGTTGAATACGAAGATGCGAAAAGAAATCAGATTGAAATTAAACGGCGATGAGTCGCGGACTGACGCTAGCGCATCCTTCACGTTGCCCTTCGACACACGAGATGTCTGGGGCAAAGCAAAAGTGCCCGTCAAAGTGACGATCAACGGCTACACTTGGCGCAGTACAGTCGGGAACAGGAGTGGGATTCAGTACATCGTCGTCAATGCCGATGCACGCCGGGGCGCAGGGGTGAAGGCGGGCGATTTCGTGACCATCACACTTGAGCCGGACACCGAAAAGCGCGAGATCGAGGTTCCCATTCCACTACAGAGAGCACTAGGCGCGAAGCTGAGCCAAAAGCTGAATGCCTTGTCGTTCACGCACAAGAAAGAATTTGTCGTGTGGTATTCCGAAGCGAAGAAAGAAGACACACGCGCCCGCCGAGTGGAGAAGATGAAGCAGATGCTCTCGGCGGGGAAAGTCATTAGCTGACGAGGCTTCGATTTGGTCGCAGCGGTGGCTCAGTTGCTCCGGATCGTAACGAACCTCACTCTTCCTCGTCTCTTGACGGCTCGCCAGATGGTTGGACAACCTCATTGACGCTAATCGTCTCTGCGCATTCACCTTTTTCGTCATAATCGCAGACGCGACCGGGGTGGACTTGTTTGCATTTCTGGCATAGTTGAGTGGCCATTTTTCCACTTCCTCCAATTTTGCCTTCGGCAGAACTGAGACATGCCTTTCACTGCTGGTGTGGGCAGCATGTCCTATATGTCTTGCATTAAACAAATCGCCCCCAAGACGGTGAAGACTCAGGATGCCGCAGCCTGTGCTGTAGCCTGCTGGAGCGGGAGGACCACGAAGAATTTCGTTCCTTTCCCGACCTTGCTGGTCACGTCAATCCGGCCGTGATGTTCTTCGGCGATTCGTCGAGCCAGTGAGAGTCCCAGGCCCGTCCCGTTTCTTTTGGTCGTGTAGAAGGGGCGGAAGATGTTGGGCAAGTCTTCCGGCGTGATGCCGCGACCAGTGTCGATAACAGCAATCGCGGCATCCCCCTTCAAAAGCGAAATCTCAACCCGAATTGCTCCCGCACCGTCAATTGCCTGAACCGCGTTCAACAATAGATTCAAAAGCAGTTGGTGAATCTGATCGCTGTCGTGTTCAACGTTTGGCAGACTCGGGTCTTTCTCGAAACTGATTTGGATTGGTCTGGAGAGCACTTGCTGGCAGGCCAGCACGACTGCATGTTCCACCGTTGTATTCAGGTTGCTCGGGCGAACCTCGGGTGGGTGCGGACGGGCTGTCTGGAGCAGGTCGGTGAGAATGTGGCTGATCCGCGCGATCTCCAGACGCACATCCTTCACCACAGCAAGCGCCGGGCTGGATACCGGTAGGTCTCGTCCAACGATTTCGATCACGCCTGCAATACCTGCGAGCGGATTGCGGATTTCGTGGGCGAGTCCGACGGCGAGTTCTCCGATCGCGGCAAAGCGTTCCGCACGCGACATCTGGGCGCGGTGTAGCCCTTCCATCTCTTTTCGGCTCTCGCGCAACTGCCGCACCATGTGGTTGAAGTTACGACCGAGATCGCCAATTTCGTCGTTGCGATTGGCAAAACCTACCGTGACATCGAGGTCCCCGTTCCCGACGCTCACAAACTTGCCCTGAAGTTCCACCCTGCTTTCCATGACGCCGTCCACTTCCTGATGATTCAATGCAACGTCAGCTATGTCGTTCAGTCTGCGAAAAACCACGGCCTTCATCGTAGAGGTGGCGTGGTGTACTCCGGCAAGGTCGGGAATGGTCGCTGTAGTCATGGGTCAGCCAGCTTTCCTGACAAGTTCTCTTGGCCTATGCCACGTGAATGTTCGCCGAGAGCCATTGCTTCGGCACAGATTGAAAGATCAGTTCACCTTGGGTGACCGTAAACTCCATTCCGCAACGCGAGCACATGAACTCCCAATCTTCGGGGTGGCCGGGCCGAACGCTGCCCGATGGTCGGTAGTCAATTACCAGGGAGCTGCAATCGGGGACAGGACAGCTAGAAGCGGCCGCAACTATGTCATCGCACTGTTCCAATGCCTGTGGCATGGCGTTCTTGTGCTGGATTTCCATGACCCCTCCAGATGTGCTGCTAGGCCGCCACAAGCTGCTCCAGCGCAGGCTTGTTGTGGATGATCAAGGTACAGCCCTTCAGTTCGACAATGTCTTTTTTTCTAAATTCTGACAGTGTGCGACCTATCGTTTCCCGAGTGGTGCCCATGAGTTGAGCAAGGTCCTCATGGGATAGCGCCAGCCTTGCGCGGACTACCCCGTTTGTCACATGCCCGGCGGTCGCCGATGAAAGCAGGAATTTCGCGATTCTTCCGGAGACTGAGCGGGATATCCCGATTGAGCGGATCACTTCGTATGCGTGCTGACAGTCACGGCTGAGATGCTCAGCGGCATGCAGACTGGCATCGCTGTGCCCTTTGAGGAACCGAAGGAAGTCTCCTCGGTTGACAAAGTTCAGCCGGCTTGGCTGCATCGTCTCCACGGTCACTTCATACGGTTTGCCGGTAATAACTGCCTCTAAGCCGAGAACGTCTCCGGCTCTGGCGATCCGCAAGATCAGAGTTTTCCCATTACGCGAAGTGGTCGAGAGCTTGGCCTGTCCTTGGCAGAGCATGAAGATTCCACGTGAGGCTTGTCCTTCAACAAAAATGACAGCGCCTTGAGGAAAGACCGCCGCCTGTTTCAGTTGGTTGAAAGCTTCTAGAGATTCTTGGGAAAGAGCGCAGAAGAAATTGTCGGAGCGCAGATGGCAGGTAAGACATTCAACCGGCAGACCGTAGGGCGACTTCATGGTTGTTCCTCATCTGCCCGAGAGGCACCGCGCGGGCCTTGGAGATGCTTAGCAACGGCCTCTGGGATGACGAATACAGAAACCCCACACCACACTAGCGTGAATGCTAAGACTGGCAGCCGTGGTCTGGCTGTTCAAAATCGCTCACTTTTCTGCAATAAAGTACTGGTCAAAGTTGAACACTCCCTTGCGCGTGCGCTCTTGGGATGCAGAACAATAATGGAGATGGCAAACCCACGACCGAGTGGTCGCTATCATTCCGCTGGTCGCCGCATTCGGACTGGTACGCGCAGCGAATCGAGACAATGCGTACTCGAACAGGCAGACATCCGCTTCCGAGCCTGGCTGAGATACTAGCTAATTTGATCTTGACCTGAATCCGCCATAGGTCAGGCAGACGCCGAGGACGAGCGAAATAGCTGTGTACAAGTAGAAAAGTTGCTGGTAGTGAAACTGCTGAAGAAAAAGTCTCGTTTCCATCTCAGGCGGCATGAATAAGAAGAATAGGCTCTTGATGAGCGTTATCCAGCCGACGAGAGTGACAACAACCGCGAACGCACCGCCCGACCAGATATTGTGAGCAAGAACCATCGCTAGCCCAGCCGCGAGCGTGATTATGCCGACGATCAAAATCATCGATGGGCTCTGCAGAAGGGCGGTCACCGTCTCCACGGTGGCTTGTCTGCGAGTCATCATGGATAACGCGACGAGAATGCAGTACAGCCCGATCAGCCTGCTAAGGAAAAGTGTGCGCGGCGACATGGTGCCCTCCAAAAGTTACCGACTGCTTTCGAGAAGGAAGAGTCTGTGGTGGACTTTAAGCGGTCAAACGCGCTCACGAGCGGCAACAAACCCCGTACCGCTGCCAAAGCCGAAACCAAGGGCTGTGCGCGAGCATATCGTCGTGCCTACGATTGGCAGCCGAGAGGTCGCTTGGGCTTAGCGGTCTCGTGTCCGGCACTTCGAAGATGCGCTCCAGCCATTCGATTTCAGCGATCGTATGTTCAGCGTCTATGTGTCTCAATCATCCAGCAAGAAGCGGCAATGGGTCAAACGGAAAGCGGTAATACCATTTCCTGAGCGATTCGTCCTCGGCCAATCGATCCGCCAGCGACCGCCGCCAAGCATCAACCTGAGGTCCCGGCGCATAGAGCACAAATAGACTACCGGCTTCGAGTGCGGCAGCGCGCGCGCGCCCCAATTCGAGACGAGAGTAGTGTGCCCCGCCGTTGACTAGCTCGCCTTTCCCGTGATCGTCGTCGGGTCCTCCATCTCTGCCAGCGCCAGAACTTGGTAAGTGGCATAGTTGTACACAGGCGACATGGCTAGAAGCCGATCAAGTTCTTCGTTCGATGTGACCTTGTAAATCCAAGCTCCACCGTGACTGCCGATGACGTGGTAGCGGCATTCCAGCTTGTCCCCCAGCCTCTTGGCGTAGTCCGGCATCTGCATTACGGCACGGGCAACCTCAGGCCCAAGGCGCGTCAGGTCGAAGTGCCACAGCACTAGGAATTTCATAGCTTCCTCCTTCCCCAACCGCCCCACAGCCTATACCCCTCGCAGGTTCATGTCACCCGCGTTGCAAACACATGAGGCGTACCATTTGGGCATGAGCAGAATACGTCCAGTAAAGCCCGGCCCAGAGAGTACTGATCGCTCGGTCACTGCCAATGTCCTCCTTCGGAAAGAGCCCGACGAGGAAGAAGACGAAGAGGAAGACGAAGGCGACCGCAAAGAAGATGACGAGGATGAAGACACAGACGACGGCTACTCGGAGTGAGCGTCCCCTTATTTGTGTCAGTGGGTGAAGAATGGTGTCCGGCGCGTTGCTGCAACGAAGTCGAGACGTGGAAGGAGATCGGCTTTCAGACGATCCGTGCCTGGTCGCTGAAGGCGCTCTGTTTTTCTGCCACAAAGCGGACACGGATCATTTTTTTGTTCGCGATTTGGCAGAGATCGTGAATGCCTCGCTCAAAGGCCGCCACGAAGGTCGCACTCTGACCGACAAAAAGGTCGGCTTGCTCCTTCGTGCTTTGGGAATTCGTGCACACCGAGTGGTCAAAGGTCACCGGATTTCGCTGACTGATGAGGTCCGAGAGCAGATCCATCGGATCGCAGGCACCTATCAAGTGTTGTCGGTGCAGGACGGCGTCGCCCGGTGCCGCCTTTTTCCGGGCGGAAGGCCGACTGAGGACGGCTGACGCATGTACGTGTGAATGTATGTAGATCAGTTTCGCAGAAGGAGATCGAGGTGCAAAAGACCGACAACTCTCGTATCGCTGCATTGCTCCGGGAGATGGCCGCCATGGGAGTCCACGTTGACGTTTCCGTCGTGGAACCTGACGTTGAGATCGTGCAGGTCGGCAGCCCGTCCGACAGCATGGTCTTTGACCTGCCCGTCGGACGCGCTGGCTGCATCATCGAAATCTGCATCGTCAATCAGACCTCGAAGCCAATCCCGGTCCGCTCCGTCGAACTGTGTCCGACGTGGCAGAATTCGGAATTTGAGTGGCTTCCGGACCCCAAGGAAATGCAGGGCGATCCATTCAATTACCATTTTCCGGGAAAAGGCGCACCAGAGTTCCCCCGCAAGCAGGTCCTCAACCATGTCCTGTTGGATCGCGGGGTCCTAAGGCCCGGACGCCCGGTGGAGGGCTGGCTTTTGGCAGTCGGTAATCCAAAGCCGGAAGAGTTGTTGCCCGGCGGATTTGTTGACTTCACGCTCACGATTCTCGGGCACGATCATTGCGGACACGTGCAGATGATTAGCTTGAGGGTGGACCCTGTCTGGAAATGCGAACGCGGATCATCGAGAAAGCGCTCTACGGAGAACCTTTTCGCGAGAGAGCGCGCCCAGAATCCCGGATCTCTGAAGCCTGGCAATAAAGTCGGGGTCACGAGTCTGCGCCGCTGAAGAGCTTAACCAGGGTTTTCTAATTGAAGCATAAGTTGTGCAACTGGAAGCGGGCTGAAAATGTTAAAATTCCGCCTACTCTCCAAGGCAATGGCTTCGCGGGGGCGCGACCCATGCCGCCGCGCGGGATTTTAGGGACCTAATTGATGGACTTGCAGTCAAAACACAACGGCTCCAATGGATCGGAAGCGTTAGAACCGGTCGATCTTCCAGTCTACGAAAAAAGGTACCACGCTCCCTTTCCCCATCTTGCTGAGGAACGAAGTCCTCTTCTGCACTACTGGCAAGTGGTGCACAAGCGGAAATGGGTCATGCTGGCCACCTTTTCCATTATCTTCGTGCTCTCCGCCATTGCCACCCTCAGTGAGACCCGGCTCTACCAAGCCATATCGAAGGTGGCGATTTTCCCAGAAGTTCCCAACGTGCTGGGATTCAAGGATTCCGAGAATAGCGCTTTTCCTGATGAAGAACTCGAAGCAACGCTGGAAACCCAGGTCGCCATTTTGCGCAGCGACGCTTTGGCCATCAAGGTCATCGAAGCGATGCGCCTTTACCAAAACCCGCAATTCACCACGGTGAAGCATCCGGATTTACCCTCATCCTCGATCGGGGATTCCAGCATGCCGCCGGATCCCACTCAGGCTGCTGCCTTGATCGGCGCGTTTCACGGCGGCCTGAATATCGTACTCGTCCCCGGTACCCGCCTCATCCAGGTGAGCTACACCCATCCCGATCCGCGATTCGCCACCGAAGTTACTAACGCGCTGGTCAAAACCTTCATCGAGGAGAACTTCCGCACGAAATACGACTCGGCCAGCCAGACCTCTGATTGGCTTTCGCGGGAACTGGCTGATCTGCAATTGAAAGTGCAGACTTCCGAGGAAAAACTTGTCCGCTACCAGAAAGATCACGGCATTCTCGGAGTGGACGAAAAAGAAAACATCGTCACCGAAAAACTGGGCGAACTGAACAAAGAATTAACCGAGGCCGAGACGGACCGCATTGAAAAAGAGGCCGATTACAAGCTGGCCATGAACGGCGACCCGGACTCTTTCGAGAAAGACTCTCCTGACGGCCGAAATACAGCTGGAAGCCTGCTCGATAAGCTGCGCGAAAGAGAGGCTGACCTCGAGACCCAATACGCAATGGCCACCACCGAGTTTGGTACGGGCTATCCCAAAGTTACCGAACTGAGCAACCAGATCAAACAGGTGCGCGTCGCCATCGAGGCGGAAAAGAAAAAAATGCAGGAGAAGATGCGCGACGAATACCTGGCCGCCGCGCAGAGAGAAACTTTGCTGGAGTCGGCATTCAACCAGCAAAAGCAGGAAGCCAACAAACTCAACGAAAGCGCGATTGAGTACACCGTGCTCAAGCGCGATGCCGAGACCAACCGGCAGCTCTACCAGGATCTGTTGCAGCGGCTGAAGGAAGCCGGCGTCAGTGCAGGGCTGCGGTCCAGCAATATCCGCATCGTCGATATCGCGCGCATTCCCACCCAACCCATCTACCCGAACGTGCACCGCAGCCTGGTGCTCGGATTTTTGATGGCTCTCGGACTGGCGATTGGACTCGCATTCGTTCTGGAAACCTTCGACAACACCGTCAGAAGCCTGGAGGAAGTCAGCACGGTTTCCACGCTGCCCGCGCTAGGAACCATACCGCTGCAGCTTGCCAGCGACGTGCTCCAGAAACCCATGCTGACCATTTCGGGCGACGTCGAACCATCCGGCATACTCTCGCTCATCACCTACGAGCGTCCCAAGTCGGCAGCGGCCGAGGCGTATCGCGCTCTCCGGACTTCCATTCTTCTGTCGTCGTTTGGCGCGCCCCCCAAAGTAATTCTCGTCACCAGCGCGATGCCGCAAGAGGGCAAGACCACCATCAGCGCGAATTCGGCTCTGGTGCTGGCCCAGCGCGGAAGCCGGGTTTTGCTGGTCGATGCCGACCTGCGCCGCCCCGGCGTTCACCGGCTATTCGGCCTCACACCGCGGGAAGGCCTGAGCAGCGTGATCAGCGGGTCCGGCAAGATTGAAGAGGCGATCCTCCCCTGCCCGGAAGTGCCCAGTTTGTGGATTCTGCCCGCCGGCCCTATTCCTCCGCAGCCCACCGAATTGCTGGGCTCGACCGTGATGCGCGATCTCATCGCTCGTTGGCGCAATGAGTTCGACCACATCATTATCGACACGCCTCCGTGCCTGGCCGTGACGGACGCAGTGCTGTTGTCTCCCGAAGCGGACCGCGTCATTCTGGTCGCGCGCTCCGGTCAGACCACCAGGCCTGCCCTGCGCCGGGCTTGTGATCTGCTGCTGCAGGTCAACGCCAGGGTTATGGGGATCGTTCTCAACGCGCTCAATCTGCAGGCTACGGGAGGGTATTACTACTACTACGCCAGCGGTCGATACTCGAACCACTATTACAGCGAGGAGTCCGTGGACGACAAGACGTCAGCCAGCAAGGTTTCGTGACAGCAAGGTTTCTTGACATTGTTTGATCGAGTCGGGCTTCGCCCAAAATACTTTCTCTAGAAACGGTTGGGATTCACACTTTCGATGCAGCTCGAGTTGCGATCCCGAGTGGAACGATTTTCCTTTGCCGCCGCCTGCTTTCTCGGCGTCGGCTTTTATCTGCTATTTGCTCTGCGACCCTTCGTCGCGTCTTTTCTGGCTGCCAGCCTCGATCTGCCAAAGATTCAGAAAGCCATTCAGTGGGAGCCGGCGAATGCCGAATATCCCGACCTCCTCGGCCGTCAACTTGCCCTGTCCGGCACCAGCGTCAATGAGGCTATCTCCAGTTACCGCACAGCCGTTCATTTGAATCCTCACGAAGCCCGCTACTGGTTGGATTTGGCTGGTGCGTACCAGTTCGTCGGGGATACCGGCGAGCAGGCGGAGAGCGTCCAGCACGCCGTAGACGCCGATCCGACTACTCCTCATGTCGCCTGGGAGGCAGCCAATTTCTTCCTGATTCAGGGCGATCGGGAAAAGGCGCTTCGCTACTTCCAGGTTGTGCTGGCCAACGACCCGCAAGCCGTCAATTCGGTCCTTGAACTTTGCTGGCGCGCCAGTGGAGACGCCACCGAGATTATGGACGAGGCCTTGCCGCCCAGAGCCGATCTCTACCTGTCGTTTCTCGGCTTGCTGGTGACCAAGCAGCAAGTCGCTGCCGCCGAAAGTGTATGGAACCGTCTGATCGCGCTGCAGCAACCATTTTCCGCGGCCCCCGCGCTCCCTTACCTCCGGCTTCTCATTTCCCAACGGGAAGTGGACGCAGCGAAGTCCGCATGGCAGCAGCTCGCTAAAGTTGACCCTTCCCTTGAGCCATATCTTCCTTCGCGGAGAAACCTGGTGGTGAACGGCGGATTCGAGGAGAACCTGCTGAATGGCGGATTCGACTGGTGGTTCCAGTCCTACTCGCATGCCGCCCTGGCCATCGATACCAACGAGTTTCGCAGCGGAACCCGCTCGCTTTCCGTGACCTTCGATGGACAAAGTGTGCCCGGACCTCAGCTCGTGCAGTTCATCCCCGTGAAGCCGAATACGTCGTACGAATTCAGTGCCGAGTCCCGCACCGAAGACATCGACACCGCCAGCGGTCCCCGCTTCGCCATCGTGGATGCCGTCACCAATGCCTCCTACGTTCTGACCGACGATACCCTGGGCTCTACTCCATGGCGTCTGCAGGAAGCACGATTCCAAACCGGGCCGAACACCAATCTCCTGCTGCTGAAAATTGTCCGCGACCCTCCGCAGCCGCTCATTCGCGGGAAGATGTGGATCGATGACGTCATGCTGGTGGAGACCACGAATTGAAGGATTCGCCAAGTTGAAGATCTCTTCGCGTATGGTGTTCAATACGCCCGACTCCATCGATCTGGAGCGCCGCAGTCAGCGTGAGCCGGGCAGCTGGCCATGGGCGATGGCGGCCGGCCTGGGCGCCACTCTGGTGTTCGCCATCCTGGCGTTCGGCGCTGTCCAGGAGTGGTCTGCCTTCGTATTCGAGGTGGCCGCCTCGGTTCTATTCCTGACGTGGGCGCGCAAGCAATGGACCTCCGGGCAAGTGCAGTTGTCGAAGAACCCGCTGTACGCGCCGGCCCTGTTCTTCTTCGTGCTTCTCCTCGCGCAAGTTTTGCTGCGCACCTCGGCCTATGCTTACATCACCCGATACGAAGTTCTGCAGTACATCTCCTACGGCATGGTCATGCTCATTGCCGGGGAATGCATACTCGCCGAAGCGGTTCGCAAGAAATTTGCTTTGGCGGTAATCCTGTTTGGAGCGGTGTATGCCTTCTACGCCCTGGCTCAGGCGCTGACCTCGGAAGGCAAGTTTTTCTGGTTCTACACTCCACGATTCCACGGCACCATCTGGGGAAGTTACGTCAATCGAGACCACTACGCCGGACTGATGGAAATGCTCGTCCCGTTCCCCTTGGTCTTGAGCATGGGTCATATTTTTCACGGGGGGAAGCGCGCCCTGGTCGCCTTCGCCGCCGTATTGATGGCCAGCACCATCTTTCTTTCCGGCTCGCGCGGCGGAATGCTCTCGTTCGCGTTCGAAGTCGCTGTGTTTGGCGCGTTGGCTCTCGTGCAGAGAAGAAATTTTCGCGTCGCAGTCGGCCTGCTCGCAGTGTGCACCTTCGTTCTCGGGCTCCTGGTTTTCGTGGGCAAAGGACAAGTTCTAGGCCGGCTCGGAGACCTCGCCCCGGGCATCCGCTGGAACATCACCAAGGACTGCTTGCGTATGTTCTCCCACCGCCCCGTTTGGGGCTGGGGACTGGGAACCTTTCCCACCGTTTACCCCGCTTTCCGCACGTTCTATACCAATCTGTTCGTGAATGAAGCGCACAACGACTATGCGCAACTACTGGTGGAAACGGGACTGCTCGGCTTCGTATTGATGCTGTGGTTTCTGGTGTTCCTCTACCGCTACGGCTTGCCCGGCACCTCTCGCCGCTGGGAGTTCCGCTGGGACGGAGCCGTGTCGGTGGCCGCTTTGCTCGGATGTACGGGAATTCTGCTCCACAGTTTCGTCGATTTCAATTTGCAGATCCCGGCCAACGCCGCCGTGTTCTATACACTCTGCGCGCTAGCCGCTTCCCCGCTGCCGAAGATAGCCAAGAAAGGGCGATCGCGGGCCTCCACAAGTGAAGAGAACGGAAACCGTCCCATTGCCCCGGACAATGGCAACTCACTAGCGCGCTCAAAGGAATCGAATCAGTAGAGGTAAGAAAAACCGGGGTGCACTCCACCCGTCTGTCCCCAGGGCCGGGGATTTGATCTCGCTGGCGCATCAACACAGTGGATGCCCCGTCCTTCGCGTTCTGTTGTTCAGTCCCATAACACCCTTTACAAGTGTAAAGGATGTCATGGGACGAACTGTAAGGGATGTCTTGGGACTAGACAGGCCCAGCGATGCGGACCAACCCGAGGGGTTTACGGCTTGGAGGGACTCACCGGATCATCACTCTTGCTCAATACCCACGCGGTGCCACCGATGATGATGCCACCAGCAATTCCGATGGCCACTGGACTATTGAGGACGCCCCCGCTGGCGCCGGCAGCCGGTCCGGGTGCTCCGCCGCCGCCCTTCTTCTTTTTCTTGCTATTCTGCCCCTGGGAATCGTCCTGCGACTGGGATTCGTCCCGCGTGCTCTGCTGACCTTCCGCCAAGGTAGTGGTTCCTTTGGCATCGCTGATGGTCAGGTCTCCCTTGCGGGCTGCAATTTCCACCTTGCCGTCTACGTCTCTGACCTCAAATTCGGTCCATACGCCGGTCTTGGGCGTAACGGTGACCCCGCCGGCTCGGGTGGCCAGCAGTTTTGAAGTCGATATGGTCACGCCTCCGTGCTCCAACTTGATCGCGCCACCCTCGTACTGAACCAGCGATTCATTCAGAACCAGCACGCTGGAACCGGTCGCGTTAATGTTGGCGACGGAGTCGACACTGGTCTGCACCAAGTCGCCAGAAAAAATGGCCGAGGACCTGGCGATGCTGTTGCCATTCAGCAATGCGGTGCCATGGCTGTAGAGCATGGCCGCAGAGGTATCCGCTGCAAAAAGGGCCGCCGGAAAAATCACCACCAGCAGGCAGCTCAGGATCCTGACGTACAAGGGCCTCGTCATCGCTTCCATTCCTCTGCAACCACCGTGAAGGATCGTAATCTGAATGACGACTGTGGCACACAAATTTCCCGACGGAAGGCAGAATCTGCGTCCCCACAGTGGGTAATAACTCTCTTGGGAGTCATTTTGAACGAAATCGTACCTTCCTCCGTCGTTCTCCGTCAATCTCTTTTGTGGTGCGCCTGCCGCTTTTCGGTGGAAAACTCATCTCGGAAGTTCCAGCACTTTCCGCACTAGTCAGGCGATCTGTTCAGCGCCAGCGTTCCACCAGCGTCCACCAAAACCAACGTAACCACTCGTTCACCCACGTCTTCGCCCACTGCCGGTGAGCCCACCAATGAGTGCCGAATTGCGTGCTGTCGTAGGCGGCCGCCACGGAAAACGTCTTGCCGGGAATCTCGTGGCGAAAAATGCTCAGCGCGCGGTGGGTGTGATAATCCGAAGTCACGATCAGAATCCTCGAGCCCTGCTCTTTGGCCAGACACTTTTCCACGTCGTGAGATTCCTCCCGCGTCGAGAGCCCCTCAATAGGACAAATACCCAACTGTGCAGCCTCCGGCCGGCTGTGCTCGTAATGCTCCGCCAACTCTTCTTGCGTGAACCCGAAAACTTCGAGGTCAACCGGAACATCGATCAGAAGCCGCCGGGCATAGCCCTGATCCAGCAACTCCAGCGCGCGGGCAGGACGATAATCCGTCTCGCCTGCCAGCACCACGATCACATCCGAGGGCTGTGGAGAGTCGACCACCAGCATCTTCCCCGCATTGGCCGCAAATACGATCAGCGCCGCCACCAGCAGCACGGCCACAGCCCACCATCTCCGCCTGCGTCCTCGATCCATGGTCATTGGCACATCATCCCGTGTTCCTCCCCATTCCAGTTTCGCCTTTCCTTCGCCACCCGATCAGGCCAAAGCCACGCCGCATCAGCATGTTAAAATGCCGTTCGGCCCATTCGCACTCAAGGCTCGGGAATTCTCATGACGACTTACTCTGCCGCAGATACCTCGATCGAACAATTGAAGACTAAGATTCAGCAACGCCAGGCTCGCATTGGCATCATCGGCATGGGCTACGTTGGCCTGCCTCTGGCACTGCTTTATAGTGAACAGAAATTCCGCGTCACCGGCTTCGACATCGACGCGCGCAAGGTCGAAGCCCTGGGCAAAGGGACCTCCTATATCTACCGCATCGCCGCGGAAGAGATCCAGTCCGCCCAGACTCACGGCTTCACCGCGACCTCCGATTACTCCCAGATTACCGACATGGACGCCGTGATCATCTGCGTCCCCACTCCTCTGAACGAATATCACGAACCGGACCTCAGCTTCATCACCGACACCACGCATTCGATTGCTCCTCATCTGCGCGCCGGGCAATTGATCGTGCTCGAGAGCACGACCTATCCCGGCACCACCGAAGAGGTGATGATCCCGATCCTAGAAAAAGAAAATAAGAACGGGCTCAAAGCCGCCCGCAACCAGGCGCTCACCGGAAAAGAATTCTTCGTTGCCTTCTCTCCCGAGCGCGAAGATCCCGGCAATACCACGGTGGCGCGCCGCGAGATTCCCAAGGTTGTCGGCGGATTGAATCCGCAGGCTTCCGAACTGGCCGGCGCTTTGTACGGTGCCATCTTCAATCGCACCGTTCCGGTTTCCTCGCCAGCCGCGGCGGAAATGACCAAGCTCCTCGAAAATATTTACCGCTGCGTCAACATCGCGCTGGTCAACGAATTGAAGCTGCTGTGCCTGCGCATGGGCATCGATATCTGGGAAGTGATCGAAGCCGCTTCTACCAAGCCCTTCGGCTTTCATCCCTTCTATCCCGGGCCCGGACTTGGCGGCCACTGCATTCCCGTCGATCCTTTCTATCTTTCCTGGAAAGCGCAGGAGTGGGATTTCCGCACCCGCTTCATCGAACTGGCCGGCGAGATTAATACCAACATGCCCTACCACGTGCTCGCCTCGGTGAGCGGCGCACTCAACCGGCACAAGAAATCCATGAACGGCTCCCGCGTGCTCGTTCTCGGCGTGGCTTACAAGAAAGATATCGACGACCTGCGCGAATCGCCTTCGCTCACTATCATCGAGCTTCTGCAGAAAGACGGAGCCCAGGTCAGCTATCACGATCCCTACTTCCCGTTCATCGGCAAGGGGCGCAAGTACGACTTGCAGATGAAATGCGCCGACCTGAAGGATCTTGGCCAGTACGATTGCGTGGTCATCGTTACCGACCACTCCGACTACGACTACCGCCGCATCGTCCAGGAAGCAAAGCTGGTGGTCGATACCCGCAATGCCACCCGCGGCATCCGAAGTGACAATATCGTGCACTGCTAAGGCGCACTTGCCGTCGTGGCTTATCGCACCCGATCTTCCGTCTCATTTGAGAGATGAGGAAATGTCGCTGCTCATTGACGGCCGCGTAGCGCCACGTTCTTTGCGAGTGCCTTAATTCGGTAACCCGACGCGGTGTACGAATTGTCCGAATCGCGGATCCTTGCGCAGTGGCTCGAATCTTCGGCCCGCTTTGAGGTATGTGAGTTGAGGATCCCTCTCCCGATAGGCTTTTTCCAACCAGGCAAAAGCTTCGTTCGATTCGCCCAACGCTCCATGGAGGGTCGCCAGTGAAGCGGCCGGAACGATGCCTTGCTGATGCAACTGTTGGAGGTTCGCGAGTATTCTTCTGGCCTCGTCCGGCCGCCCCGACACGGCGTAGGCAAAGCCCAAGTCCACCTGAATGTCCGTGTCTGCAGCCCCGGCCAGTTCTAGCGCATTTTGAAACTCTCGAATGGCATCGTTCTGTTTTCCGCTATGCAGGTATACCCAGCCCAGGGTCTGGTGAGCCGGGGCAAAGTGGTCATCCAGTTCCAAGGTTTGCTGCACTTGCCGGAGCGCCTCGTCGTAACGTCCTCCCGCAAGCAATCTTCCCGCCAGGGCGTTGTTCAGAGGCAGGGACAAGGGGTCGAGTTCCCGGGCACGCATGGCTTCAGCGATCCCCTCATCGAATCGTCCCGTGTAAGTGAGAAATCCGGCGTACCAATTGTGCGCCTGGGCGTAGCCTGGATTCAATTCCAAAGCCTGCTTGTATTCTCTCTCGGCGGCGGGCCAGTCCCAATCGTAAGTCTCCTCGATGAACGCTAGAGAGGCATGCGGTTCCGCCAAGGAGTTGTCCAGTTCAATCGCTTTCAGAGCTGCTTTTCTCGCAGCTGACAGAGCATCTTTCGATGGGAGACCGCCGCGGAATCCGAGCATGGCGTAGGCCTCCGCCAGGCCGCTATAAGCCGGAGCATAGGCTGGGTCGCTCGTGATCGCCTGCTGAAACGACGCGATGCTTTTGTGGAGGGCATCCTCGGTTCGCTGGCTGAAGTAGTAACGGCCCTTCAGGTAATTCTCGTAAGCTTGAGGATTGACCGGAGTCCGGGATGCCAGACGCGCCCGCTCCTCAGGTGTGAGATTCAGTTCGATCTGCTCAACGATATTCCGAGCGACTTCGTCCTGCACTTCGAGAATGCTTTGGTATTCTCGTTGGTATTCTCCCGCCCAAATGTGCTCATCCGTGGTGGCACGAATCAATTGGGCGTGGACACGCATCTGGTGTCCTTCTCGCACGAGCGACCCTTCAACTATCGCGTCGACGGCGAGCATCTTGGCAATTTCCGGCACTGAAAGCTGGGTGTTCTTGAAATGCATAATTGAAGTACGAGATATAACCCGTAATCCGTGAATTCTGGAAAGTCGCCCGATGAGTTCCTCCGTCATGCCGTCGGCGACGTAGTCCTGCGATGGGTCTCCACTCAAGTTCTGCAAGGGAAGCACTGCCAGAGATCTAATTTTGGGTCGGTTTGCATCCCCTTCGCGGCTCCGTGCTGCGACGTAGGCAAGCGTAAGGAGTGCGGCGAGTACCACCGCCGCAAAGCCCAGAACAAACCAGCGACGTCCCGGCGGAACTGTCGTGTGCTGGACATCCGGGTCCGGGGGTGCTTCCAGGGCTGGCTCCTGTTCCTCCTCGAAATGGAGTTTGCGGCTTTGCCGCCAAGCATCGAGCTCGGAACTCAAGACGTAGACGGAGCCTCGCTTCTGGTGTAGGTGCCGGTGGACAGGCATCCCCTCCTGCTTCTCCCAGCGCTGGACGGTCGTAACGTCCCGGTGCAGGTAGAGGGCAATCTCCTTCCAGGAGTCGAGCCGACGCTCGGCGGGGATCTCCGATAGCGATTTGTTGAGGGACGGTTCGCCCATTGGCCCTCCTGTACGGGATCAGGAGATGAGCGCACCAATTGTAATGCCACGGGCGGTAACGGCAAAACACCGCATTTGGCCGCAAACGGGCCATTCAGTTTATTGCTGTTTGCTCTATGTCCTCCGATCGCTCAGTCTGCGCATGGCGTGTCGGGCGACAACTCGCCGCAATACAAATGCGCCGGCTACCCCGCCCTTGATCTCCGGTGGAGGCTTTCGGCGGCGAAATCAGTGTTCCAAGATTTCTGGAGGCAGATATGCACAGCAAAGTTTTCTTCTGGTCGGTAGGGGCGTGGGTTCTCGTCCTCGCGCTAGGAACAAGTGTCGTGGCGCAAGATCGAGGCCCCGAGCACTTTCGTGGCATTATCAACGACTTCACGCCTGCGCACGACGCGAAAGGCAAGCCGAGCGGTCCGTGGGAACTCCATGGCGTCTGGCGTCTGGATTTGAGTTGGGATGGCAACACGGCGGAGTTTTCGGCTGCCTTGACCATGGAAAATTCCGACTACTGGCTTTTGATTAATCCCAACCCTCCTGCCGATCCCGACTCGCCGGCAACGCGAACTCCGCACACTCACCACATCACAATGAAGGACGCACAAGTCACGTGGGATCCGAGCTTAGTGGCCGCCGGCTGCCCCACTGCCAGCTACAAGCCCCCCACTACGACTGGCTTCATGATTACGGGGCAGGCGAGCGTTACAGGAAATGGAGGATACCCACCATTTGCCCCTCAGGGTCAGCAATCACCGCTCACGGTTTGTGTGACGGGAGGAACCCAAGCTCGCTTTTCAAACATTACGCTAGTATTCGGATTACCGGCGAGCGGCCACTTCGGCTCGCAGGCCATCAACGGCGCCGTGCGCTCCCGGGAATAACTTCACCGCGATCACCACGATGCAGCGACGGGCACGGAGCGCTTTCCGTGCCCGGATTTCGTCGTCTGCCTGTCCCTTCCGCACACTTCCTCCAAATTCCGGCCGAGCGACG